>ERZ1034865.26-NODE-26-length-127121-cov-23.170541_pt1 | contig 127121 bp, 96 predicted proteins | sample MGYA00520632_ERZ1034865 | MGnify/ENA primary metagenome ERZ1034865 (study PRJEB33766, sample SAMN09781738) | gut metagenome | biome: gut microbiome | host: Homo sapiens | place: Madagascar | study: EMG produced TPA metagenomics assembly of the PRJNA485056 data...
GTAGCGGGCGGTTTACTTGGCGCGGCTACGCGCGCGCCAGACTGAAGTCATTAACAAAAACAGGCCAGAGGAATTAACCTCTGGCCTGTGAAAATTCTTGGTCGCGGGGGCTGGATTTGAACCAACGACCTCCGGGTTATGAGGACTATTTGGACGCTATTCAAGCGTTGCCGATTCCCTCAAAGCACCTGTTATGTGCATTTTTGCAGCCAGCATTTGTCAAGTAGTTCAGCTCCCGTTCGGCTCCGCTTGTACATTATGCGTACAAGCACGTTGTTGCCACCTTGCTTCGCATTTATGTGGCGGTACGAGGATGCGGACAAAGGCGCGACATTACTGCGACAAAGGTGCGAATTACTGCGACAAAGGTGCGACATTACTGCGACAAAGGTGCGACAAAGGCGTTGATTCGCGAGTAGGGCTTACTTCATCGTGTAGAACTGCTTAGGGTCGTTGGGCGAAGATCCATGCCATTCGAGCAGTTCATCGTCCTTCGTCAGTTTACTAAGAACGCGGCTGGCGGTTCGCCGGTCTCTTTCGATGTGGGCGGCAAGCTCCCTCGCGGTCACTTTTCCATTCGCGAATGCAAGCCTTACCGCTGCAAGTTCATACTCGCTGAGAGAGGAAATAACCTCTGGCGACGCCCGGTCTTCAAGGGCCTCGCTCCTCCTGATTGTTCTTGCCACGATATTGTTCTCAAGGGTCAACTGCACTTTTACCTTGCCTGGCTCAGAATAGACTGGATCGTTGAGAAGCGAATTCTGCATCTCGGTATAAATGCGCTGCACTCCCTCATTTAATTCCCGAACCCAACCGAACTCGGACAATGTGCGGGCGATTCGAGGATTGCGTGAGTAACGGGTAGTTCTCATGTTGTCGATTGTCACAATGTTGGGCAAGGCACCCGGACTGACTATCTCCAATCGGTCATCAAACATCGACACCCGAACATAGTCACCCCTAAATGCGTAGTCACGATGGGTCACTGCGTTGACGAGCCCTTCGAACCAGGCAAACTCTGGATACTCAGGGACTGTCTGGAACTTACCATCGGGGCCTAAAAACTGGAACTCCCTGAGCATGCTCGAAATGAGTGTGTACGCATCCTGAATAACTTTGGGTAGTGGGCCGTGGAAGCTGCGCTCCTTAGTTATGTTGAGGTGCTCGCCTGTTTTCATCTTCACGCCGTCATAGCGAAGGACGCGAACTCGTGCTTGTGGCAGCATAACGGACGGGTCCCGTGCGAAAAGTAGGGCGCCTGCCACGGTTAGCTTTCCGTTGCGCATGAAGCGACGGCTCCTTAGAACCTGCTCGTCTGAGGCATTGGTTCCAAGGATTTCCTTGTATCGATCTAGTACGTCGTGGTCGATATCCTCTATGGAAGAGTCTTCGGCAAGCTCGTCTTCGAAGACTCTCTGCCCCTTATCGTACTCCAGAGCAAGAATTTGCTCACGACTGAGCCTCACACTTTTGTCGTTCTGGCGTAAAAACACCTCGCCGTCGCTGACGCGGGCAACAGAATGGCTGGTCGAGGCTTCGATATCCAAAACGAGGATCAAATCGTCCTCGCCAGATGAATTAACTGCAGGGATGCGTTCTTTACGGACGATTGGGCTTGGTGTGCATGTTGTAAGCGCGGCGCGTTCAAAATTTTCGATATCGCGCGCGCCGTCGCGTTTGAAGCCTGTAACCTCACCGTTATCCTCGATTCCGATTACCAGCTTGCCGCCGGCGGCATTGGCAAACGCGCTGATGTGCTTTGCGATCTCTCTGTCGTCCTTTCGGGCGCTTTTGCGATCGAAATATTGGTTCTCCTTAAGAACAGAGAACAGGTTCACGTCGTTTGTTGCTATGGGTTGCTGCATGGTCGTCTCCTCACAAAGCACTTCCTTGCAGTGTAAACCAATGGTGCCCTGCATTCGGAATGAACTCCGAGCTTGAAGCCCCGTTTCTCCAGCGCAATGAGCTTGTGTAGCAAGCTATTATGCTGACTATGCCCTTGATGAACAGCTAGAGCTATTTCCTGATTCAAAACTGCAGTTATGGACAAGATTCCGCGCAGCAAAAAACCGCCCGATGGGCGGCTTGAACATTTGGTCGCGGGGGCTGGATTCGAACCAACAACCTCCGGATTATGAGGACCTTTCTGGCACCATCCAAGCGTTGCCGATTCCTTCAAACGCACCTGTTATGTGCACTTTTACAACCAGCGTCTATCGAGTATTTCGGCTTCCGTTCGGTTCCAAGGGGTAATTCAGCTCCGCTCGGGAACCTGGCTTCGCCGGATCAAAGTGTCGGGATGCGGCTACGGCCCCTGCCACTCAATCGAAGCTACAGGCTCTCGTAGTAGTCACGTATTTTCCTGGCCATAAGGATGCGACGTTGAGCAAGGAAGCCCTCGTAATCGACCGCGTCCATATCGAAGATTCCTTTCGGGATGCAATTCGCTTTGAGATTGGCAATAAGATCCGCCTCGGTGGCGATATCGCCGAAATAGTTGTCTTCTGTCGCAATGGCTTCGCGCGCCTTAGTGAAGTACTCGCCGGGACGCATTTCGCCAATCGCTATGTTGATACGCTTTTCAAGGTAGGTATAGTTCGCGATCTGGTTATAGAGGCGCTGCGGCGCATCAATCGCTTTCCTCAAATACGCCTTCGGGAAGATATGGTGGATGTCGCCAACGTTGCCGACGACGTCGGCCACCTTGAACCCGTTTGTGAACAGGGTGTTGTCAGCCGAACGAACCTGTGACGCTACGTAGACCATCCATGCGCCAGTTCGCACTGAGGTCGTAACGAGACTCTGCGGCAAGGTGACTTCCCAGAAATTGTCGGAAAGCTGCGATGCGGCGATTTCGTTGTAGAACGGGATGAATCCCTGTTCGGATATTCGACGCATGTCGCGATCCATAATGGATTCCGACGAGCCGGAATAGCGTCCGGTGAGGGTGGACATCACATACCAGCGCTGCACCCAGCGCTTAACATCGGTCGAAGGCACGGAGACATCTTCTCGCAGGGTGAGATACAGATTGTAGGCAAAATTAACCGCGCCCTTGGATCCGATGATCGACGAAGATACGAACCCTGCCGAGCGAAGAGCGGCGGTAAAGTCCTGGAAATTGCTTTTGCGCATGAACTTAATCACGCCGTCATGCAGCTTGGCGAAGGATGCGTCCGCTATCTCGCCTTTGAAATCACGGGCTTCAAAATCGCGGCCAGAAAGAAGAGACACCAGGTCAGCGAGTTTGCCGCGGCCGAACATGTGCATGAACGCTACGCGCAGGACGTCATTGTAGTCGGGGTCGTAAATGTCATCCTTGTCGTCTTTGAGCCATTCGCATTTATCTGCATACTCGGATTCCATAAACTCGGCGTCGTTTTGACTGATGGTGGTCCAGAATTCGGGCTTGACGGCCAAATGGCAGTAATAGTCGATGGCCTTGCGCAGCATGTTGCCGCCGTGGGCCTCATCGGCAGCGATTTTAGACATCGCGAAGTCGGCTTGAGATAAAACAGCACCCTTAGAGTTGATGCGGATGAAGATGTCCGTAACCTCGTCGATACTGCATTCAGCAGCCACGACGATGCAACCGAGTTGGCGCGTTGCTATCGCTTTAAGATCGGTGATCCTCGAGTTCACGACCTTGGGATTGCAGCCGGGATTCGCCTCCATGTATCCGTTGACGAAAGTCCAGGAGTCGAAATCAGGGGCGAAGAACTCGGCAATGTCCGATATCCAGCGCGAATCTTTATCGATTACCGGCGTAAGCACGGCAAAGGGAGTATCCTCTCCTTCGTAAAGAGGGTTGAAGGCTATCTTTACGCGCTTCGACTCGTAATCTTCATTAAGCACGGCTTTGCCCGCGAGCGCGGCGGTGAGCGCAGTCACGCGCTGCTGACCGTCGATAAGCACCGTCTTGCCCTCCGCAACGCCGCCGCCCTTGATCTTCACGTCGGGGTTCTTCCAGGTGATCAGATAGCCGGTCGGGTATCCGTGGTAAAGAGAGTCGATCAAGTCGCGAACTTTGGTACTGTCCCATACGAAGGGCCGCTGGATTTCAGGAATCGCGATGTCGCCGGATTCTATAAGCCCGAGAAGGCTTTGCACTGAGTAAGTAGTGACGCTGTAGCAATCTTTCATACGCAATCCTAGAAACTTGAGTTAAACGAACGAAGCCATTTTACTTCCAATATGCATTTTTCACCGAGGTGAGTTCCGATGGCTCCCCTATGAGAAGCGCGTGGACGCCAAGGGCCGCGTGTTGAGCGAGAAGTGCATTGCGGACGAGGTACCGTTTGAGAAGCTGCCTGAGGGATGGGCTTGGTCGAGGCTGGAAGGAATTGGCGACTGGAAGGCAGGAGCTACGCCCGCAAAATCGAAATCTGAATACTACGCCAATGGAACTATTCCCTGGTTGCTAACTGGCGATTTAAACGATGGCGTTATTGATGAAATCCCCAATAGCATCACGGAGCAGGCATTGGAGGAATGCTCGGTCCGGCTTAATCTTGCAGGGTCGGTTTTAATTGCAATGCATGGTGCAACTATAGGCAAAATTGGCGTTTTGGGCATTCCCGCTACGACCAATCAAACTTGCTGCGCATGCATCCTGCATGATGAAGCCATCAGGGAATGGTTGAGCACACGATGTTGGTGTCCGTAGAGGACGCCGTCTCCATGTCGTGGAAGAGGACGGACGGCTTAGCCGAGCTGTGCCGGGGCATGATCGATTCAGGCAGCGACGAGGCCAACTCCTGGGGCATCATCAAAGACGCGCTCTTTGCGATCAAGGCCGACCTTATCGAGGCGGAGGGGACGCTCGACGAGCTGCACAAGGTCTCTTGGGCGCGCGCCGATAAGAGACATGGGGCTTTCTGCGAGGCCATGAAAAGGAAGAAAGGCCAGGACACAAACCGATAAAGCAGAGCCGGCCCTTTTAAAAGGGCCGGCTTACGCTGCTTTCGCAGGCGTTCTCTTCAGGGGCAAACGACCACCCGCCCCCGTTACTGACCGGCCTACCAGGCGAAAGGCCAGTTGGCGGGTTGCCATGGTAACGCAGATGGGTTGGTACGCGCTGGGCAGAGGGCTTGCACTCTGCGCCCAGCAGCTTGTTATCGCCTTGCTGCCACCTTGCGAGGATGGACGCGCACACCATCGCTGATAAGGAAGGGCGGTGTCGCGCAAGAACGACACCGCCCAGACTGCTGCCTTGTGAATTTCCTAACCCTACTCGCTGTAGTTCTTCTTCCTGCTGATAATCAGCAAAACTGTACCAACAAGAGCGCTGATCAGTGCGGCTGCCGACCATAGGAGGATGTTGGTTGCGTCACCTGTTTGCGGAGTATCGGAGCTGGTGACTGTCGCGGTTGACTCGTTTTCGCCCTTCGACAGCTTCGCCGGCTTCTCGTCATCAGGCACGTCGGGCTTTGCATCGTCAGGGTTGGAGTCGTCGGGGCCCGGAGTGTTGGGCTTGGACTCATCTGTTGCCGGTGGCTCAGGTGTGACTGGCGGCTCAGGAGTCGGGGGCGTATCCTTAGCGACCTGCCACATGAACTTCCCAGTATCGCCAGCTGCATCCTTCAGACGCTTGAGGTACCAACCTTTTGACGTGGCATCCGAGTTGCCAAGGACGAATACCCCTTGATCAGGACCCTCGGCGGCCTCAGAGGCAGTTTCGGCTGCATCGAATTTTTTGGACAAGATGTAGTTGTCGCCGAGCTTGGGGCACTGGAGCTCTTCCCAGTTGCTTGGATTGACGGTGTTGACGATAGTGGTTCCGCTGGAAATGCCCTTGATGGTAACGGGGATAAGGCCGCCATCGTCTGTGCCATCGTAGTTATCAGCAACAGCTGGAAGTCGGAGCTCGGCGTTGCCTGAAACGTAGTCACCTTGCAGCAGGGCCGGACCCATCAGGGCCATCATGCCATCGTTCGATACATTGCCCTTCAGATTGCTCAGCCCCTGGTTAATCAGACGGCCCTTGGGGCCGACCGTCGTCTTGCCGGAAACGAAGATATCGTTGTAGTTCGCAATCTGACGATACTGCTGCTCCCACGTGCCATCGACGACCGCATCGCCCCAAATCCAGACCTGGCCTTCGTCGGTGGTGAGAACACTGTTCTCTTCAATGTTCAAGCCTGCATCGCTGCTCATAATATGTGCAATAACCTTGGAATTGCCGGCAACGTTGACCTGCGACATCATCTTGATAAAGGGGGATTGTCGCCTCGCATGCAGAGATGTTGGCCACGGGGAATGCCGTGGAATAGCTGCTTGCCTGCGTTCCGCGTATGCCTGTGCGGATATTGGGTTTTCCCGTTACATTGATGGAGGAGCCTGCAGGAACTGTGGTCTGGTCCGTTGCCATAACGAGGCCAACGTCGCCGCCGTTGATGTTGATGGTTACGGGGCCGTTTGCGGTTGCGGGGGTGCCTTTTTCCCACAAACCGAAAACGTAGCCCTCGTCATAGTCGGTCCCGTATTCGCTGTTCTTGAGCTCGACGTCAGTTGCGGTGACGGTGACTGCGCCGTTCACATTAGAATCGCTCGCGCCAAAGACGTTTTGTACATGAGAGCCATGGGCGTTGATGGCGATGCTACCGCCGACCGTGCCTCGAATCGCGCCGTAAATCTCGGGGAGGTCATATGAGTCGGGGGTGGTTCCCTTATCCCAGCCCCAAACGTTCTCGTAAGAATCGATGGTGATATTGCCGCCGACGACGTAGTTACCTGAGACACCGGGCATAGTTGCAAAGCTGTTGCCTGCGCCGACAATGGGCCAGTTCCCGCCAAGGCGCAGGATGCGGTCCGTGTTCTCGTAAGCCTGCAAGCCTGCGATGATGTGCAGGTCGCCACGGATGACCGAATCCTCTACCGGTTCTTCGGCACCGACGATACCCGATACCCCACCAGCGCGGACATCGAGCGTGACGTTGCCTCTCATCTCGCAGCCGTAAGTGCCTTCGATAGCGGGATAGGTATCTGCGTTCTTGTTGTCGTAGACAAGCGTGGCGTTGCCGCCAACGTAAACATTAGGAACGCCTGATCCGTCGCCGCTGCTGCCGTCGCCCTTCATGCATCCAGGGTTGATGTGGTTGCCGCCCTGCATCTTTATGTCACCAGTGATCTCGAGGTATGTGTCGCCCTCGACGGAGCCCTTGTAGGAGCCGCCAATCACATCGTGCAGGCCGCTGCTACTGCTTGGATTGATGCAGCCGGATGCGGCAATTACCACGTGAGTGCTGCTGACCGTGGTCATGTATCCGCCGCCATAAAGTGTATAGCCTAGATGAATCTGGCCGTTTTCTGTGAACTCAGTGTCGTGGCCGTTGCAGTACATCCAGGAGCCTCGGACATCAACGTTGTCAAACGTGCAATCGCCATTCAAGACAGCACGGCCATCGAAGGACAGCTTATGAAGCTTGCCCTCGTCGCTCTTGATTGTGATGCGCTTTCCGTTAACGCCAAAGCTGCTTAGATATGACCCCCCTGCCGACACGGTTACGTCAGCCTTCAGGACAATAGTGGCTTCCGTACCCTCAGCAGCGGCAATAGCCTCCTGGGCAGACACAAGCTCCTCGCTTGTGGACACCATATAGATGCCATCTGCTTTGCCCTTGCCGAATTCTTCGCCGCCGAGATTCTCTCCAGACTCGCTGCCCTCCTCGGAAGGACCCTCCGGCTGCCCCCCTTCGTTAGCATCGCCAGCGAAACCAGAGTCGATATCTTGACTGGCATCCTTGTCTGCGCCTTCGGCTCTGTCGGCGTTGACGTCGACGCCGTTGCCGATGTCAACGGCTTTTTGCTCGTGCTGCGTCTGATCGGAATCATCAACAGCAGCGAAGGCACCAATGGGAAGCGTCATCGATATTGCCATCGCGAGCGACAGAGCACAAGCAATAGCTTTCGATTCGTAGATTCTCATTAGAAAACTCCTACCTTCCATTTATTCATGATCAAACTAGTATTTCACTTTCAGCTGGTTTTTTGGGCATATCTAGTCTCAGTTGTGAGCGAACGGCCTGTTTGAACCGTTAACGCATCTTTGGTAAAGAGATTGCTTTGCATAGAGAAAAGATTCGTCTTTGAAGATGAGTTACATGCCGTCGACATACATCAAAAGTTGGGCCCTTCGCCATAATTCTGTTGCATTTATTCGCAGCACCTAGCAGGATAATCTGCTCAAATTCTGCTCATGCATTTCGGGAACAAAAAAGCAGGCCAGAAGCTTTTAGGCTTCTGGCCTGCGAAAATGCTTGGTCGCGGGGGCTGGATTTGAACCAACGACCTCCGGGTTATGAGCCCGGCGAGCTACCAGACTGCTCCACCCCGCACGATCAATCGCTCTATGCGACTTGATCAATTATAGGGAGGCGCCCCGCTTAACGCAATTGAAATGTTCTGCCTTCAAATTTTCGTCACATTTTACGTTTCGGTAGGTCGGGGGCATCTCCAGACGAATGGCACAACGCGGTTTTCACGCATGCGCCAACAGCGCAAAACAGGCAGCTGGATTACTCCAGCGGCCCGCTGCCTGCAGCTTCATTTGCCTGCATTGTTCCTTTTGCGCGTACTACTTCTTATGGTTGCGTCCCCTCCCGCAAGCAAGCCCCGCAATGGCCATTGCCAAGCCGACAACCGCGGCAAGCACCACCGCCAACGTCAACGCAGCATCGCCCGTCTTCGCTGTCGTGGAAACCGATACGTCACCCGAAGTACCACTTGGAACATTCCCCGCACTCAGCGAAACAACGCGCCCGGCATTAGGGTCGACATCGCCATTGGAGTCCAACGGCTTATCACCTGTATCCGAACCCATCTCATCGTTAGCTGAGTTATCGGACACAACTACGCACCTATTGGTGAACGTGAAGGCGTTTGATGCGGTGAAGGGGGATTCCAAGCATACAACGGTGAGCTTCCCTTTCCCATCATCCGTGACCTTGAACCTCACTGTTTTCGTTTCGGGATCATTCACCACGCCCGGCACCGATCCTCTTTCGGTGACTTTGTATTTGAACACATGGGAGCGAGACCATCCTGCTTTTTCCGCAGAATCAGAATCAACATCCAGGGCTTTATTCAGATCTTGGAGGGAAAACGTTATGAACCCGAACTCGATTCGACCCCATTGCCCGTTTCCGGCATCCGTCGATTCGGGCATAGGTGCTGCTATATCCTTTGTCGATATAGCGAATCGAAACTTTCCCTCGATATCAACAAGAGAGGCTCCTTCTTCCACCTGCAAATCTTTCGTTCCCGCCAAAAACACAGTGACGGGCTCTCCTGTGGAATACGTATTATCGAAGCGTAGTTCGCCCGCCGTCTGGAAGCTTGCCGAAAGCACCCCGTTCCCCTCATCTTTAACGGTAACAACCAAAGAAACAGGGGCGGTATGCGGCGTTACGCCCACATCGCTCAATCCGCTGGTCTTCTCATGCACCAGGTAGTACACAATCCAGGCTGGAACGCCATCTATCGTTGTTTTCTCGGCAATACCGTTTTGGGCCAATTCATCGAGAGAAGTAACAGTAAAACTCAACTTGCCGAAATCAATTGTTCCATCGGCTTCATTTTTCGCCGAAAGCAAATCATCGCGGCCATTTGCGTACTTCACGCCAAAGTCGAACTCGCCAGCATGGAGTGGACGCCCATCGATTTTCACGGTACCCACAATTGCATCGGTTTCGCACGATGCTTCGTTCGCATTGGCAGCAGAAGCATTTTCGCTATCCGCAAATGCAAAGCTCCCGCTAAAACACACGCACAAAAGAGCAAAAGCCATTGCCGGTATCAACTGCATCCGCTTCATTTTCCGCATTCCAATCTTTCGTACGGCCTAGCAGACAAGGCTTTTATGCGATGGTCTAGCCCGATAGGTGAAACAATGCTTTATTCATTATCCCATGAAATGGCATAAGTGCCAAAGTATTGGGTTAAAACCCGTTGTTTTTGGATTAAAGACCAATTTCGAGCTGCAAACAGAAGTAAAGCGGGAGGGGCGGCATCAGCGCACACCGCAAAAAAGAAATCCCCTGGACCATAAGGAACCAAGGGATTTCTAGGTATCCAAAGGGGCGTCCACTTTGGACGAAGAATCTTATTTGTGGATATTAGACCCAAACAAATAACTTCCGAGTTATGACCCCGGCACCTTTTCCCGCCCAACAAAAAGCCTCGCTTGCGATCAATCACGCAAGCGAGGCTCTATCATTGTGCGCTATGGCTAAGCGGGGAAGCGGGACCTGTCCCTATATCCCCACTACCTCTTAGCGTGCTTGCCATTCTTGCGACGGGAAACCACGGCCACAGCAGCAGCCGCAGCAGCCACCGCAGCAGCCACGCCAGCAATCACCAGCAAGTAATCGCCGGTCTTAGCAGAACCGGAAACAAGCGCCTCAACAACGGAGGCAGGGCCATCGCCAGGAGATGCCGGGGCTTCAGGTACGTTGTACGTATTGGTGAACACGGGGGCATTTCCACCCTCGTAAGCTACCGTAGCAACCAGGCTGCCTTCGCCGTTATCTTCAACGGTAACGGTAACCGCGTACTCCGATTCGTCGTACGTCACATCAGATTCGTCGCCCTTCACTTCCGCAATGGTGTACTGGTACGTACCCGCCTCGCCATACTGGATGGCCGGGAACACTACCATACCGTTCGCATCATTGGTTGCGGTAACCTGCTTGCCGCCTTCGTCCGTAAGAACGAAGGTGAACTCTTCGGCATCAAGGCTCTTGCCGTTGAGCACCTTCGAGGCACCCAGCGTCACCGAGGTAGCTGCCGGCGTGTACGAATTGGTGAACCCAACCGTATTCGCATCGCTGTCCACCTTGTGAGCCACCGACAGCGTGCCGTCCCCATTGTCGGTTACAGTCGTGGTAACGGCGAATGTGCTGCCGTCATACTGAACGCCCGCCTTCTGGCTGCCGCCACCTACTTCGCACAACGTGTAGTTATAGGTACCCGGCTTGGTGTACGTAATCGGGCGCAGCGCCACGTTGCCCGAAGCGTCATTAGTGCCCGTTGCCACCACGTTGCCGCCCTCGAGCAGCTGGAACTCAAATTCACCTGCTGTCATATCGCGACCCGTAAGGTTCTTCGTTACCGTAACCTGATCGGTCACGCTGGAGTTAACCGGCTGTACCGAATACGTATTGGTGAACGTGAACGCCGGGTCGGAAGCAGCACCCAAGCGCTCCACCGTCAGTTTTCCGTTGCCGTCGTCGGTCACCTTGAAGCTCACAGTCTTCGTCTCGGTGTCGTTAGTTACGCCATCGGCAGAGCCGCTTTCCGTCACCTTGTAGGTGAAGGTATGCGAACGGACAACGCCAGCCCTTGCGGCAGGCTCATCGCTTTGCGCAGATGCCTGGTCGGCATTTTCGGCGCCAGCAACCTTATTTGCAGCCGTCGAAACGGAAGCTGCGCCCGTGCCTTCACCCGTCACTACTGCAGCGCCCTGGCCCTGCTCAGTGCCATCAGAAGCTGCCGCGTTGCCCTGCTCTTCGCTATCGGCACCTGCAGCACTTCCATGATCGGACGTACTCTGGCCAGCAGCACCGGTGACAGCCTCCTCGCTGGAAGCTCCCTTCGTTTCATCGTCGGCATCAGCTGCGCGCGTGCCGTTCGAACCCAACGCCTTGTTCAGGTCATCGAGCGTAAATTTGATACTGCCGAAATCAACGTTGCCGTTGGCATCGTTGGTTGCTGTAGTGCTCTGAGGCATAGGAGCCGCAGCATCATCGGACGTTACCGTGAAGGTGAACTTGCCCTCAATGCTTGCGGGGGTCAGACCAGCATCAGACTTCAGAACCTTCTTGCCAGAAAGATCAACCGAAACCGGGTCGCCCGTGGAATATACGTTCTTGAACACCAGACCATCATCGCCCGTATTGGCCGTTGCAGTAAGCTTGCCGTCGCCGTTGTCGACAACCATCACCGTGAACACAATCGGCTGCGTCTGAGCGGAAACACCACCAGGCAAGACATCGGTTTTTTCGTAAGCTACGTAATCAATCTTCCACGCAGGCTTACCGTCCTTCACCGTCTTTACGGCATGGTGATCCGTTACCAGCTTGGCAAGGCCTTCGGTGGTGTATTTGATGCTGCCAAAATCAACGTTGCCACTGGCGTCGTTGGTTGCCGCAGCCACATCTTCAATGCCGCTAAAGTATTTCAGCGCAAAATCGAACTCGCCGTCAGTCAGGCTACGGCCAGTCAGGCTCTTGGTAGCAGTAATGCCTACTTCGCCCGAAGCTGCATAGCTGTTGTTGAACGGTACAACTGCCGTTTCCTGGGGGGTGGCGGCGTTGCTGCTGTACGCATAAGTCTTGGTGCCCTCAGGGCCACCGGAAACAACCGTGGTTGCCTTCAGCGTGCCATTCGCAGGATCGCCCTCAACGGTAATCGTTACCGTGCGTTCTGTCGTGTCGTAGGTGTAGCCACCAGGCGCCGTGCCTTGCTCAACCACCTTATAGCTGTAGGTTTTACCCGCGTCTTGCTGCGTTAGCACTACATCGCCAGTCAACGCAGACTTCGTAACCTGCACTCCATCGCTAGCCGCAGGCATCGAAACCTCACGGCCGCCCTCTGGCAAGCCGAGCAGGCCTGCCGACGCCTCATCATTGGGCGTGATCTTAATGGTGAACTGACCATCAGTCATATCGCGACCAGTCAGCGTCTTGGCAAGGTTCAAGCCACCCGCTGCCGTGTAGTTCAACTCAGCGGAATAGCGGTTCACAAACGTGCCATTCTGCGTGGTGGCAGACGCAACCAGCTTGCCCTGGCCATTGTCGCTTACCGTTACCTCGATAACGGCTTTATTGTCGCTGTACTGAATACCAGGCAGATTACCGGCGTTTTCAGTTACCTCGTAGGTAAAGGTGCGCTTATGACCGGGAGCATCCTTCACCATATCGGACGTAAACTCAATCTGGCCAAAGTCGAACGATACCGAATCGCCATCCTTCGAATTGGGCGACTTCACCGTTGCGGAAGACACTTCGTTACCATCACGCTTAGGCATCGGCGCGCCGTCAAGCGCGGTGATGGTGAAGTCAAAGGAATCGCTGTCAAGCCAGTCGCGGCCCTGCAGGATCTTGTTCAGCTGAGCATTTGCCGTATCGAACGAAACATTCTGAGCACGGTACTTGTTGGCGAAAGAGACCACGTTGGTTTCCTGGCCGTCGACCTTGGTGGTTGTCGTCAGCTGGCCGTTGCCATCATCGGCAACATCGATAGTCACAACATGGTTTGCCCCGTCGTAATACAGGCCCGTAGCCTCAACATACCAAAGCCCTGTTGCCTGGTCCTGAACGGCCCCATTGGGAATCGTTTCCTTAACCGTGAACTCGAAGTGCTTACCATTGTCCGCCTGAGTGAACGTGTGTCCCGAAAGCTTTGTCATCACATCGGCAATGCCCTCGGCGCGATCATTCGGGTTGGCGAACTGCTTGTCGCTGTCAGCAAGAAGTGCCGCAGAAGCAGGGTCTTTGCCTTCAATAACGAAGTTGAATTCTCCAGCCTTCATGTCGCGGCCGGTCAAAGTCTTTTCAACCTGAATACCGTTATACGTGCTGCTCGTTGCGTACTTGTTGGTGAACGCTACCGCATCTTGCGGATTAACAACCTCGGCCTTGAGCGTGCCGCTATGGTCGTCGGTCACCTTCACCTTCACCGTCTTGGTGCTGCGATCGAACTGCATGCCTTTTTCATCGGTAGCAGGAACAGCCTCACCCTTCCACGTGGTCTCATTCACGTTGAAGGTGTATTCGCCAGGCTTGGCAAAAGTCATCTCCTCGAAGCTGAAGCCCTTCGCTTCATCGGCCTGGGCGCCCGATACAGTTGCCGCACTGGGCATCTTTACAGTGCCAGCGTCTACCGCGTTCTGGGTGGCTGCATCGGCAGCAGAAAGCTCGAATCCGAAGGTTTCGCCGTCCGCCATGTCGCGACCTGTCAAAGTCTTGGAGCCTTCAATAACAGCCGTCGCAGCGGCGGGTGCATAGCTGTTGCTGAAGCGGAACATGGGCGTATTGCCTTCGCCCGGGGCAGCGGCGAGGAGATTGTTGCTGTACTTGGTGTCCAACACAAGCGTACCGTTGTCGTTCTTAAGAGTTACCTCGACAGTCCAAATTGTCGGGTCATATGTTACGCCTGCTGAGTCAAAGTTCGGGTCAGCGAGGACATCCTCCACGGAGCGCCACTTATCGCCGACCTTTACTACTTCTATGGTCTTGTAGGTGAACGTCTTTTCGCTCTGACCTGTGCCCAAGTTGTCGAAAGCGAACGTTGCCTGCGGGAACAGAATGGTGCCGTCCGCTTCCACGGAAGTTACTGCGCCGTACCATTTCACGCCATTGCGTTCGTCCTCAATCTTCTGTTCGCCTTGGAGCTGGGGCAAGGGAGCATTGGGGTCGTTCGTGCAGGCAATTACATGGAACATGCCCGCTTCAAGCGGACGGGAACCAGTAGCATCCGTGTACAGCTTTCCACCGCTTGGGCTCCACTTCACCACCTGGGTGTCGTATTCGTTTACGAACTTCGCAACAGTAGCATCTTCGGGGTTGTCCAGCTTTACACCATCGTCGTCATATTTCTTGGTCAGCTTGGGAGTAACCGTCAGCGTGCCGTTGTGGCCTTCATCGGTAACGGTCACAACAACCTCATACAGCGCTTTCGATGCACTCACGCCAGGATTAAATACGCTGAGTTCTTTCGATTCACGAATCTCGTAGGTGTATACACCAGGCTTGGTGTACGTAATGTCGCCAAAGTTAAACGAAACCGGAGTATCAGCCGGAGCTCCATCGGGCTGGGTTACCTCAACGGTTGCTCTACCGGCCCCACCAGGCATAGGAACACCGACCGAGCCTTCGGGTGCTTCCAGAAGGAACGTGAATTTATCGGTGTTCTTCCAGCTTCGGCCCGTAAGCACCTTTTCGCCCTTAAGGGAATCCTTGCCCGAAAGCGTGCCCGATGCGCTGTAGGTATTCACCACTTTCGCATTTACCGTTTCACCAGCCGCAATAGCACCCGTAAGGTCTGTTCCGGCCTGAGTGAATCCGGCACGATCGGATTCGGTAACCGTGTAACTCCAACCGCCAGTAAGGCCATACACGTACAGCGTTTCGCCTGCCTTCAGGTCGTGCTTTGCCTTGCCCTCTCCGTCGAACGTCAGGGTAAACGCGTCGCCAACCTTATCGCCGCCAGCGTTCTTCACCACGGCGCTGAAGCTCTTGGTTGCGGCATCGGGCATATTAATAGTGAACTCGAACGAATCGTTTGCGAAGTCGTCAGCGCTGTACCCGTCGGGCACCTCCAACTGCTTCGTTACCGCCAGCGTGCCGGGGAGGTCGACGCTCAGCTTGCCGTTGTTGCCCAAGTAGGCCCCAACCTGGCCCGCGCCAACCCACTTCGGGTTCAGCACGTCAATGGCAGTCCCGGTATCATTAGAGGTTTTTGCCTTGTAAAGCTCGTTAAGATACGTCAGTCGAGCAGTACCTGCCTTGAAGTAGGCACCTTGGCTATTCACCCCGATGGAGACCTCGATAGCCTCGGCATCAGCGCCGTCAAAGCTTATGACCTTTTCCTTCTCCTCCACGGTGCCGCTACCCGCATCCGTCATTTCGTAGTACGAGTACTTGTACCAATAGGTATTACCCGCAACCACCTGGTGGGCGCGCTGAGTGCACGCTTCATCAGTATAGATAGGCGTGTCGCTGGTGAAGTAATAGTAGATGTTGTCGCTTGAGGGCTCGAAGTTCGCAATGGTGTTGCCCAGGTAGCCCTGTTTCCAGTCGTTGCTGTAGAACGAAGCCTTGCCTTCCTGGGAGTTCGCCTGCAGGTACTCCGACATGGCGGCATCGGGGTTTGCCAACAGGCTTTCCACCCCAGGCTTCAGGCTCGACGTGTACACAACATTAATCGGCTTGGTATCCGAAATCGTCATTGTCATAGACTTTTGGTCCACGTTGTAGCTACGCAGGGGGATCAGCGCTGCCGGCACCTTCACCTGAACCTTGTCGCCGACGGCAAGGTCGTCAGACTTGGTTACCGTGATCACCACGTTGCCCAAGCTTACGCTCTTGTCGCCCATGGCTACCGTGCCGTCGAAGGTGTACGTATCCACATTACCTGCAGTGGTTTTCGTGGGATTTTCGAAAGTCTGCCCGTTCAGCGCAATGGCCTTGAAGCTATCAACCTGCATATAGGCGCCCAACGCGTCATCGAAGGTAATGTAGCCGCTCGTATGCTCAGCGCCCTCAGTGGCGTTCGTCGGGTAGCCCGACCCCTTAACTATCTCGGAAGAAATGTCATCGAATACCTTTTTCAGCTCATCAGCGTTCGTGGCAGACTTGTAGAAGTCGGAACCATCGGGACGCGTACCCAGGTTCCAATCCCAGCCTCCCCAGAATCCGCTGTTCTGGGTATAGGCGGCTTCAGGGTAGTTGCTGGAAACCGCATGCATGAATTTGTTTTCGTTGCTTGCTCCCGAAGGATCAGCAGAGGGATCTGCACCGCTGAAGATGCCAACGGTATACACGGTGGCTTTTTTATCCTTCATGGCTTTCGCTGCGGATACCGCGCTGCTGGCAACCTCCGACTCGAATCCGCTAGAAGAAGTAGGCGAACCGTCGGTGAAGAAGATAACGATCTTCTTGGCATCTTCGCGGTTAGAAGTTTGGCTATCGGCAAGCTGCAAGCCGTAGTCGGCACGCGTGGAACCGGCGGGGTTGATGGAGTTAATGGTGTTCCTGAATGCGGCCGCATCCGTGCAAGGGGACATGGCCTTCATAACCTGGCTGTAGTTATATTTGTATCCGCCTCTATAGTACGTGTCGTTGCCTACAGCAGCAGATTTATCGCCCGAAAACTTCACGATGGAAACCTGATGCTGCTTTGATGAATCGGAGATGCTCTGGTTCTGCTCGGCAATATGGTTCACGAAGTTATTTGCCGCGCTCTTCAACGCGTCGATGCGCTTCGTACCGTCATCCATGGAGTCGTCCATCGAGCCCGAAGCATCAAGCACCAGCACGATATCGAGCGGCGTGGTTGAAGAGGATTTCACATTTGAAGTGGACGAGAGCGCCGAAAGAGCCGTTATGAACGCTGAATCCCCGCGATTAATGACGCTTCCGCTGCTCGTGGTAATTGTGTCGGTTGATACGGTTTTGTCCGTCCATATTCGACCGATGTTTGCGGTGTTAGGCGTTTCGCCGCCAAGAATTGCTGCCCAATCGTCCATGGAAGACGGATCTGCCACGGAAGCCGCCCCCCCCCGCATGGAACGGTTGCCGCCCTCGTCGTCTGCGAAGGCAAAGCTGCCGCCCAAGCATATAAGAGCAAGCGCTAAGGCCATTGCCAGTAATGGTCGTATTCGCTTCATCGTTGATCCCCAATCTTGCTTTCGTTTGCTAGAGAATGCCTCTCCCGATGCTGCCGAGCTTTCAACACCAAGGGATATCTGCGTACCGTCCAACCCACTTTTTCCGTGCGAAGAAGGGCACTTCAATTGAATCATCGCAGATATCGGACCTGTTCGTAATGGTCGTATATACGAACTCCTCCCTTCTTTATAGCAGGAAAAAGGGTATGCTGGCCAAAAAATTGGTTTACGCGCCATGTTTTTGGATTAAAGACCAATTCACACTAAAAATGGGAGATGGAGACAGGCACCAGATTCCCGCTAAAAAGGACTGCCGAGAATCCGACAGCCCTTAAGCGCTCATTGTTGGCAGCGGCCCAAAACCGAGAACGGGAATCTGGTACCTGGCCCTATTTCCCCACCTGCTTGTCCAGGAAACTTTGCGTAAGGTAGCCCGCAACGAAGATGGAACATACGGTTGGCACCACGAAGAACAGATATGGGATATAGCAAACAGCGGTAAGGACGAGCGTTCCTATCACACCCGCGCCCAAAGGCGCCATGCCCCCGAACAGGCGGCGCCCCAACACGTAGCCGGCAAACGGGATGGAAAACATCCACAACACCGCAATGAAAATGAATATCAGCGCAGAAATGGGGGCCGTAACAAGCGGGAACAGCAGGAAGAATCCCAACAGGGGCAGCACAAAAAACGCTACAAAGCCCAACATGAACATGCGCGAAAGCTTCGTTTCCGCAAGTTTGACGGCACCTTCCATTGCTCCCTTAATCAAGAAGAAGAACAGCAGCACCAGCAAGGCATGGGCCATGCACGAAAACAGCAAAGGCCCAATCACGGAAAACGAGTTCGGTTCCGATTCTTCAGAAACGGCAGAAACCAGGGCGTCGTCAGCATAGCTTACGTTGGGAACGCTGGCGCCTTCTTCGATGGTAACCTGCGCATTGTTCGGCACCCTAAGCGTGCCACCCACCGTGGTGCCCTTCGAAACGTTTACCGTACCCGCCGAAACGTTTACATCACCTGCGTAGGACCCGGCAAGGTTAACCGTACCTGCAGCAAAAGCCGCGCCCTCATAGGTTCCCGATACGTTCACAATCGAACCAGCCGCATATACACCGCACGCAGAAACGTCGGACGCGATAGACACGTTCTGCCCAGCAACGGTGATGTTGTTCCCAACCGTCGTCGAAGAAACGTTGACAGTCTGGCCTGCCGCACGCAAGCTACCGTGAATAGCAGAAGAAGCCACGTTCAACGTGCTGCCAGCAAGCAAAGCGCTGCCGCCGGTTCCGCCGCCTACTTCAAGGCCCCTGGCGTTCAACGTGTCTCCCGCCCAGTACAAATCACGCCCAACAGTAAGGTTCAGCGCATCGCGCTCCATAAGGAAAGCGTTTCCCGTATAGGTGTCAACGTAGCTCGTGCTTTCCGCCGTTCCCTTGTCGAACGCCGAATTGGCTGCAAATGCCACGGCGGGCATGCAGAGCACTAAGGCAAGTGCGGCAACAACAACCAGCAGCTTTTTTCGCATGGCAAAAACTCTACCCCTCGGTGGTAACCGTTACTTCATCGATTGCGATGGACTGAAGGTATTCCTTGTCCAAAATGCAGCCAAGGCCAACGGGGTTCTTGGGTGCATTCAGCACCAGTTCACCGTGCTCAAGCTCCAGCGGAGGAAGGGCGGTATCGTGGGCGAAGTATGCCGAATAATCCGAAACATCGGGCGGCAAATCCATGCCCGGCAAGGTTGCGAAAGCCGCATGCATGCGCTTCGAAACGCCCGTATCGAACATGCCGCCCATCCAAACCGTTTTACCAAGGCCGCGCATCCAGTGATAGAAGTCGAGCGTGGGTTGAATGCCACCGAACTTCGCAATTTTCAAAGCGTAGCAACGAAGGTTGTCCAGCCCCATGGCTGCTTCCATATCGCTTGCAGTTACCACCGATTCGTCCAGGCACACCATGGTTTTCAGTTCATCCTGCAGCAGCGAAAGGCGCACGAATAGGTTGCGCTCGCCGCTGTTGGGAACGTAATTCGGGTTGTAGGGCTCCTCGATGCATGCAGGATTCAATGCATCGAGCTTGCACAGCACGTCCAAGTACGATTCATCGAACGACTGGTTGGCATCGAGCATCAGCGTTAAGTCGGGGTGATCGGCGCGCACAGCGGCCACGCATTCGAGCGCAGTTTCCGGCTCGATCTTCATCTTTACGCGGGTGTATCCTTGAGCCACCAGGCTATTTACCGCCGCGCGCACGTCTTCAACAGGGGCAATGCCCACCACGGCGCCACCCAAAATCTTCTCGGCGTTCGAGCCGCCAATCATCTTCGAAAGCGGCTGGCCAACGATCTTGCCGTACAGGTCCCAGATGGCGGGCTCCACTGCGGCTTTCGCCATGGGATACTTTGCCAAACCAGGGAACGTGGCAAGCGAAGCGGACACTTCGCTGGGATGCAGATAGCGCTCACCCAGCACCACAGGGGCAATGGAATCGCGCACTACGGCGTAATCTTCTGCGATGGTTTCGGGCAAATACCAATTGGTGGCAAAGGAAACGCACTCGGAAATGCCCGTGCGCCCAGCCCAGTCTTCCACTTCCACAAAGAACGATTCACGGAAATCGACGTTGCCCTTGGCCGTCTTCACAGGATGGGAGAAGGGCTGCTTCACGCGATGCAGGGTAAGCGACTTGATATCGATGCGCTTGTCGTAGCGCTGCTTCAGCGCACGTCGGTCCACCTTGCCGGCGATGGTGCGTGGGAATTCATCCATCACCAAAATATGCTTGGGATGATGAAGCTTCGACATGCAACCATTCAGGTAATCGTGCACCATATGGGCGTATTCCTGCGGGCACGTTGCCGGACGAATGCAGCTCTGAGCAGGATCGATGCCAAATTCTTCTTCGTCGCGGGCAATGGCTTCGGCAGAATAATCGGCCTCGATGAACGCCACGGGGCGATACCCCCAGGTTTCGTCTGCGGTGCCGAACACATAGGCGTCCTTCACGCCGGGAATACCCAGCAGAACATCTTGGACTTCAGCTGGGTAGATGTTTTCGCCGCCCGAAATAATGAGATCTTCAGTACGCGCATACACACGCAAAAGACCGTTGCGGTCGATAGACGCCCTGTCTCCGGTAACGAAATAGCCATCGGCGCTCATTGCCTTGCGGGCATTCAGGTATCCCTCGAAGATGCCAGGACCCGCAACGTGCAGCTGGCCAATGCCATCGGCATCGGGGCTTACGATGCGAGCATCATAGCCGGGCAAAAGCTCCAGCCCGCCATCGAAACCGCGGGTTACCGGAGCCGCGGCAATGAAGCTGGAAGTTTCCGTCATGCCGTAGCTGGAATACAGGTTTGCCTTTGCACGCAAAGCCATGCGCAACGTCTTTTCGTTCAGCGCCGCACCGCCCAAAAGGATACATGCGTACTGCCCGATAACCCTATCGCGATCGCTTTCCAGCAAATCGGCCAGAATCTTATCCACTACAGAAATATGCGTAACGCGGAAGCTCAGCACGTCATTCAGCACTCGCACGGGATTGTAGCGCTCGTACACGATGAACGAGCCGCCGCTCAGAAGAGAGCGCACCATGATCTGGAAGCCGCCAATGTGGCACATAGGCAGGACCAGCTGCCATACGCTACGACCATCTTCCAATGCCAGAACGCGGTTTGCCGCGGTAGCGGCACCAATGATGCAGTTCCATGGCAAAAGCGTGGCCTTCGGGGTTCCCGAAGAACCCGATGTGAACATGACAATGCCCGCCTCTTGGCCATCCCATGCCCGCTCGCATTCGCGGGCGAACGCCTCGAACTGCGTGGCATGCGGCACAGAGCCTTCCGGCAAAGCGGCGAAATCGGCCAGGCCGTAGCCCGTCGCATCGATCATCAGGCGCTCAACCGCAGACTGTTCCAGCACATCGATGCCAGCTTCGCCCGTAGCGTTTTCCAGCTCCACGATGCGCAGCTTGCGCTCTTCGTAGGAAAGACGCGGATTCAGCAGCGCCAACGTGAAGCCGCCGTATGCCGCCGCCAAGGAAAGGATCACGATCTCGGCGCCGTTGTACAGATTGCACGCAAGCGTGGTGCCGCGACCGTAACCGTGCTTGGCAAGCTGCTGAGCCAGAGCCGCAGCAGCAAAGCGGGCACGGCGATAGCTAAACGTTACTGAGCGCGCATCCTTCTGCACGCAGAAGAACATCTGGCCGGCCTTGCGATAGGCCATTTCCGCCAATTGGGCAATCATTGCCGTCACATCCTTTATCAGGGAATTTCAGATCAGGGGAATTTTGGGAACTTGTCGAAGTCGGGCTTGCGCTTTTCCTTAAAGGCGTCGCGGCCTTCCTTCGCTTCGTCAGACGTGTAATACAGAAGCGTGGCGTCGCCTGCAAGCTGCTGCAAACCGGCATAGCCGTCGGTGGCAGCGTTGAATGATGCCTTCAGGAAGCGCAGGGCCGTAGGCGAAAGCTGGAGCATTTCCCTAGCCCAGGAAACGCACTCGGCTTCCAGCTCATCGAAGGGAACAACCTTGTTTACCAGGCCCATGTCCAGAGCCTCGGCTGCCGTGTACAGACGGCAAAGGTACCAAATCTCGCGAGCCTTCTTCTGCCCGACGATAGCAGCCAGATACGAAGCACCGTAGCCACCGTCGAAGCTGCCAACGCGCGGACCGGTCTGGCCGAACTTGGCGGTTTCCGCCGCAATGGAAAGGTCGCACAGGATATGAAGAACATGGCCGCCGCCAACAGCATAGCCGTTCACCATAGCAATAACGGGCTTGGGCACTACGCGGATAAGGCGCTGCAGATCAAGCACGTTCAGGCGCGGGATGTTGTCCTCGCCCACATAGCCGCCGTTGCCACGTACCTTCTGGTCGCCGCCGGAGCAGAATGCCTGGTCTTCGTCCTTGCCGTCATGGTTGGCGCCGGTAAGGATGATAACGCCCACTTCCTGGTCGTCGCGCGCAAGGGAAAACGCATCGAACAGCTCGACGTTCGTCTTCGGCGTGAAAGCGTTGCGGCGCTCGGGGCGGTTGATGGTGATTTTGGCGATGCCATCGTACTTTTCGTAGATGATCTCGTCGTAATCTTTAACTTTTTCCCAAGGGAAATCGCTCATAGATGTCCTTCCTTATTGTTGGTGCCCGGAACCTTCTGGGGCCGCACCCCTGGGTTCTATGCCGGACAAGAATTCCTGCACTACTGTACCGTAAAGAACAGGTGCCTCTAAGTGTACGTTGTGACCCGTTCCAAACGAGGTCACATCGATGCCATCGTGTTCCAACTGATGCGCTACCGCTTCGCTTCCGCAATCGTCGTAACCCCACAGGTACTTAACGGGCACCCAGGTGTTTGCCACCACGGCGAACGACTGAGAAGCATCGGGCATGGCATGCTTTCCTGCGCCTTCCAAGCACAACGCCATAGATTCGGCATCGTTGGCCAAACGCTCGGGGCGCAGCTCTTCATCAAGCCCCATTTCGCGCTGCGATTCGAAGAGCGGCAGCGTTTCCCAATACTCCACGAATTCTTCGATGCCGTCGGTGCGCAGCCTTTGCGCCCAGCCAACATTGCGCTCTTCGGCGGCAGCGCGCTGCTCGTTGCCCTCAGGCCCGAAGTTGCAGCTTTCCAAGATCAGCGAATACAGTAGGTCTTTTTCGGAAGAGGCCAGCCCCAGGGCAACGCGCCCGCCCATGGAATAACCGATAACGTGGGCACGGCGCTTGGCGCCTTCATGCCCCACGCACGCAACCTGCTCCAAGAACGATTCCACCATACGCACCATGGCGCCGTAGCGATAAAGCTCGACATCATCGGGCTTGCTGCTTCTGCCATGCCCCAAGAAATCAAGCGCGTAGGCGCAATGATTGCCCGAAAGGGCGGCGCCAATGATGCTCCAGCTTAGGCCAGTCTGCATGAATCCATGAAGCAAAACGACGGGGATGTTTTCGGCCTTACCCCACTGATATACATGGATCTTCTGGCCTTCCCAGTCAAAGTCGAATTCGCGCGTGGGCGGCACCGTTTGCTCCTGAGCGGATTTGCCCAACATGCTCCATGCTGACGCCAGAGGCTCAACTTCAGGCGAGCCGTGATGAGTGCCGCACGAGCATGCTTCGCCGTGATGATGTTCGTGGGAGCCGCAGCCGGCGTCCCCTTCGTGATGACCGCAGCCACAAGTGTGATTGTGCATCGGTTGCTCCCCTTAAGCACGTGCGCACATGCGCATTACCAATACTGATCGTAGCGTTCCCGCACTCCCGTCAGGGGCAAGGGAACTTCTATTAAGGATATACCCTGTTCACCCAGGAAGCCGCTAAATGCCTGCTTGAATTCTGCCACCGTACGCACCGTAGCCGTGGGTACCCCAAAGGCACCTGCCGCAGCGGCAAAATCAACCTTCTGAGGTGTTAGGAACAGCCTCTCGAAGTACGATTCGTCAGATTTTTGCGGCAGCATATCGAAGATAGCGCCACCGTTGTTGTTCAAGAGCACGATAACGATGCTGGGCCTTGGCGATCCTTGGCGTTCGCGCAAGAGCATTTCCCCTTGCAGCGCCAGCGAATTCAGGTCGTGCAGCAGGGTTAAATCGCCCGTGACCATAACAGTCTGCTTGAAGCTCTGAGCCGCACCCAATGCCGTGGAAACGGTGCCGTCGATGCCGTTAAGACCACGGTTTGCCAGCACGGTAAGGTGCTTCGCTTGGCTTACATAGAAGGCATCGAGTGCGCGAACCGACATGCTGTTCGCCGTGAACAGCAGGCTTTCTGCGGGAATCTCTTCCAGCATCGCACGCAAATAGGAACCCTCGAACTGGCTATCAGCAGCAAAATCGGTTGCCAATATGCGCTCGGTGCGGGCACGGTCGATAAGCCCCCACTCATGAACGTTTTGCGGCAAGGGCGCGTAGGCCATAGATTCTTCTGGATTGGGAACGGTCCCCGCTTCCAACAGAGCCACTACGAAATCGAGCGGATTTGCGGCCACAAACGTGGTGGTCTGCGAATTAAAATCGCGTGTGGCAAGCGGATCAACCACGATCTGCGCAGCCTGGCAAGCTTCGATTGCCTGCGTTGCACGCTTCGACACCGGATAGCGCCCAAAGCGAACCACCGCATCGAAGGCGGGCATTTCGTCCGATCCCATGATGCGATCGTATCCGCAGATAACAGCGGGGTGTCCGTACGTGCGCAAGTGGGAAAGCGGGTCGGCCAGCAAAGGCGCGTCGAAACGCTCGGCAAAAGCAAGGAGCGCCTGCGCTTCCCTGTCCCTGCGTGTGCTGTCTGCAACCGCTTCAGCAGAAAATGTTCCTTCGCCAGCAAGAACCACCACGGTATGGGAATCAAGGAAATCAACCAGGGATGCCGCATCGCGGGAAGAGAGCTCGTGTTCCGTACGCACCAAGGCAGGAAGATCGTCAGCCGAGGCAACGCGACCCGCATCAAACAGGTCGGGCATAGCAATGTCGGGCACCAGCGGCTCATCGAATGGGAAATTCACGTGCACAGGAGCCGAGGCATGAGTCCCCGGAGCTGCGGCAATGACTGTTTCACGTGCAACCTGGCGCACGTGGGCAATGTACTTAGGAGCGTCGTTCGGCTCAGGCATAGCGAAGAAGCGGCGCACGTGGTCGGAAAACGCCTTGTTCTGATCGCACGTTTGCGGAGCGCCAAGCCCCTGCAGGCGCGCTGGCCTATCGCCCGAAAGCACAATAAGGGGCACGCGGGAAATCTCCGCTTCCATCACCGCAGGATAGTAGTTTGCCAGCGCCGTGCCCGAAGTGCAGATAACGCACACGGCACGCCCCGTTGCCTTGGCAATGCCCAGAGCAAAGAAGGCAGCGCCACGTTCGTCGATATCAAGATACAGGTTGAATGCCGATCCGAATCGCGCATGCGCCTCGTAGGCAACCATCGAAAGAGGAGTGGAGCGCGAGCCGGGGCTTACCACCACATCGCGCACGCCCGCACGCATCAGCTCATCGAAGAACGCACCCACATAGGCACCCAATGCGCGCTTCTTCTGCGCAGCAGCAAGCTCAAGCGCATCGGGCGTACGATCTTCTTCGCCAACTGGCACATCCCCTTTTTCGCCGCTCAGCGCTTCCGCTTCCTTTTCCGCCATAGCCTATTCGTCCCCTTCGTCCCCAGGTGCTTCAAACGCACTCAGGATGGTTTTCAGCTTCAAATCGATTTCGTTGAATTCCGCAACGGCATCACTGCCTTCAACGATGCCGCACCCCGCATAGAGCCAGCCGCGTTCGCCGTCGAACACACCCGATCGGATAGCCACGGAAAATTCGCCATCGCCATCGGCGTTCACGTAGCCCACCGCACCCCCGAAGAAGCCGCGATTGTAGCCCTCGGCTTCACGCAGCGTCATCAGCGCTTCGCCTACTGGAGTACCGGAAAGCGCCGGGGTGGGATGTAGCTGGCTGGCAAGGCCCATGAGCGTGGTGCCCTCCATAACCTGCGCCGCTGCGGGCGTATGCAGGTGCTGCACATGCTTCAGCACCTTGATCTGCGGCGTTGCGGGAATATCAACGTTATAACAGTTGCGGGCGAACACTTCGCGCATGAATTTCACTACGTATTCGTGCTCGCGGCGGTTCTTTTCGCTGGCAAGCAATTCGTCTGCCAGTGTCTTCTGCTCTTCCGGTGTTTCGCCGTGCGGGCACGTGCCGGCAAGACACATGCTTTCCACGTGCGCGCCCTTCTTGCGCAACAGCAGCTCAGGTGTGCATCCGCAGAAGAACACATCGCCGTAGCGATACAGGAACACCGTTCCGCGGGCACTGCCGTCAATCAGGTTCACCAGCACGTCCTTCGACGAAAACGGCTGTTCGGCCGTAAGCTCGATGCGGCGCGAAGGCACCAGCTTTTCGATTTTGCCCGATGCGATGCGGGCAAGGCCCATGTCCATGATGCGTTGCCATTCGTCAAACGAATCGCGCTGCAAAGAATATGCCATGGTGCGACGAGTGCGAGGCTTGGCTTCCTCGGCATGGCGCACGAAACGGTCGACCCTGCCCTGGTACACGGGGCCCAAGCTGTTCACTTGCAAGAACGATCCCTGCTCGTTTTGGATAAGCACCAACTCGGGCAGCATCAAGCGCAAGCGAGGAAAGGCGGTCATCATGTCGTCGGCTGGCTTGGGGTTTTCGGCATCAAAGCGGTTGAACGAAAAGAACACCGGAGCGAACCCGGCATCCTGGCTTACCACATCGGCTTCACCCAGCGTTGCCAAGGCAATGCAGCGCCCCAGCCCCAAATAGCGTATGGGGCGTTCTTTGTCGTAGTACACGAACTGATCGGTGAAGCCCTTCTGCAGCACGCAGAACGCGTCAACGATATCGGTGTTCAGCGGCACCGTGCGCGAATAGAGCTTAGTCATGGCAAGCTTCACCTACGTGCAGCATCTTTGCCTGATCCCACAGCTGCTGCATTTCATCCATATCCAGCTCTTCGATGCGCTTGCCCTGGCCCCATGCGGCGCCTTCCATAAAGGCCCAGCGCTCACGGAACTTGCGGCACGTAGCGCGCAAGGCAGTTTCGGCATCGATACCTTCTTTGCGTGCCACGTTCACCAGGGAAAACAGCACATCGCCAAACTCGAGTTCCTTCGCCTGGGCATCATCGGAGCGGCATGCCTGCTTGAATTCGGCGATTTCCTCTTCCACCTTGGCCCACACGTCTTCGACGGAGTCCCATTCAAAGCCGGCGGCAACTGCCTTACGGGAAATCTTATAGGCCTGGAGCAACGCGGGGAAGCTGACGGGCACGCTTTCGAGTAGCCCTTCGGGCTCTTCGGCTTGGGCGTCGGCTGCGCTCTTTTCGGCGAGCTTCACGTTGTCCCAAATAGAAAGCACATCTTCGGCAGAGCCCGCAGCCGCCTGCCCGAACACATGCGGATGACGGCGAATCATCTTCGCATTCACATCACGGCACACGTCAGCCACGGTAAATTCGCCCGCATCAGCGGCAATCTGGCTTTGCAGAACCACCTGCAAAAGAACATCGCCCAGCTCTTCACGAAGATGCGCCGCATCGTGCTGCTCGATCGCATCGACAGCCTCGTACGCTTCTTCGATCATGTTGCGGGCGATGGATTCATGGGTCTGCTCGCGGTCCCACGGGCAGCCGTTAGGAGCGCGCAGAGCAGCTATGGTATCAACGAAAGCAGCGAACGTTTCACCTGCCAATGGCGCACACGAGGTGCCTTGCTGCGTTTCCCCTGCGCTCGTCTGACAGTTTTCGCTCACTGAGCTTCGCCTCCTGTTTAGATTTTGTACATGAACTGGAATACGTCTTCGCGCTGAACAATTACCTGAACGCCCAGCTCTTCGCCTTCCTTGGTAAGTGCTTCCTGGACCTCGTTGAAACCAGCGGTGTCGGTATCGAGGCGAACCAGCATGGTCATGCTGAAGATGTTATCCAGAATAGTCTGGTTGATGTCGTCGATGCTTGCGCCCTTTTCTGCCAGGACGCCGGAAATGCCAGCTACGATACCGGCGCGGTCTTTACCCAAAACCGAGATAACACAACGCATGAAAGATTCCTTTCGCTTTGCTCCCGCTCCTTGCGGAAGCATCGGCCTACCTGCTGGAACTTAGCGTCCCATCAAAAGCGACAGCGCCTCTGCGCGCGTCGCAGCATCTTCCTTGAATATACCACGCATGGCATTAGTGACCGTTTTCGCACCGGGCTTCTTAACGCCGCGCATGCTCATGCACAGATGCTCCGCTTCCATTACCACGGCAACACCACGGGGGTTCAGCTGCTCAACCAGAGTATCGGCCACCTGCGAGGTAAGACGCTCCTGCACCTGAGGGCGGCGAGCATACACCTCGACCAAGCGAGCCAGCTTGGAAATACCACAGATCTTGCCCGATTCGGAAGGCAGATATGCAATATGCGCCTTACCGAAAAACGGTACCAAGTGATGCTCACACATGGAAAAGAACGGGATATCGTGAACGATGACCATTTCATCATGGTGCTCGTCGAAAAGCGTTTCGAAATGAACGGCCGGGTCTTGATGCAGGCCAGCAAAGCATTCTTCGTACATACGGGCCACGCGCGCCGGGGTTTCAAGCAGCCCTTCGCGGTTCGGGTCTTCGCCAACGCCTTCCAAAATCAGGCGCACGCCCTGCTCTATCTTTGCCAAATCCATATCGTTACTTGCCATCATTGCCTTCCAGCCAATAGAAAATGTATCGAACCATTGTAGCGCGTCTACCCGATTATGCGCTACAGCGAAGAGCCATGCCCCACATTGGCGCGAGCATGGCGGCCCGCCCGAAACCGACTCAACCGCCCGCAGCACTCAGACCCGCATCGCCACACCGGAGCAGGCCCGCCCCATCGCGCCACAGCAGGTTCGCCCCACACATTGGAGCCACCGCCGCAGGCCCGCCCCGCACGCCGCATCGGGCCCATCTCGCTTATAGCACCGCCCTTAAGCTGCCCCTGGGGCCCAGAAACAAAAAATCGGCCCAGACTGCAACTTTTTTGCGATTAGCAATTGTTCCAAACCCTCCAATCGCGAATCGCGGCATAAAAACGCAGGCAATTGGCCGTGATGCGGCCTATTACCACCCGGCGGCGACGAAAAAAGAGCCCCTAATCGCAAAAAAGTTGCAAAAATGCCGAGATTTTTGTTTTTGCGACGGGCGAAGCCGCCGCAACGGGCCGAACTGCCGTAACGGGCTGAACGCAACAGGCCAAACCTACAGATCCAATTCCACCGAAACAGGGCAATGGTCGGATCCCATAATCTCGGAATAGATGTTGGCCATCTGCACCTTGTCACGTAGCGCTTCGCTCACCAGGAAATAATCGATGCGCCATCCTGCGTTGTTGGCGCGAGCATGAAAGCGATAGCTCCACCAGGAATAGGCGCCTTCGGTTACAGGGTTCAAGTAGCGGAACGTGTCGACGAAGCCTGCATTCAAAAGACAGGTGAACTTGGCTCGCTCTTCATCGGAAAAGCCAGGATTGCCACGGTTTGAGCGCGGGTTCTTCAAGTCGATTTCCTGATGAGCCACATTGAAGTCGCCGCACATTACCACGGGCTTTGCGTTTCCGGCTTGACCGTTTGGAAGCGCGCCCTCTTCCAGGCCCTTGCATATGTCATGGAACCTATCGTCCCAGGCCATACGATGATCAAGGCGCGCAAGCTCGCTTTGGGCATTAGGCGTGTACACGTTTACGAACCAGTACTGCTCGAATTCGCAGATCACCACGCGGCCTTCCGTATCAAGCTCCGGCACGCCCACCTCGTGAATCACCTGCAACGGTTCTTCCTTGCAGAACACCGCTGTGCCGGAATAGCCTTTGCGCTCAGCATAGCTCCAACACTGATGGTACCCGGGAAGGTCCATTTCGATCTGGCCTTCTTGCAGTTTCGTTTCCTGGAGCGCAAACACATCGGCGTCAAGCTCATCGAAGGCATCCATGAACCCTTTCTTCATGACGGCGCGCAAACCGTTGACGTTCCAGGAAACCAATCGCATAAAAGCACCTTTCAACCAAAGCGGCAAAAGAGGATACCCCTTTTGCCGCTTCTGACGAATCTGAATAGGAAAAGGGGCAAAACCCCTTTTCCGTCAAAGCTATTTCTTCTTCCTGTTTGCCTTCTTCTGGGCTTGGCGCACAGCCTTGTCGTACCCCTGCTCGCGCAGAGGACGCAACTGGTTGGTGTCGATGCGCATACCCATGAAGAAGAAGAACCAAGAAGCAATCATCAGGCCAATCGAAATGAACGGCTGCTGAGGAATAAGCAGCGAAAGCACGATGGCAACGATCATGCCCACGAAGCCAACGCCCGAATAAACCATGCGCTTTCGGTTCAGGCGCTTGAACTCGGCAGTGTCGGGAACGAAGCGGTTAACTTCCTTGTTGCGCTCGCGGCGGGCCTCACGGTCGGCGCGCTTAACCTTCCTGTTGTGCTTCTCGATTTCCTTCTGCTCTTCCTTGGAAAGCGAAGGGACTTCTTCGGCCTTAGCCGAAGACTGAGCAGCCTGGGTCTTCTTGGGAGCTTTCGCGGGAGCCGGCGCCTGTTTCTTGGAGCCGCCGAACAACCCCTTCTTCTCGGGCTTGGCCGATGTGGTACGCACCGAAGACGCAGCCTTCGAAACCGGCTTAGCGGAAGCTGCGCTCTTGCGGGTAGCGCCACGCTTCTGGTCGCTGGTGTATCGCTCGTTCATGGGGTTTCGCTGAGACATCCCTTGATTCTCCTTGTTGTGTTTTGTCGGGGCCTACTGGGCTACAAACGTCTTGCCCGTGATCTTCTCGTAAGCCTGAATGTACTTTTCGCTAGTCTTCTTGATGATATCTTCGGGCAGACGCGGCGGGTTGCCAGTGCGGTCCCAGTTGGCATTGAGCCAGTTGCGCACAAACTGCTTGTCGAAGCTGGGCTGCTCTTCGCCAACCTTGTAGGTGTCAGCTGCCCAGAAACGAGAAGAGTCGGGAGTCAGAACCTCGTCGCCCAAGATGATCTTGCCGTCGTATACGCCGAACTCGAACTTGGTGTCGGCGATGATGATGCCGCGTTCCTTCGCGTGGCTTGCAGCCGTTTCGTACACCTTGATGGTCAGGTCGCGGATGGCGGCAGCATCTTCGGCGCCGATGAGCTTTTCGCACTGCTCGAAGCTGATGTTCTCGTCGTGGTCGCCAATCTCAGCCTTCGTGGAAGGAGTGAAGATGGTTTCGGGCAGCTTGGAAGAATTTACCAGGCCTTCAGGAAGCTGAATGCCGCATACAGCGCCCGTCTTCTGATAGTCCTTCAAGCCAGAACCGGTAAGGTAGCCGCGCACAATGCACTCTACGGGGAACATGTTGGCCTTCTTTACCAGCATAAAACGGCCAGCGAGCTTATCGGCATAGGGCTTGAACTGCTCGGGGAGATCGGCAACATCGGCAGAAATAAGATGGTTGTCCACCACATCGGAAAGAAGGTCGAACCAGAAGCAAGAAAGCTGCGTGAGCACCTGGCCCTTATAGGGAATTTCGTCTTCCAGAATATAGTCGAAAGCAGAAATACGATCGGATGCGACCAGCAGCAGCTTGTCGCCCAAATCGTACAGATCGCGCACCTTTCCCTGTGCATCGGGTTTGATGTCGATTACAGACATGACCGTCCTTCCGTCTGAGTTTGTTGACAGAACTCTATTATGGAACATCTTGCGCAGCAACGCATGAAAAAGAAGCGGTACTTGTGACGATTCACAACTACTTCCATTAATGCCTGGTGCTGAACGCACGAAAGGCGCCCGTGCGGGCGCCCTCCAAAGCTAGTTCGTTCCGAAGCGGGGGCGGTTGCCCTTCTTCTTTTCAGATTCACTGGTGTACAGGGGCACGTAGATGGTAAAGCACGCCCCCTCGTTAGGACGCCCCTCAACGCGCACCCAGCCATTGTGCTGATCCACAATTTCCTTCACCACGGAAAGGCCAACGCCCAAGCCGCCCGTTGCGCGGGCGCGGCCCGAATCGGCGCGCCAGAAACGCTGGAATACCATCTTCGCTTCTTCGGGGGTAAGGCCGATGCCCGTATCGCGAACGCTGATCTGCCCCATCAGCTCGCCCTTGCGAGCCGTGATGGTAATGGTGCCGCCTTCGGGGGTATAGCGAACAGCATTGGAAATCAGGTTCGCCGTAGCCTGGCGCAGCAGGTCGGCATCGCCGTACACGTACACGTGCGGATCGTACTCGAATTCCAGGTTCAGCCCCTCTTCGTTGATGTAGGCCTGATGCGTTGCCACAACCGCCGACAGCATTTCGGTAAGATCGACCTTCTGACGCTCGATGGCCTTGGCGCGGCTTTCCAGGCGCGAAAGCTTCAGCAAGGCATCGACCAAACGAGAAAGACGGCGCACCTCGGAATTCAGCGTTTCCAGGCGCTCAGCATCGGGCTCGAACACGCCATCGATCATCGCCTCAACGGTAGACTGGATGGCCATAAGCGGCGTGCGCAACTCATGGGCAACGTCGGTTACCAGCCTGCGCTCCAGCTTGCGGTTCTGCTCCACGGAATCGGCCATGGCGTCGAACATATTGCCCAAACGGGCAATTTCGTCGGTACCCTTCATGCCAGTACGCGCCGAATAATCGCCCTCTTTCAGTGCCTTAGCCGTATTCGTAATGCGGCGGATGGGGGCGGCAAGCGCACGGGAGAACAACACTCCCACCACAACCGAAATGGCCATCGCAATGAATGCAGCAAAGATCATGGCTTGATACGACTTTTCTCGGAATTCGGCATCGGTCTGGGTTAGCAGCGTATCGGAGCCGTGCACCCGCACGAACACGGTGCCAACCTGATTGCCGTCGACATCGATGGCCGCCTTAGCCACATTGCCGCTCGATTCCCTCATAGCAGCCGCACCCAAAGCCTTGTCGGTAGAGTCGTCGTACACGATGACGCCATTTTCGTCACGCACCTGCACGTTGATGGAATCGTACAAAATGCTCGCCGAAGAAGCAGCGTTCAAGGCGCCGCTGTACCAATCGCCACGAGAAGCCTTATAGCCCTGGGCGATGGAATCGGCCGTGGAATCGGCAACGCGCTGCACATTTTCGCGCGTATAGGTTTGGAAGTGCTGCTCCCATACAAAGGAAAGCACCACAATGGAAGAAAGCACCGTGATTAAGGAAACGGCCAGCATTACCAGCACGATGCGCTTGTTGAACGAAAGGTTCAGACCCTTCTTCTTTCCCGAGCTTCCATCTGGCTCCTCGCTGTTCGCTTGGCTCCAGGCGGCATCGGTCGAATTCGCAGCCATCAGCAACTCCTTTCTGTGGCGGCCCCAATAAAAAAGCGCGCCCCGCCCGAAAGCAGAACGCGCTGCAGGTTCCAAGGAAACTAGTTGGCCTTCGTGGGATCCTCAAAACGGTATCCTACGCCATGCACGGTATGAAGCCACTTCGGATTACGCGGATTGTCGCCAATCTTGGCGCGAAGGTTCTTCACGTGGGAGTCGATGGTGCGTTCATAGCCTTCGAAGTCGTAGCCCAAAACCTTTTCGACCAATTCCATGCGCGAGTACACACGGCCAGGGTAGCGGCACAGCGTGGTGAGCAGCTTGAATTCGCTGGCGGTAAGGTCTACCTCTTCGCCACTTACAAGGATCTTGTGACCCGAAATGTCGATGGTGAGCTCGCCGAACTCCAGCACTTCGCGCTGAGGCTCAGACTCAGAATGCACGCGGCGTAAAAGGGCGCGTACGCGAGCAACCAATTCGCGGGGGCTGAAGGGCTTGATAAGGTAGTCATCTGCGCCCAACTCGAGGCCGATGATGCGGTCTTCCACTTCACCCTTAGCGGTGAGCATAATGATGGGCGTGTCAGAGTTGTCGCGGATAACGCGGCATACGCGCTCGCCGGGAACACGAGGGAGCATCAGATCGAGCACAACCAAATCGAAGTGGTGCTTGGAAAACTCTTCCAAAGCTTCCTGGCCGTCGCCCACGGCGGTAACCCAATAGTTCTCGCGTTCGAGATATGCCGCCACCGCATCGCGAATGGCCTTTTCGTCTTCCACAAGAAGGATACGACGAGTGCTTTCGTTCATTGAAGAAGTCATCAATGCCTCCTGACAGGTATCGAAAAGCCCGTACGGGCTTTATCTGCACATGCAGCGCAGCCAAAATGCGGACAAAGCGGCTGCGGGCACTGGGACCAACCAATACGATGCGCTGTTGCGCGCAACGCATCAGAGCGTCCAGGCGCCATTTGCAATTATTGTATCAATTGCCAGAACAGGAGCCATAAGCGGACACCCAAATGTCACAATACCCCTCAGCAGTACCCGCCTAACCGTTGTGCGGGAAAGCACCACATCAGGAGAATACGTGCCCACTAAACGCAGTCAAAATATCCCCGGCAAAGCCCCTCGCCCCTCCCGCAATTCGCACAACCGAAGTGCAGGGGTTCGCGGAGGCAGCACGCGCGGCGCTCATTCTGCCCGCAAGGCAGCTCCGCAGGGCTTTTCCACCTCTGCGCCCAGAAGCCGTTCGGCGTTCGGGCCGTCTGCGAAAACGAAGGGAAAAGGCGGATTCTCCAACGCTTCCACCCATGGCTTCGGCCCCGCATTCAACCAAGTGGCCAGCGGTGTTTCCGCAAAGAAATCGGGCCCCGAAGTGCTGCTTACACGCAGGAACCTGCTTATCGGAGCGGGCGCCATCGCAGGCGTTGCCGCTTTGGGCGGCGGCCTTTCCTTTGCAACCAACGCGCTGGAAGGCAAGAAGGAAGCCACCGTGGACAGTATCAGTGTCCCTGAAGATGCGGTGAATGCCCTTTCGGATTACAGCCAAACCGACTACACGCAGCACGTGAAGGCTGCCGGAAGCTACAAACTTACGTACGGAACCCTGGTATGGGCCGACAACGACACCGTTGCCGCCTGCCTGGTGCCTGGTGAATCGGCAAGCCCGTTAAACACGATAAGCCTGCTATACCTTTCCAACGGCAAAACCGCTTCAATACTCTCCGCTGCGCAAGGCGCCGACGAAGGGTACGAAATCGTCGATGTGCGCTGCAGCGAAAACGGCCTTATTTGGACGGAATCAAGTGCCTACGAATCCGCTTGGCGCGTGTACACCGCAAAGCTTTCCAACGGCAGCGCCGCGTCTATCACCCAGGTTGACCAAGGCGATGGCAATTGGCTCATTCCGTCCATTGCCGCCGTGGGCGAAACCGCTTTCTGGCAGGTATGCCCCAACACCTCGGGGGAATCGGCTGCCGAGCGAAGCGCCCTTAAAAGTGCGCGCTTCGGCTCCGGCGACGTAGCTGTTCCCTACACTTCGAAAAAGGCCTTCGCCACACGCGTAACCTCAGCCGACGATGGCGTGGTAATCACACCGCGCGCCGAAGCTCAGGGAACCTACTACCAGCTCACCAAAATTTCAGCCAAAGACAATTCCACCGTCGACCAGATGACGCTCCCTTCGTCTATGACGCCCGACTTGGCCAGCTACGGCCGCAGCGGTTTTTCCTTTGGATTCAGCAGCATCTACAATTTCGGCGGCGGCATTGCCAACCTAGGCACCTACACGCCACGTTCAGCGGCAAATGCCTATAACTACGACAACCTGCAGTGGTTCCGATTCTCGCGTTCACCCATTACCGCCCCCTGTTGGTCGGGAGAATGGTTCGTGGTGAAATCCACCACTGCCCTGTGCGGCGTTAATTTCGGCAGCAAGAGTTACTTTGCCATCGACACGCCAAGCGGCTGTGACACCTATGGCGAGCATCTGGTTTCCACGGGTACCCGCTCTTCGTTTGTGGGTCTTTCCCAAATCACCGACGACAACGACAGCGGCAACGACCATGCCCTCGTGCGCGTCTTCACACCCATCAAGGGCAGCATCGATAACGCGTTTTAATAACACCGATAATGGCGCGCTGCCGCCTTAACTGGCAGAACCCCATATTCCTCTCGCGGAATCCGCCTCGTTTCGGCGATCAGCCCGCTGCAAAAACAAAAATCCCGGCATTTTTGCAACTTTTTTGCGATTGCGGACTCTTTTCCATTTCCAAAAAGAAAAATCGAACCGTAGTGCAGTAAATTACCTGGGCTTTTGCGTCTCAATCCGCAATCGGGAGTCTCTAAACAATCCGTAATCGCAAAAAAGTTGCACTGCGAGCCGATTTTTTGTTTTTGGGCCTCCGGGGTCTGCTCCAAGACGGGTCCGAAGCAGACCCGAAAGGGCGACGATGCGAGCAGGGACGAGTCGGCTCAGCCCCAACGGCGCTCTCGGGGCGGGCCTGCGCACCGAAGGTACAAGATGGCCTCGGGCTGTCCTGCGAGGCGGTCCGCAGCGACATCGCAAAAGCAGCCCGCTACAACGTTGCAAGAAAAAAGCGAGGGCATCCAGTCTCGGATGTCCTCGCTTTGTTTTCAAACGATATTCCGCCTACTTTAGAACTCAAGTTCCTTCAGGCGATCGAATACCACGTCCTTGCGCGTAAGGAAGTCCCACGGATCGAAGATCTCGTCGAGCGTTTCCTTGGAAAGCTTCGCCTCGGGATCGGCTTCCAAGTTTTCACGATAAGTGGGACCATCGACAGCGTTCTGGATGTCGGCCCATACCTTCATGGCGTTGCGCTGAACGATAACGTATGCGTCTTCACGCGTGATACCAGTCTGAACCAGGGCAAGCAGCACCTTCGAAGAGAAGATAAGGCCCTTGGTGCGCCACAGGTTGTGCTCCATCTTGGCAGGGTAAGTTTGCAGACCATCAAGCATCCACTGCATCTTGCCGAACATGTAGTCCAGGGCAATGAAGCTATCCGCCAGGGCAACGCGCTCTGCGCCGGAATGGCTGATGTCGCGCTCGTACCACAGCGCAACATCATCAAGCGCTACCTGAGCGTTAGATTTAACCACACGGGAAAGGCCGCATACGCGCTCCGCGGTGATGGGGTTGCGCTTATGGGGCATTGCCGAAGAACCCTTCTGGCCCTTGGCAAACGGCTCTTCAGCCTCGATAACATCAGACTGCTGAAGCAGGCGCACCTGCATAGCGATGGACTCCAGCGTGGAAGCGGTAACGGCCAGCGCCGTCATAACCTGAGCGTGGCGGTCGCGCGCCAGAACCTGAGTGGAAAGCGGATCGGGGGTAAGGCCAAGCTTTTCGCAGACATACTGCTCTACGAACGGATCGATGCTGGAGTAAGTTCCAACAGCGCCGCTGATTGCACCCGTTGCTGCAACCTTGCGAGCCTCCTGCAAGCGCACCTGAGCACGCTTCAGGGCCCATGCCCAGCTGCCAAACTTCATGCCGAACGTCATGGGCTCAGCATGGATGCCGTGGGTGCGGCCTACACACAGGGTTTCCTGGAATTCGAAAGCGCGGCGCTTGCAGGTTTCACCCAGCAGAGCAACGTCCTTCAAAATGATGTCGAGCGCTTGGGTAATCTGATAGGAAAGAGCCGTATCGCCCAAGTCGGAAGAAGTCATACCGTAATGAACCCAACGGCTGGGAGGCTCGGTTCCCTCAGGAACGTCGGCGTCGATGTACTCCGCCATGTTGGTGGTGAAGGCGATTACATCGTGGTTGGTAACCTTTTCGATCTCGTCAATGCGCTCAACAGTGAAATCTGCATGCTTGCGGATCCAAGCCGCCTCTTCCTTGGTGATTCCCGATTTGCCCAATTCGGCCTGGGCTTCGCATGCCAGAACCTCGATTTCCTTCCAGATCTCGAACTTGTTCTGGAGCTCCCAAATAGCACCCATTTCGGGGCGGGTGTAGCGACCGATCATTCGATTCCTCCCTTTACGTATGCCTTACCAGGCAAATGACTGAGACCATATTCTACCAACATAAAACACGCGAACGTCCACGGCAACCGTTACAACGAACGCACGATTTCGCGAGCGCGACCCAAAAGATCGGTATCTGCTGCAACAATAACCTGATCACCTGGGAAAATGCGTGTTTCACTGTTCACTACTTCCACATCGTCTTGATGGGAAACGGCAATCATGCGGATGCCCTCATCGAATTCAATGTCCAACGCACGCACACCTTTGTAGTTGTCGTGGTTGCGCATGGTGGGAACTTTGATGTCCAGCAAGCCGATCTGATCGCTAGAAAGCGAAACGGCAACGCCCATAGATCCGAGCATGGCCTCTTCCTGAATCATGTTCGCGATCATTACCGTGGAAGAAACGCTTTCAATGCCCAGACGGCGGAAGATTCGCAGATTCTTTGGGCTGTTCACGCGAGCAATGCAACGCGGTACATCGAACACGCGCGAAGCAATCTCGCACGCAGCGAGGTTGTCTTCGTCTTGGCCGGTTGCCGCCACGAACACATCGGCAGATTGCATAGCCGCATCTTCCTGAACGGAAGCCGAGCAGCCATCACCGCTGATAACCAGGCAAGAGCCGTCGATGGTTTCCGCCAGGCGACGGGCTTGAGCATCGCATTTTTCAATCAAGGCAACCTGATTGTCTTCGCGCAAAAGGGTACCCGCAAGATATGCGCCGAGCTTGCCGCCGCCAACGATAACGATATACAACGCAACCTCCTAATCCTGTGCGTACTTCGCGATAGCGGGAAGCATCGCATGCGAAACCACGGCAAGCACCGCATCTCCGTGATACAAGATGCTCGAAGGCGAAGGAATGGAGCTTACCGTTCCATCGGCGCGCTCGAAGGCACATACGCGAATGCCGTGACGGCTTTCCAAGTCGGCAACCTTGATGGACTTCTGCCCCACTTCGGAAAGGTTAAGGGCGAACTGAAGCACCTCAAAATCGCCGAAAGTAGCAATATGATCGCCGATGCCCGATATAGCTTTCGAGAATATCTCCTCGGCAACCAGCGTGGTGCCGCATACGTAGTCGATACCCAGCTGCAAGTAAGTTCGCTCATGGCTACTATCGTACAAACGCGCCACAGCATGAGGCACATCGTACAGACGGCGGGCAATTTCCACCACCATGAGGTTGGCATTGTCGCTCTGGGTTACCGCAGCTACAAAGTCGCATTCCTCGATGCCGGCGTTCACCAAAATCTCTTCATCGTAGCCCACGCCCACAAAGGTTGAGCCATTGAAATCGCGGCCCAGCGCGGCAAAAGCCGAAGGGTCGCGGTCGATTACGCATACGTTGTTGTCATGCTCGGAGAGCATCAGGGCCAAGCGCGAACCAACACGGCCACAGCCCACAATAATAATGTCGCTCACATCTATCGCGACGCCTCATGCGCGCCGCGCCTCCATTTTGACCGCAGCGAACCTGCGTGAACCCCTCGCAGTAAACGGGCTTTATGTCCCTTCGGCCAAGCAACAACTTGGCTATTCGGGCTTGCTCGCCCATCCACAAAGCGAATGCCGCACACAGCCACTGCTAATTTCGGTTGTCCTTATTGCTTGGGCAAGCGCTAACCAATGCATGCACAAACACGCGGAAGAAAGCGCCTCCCGTTTAGAGTGGCACACACGAAAACAACCGTTCCTACAGCGCGCCACTTCTGCTGGATAGTTTAGAAGATCAGAGGACCCAACTCAAAGCCAACCCGCTACAACAAGCGAAAACAATGCGCCAAAGAAATAAAAAAACGCCGACCCGCAGGCCGGCGTTGAGCATTAAATGAATCGGTAGTACACGTTTCGCGTACCCCAGTCGGTGTAGCTGCTGGCACCGAAGGCCTTATAAACACCTGGCGCCAAGTCGAGCGCGCGACCGTACTTGGCGAAACCACCGGTATCGGTAACCGTAGCGATAACAACCTTGCCGTTGTAGCAAATCTCGCAAATGCTGCCTATCAGATAGGACTTGTCTTCAGGAACGGCAACCGTAACGCTTTGATGCGTAAGCGCGATGCCCGAGGCGGTGTTGGTTACGCCGAAATTGCCCTGACCATCATCGTTGGTTTCAATGGAATAGGCCGAGGCAACGCCGCTCTGCCAAGTGCCGTCGTTAACGTCGGGCGCAACGCGAGGTGCAGTGGGCAGCGGATCGAGCGTGCAAACCTCGTTCGCCTTCTGCTTTGCCAAGGCGTTGGTTTCGTCTACCGCAACGGGCACCACAACCGGGTCGGGGTCTTTAACCGTGATAGAGCGCTGGGTTGCTTCCGTGGCATCTGCTGCTTCGGTGACGGTTACCCCGTCAACGCTGGAAGAGGCATCGGCCACGCCGGAAGCGCGCTGAGCCGAAGAAAGCTGCTGGGTATCAGCGGCCTGCGCACGGGAAGAGCCCAAGCCAAGAGTGGAAGAATCTTCCTGCTTGGAACCCTGCGCCTGGCCGACAGAGCAAAAGGCAACCACCGTCATAGCCATGATGAGCACGAGGCAAACCATGAAAAACGGCGCAACCCTTCTTTTGGTATGTACGCTGGCTTTAGCCAAAAAACTCCAATGCCGAAGCTTCGCCGGTGCCCTTTGGGAAGTAAAGAGCGCGGGCCTTCTTGTCTGCAGAACCACCGAGATTAGAACCGGCAGACCGCAATAAGCACACAAAAGCGCAAGGCCTATTATACCTGCCTACGCGAAAGGCTCCAAATTTGGCCATCGGCAAACGGGCGTAAAAGTCCTGGGGTTACCCTGTTATAAAGGCTCTGAACTTGTTCCAAATCAGCTTCTGAGCAGCGACAACGCAGTATTGTGGTGGGAATATGATGAAAACGCCACCAAGCGGTCAAACACACCCATATCAAGGTACGAAACCACCAAAGCAACCGCAACGAGACCAACGCCCAGCGCCAAAAAATCAATGCGGTCAAAGGCGCAAGCGATAACGAAACAGGCTGCCACCGAAAGCCATATCAGTGCCGACAAATCGGTGATCCGCTCCAAGCTGTGGGACGGGCAAATGCCAAGGGTAAAGGGCAACAAGGCAATGCAGAACTCGATGCAAACAACCAAGCCGCACAGACGAAGGCGCAATGGAGCCTTATCCGCGAAGCACACCAGAAGGGTTGTGCCCGCGACAATCAGCAGGACTGGCCAAAAGCCCCAAAAACTTACTCCAGGAATGCGAGAAACCCAGTAGTTGGCAACAAAAACAAAAAACAGCGTGGTTAACACCACCAGGGCCAATACCACCGGTGTTCGTTTGCGCGCTTTATTGGCGTCGTTAACCACCACGCTTTGCGCAGGAGCCGAAGGCGTAGGGCGCGAAACCCCTGAAGACACAGGCGGCATGGGAGGTATATGGCCCGCATCGGCGTGAATACCGTAATTGCGCAGCGCTTCCACCCTAGCCACTCCCGCTTCAACCACACGGTGATAGCGGTCGGAGCATACGTCAAGCGGGCTGACGTTCAAAGGCTTGCCTTCCCCGCCCGAAGAGGGAAGAAACGCCGCAAAGGCAATATAGGGGACGGCAACCAAGCCGAAAGTGCAGATGAGCAGCACTACAGCCGTGACGCGAACCAATACTGCATCGGCATCGATGCGCTCGGCAATGCCCGAACAGACGCCAGCGATAACTCGGTCTTCGCCGCGCGTTAGCGCCGGCCGAGACTTTGGCTGACTAAACAGGGAATATCCCTTTTTTTCGTCCTTTGCCACGCTGCTCCTTCCAACTCTCCCCATTTAACAGCAACAAAAGACAAGTCAACTACTTCGTCAGGAAAATGTTAAAGGAAGCACCTACAAAACGAACAGGCAGATGGAAAGGAACTGACACACTGAACCGGCCAGAATCCACACATGGAAGATGGAATGCATATACGGGATCTTCTTCAGAACATAGAAAATGCACCCGATGGAATAGCAAAGGCCGCCCGCAAGCAAAAGCCAGAAGCCCGGAGCGGGAAGCAACGCCCACAGCTGCGGAATGAACCACACAACCGACCAGCCCAGGCACAGGTACAGTACCGCCGAAATCCACCGCGGACGGAACACCCAAAACGATTCAGCAATTACTCCGATGATGGCAACCGCCCAAACAAACGCAAACAGGGCAACGCCGTGGCAATCAACCAGGGTAACCAAGCAATACGGGCTATATGAAGCCGCGATGAACAGGTAAATGAAACTGTGATCAAGCACCTTGAAAACGCGTTTGGCCTTTTCAACCGCTATAGCGTGATACAGCGTTGACATCACATATTCCAACAACATAAAGATGCTGTATACCAGTGCAGCAAGCAAATGCAGGCCGCCGCCCGAGCGAACAGCCGCAACAACGCAGAGAGGAATGGCGGCGATGGCCAACAACGCACCAACGCCGTGGGTTATCGAGTTGGCAATCTCTTCGCCCAGCGAATAGGCGCGAATGTCCTTGCGGGAATTGCGCACGCCAGCGCCATCCTTCTTCTTTTCATGCTTGGAGCGTTTCGGGTTCTCCGAATCGCGCTTCTTGAACTGGCGGGGCGTCCATTCCCTTGAGGGAGCCTGCGATTGTGCCATTGTTATCCCTTCAACTGCCCTATTCGGGGCGCTACATTCACTGCAGTCTAGCAGCGAAACACGTTCATAAGCTTGATAGTGCGATTATACTGCGAGGTCACCCTCCGGTTGAGCCCAGTCGAGCCAGGCGGATGCTTCTGCAATCGGGACGTCGATCAGCCGCTCGTCCCGGCCGCGCACGCCCGCCGCAGTACACACCAAAACGGTTGCAACGCCAGCATAGCGCTGCAACGGATTCGTGCGCAGGCAGGCATACTGCATTTTCTTCCGAGGCACGATCACCGTGTCGGTAGAGTATCCACCGTTTACCACGATGGTTCCCGAACCGTCGAAACCAAACGCAGAACGACGGTGCCACAGGAACGCACCCACCACTTCGATAGCCGCAATGGCGGCGCACAGCAAAAGGCCCGGTATCAGCGCCGCAGCAGCAAGGCCACCGAGCTGAGCACGCCCCCGAGCAGCTGTTGCATCAGCAGCGAAAACGGCGGCATACAACAAAAGCAGGACTACGGCGAGCCAGAACCCAACACCCTTCAGCACCGCCCTTCGTGTAATGGCGCGACGCAGGGCCACCTTCGGCATAGGGGTGCTTGCCACGGGAGCATGAGCGTATTCGGGCGTTAAACCCTTAACGACATTCCAAGCCTCAGCGATGGGCAAGAACGGATGCACAACCAGCTTGTCCGTCTCTGACTGAGAAGAGGAACCAGACGATTCTTCGCCAGAAGCTACGCCAATCCTGCCGTACGAAACCGAGCAGCAACGCATAAGGCGTTGGAAAAAAGTTTGATGAATGTGCACCGATTGAATTCGGTCCACATCGATGCCGTTGAACACATGTGTTATAAGACCCCGCTCAACCTCAATGCGGCCACCACGACGGCGCGCTTGGAAACCGCCATAGGAAAGGCACACGCCAACCAGATAGGTAACCCACGTCATAGCCAAGCAAAGCAGCAGCAAGAAACCCGTCAGCCCACATGTGAGCATAAGATCGCTCTTGGGCACACCCGTCGCTGCAAAAAATGTTGCGCTATCTGCTAAAACCGCGAGGATGGCCAAGGTTGCCATAACGACAAGCGCAGCCATCACTGTTGCAAGAGCCAAGCCAAACGATGCCCTTCCGCATAGGGCGGAAAGCAGCAGTTCCTTGTTACCAAGACGGTATTCGCAAGTAACAACGCCTGTATTCACTGCGTCCTTAGCGAATACGCCACGAATATCGTCCATAACGGCAGCAGCAGCATCAAGCACGTTGCCCTGACCAGCAAGAGAACCTGGAGCAACCGCTGCAACACGCTCCCCTTCGCCTTCGATGTGCTTGCGGCGGAAAAGCTCACGACGTAGATATTCTGCCGCGCTTCGCTCCACGTACGAAATTACCAGCGCCTTGTTGCTGGCACCGCCCGCAGTATCGATGTTCACTGTGCGCACGCCCGCCAGGCGCTGCAGAAGAGAAGCGCGTTCGTTTACCGACTGGATCTTGGAATACGGCACGTGGGTACGCCGCTTGTTCAAGATCCCCGAGTAGAAGCTGAATTCCGTTTCGTCAAATTCGTACCAGGTGTAACGGTACGTCCATGCACGGGCCCCCATCACCACCCCGCAAATAAGAACCGTAAAAGCAAGGAGCAGAAGCACCGCGGCGAAAAACGCATTGACCGAAATGAAGCCAAGGGCTTCGGCAAGCTTCGTAAGCCCCGGCAATGAAGAAAACCCGCATATGAAAATAACCGGCGCAGCGCGCAACGCACCCAGCCAGATATAGCAATGATGCAGCGAATGGCGCACGCCCGTTTGCTCGGGCTCGTAAGCCGAAGCACCTAACGGCGCAGAGTTCATATTGGGAGGAATGGGGCCGTTGGAGCTCATAGCTACACGTCCTCGCGGGCAAGGCGAGCAAATTCGGCAGCACGATCACGAACGCTGTCTGCCTCTTCGGTTAGCAGACCAGGGATTTCCATCGACCCCGCAGCAGTTGAAACCGTCACGCTTGCCAGGCCGAAAGCGCGCAAAATGGGGCCCTGCTTCGTATCGGTATTCTGCACGCGGATGAAAGGAACCACGATGTGCTTGCGCCAAATGATGCCGTACTTCAGCTCCAGGAAATCAGGGCGAAGCTCATAATGCCAGCGAATGTAGCGCAGCGGCGTTACCGCAAGCAGAAATATAACCAGCAAAACCACGTACAGAACGGTGAACGCCAGCACATAGGGCTCCGCCCAGTATGCTTCCGACGCGTCGACGAGCAACGCGATGGCTCCCGGCGACGCTAGAATCAGCCACACCACGGTAAGCATCAACGTATCGCTGATGCGCCACACTGCCTTGATGCGTGGATTCAGCTTTTCCCGAGGCTCTGCGCGCATAACGCTCCCATCCCCTAGTTAATCATCGGTTTTAGCATTATTGTCGCATAACGCACGCTGCACCGAAGTGCCCAATGCGTACGTGAATAAGACTCGATCCGTGCTTTTAACGGCATTTCAACAAAATAAGCAAAACCGCCTGGCAGACCGGAGAAAGAAAAAACATTTCTCCGTTGCACAGGCGGATTTTCGTAACTATATTTGCAAACAGCACCATCGCAGATGCTGCCATCAGAACCGCTACAGGTACCTAAAGTAGGCAGCGCAAGATCCTTCAGAGGAAACCATGCACGGACCCACGGGATTTTCGGGCGTGCACACCTTGCGGAACAAGGGGCATTCGTTTGGAGCCATCATGCCGCGCAACACATCACCGCAGCGACAGCCCTTCGGCTCCTGCGTGGGCTCAACCTCAGGCTCGAAGCGCTGGAATGCATCGAACTCGGCAAATTCGGGGCGAATCGCATAGCCCGATCCAGGAATAACGCCCAATCCGCGCCATGTTGCATCTACGGTATGGAACACTTCGTTGATGGCAGCAACGGCAACCGGATTGCCTTCGGGCGCAACGCCACGCGTGTAGGCAATTTCTATTTCAGCACGGCCTTCATGGAGCTGGCGCATGATCATGGCAACGCCCTGAAGCACATCCACCGCTTCAAAACCAGTGATAACGCCGGGAATGCCGTACTTCTTCGCCAAGAACTCATAAGGCTTCATGCCGATGATAGTGCTTACATGACCGGGCAAAATAAGCGCATCAATCTGCAGCGAAGGGTCGGAAACGATAGTTTCCAGCGCACCGGGCATATTCTTATGCGCTACGAAAACACTGAAATTCTTAAGACCCAACGCCTTGGCACGCTTAATGGCCATGGCGACCAAGGGGGTAGTGGTTTCAAAGCCCACACCCACGAACACAATTTGCTGGTCGGGGTTTTCCTGGGCAAGTTTCAGCGCATCAAGCGGAGAATACACGATACTTACCGAACGCCCTTCGGCCTGCTCCTTCAGCAGGCTGGAAGTCGACCCCGGCACGCGCGTCATGTCGCCAAAGGTGGCAATGGTTACGCCAGGAACGCGCGAAAGCGCAATAACCGTGTCGATATCTTTGTTGCTGGTAACGCAAACCGGGCAACCAGGGCCCGATGCCAAACGTACACCTTCGGGCATCATGGTGCGCAAACCGTTGCGGGCAATAGCAACCGTGTGGGTGCCGCACACCTCCATCAAGGTTGCGTGCTCAGGCGCCCATTTCTCAATCGAACGGATTAAGCCACGGGCAAGCTCTGGATCTTTGAAAGAAGACAAATCCATCGGAATCGCCCGCCTACAATCCCTCAACGTCGGCAAGTTCGGGAATCTGCTTGATCAGGTCGAGCGTTTCCTGAGCGTCTTCCTCGCTTACCACTTCGATGGCAAAGCCAGCATGAACCAGGACAAAATCGCCCACCTGAGCAGAGGGGGTAAGGTCAAGCGCCACTTCACGGGTAACGCCCAGAATATCCACTACCGCCAAATTATTATCGTTGATGGTACGAACTTGGGCGGGAATAGCTAAACACATATTGCATCACTCCTCATGTTGCGCCTGCAATCCTAGCACAGCCTGTCCATAAGAAATTGAAGCATCGTTGGGTGGCAGCTCTTTATTCAGCGCCACCGTAAAGCCGCGCTCCTGCAAGCGCGCAAGCGTGCGCTCCATTAGATAGCGGTTCATGAACACGCCACCGGCAAGCGCCATAACTTCGATGCCGTAGGTGGCTCGCACCAATTCGGCAACATTTACAATGGCCTCCACGAAGGCGCCGTGGAAGCGCGCGGCGATAACGGAGGTGGGAACCGACGCCTGCATGTCGTTGAGCATGGCGGCAAATACCGGCGCCACGTCCATCAGCAAAACCGAAGTATCGGCTGCCGTGCTGTTTTCCGTTGCCGTGTTCTTGATGAAGCCAATACGGTAACGCTCGTCTTCCACAGGCAAGCCCGCTGCCTCTACCTGGGCCCTATGAGCTGCAGCCTCCAAAAGAATGGCCGCTTCACCCTCGTAGCAAGGGTGAGTGCACACACCCAACAGAGCAGACGCCGCATCGAAGATGCGCCCGACCGAAGACGTTTCGGGAGTGTTTAAGCCCTTTTCAATCATCTGCTCAAACACTTCGGCATTCGGAACGCATTCGGATACGAACTTCTTAGCCTGCTCGTGTTCCAGCAGGTCAAACGACCACAGAGCGCCATAGGCAATACGCGCAGGATCCTTGATGGCGGCCGCGCCGCCTGGCAGGGGAATGTAAGCGAAGTTCACAAAGCGCTCGTAGGCTTGAAGATTCGAAAGCAGAACTTCACCACCCCAAATAGCCCCATCGAGCCCATAGCCCGTGCCGTCGAACGCGAAACCGCATACAGGGCCTTCCAAGTTGTTTTCGCCCATAACGGAAAGAATGTGCGCATGGTGATGCTGCACGCGCGTTAGGGGCATACCCTGGTTCATCGCCCATTTGGTAGAAAGATATTCAGGATGGTAGTCACACACTATGCGCTTAGGCTCAAAATGCAGCAAGCTAGCATAGCGCTGGCGCGTTTCGTTCCATGCGTCGAACACCGCAGCACTTTCCAGGTCGCCCACATGCTGGGAAACAAACGCCTTGCCAGCACGCGCATAGGTTAGCGTGCTTTTCTGCTCGGGACCTACCGCCAAAAGCCCTTCGCTTGCGCCTTCGGGGCACGGAGCCGAAACGGGAAGCGGCGCATAACCGCGAGCGCGACGGATGAACTGAACGATGTCGCCCGCAGCACCGCCGTTGAGGATACGAATAACGGAATCGTCATAGCGCCCCACAATTTCACGGTTGTTCACCAGGAACGCATCGGCAACGCCAGCAAGCTGGGAAAAAGCCGTTTCTTCGTCGATAACGATAGGCTCATCGTGGATGTTGCCCGATGTCATAACAAGCATGCCGCCACATTCGTGAAGCAGCAGGTGCTGTACGGGCGTGGTGGGCAGCATTACGCCCAATTCAGGCAAGTTGTCAGCCAGGCCCTTCGCGAACGTCGCATCGGAACGCTTTCGCAGCAATACAATAGGGCGCGCAGGGCTCGTAAGCTGACGCGCTTCAGCGTCGTTTACTTCACAAAGAGCGCGAGCCTCTTCCACTGAAGCAACCATAACGGCAAACGCCTTGCCGGGACGATGTTTGCGATGACGCAATGCGGCAAGAGCCGCCTCGTTAGCAGCGTCGCACACCAGGTGATACCCGCCCAAGCCTTTAACGGCAACGATGCCACCTGCTGCAATCAGCTTTGCGGCACGATGGATAATCTCGTCAGATTCCTCGACGTTTTTTGCCCAGGAAACACCTTCGAGCGAAAGGCCATCCGCAGAACCCGATTCAATCCAGCCAATTTCAGGACCGCACTCAAAGCACGCATCGGGCTGCGCATGGAAACGCCTATCGGCAGGATCGGAGTATTCCTCCTGGCATGCCGGGCACATCTTAAACTGCGCCATAGATGTTTCGGGGCGATCGTAAGGCAGCTTGCGCATGATGGTGAAGCGCGGACCGCAATTGGTGCAGTTGATGAAGGGGTAATGGAAACGACGATTGTTCGGGTCGAACAGCTCTTCAACGCAAGCGTCGCACGTTGCCAAATCAGGCGAAACAAGCGTGGTTTCATCCCGTTCCGCCGCATCGGAAAAACGAATCTCAAAAGCGTCAAAGCCTTGTACGGGCACTTCTGCAATCTCGATTTCGCTTACTTGCGCAGCAGCCGGCGCCTCTTCGGAAAGGGCCAGCACAAACCTGTCGAGCGGCAGGGTTTCGCCCTCAGCATGTACCTTCACGCCTTCAACATCGTTCAGAACCCAGCCGGCAATATTTCGTTTTTTTGCCTCACGATAGACAAAGGGGCGGAAACCCACCCCTTGTACTACGCCAGATATTTTTAGATCAAGCGCTTCACGCGTCATGCGTTGATTGCCTCCTTGAACGCCTTAACCAAGGCACGAATGGACACCGCGGAGTTGTCAGGCAAATGCACCTGAACGCAGCGGCGACCACGGTCGGAAAGAATTGCGAAGTCGCCCGAAGCCTGAGCCTTTGCAAGTTCGCCCAAGCTCTGTGCGCGGGAGTCTTCGATGGCAATATCCTTCGGTTCTTCTGCCGAGATAATCAGGAACACGCCTTCGTTCGGGCCGCCCTTATGAAGCTGGCCGGTGGAATGCAGGTAGCGAGGGCCAATTTCCAAGCACGATGCCGCGCCCAAACGGTCGGCAACCGAGTGGCGAATTTCTTCCAACGCTTCACGGCGGCCTTCGCCCGTGAAGGGAAGGAACGCATTCAAGCTGAAGTAGTCGCCGGGTTCAATGCTGCCAAACAGTGCGCGCAATGCGGAAACGAGCGATTCGTCCGCAACAGAACCGCGCAAAGCATCGGACACATGAACCTCAACATCGCCAATGGGAATGCCCGCAAGGCCCTTTTCCACGAATTCAGGGTCGCGAGCGCCGTTGGCCAGGATGTTCAGCACTTCCTTCTTGGCAACCGCCACGTCGGGTTGGTCGAAGGGACATACCTTCATAAGGTAACCAACCATAGCAATGGCGTATTCCCACATAACGAAGTGGGCTGCCACTTCTTCCACGTTCAGAACCTTGAAGCTCATGCGCGGAATAGCGGGGTCGATGAACTCGAGCGCATGGCTGAAGTTCTGGCGATCGTCCCACAGATCGGTTTTGGTGTTGTAGGTAATAACCGTGCGGTCGTGGGGGTCTTCGCGCAGAACCAGCGAGTCAACCTCGATGTTGGGCAGGATGCCGAAGCCGTTCTTGCCCAAGCTTTCAGCTACCAGCTGCTCAATCCACAAACCAAGTACGCGGCCGCGCTTTGGCGTGAAGAACGAAAACTTGTCACGCCCATTCTTATAGTTGTCGAACAGGAATGCTGCCAAGTTCGATGCGGGGTTGTCCAGGTCGTCAGTAGAGCACAGCTCCTCAGCGTTGCGTGCGCTTTCCATAACCTTTTTGATGTCAATGCCCACCAAAGCAGCAGGAACCAAGCCGAAAACGGAAAGAGCAGAATAGCGACCGCCAACCGTGGGCTCGCCAGAGAATACCTTAGCCCATCCTTCTTCCTTGGCACGAGCCTCAAGCTCAGAGCCAGGATCGGTGATGGCGATCAGATGAGAGGGAATTTCCTCTTCCGACAAGGTTTCCGCCAAGATGGTGCGAACCGCTTTCATAACCAAGGTGGGCTCGATGGTGCCGCCCGACTTGGAAGATTGAATGATAAGCGTGGTTTTGGGGTCGCATTCAGCCAAGATGGTACGAACACGCACCGCCGATACCGAATCGAGCGTCTTGAACGTAATAAGCGAAGAATCAGGCTTGTTATATTTGGTAAGCGTCATCGGAGCCTGGGTAGAACCACCCTGGCCGATAAGGATAACCGTTTTCAAGCCACGAGAAATCATCTCATCGGCAAAATCCTGGATCTCGTCGATAGGGCACGGCGGTTCACTTGCCAGCGTTGCCCATCCCATATATCCAGCGGCGCATTGCTGCGCTTCTTCGGAAAAGCCATAAAGAGAGCTGTCCTTGCATCTAACTCGACTCGCAACCTTGCCGTCGACCAGAGCCTGGAGTGAGGGAGGGTAGATCCCCTGAATGGCAAAATCGATCATTTGTCCTTCTTTCATAGGTCTTCCGATTTTACCAAATGGCAACACGTATGCCACCTTTACCCCGTCGCTGTATAGAAAACGCCATTTAAACGATCTTATTGCCGCTGGTCAGATGAATATGCCTCAAAGAAAAACCAAACAACGTCGCATGCTACGATCCAGACAAGCGAAGCGTTTAGAGCAACCCCGTTCAAGGCAGGAGGAACAGGCATGTCCATCACGTACGATTTCTCGGGAAAAACAGCTGTCATTACTGGCTCGGCACGCGGCATCGGGCGGCGCATTGCAGAACGATTCTACGAGGCGGGCGCCAACGTTGCCTTGTGCAGCATTTCACCAAACGGCAAAGAAGAGCTGATGCAGGAAATCGCCGGCGACGACCGTAGCCGCATCATGGCAAAACCCGTCAATATGACGCAGGTCGACCAAATCAGGGCATTCTTCGAAGCGGTAGTGGAAAAGTTCGGCTCATTCGACATCTTGGTGAACAATGCAGGAATATTCACAACAGAGACTATCGAAACCGTCACCGAAGCCGATTGGGAACGCGTAATGGACACAAACCTGAAGTCGATGATCTTCGCCAGCCAATGGTTCGCACGCTACAACCAAGAGCACGGCGCAGGTGGCAGCATCGTGAATATCGCTTCGGTTTCCAGCGTTACCTATATCCCGCACAACCTGCTATACAACATCAGCAAGGCAGGCGTGGTCACTCTTACCAAAACGCTCGCACGCGATCTGGGCCCTTCAAACATCCGCGTGAACGCCGTGGGGCCTGGTAGTGTTCCCACCGACTTGAATGCGGCCCTGTATGCCGACAAGCAACGCGAAATTGATTTGTGCAACAAGATCCCACTCGGCCGCCGTGGCACCAAAGACGATATCGCCAACTGCGTGCTGTTCTTGGCAGCTGATGAGTCCTCGTATCTGACGGGGCAGGTTATTTTCGCCGAAGGAGGCTGGTTATTGGCTTAGGGCCGTCACCTTTGGATGGGCGCCGCGCCTCTACGGTGCGCATCAACTCCCTTTTCGGGGGCATTTTACTGTAATCGTGCTTATAACGAAAAAAGACCCGCCGAAGCGGGTCTTTGAATTGTGGTGGTCGGGGCGGGACTTGAACCCGCGACACGCGGATTTTCAATCCGCTGCTCTACCAGCTGAGCTACCCAACCGAAAGCATCATATCTGACGCGAGTTGTTATATTACCGATAGGTCTTCTATACGTCAAGACTTTTATGCAACAAATATTTCAAGCTTCGACTAAGACCCGCGACAACCTGCAGATAGATTTTCAGATCACCTTGTTTCCCTGATGGACACAAGTAACGAATCGCGGCACCAACGAACGCAGACAAAAAAATCGAGGCGCCCATTGCGGGTGCCTCGATTCAATAGACAGCCTATTCCCAAGCAGAGCGGCCCTGCAGTGCGCGGCGACCGATATCGGAACGATACTGAACGCCCTCGAATTTGATGAGTTCGCATGCTTCATAGGCGCGGTTGCGAGCCTCTTCGAACGTATCACCCAGGGCAACTACATTCAGAACGCGACCACCAGCGGCAATGAGCTCACCGTCAGGGTTCAACGCCGTGCCAGCATGGAAAACAATAACGTCGTCAAGATCTTGAGCCTCTTCCACGCCAAGGATGACCTTGCCCTTTTCATAAGACCCTGGGTATCCTTCGCTTGCCAAAACAACGCTTACCGCCCATTTGTCAGACCAAGAAAGAACGATGTCCTCGGGACGGCCTTCCGCAACGGCAAGCATGATATTTACCAGATCGCCTTCGAGGCGGGGCAGCACCACCTGAGTTTCAGGATCGCCGAAGCGCGCGTTGAATTCCAGCACCTTCGGGCCTTCAGGCGTAAGCATGAACCCGCCATACAGGCAGCCGCGATAGTCGTTTTCGAACGGAGCCTTTGCCGTAGCGGCGGCAGACTGCTCCATGATGGAAACCATGGTTGCCATTTCTTCTTCAGTAACGATAGGCACAGGAGAATACACACCCATGCCGCCCGTGTTGGGGCCGAGGTCGCCATCGTAGGCGCGCTTATGGTCTTGCGCGGGAGCCATGCAGAATGCCTTGCCGTTGGAAACGAAGGCCAAAAGGGAGCATTCGGGACCAGTAAGCATCTCTTCAACAACAACCGTTTGACCTGCATCGCCAAAGCTGCCGTCAAAGCAAGCCTCAACGGCATCAAGCGCCATATCAAGCGTTTCAGCAACCACAACGCCCTTGCCTGCAGCAAGACCATCAGCCTTAACAACCAATGGAGCACCCAGCTCTTCGCAGTATGCGCGAGCCGAAGCTGCGTCGGTAAAGCTCTGATAGCGTGCCGTGGGGATGCCGTTGGCGTCCATGAAGCGCTTGGAGTAGGTTTTAGAGCCTTCCAGCTGAGCACCCTGAGCATCGGGGCCAAACACAGGAATACCCGCTTCACGAAGAACATCGGCAACGCCCGCCACAAGGGGAGCCTCAGGACCGATTACCACCAGTTCGATGTTGTGAGCCTGGGCAAATGCGAGTACCGCCTGAGCGTCTTCAGCATTGAGATCCTTAACGTTGCGAGCGATGTTTGCCGTGCCACCATTGCCAGGAGCCACGTACAACTCGGTGCAACGAGGCGATTTCGCAAGCGCCCACGAAATAGCATGCTCACGGCCACCGCCGCCAAGAACCAGAATGTTCATGGTTCAAACCTTTCTTGTTTGATGCCAAAAAGCACCCCCGCAGGTTATTCCGCGAAGGTGCTTTGCTTGTTTTGCTTTACTGGGTGAAGCCCATATTGTTAGCGGCTCTCCCAGCCATTGAAGATAGTCTGGTTGCGATCGGGACCAACAGCGATGATGGACGCCTTTACGCCAGAAACCTCTTCAAGGTACTTAACGTAGCTCTGCGCATTTGCGGGCAGGTCTTCGAACTTCTTGCAATCGGAGATATCGACGCCCTCCCAGCCAGGAAGCTCTTCGTAGATAGGCGTTACGTTCTTCGGGTAGATAACCGAATGTTGCATGGGGAAGTAGTCGTAACGCTGACCGTCCGCCTCATAGGCAACGCATACCTTGATGCGGGGAACACAGGAGAGAACGTCGAGCTTGGTAAGGGCCATATCCGTCATGGAGTTAACCTCTACCGCATAGCGCGCCTGAACCGCGTCGAACCAACCGCAGCGGCGCTTGCGACCGGTGGTTACACCGTATTCGCCGCCCGTCTTGCACAGAAGCTCGCCGGTTTCGTCATGGAGTTCCGTAGGGAACGGACCGGAACCAACGCGCGTGATGTATGCCTTGGCAATGCCCAGAACCTTGCCGATCGCCTTCGGGCCCACACCGGAACCGGTGGGTGCGCCGCCAGCGCAGCAGGAAGAAGAAGTTACGAACGGGTAGGTGCCATGGTCAACGTCGAGCATAGTACCCTGAGCGCCTTCGAACAGCACGTTCTTGCCGGCGCGAAGCTCTGCGTTCAGCAGCTGCGTGGTTTCAGCCATATGTTCACGCATAACGTCAGCATAGGGAAGATACATCTCGCAGATCTGATCGACCGTATAGGGCTCAAGATCATAGATCTTGGTAAGAACCTGGTTCTTCAGGAACAGGGCTGCCTCAACCTTTTCACGGAAGATCTTTTCATCAAGCAGATCCTGAACGCGAATGCCACAACGGGAGATCTTATCCTCGTAAGCAGGGCCGATACCGCGCTTGGTGGTACCGATCTTGTGCTTGCCCAAATGGCGCTCGGATGCTCCGTCGAGATCGATGTGATACGGCATGATGATATGAGCGTCGCAAGAAATGCGCAGGCGGTCGCAGGAGAAACCTTCTCCCTGCAGCATGTTCATTTCCTCAACGAGAACCTTCGGGTCGATAACGCAACCGTTGCCGATAACAGGCGTGATGTGATCGTACATAACGCCAGAAGGAATCAGATGAAGCGCCAACTTGGTATCACCATGGATAACCGTGTGGCCTGCGTTGTTTCCGCCCTGGTAACGAACAACGTAATCGTAGTCGCTCGCAATAAGGTCAGTGATCTTGCCTTTGCCCTCGTCGCCCCACTGAGCGCCAAGGAGAACCGTGCTTGGCATGAAAGGTCCTTTCGATGTTTCAATAATTAGCCAGGTGCAACGCGCCAAAGCGCGCAACAAGCCCTAGCAACCAAAATCATACTACAGTTGAATCAAATTGCTTCGCGGATCAACAGTTCCCATCAAGGCTGCAACGTCCGAATGGCACGTAAACAGGATTACCTGCCGATACCGTGCCAATTCCGCCAAAGCACGGGCAGCCTGAGCGCGCCGTTCATCGTCGAAATTAACCAATATGTCGTCGCACAGCACGGGAAGCCCGCGACCAACATTCGCCGCCGAAAGAAGAAGGGCTATGCGCAGGCTCAAATACAGCTGCTGACGCGTACCCAGCGAAAGAAAATGGGGTGGGCGCACGGTTTTAACCGCATCGATCACCTCCAGTTCACCCTGGGCGTTCATGCGAACCTGCTGCCAAGCGCCGTCAGTCATCTGCGAAAGCAAACGTGAAGCGGTGCGATACACCTCGGGTTGGCTTTTGCGCTCCCATTCGGCAATGGCGGCCTCGAGGGAACGTTTGGCAATAAACAGCACCGAAAGCCTTCGGTACGTTTCCCGCAAGCGTGCTTCCACTTCTTCGCATTCGAATTTCGCTTCGTCGAAATCGGTTGAGCTTCGAGCGGCAGCCAAGCGTTCCGACAGCTCTCCATACTGGCGGTCGGTCTCGGCGGCCATAGCCGCCGTCTTAGCGCGATCCTGCTCTTTACGCTCAATCGCTTGGGATATCGCCTCCACCGATGCGCCATCGTCGAAGCCTGCCTTGCGGCACAGCTCCACACGTTGGTTCTTGCATTCGGCCAATTCCTTGCGAAGGCTTGCGCACTGAAGGGAACGCGCCTGATGGTTCAAGTTTTCCGTTGCGCACGAGGCGCGGTAATCGTCAAGCTGGTCGAACAATCGGCGGGCACGGCGAAGAGAGCCAGCAGCCGATTTTAAGCCGTTTGCCTCTAAGAAGTTCACAACCTGGGCATCAAAATCGCTAAGGGACCGTTCACAAGCCTCCACTGTTTTCTTATCCTGCTGAACCACCCAATCGCGCTTCTTCAGCTCCTCACCAAGCTCATCTTCACCAGGAATCGGCTTCAACGCCACAGAAACACCCGCAGCGCCGATTACCAGAGAAAATGCAACCAATGCCACGCCGGCAATCAGGTAGGAAAGCCCTCCGTGGTCAGGGGCGCTATACAGAACAAACGAACCGCCGAACACCATGAGAATCGTCAAAGCCAGAGCCAAACCGAGCTTCACCTTGCGCTGTGAAGCGAACTGGTTCTTGCTGTCAGCAGCCTTCGCCTGATCAGCAAACACTTCGTAATCCGACTGAGAGCGAACGGCATCCATGCGCGCAGCATCCAAAGAATGCTCTAATTTCGCACGACGGCGCTCGAAATCATCGAGGCTGTCTGCAAGCTGGTACTGCTCTTCTTTGCTCAAGCCAACCAGCTCGGCGAGCTCGAGCGGCGGCTCTCCCTCATGGCTGGAAGCTTCGTCTTCGAGGCGCAACGCCTCATGGAGCGATGCGCGCGATTCTTCGATGGAGCGATCGATTTCCTCCACACGAGCACGTAACGTTTTCAACCCTTCGATTTCCATATTAAGCTGCTGCTGAGTTTGCGCGAGCAAATCCCTTCGCGGGCCCCACGAGGCAAGCGTTTTCTCCTGCGCACGCAGCGCATCAGCCTCTTCGCGCCCTTGATGAACCAGCTCACGCAGGCGAAGGCGCTCTTCGGTCAGGTTAGGCACCGAATTCGGGTTCTTAGCCGAACGAGAAAGCTCCTGTTTGATGCGTTCGTTCACTTCATCAAGCGCATGGGCAGGGGAAGACCCCGTACCAGAGCCGGCGGTAAGCAGGTGTGCCGTTACTTCGTTATGGCGATCAAGACGCAAGAGCTCGTCGCTCGTTAACGCGAAAATGGTGTTGTAGGTTTCCTGGTCGATGTCAGTAAGCAGCCCTGCGGGAACAGTTATTCCCTCGCTGTTCTTGGCGCGTTTTACCTCAGACACTTCGCCAGTTGAGCTGTCGTGGAAGAAGAGGCTCCCTACACGCTCTGCCGATTCGGGGCGATACGGATTGCCCTGGCCCCTAGAGCTCGGCCAGCCGAACAGAACGCCTTTCACCAATTCATTGAGCGTGGTTTTACCTGCTTCGTTGGGGCCGTACACCACATTCAGGCCAGGTGAAAATGGGCCCACAATGGTGTTCGAGAACTTCCCGAAACTCGACATTTTCACATGCTCGAGGAAGAGAGGGCTGATACGCACTTCGGCACTGGTGGTATTTTTCTTTTTGCCCATTAAGCCTCACGCCCCAATAGATCGAGCACGAGCGTTTCAGCTTCATCGCACAAGGTGGGCAGCGCACGACCAAGCGTTTTTGGCAAAGGAAGGTCACGGCTGCAGAATTCGTCTTCCACTCCCTGAAGCGCAGCTGCGTCTCCCTTTCGGTACTCATCGAGCGCGCCAAGATAAGCTGCCGGGAACAAGCCTTCGGTGCGAAGAGCCTCTTTGTCGAGAGGCGCTGAAGTGCGGCCTTGGATGTCATCGATGAAGAAAAACGGATATGAATCGTTCACCGCTTGGCGAAGGTCGTCAATCACATGAGCATCAAGACGGGAATGAAGGCTTGTCTTGCCGGCAAGAATCACGCGGAATATCATCCGCTGGCAGCAAGCATCGGCATTAGCAGCAAACTGCGCAGAAACGATACGCTCTTGAACATCGGCAACCGTCGAGCATTCGGACACATCCACCTCCAAGCGGCACCATTCAACCTGCGCCATAGGGAGGAAATCGGCCTGAACAGGGGAGCCTTGCGAAAGCGTAACCTGATACACCCCGTGAGGCCCGGTTTCCACCACGCTCCTGCCCTGAGGGCACCCCGAAAAGGCGATGCGCGGATCGCGAGAAGCGGGCAGCAGGCGCGGCTGATGCACATGGCCGCATGCCCAATAATCAACATCGCGCGAAAGCAGGGTTTTGGGCTGCACCGGCGAGCGGGTGGGATCGATATCGAGGCCTGTATGCAGAACGCCAACCATGAAGGGCGCATGAACGCCCAGCTCACGCTGGGCAGTTTCACGTGAAACCCCTTCAGAGATATCAACGCCGGCAGGCCAAGACTGGCTGAAGTATCCGCGTCCACCGATAAGCGCAAGCGGCTCACCGCCACGTTCGTACAGCACAAAACCGGGTTTACCCGCTCCCAACAAATGTGCGTTTTTCGGCAAGGCGGAAAAGCTGTTATCCCACGACGTAAAGGGATCATGGTTGCCTGTTACAAAGTACACAGGGATACCTGCGTCATTGAGCCTTTCCAAGCCTGATACGAACAGCGAAAAATCAGCATACGAAGGGCGCGAGTCATCGAAGATGTCACCTGCAACCACCACAAAGTCGACCCGCTTTTCTATAGCAGTGTCGATAATGCGCCGATACGCATCGGGGATGGCCCTCAGCAGAACGTCGGCCCACAAAGGCGAACTTGCGCGGAGCCCTTTAAAAGGCGCTCCCAAGTGCAAGTCGGCTGCATGTATGAACGTGATCGTGCTCAACCCAGCCTGCCTCTCGTAAAACTAGTAACGCGAATCGTCGAAGTGATTGGTGAACTTGGTGAATTCAGGGATGAACGTAAGCGGGATGTCGCGCGTGGGGCCGCTACGATTCTTCGCCACAATAAGCTCTGCCATGCCCCAATCGGGGCGACTGTCCGATTCAGCCTCAGCTTCTGTGGTGCTTCGGTCAATGAACATAACGATGTCGGCGTCCTGTTCGATAGAACCCGATTCGCGAAGGTCGGAAAGCATCGGGCGCTTGTCGGTGCGCGATTCAACACCACGAGAAAGCTGCGAGAGTGAAATAATGGGCACCTCGAGTTCCTTTGCCAGAACCTTCAGGCCACGCGAGATTTCAGCAACCTCGACAGCGCGGTTGTTGGGATGGGGGATTACCGGTTGCATAAGCTGCAGATAGTCAACGATGATCAGGCCATTCTTTTTGTTGCGCATCATTCGACGCGCCTTGGTGCGCAGCTCGACAATGGAAAGACCAGCCGAGTCGTCAACGTACAACTCGCAATTGGAAAGGTCGCTGGAAGCCTGGATAAGCTGACTCCAATCCCCTTCGGTAAGCTGACCGTTGCGCATGCGCGAAAGAGCAAGACCTGCCTCCGCCGCCAAAAGCCTCTGCGTGATTTCGTTGGAACTCATTTCCAAGCTGAAGAACGCCACAGGTGCGCCGGACTTAGCGGCATTGGCTGCAAGGTTCATAGCGAACGACGTTTTACCAACAGCAGGGCGAGCAGCCAAGATGATAAGGTTGCCCGGACGCAAGCCGCAGAAAAGCTTGTCAACATCGATGAAGCCGGTGGGCACACCCTGAAGCATGCCTTCGCGGTTGCCCATTTCGGCAATTTCCTCATTCGCTTCTACCAACAACTCCTGAATGCCTTTGAAGCTGGAATTCACCGTTTGCTCGGTAACGCCGAACAACGCTGCCTCCGACTGAGAAATAAGCTCTTTCGGGTCGGCGGGGGAATCGTAAGCAAGTGAGGTAATCTGAGCGGCGCTCATAAGAAGCTCGCGGCGAATGGCATCGCGGCTTACAATTTCGGCATGATGCTGCCAGCTGGTGAACGCAAACGTGTTGTCGGCAAGCTCCAGCAGATACTGCTGGCCACCAACCGCCTCCAACTGACCCGCTGCCTTCAAGTTGTCGGAAACGGAGATAACATCGATAGGTATGGATCGCGCGTTCATTTCGCGCATTGCCTCGAAGATCATCTTGTGAGCAGGGCGGAAGAAGCTTTCGGGCTTCAGCTTCAAGGATACTTCCTCGAACACGCCCGTCGACAAAAGACATGCCGCTAAAACCGTTTGCTCAGCCTCGATGTTCTGAGGCAAAGACTTGCGCGCTTCAGAAGCTGGCTGATTGTTTTCAGGCATGAGGGTCTGCTCCTTGGTGATTCGATGGTTAGCACCCTCATAATACCCGCTTTGTTGCCAGGACTCGGTCAAAACAGAGAAAGGCCACCCAAATGGGTGGCCTTTCGAAAAAAGCAGATAAGAAACTACTCAGCGGCTTCTTCGGTTGCCTCTTCTGCCTCTACTGCTTCTTCAGCAGCTTGCTCGGCAGGAGCAGCGAAGGTTGCCTCGTCGCCTACGAGCAGAACGAGGTTAGCCTTGATATCACGGTAGAGAGACACAACAACGGTGTGCTCGCCAGCGGACTTGATGGCATTTTTGACCTCAACGCGACGACGGTCGATGTCGAGGTCAGCCTGAGCCTTAACGGCGTCAGCAACCATCTGAGCGGTTACGGAGCCAAAGAGAACGCCCTCTTCGCCTACGCGAACCTCAACCTTAACGGTGAGAGCTTCGAGCTGAGCCTTCATCTTGTTAGCGTCAGCAATGCGGTTCTCTTCGCGAGCAGCAATGTTGTGCTTGCGCTGCTCGAGCTGCTTCAGGTTGCCCTTGGTAGCCAGAACGGCCATACCCTGGGGAAGCAGATAGTTGTTAGCAAAGCCGGGAGCTACGTCTACAACGTCGCCCTCGCCGCCCTTGTTCTTAACTTCGGTAAGAAGGATAACTTTCATTTCATCCTCCTCTTAGCGATTACGGCGATCGCCGCGGCCGCTTACAGCAGGCACAGCGTAGGGCATGAGAGCCATTTCGCGTGCGCGCTTAACAGCATTGGCGATATCGCGCTGGTGCTGGGTGCAAGCGCCCGTAACACGGCGGGGCTTGATCTTCCCACGGTCAGTAACATACTTGCGCAGCATCTGGGTGTCTTTGTAGTCGACGTATTCCGCATGATCCTTGCAGAACTGGCAATACTTTCGACGAGGCTGCTTGGTGTAGTCAGACATGTTAACCTCTTTCGAATGATTAGAACGGGATGTCGTCGTCGTAAACAGAGGCATCTACAACCGGTGCAGCCATTGGAGCTGCCACCATCGGTGCCTGGGCCATAGGCGCTGCCATGGGAGCCGCGGCGCGAGGAGCACCGTCATTGCGGCTAGTCATGAACTCGATCTCGTCAACAATGACTTCAATCTTGCTGCGCTTCTGACCATCGCGCTCCCACTGGCTCCAACGAAGTTTTCCTTCGATGGCAACCTTGCTTCCCTTGGAAAGGAAACGGGAAACGCTCTGTGCGCGAGCACCAAACATAGTGCAATCGATGAAGTTGGGATAATCTTCCCATTCACCCGTCTGCTGGTTCTTGCGACGATCGTTAACTGCGACGCCGAAGCCCAAAACAGGCATTCCGCTTGCGGTGGAACGCAAATCGGGATCACGGGTAAGGTTTCCGCTGATTACAACTCGATTGATACTCATATCGATACCTCTTTCACAACGTGGACTAATCCGTCCACCTTTTGATTTCCTTGAAAATTAATCGCGATCGGTGCGAGCAACGATCATGTGACGCACAACAGCATCGGAGATGCGGAGTACGCGGTCGAGTTCAGCAATGCTGCTGGGCTCTGCATGGAAATCGATAAGGGTGTAATCACCGTCGGTCAGACCGTTGATTTCGTAAGCGAGCTTGCGCTTACCCCAGTTATCAACATTATCAACGACACCGTTACCTTCTGCGAGGGCGGTCTCGATACGCTTCATAACAGCGAGACGAGATTCTTCGTCGATAGACGGAGCTACAAAATACAAGAGTTCATAAGCCTTCATCAGTTCACCTCCTCTGGACTTACGGCTTCGGGTTTAAAGGCTACCCCGAAGCAGGAAATTAGCCTTGTTAGGTTACCAAACACAACAAGGTAGAACCGATGACTCTACGAGAACTCACGGTTTGCACACATTAGCCTTATAAATCTCCTGAAACCATCCTATTCCCCTCATCTGAAATAGATGCGAAAACAATGCGAAAGTTCCGAGAAATACAGTACGTCGGTACCTTTTCCGCGCGGCCTCACGTTTTCTGCAACGGCACTGGCGCACAAAAAAGAGCCGGCATCGCTGCCGGCTCCACCAATTGGATTCGTTACTTTTCGGTTGCTTCTTCCTGAGCTTTAGGATCGAGGGTTCCCTCTACCTCAAGCTCAAGCTTGAGGTTTTCCATAAAGTTGGGGGCGGGGCCGATGTAGACAACCTCGCGCTCAATTCCTTCCTCATCGTAAAGATAGCCAAACGCGTATCCCTGTTCTTCGCCCGGCAAGCCGCCTTCGGCGATAAGGGCGTCCTTTTGACCTTCATCGGTGTCAACATAGCCGTCATAGCAGAATGCATATGCCGTAGCGCCACGAGCGCCCTGAACCTCATTGCGGGCGGCCAGGAAACATTCCTCGGCATCGTCGCCTGGGTGGGTCTCGATGAAGAGGTTTTCCTTTACCGCAAGACCAGTGAAGGGGATAACGTCTTTACCCTCTTCCATCTTGTCGGCAGCTTCATCCAAAACAGCGACGATAACGGCCTTCAGCACGTCATCAACGTCTTCTACGGGGATATCGTTTTCGGGATCTACCACACGATCTACCATGGTCGTCCTTTCCCTTTTCTTCTAAACCAATGCAGCCCAGTGTACTCTCGCAAACAGAAAAGCCCAACCCAAACTCCGCCAACGAGCACAACCCATCCATGAAGGTTGGGCGCGGAGTCCGATGGCTTGGAAAATACAGCACCGGTGTTTCCGCACGATGGGCACCTAAAGCTCGAGGATCTTTCCGCTATCCGCTCTTCCACCAGCGCACTTCCCAAGCAAGGCCCCCTTAAGAGCCTATTCCCTGTCTGCGATCTTGCCACGCCAGACTATCTTCGAAACGCTTTTCCTGATCATATGCACTGGCTACATGTATAAAGAAAGGCCTGCCAAAGGCAGACCTTTATATGCTGGCGGAAGGGGAGGGATTTGAACCCTCGTTACCGGGAGTACCGGTAAAACGGTTTTCGAGACCGCCGCATTCAGCCGCTCTGCCACCCTTCCAAAATATGTGTCAGCCACCAAAGGGGCTGGTGAAAAAGAAAGCGCCCAAAACAGGCGCTTTCGAAAAATCACTGGCGGAGAGATGGGGATTCGAACCCCAGATACGCTTTTGGCGTATACACGATTTCCAATCGTGCTCCTTAAGCCAGACTCGGACATCTCTCCAGCTGCAGCGCTTCTCGCGCATGCAAGGCTGTATTCTACACCATCTTAGTACCGGCTGACAAGAGAAAAATAGCCATCTTCTGACAAGATTTTTAAAGGAACATCAAAAAGGCCAGAAACGCACTCGGTGGTAAGGGCTTCTTCCTTGGGTTTATCCCCGTAAAGCTTGCCGTCTTTGATCATCACCACACGCTTGATTTCAGGAATGATGTCTTCGGGATAGTGCGTAACCAAAATAATGGATTTGCCGGCAGCAACCAAATCACGCATCGCCTTGCGAACAAAGTACATGCCTTCCGGATCAAGTGCCGTAGTGGGCTCGTCGAACACCAATACTTCAGGATCATGAACAAGCGCACGAGCAATTAGCACGCGGCGGGCCTGGCCGGAAGACATCGTCATAATGTCGTGGTCGGCGTATTCCCTCATTCCCAAAAACTCCAAAGCACGCAAAGCCTTTTCCTTGCCTGTTTCGGTCATATTGTGACGGCGAGGAACGCCGAGAACGCCAAACAAGCCGCCATACACCACATCGAGAGCCGGAAGGTGGACGGTTATCTGATCCTGCATCGTTGAAGAGACAATACCCAAGCATTGCTTGACCTCCTCAAGCGTGACCAGCGACTTCCCCTTGAACAGCACCGGAGGTTCATCACGATGTAAGGGGAACACCTCGCGAGTTATGAGGTGGATAAACGTCGATTTACCAGCACCATTCGGTCCGATAAGAGCAATGCTTTCTCCTTGCTGCAGGGTGAAATCCCCTACATTCAAGATTTCTTTTCCCTTACGACGGACCACGGCGTCATGAAGCTCGATAAGAGGCGGTCTCGTTTCCATTGCTTACCTTTCAGATAAATCAAGGCCACCTCATGCGAGGTGGCCTTGGAAAAGCCTGATTACTTGGTTGTTACTTGCCAGAATTCTCAGAATCGGTGTTCTGCTCACTGGAAGATTCCGACGATCCCTCCGTTGCCGATGCGTCGGCATTAGTGTCGGCGGAAGCGCCACCGGTGGAGCCGTCAGAATTGTCACTCGAAGAATCGCCGTTATCGTACTTTGTCATATCAAGGTTGTAGGGCACATTCTCGGGCATATCGTTGTTCTGGATGTCAGCCTGAGCTTTATAGTCCTTGAACCAGTCAGAATATGCTGTGGACTTGTTCTGGTCCTTCACGATATTCGAAATGTAATCAACAAACTCCTGGGGATATGCGGAGAGGCTGGTTGCCTTGCCGTCGCAGGTAAACTCGTCGGTGCACTTGATGATATGAATACCGTAATCGCTCGTTACCAAACCGGATACCTGACCAACAGAAAGGCCATCAAGGGCATCGGTGTAGTCGGTTACGAACGAATTGATAGCATCCCAGCCAACATTACCACCGTCAGCTGCAGAAGCCGTGTCGGTGGAGTACTGCTTGGCTGCTTCGGCGAAATCGAGCGTTCCTGCGTTGATCTGATCGAGCACTTCCTGAGCCTTTTCGGTATCGCTCGACGCGAACAGAATATGGGAAGACTTCTTTGCACCATTGAACATGGTGTAATACGTATTCAGCATATCAAGCACCTTGGAGTCGTCGGCAGTAGCTGCGTCTCCCGCAACCGCATCCTCCAAAGCCTTATCGAGCAAACCAGCTTCAACGGATTCACGATACTGATCCTCGGTCAAGCCAGCAGAGGAAAGAGCCTGCTTCCAGGCATCATCACTATCGTAATTAGCCTTCATATTGTTGATCTCATCGTCAACCTGAGACTGCTCGACCGTAATGCCCTTTTCGTCGCACGCCTGCTTCTTCAGCTCGTTCTCAACGTAGTAATCGATTACCTGATCACGAACGGTGGCGGGGTCAAAGGAATTCTCCTTCATCCAATTGCCCCAGTCGTCGTCGCTGGTAAGGTCTGAACTAGTTCGGAAGTCCTGAATGTACTTAGTGATGGTATCTTCCTGAATCTCAGCACCATTTACCGTTGCTGCAACGCCGCCGGTATAGCCGTAATTCGTGCCGCCGCAGCCAACCAGGGCAATGCAGCAGGCAGCGGATACGCCGACAACAGAAATCTTGCGAAGAAGAGCTCCGTGCTTCATGTATGTTCCTTTTCCTACGGTACGAAACGAGGCCGCACCTGATGAGCAGGTGCAACGCATGTTATTTTTGCACAACGCCTATTTCGTGATTTCGTTCGCACAATTTGCCCACGTATCACTGCCGTTTAATCACACCCCCTCCATAAAAGACGGTTTCCCTAATGGGAGCAAACAAATAGCGATAGCCCTGGCACCTGAAGTTTTCCGGGCAGAGCCCCAACCGCGCTGGACAATATGATCTCAATACAGCATGCCGTTTCACGTGAAACGAAACATCTTTCCCTTGGTCAGACTTTTCACTTCTTTCTTTCGAAATCAGGCAGCTCCCCGCTGCAAAAACAAAAAATCAGACTTCTTTGCAACTTTTTTGCGATTGCGGACTCTCTTTCGCTCCTTCAAAGGGATAACAGCCGCTATACGGCTGTTATCCCTGCGTTTTTCTGCTTCAATCCGTGATTAGGGAGCTCGCAACAATCCGTAATCGCAAAAAAGTTGCAGCTCTAACCGATTTTTTGTTTTCAGGCTCCAAAAGGGAGCGATTAGGACGGCATTATGGACGGAGTGCCCAGGCGCAGCATCATAGAGCCTTCTTACGTCGGCGCTATTGGCGAGTAGTCCAATTCAGCACGGTGAATCCGGCACGGAGGCAAGAGCGGTGCGGCCGGGTATAGCACCTCGAGGTGCTATAAAGGACAACGCTCGTGAGCGACGGGGCGCAGCCCCGATTGAACATTCGAGCAGCGCATAGCTCCAACGCTGTCCTCAGGCGACAGGCGCATCGCTGTAAGGCAGCGTCCAAGGGGCGGCTCTTCGAATCGAATTGATCCGATGCACACTATTGCATGCATCCGTCTTCGCATCCAAGTACGCCTCATTGCAGGCAGCACTTAAAACAAAAAGGCTGGACGACGAATCGTCCAGCCTTATAACCTGGCAGCTACCTTAGGTCGGTTTCCCCTTAGGCGCTTACCTCATAAGAGGGAAGCCCGAGCTAGAAGGGATCAGCCTATTTATTCTTTGCTTCCTTACGACGCTGAGTAGCGGAAAGGGTGCGCTTGCGGAGACGAATAGACTGAGGCGTTACCTCTACCAATTCGTCATCTTCGATGTACTCAAGCGCCTCTTCGAGCGTAAACGTGATAGGGGGTGTAAGAGAAATAGCCTTATCGGCGCCAGAAGAGCGCTGGTTGCCCAGCTGCTTTGCCTTGGCAACATTTACCACCATGTCGCCTTCCTTGGCGGATTCGCCAACGATCATGCCTTCATAGCAATCCTCGCCAGGGCCGACAAACAACTTGCCGCGCTCCTGCAGGGTATCAAGCGCATATGCGACAGACTTCTCGGTTGCCATAGCAATCATGCAGCCATTCTTGCGGCCAATCATCTCTCCAGAATAGGGACCGTATTCGCGGAAGTGGTGGAATAACACTGCTTCGCCGTGGCTTACATTCAGGATTTTGGTCTTCAGGCCCATGGTGCCACGGGAAGGAATGGCGAACGTGAGGTGAGTCATGGTCTCGTCGGACACCATATCCTCCATGATGCCGCCTGCGGTACCCATAACCTCAATTGCCTTGCCGGAATAGTCGTTGGGAACGTCGATAGTTGCTTCCTCGATAGGCTCAAGCTTGTTGCCAGCCTCATCTTCCTTGTAAACAACCTGAGGACGGCCAACCTGGAATTCGAAACCTTCACGACGCATGGTTTCCATGAGGACGGAAAGATGAAGAACACCACGGCCGGCAACGCGAACGCCCGACTTGTCTTCGGTTTCCTCAATACGCATGGAGATGTTGCTCTCCTTTTCGCGCATCAGGCGCTCCTTCAGCTGACGAGCGCCGACGATATCGCCCTCTCGACCAACCAAGGGGCTCGTAGAAGCCTCAAACACAACAGCCATAGTGGGCTCTTCAACAGCCAGGGGCTCCATCTCGACAGGGTTTTCAGGATCGGTGATAACGTCGCCGATGTCGGTCTGCTCTACACCGATAACAGCCACGATATCGCCTGCACTGGCTTCAGGAACCTCAGCCTTGCCCAGATTCTCAAAGGTATACACCTTGCGGATCTGCGCGTTGTAGCGGTTGCCGTCGGGCTGGATTACCAGAACCTGTTCTTTTTCATGGATAGTGCCACTCTGCAGACGACCGATGCCAATGCGTCCCTCATAGCTGCTGTGATCAACCGTGCAAACCTGAAGGGCAACAGGGCCGTCTACATCTACGTCAGGGCAGGGGATTTCCTTCAGAATGGTATCCAGCAAGGGAACCATGTCCATGTTGCCGTCATTGACGTCGTAGCGTGCGTAGCCATTAACTGCAGAGGCATAAACAACAGGGAAATCAAGCTGCTCGTCGCTTGCACCCAACTCAACCATCAAGTCGAATACCTTGTCGACAGCGGCATCGGGGTTAGCATTGGGGCGGTCGATCTTGTTGACTACAACAACGATGCGCAAACCACGCTCAAGGGCATGCGAAAGAACGAAACGGGTCTGGGGCTTGGGGCCTTCATAAGCATCAACAATGAGCAATGCGCCATCTGCCATGTTGAGAACGCGCTCCACCTCGCCACCAAAGTCGGCATGACCGGGGGTGTCGATAACGTTGATCTTAGTGTCCTTGTAATGGATGGAGATGTTCTTAGAGAGAATGGTAATGCCGCGCTCGCGCTCCTGATCATTCGAGTCGAGTACGCGTTCGGCGACTTCCTGGTTTTCGCGGAATACATGCGAGGACCAGAGCAGGCGGTCGACCAGGGTGGTTTTACCATGGTCGACGTGCGCAATGATTGCCACATTGCGGATGTTTTCCTGTTTCATCTACTTCTTCCTTCTTAAAGACGTTGTCTTGTTAACCCATAAGCGGTAAAAGCTTACCAGCGCGAAAGAGCCCAAACGGGGCAGATCAGTCGCTTTACACAAAAAAGAAGCCGTCCATTCGGACGGCTTCGAAAATTCGTGGTGGAGCATAGGGGGATCGAACCCCTGACCTCAGGCTTGCAAAGCCCGCGCTCTCCCAGCTGAGCTAATGCCCCACGTAGGTTATGTGCGATTTCGTTATCAATAAACGCTCCACCGGCAAACTCGGCTCACGGTGGAGCGTTTATCAGTAAAAAAAATGGTGGGCCCAAGCAGATTTGAACTGCTGACCTCACGCTTATCAGGCGTGCGCTCTAACCAACTGAGCTATGGGCCCGAAATCGCGCTCAATTAATATACTTCCTACCCCCATACGGGTCAAGAAGAATTTTGCATTTTCTTAAAAAAGTTTTCGCCAGTTTCTCTTTCAAATAATCATTCTTGATATATGCCCAGGTCATATCAATGTTTTCAATTCAAACCGTGAAACAGATTTCTCCGAAAGCAGATGGCAACATTGCTCTTTTCGGAGAAATAGCGCACTTATCCTAGGTGGTTTTCTGCCTGAAATTAGTAAAAAATTTTTTGGAAAAAATTGGGACCCAGACTTTCTGGGTCCCAACATCAAGGATATCAGTGCTTTCTACTACTCTTCATCGAGCAGGCTGCTCTGATCTTCATGGGTGGCGGTTGCCGCCTTGGAAGATTTCTTTTCGGTTGTGGTTGAAGTTGCCACAGCAGAAACCTTATCCTTGCCAGCAACATTCATCACATGAACGCCCTGAGTGGAACGTCCCAACTGCGACACACCGGAAACCGGTGTGCGAACCACTACGCCCTCTTCGGTGATAATCATGATCTCGTCGTTCTCCTCGACGATCTTCATGGCCGAAAGCAAACCCTTCTTTGCCGTCATAGTAATGGTGTACACACCTTGGCCACCGCGGTGGTGAGAAGGATATTCCTCTACCGGTGTGCGCTTACCGTAGCCAAGCTCAGTAATAACTAAGAGTTCGGTTCCCGGACGCGCGATTTCCATGCCCAGTACGCGAGCATCGGCGTTAACCGTCATGCCGCGCACGCCCATGGTGTCGCGACCCATAGCGCGAACCTCGGACTCATCCCACATAATCGCCTTGCCCACAGAGGAAACCATCATGACCTTTTCCCCTTCAGCAACGCGCTGAACGCTGATAAGCGTGTCGTCTTCCTTCAAATTGATGGCAATCAATCCGTCTCGGCGTGTACGGTCATAAAGCTTCATAGAAGTTTTCTTAACCATGCCAGACGAGGTGGCGAACATCAGGTACTCGTCTTCGGGGAAATCCTTGGTGGCGATAACCGCAGCGATGGTTTCTCCCTTTTCCAGGGGCAAAACATTCACAATAGCGGTTCCTCGAGCATGACGAGAGGCCTCAGGGATCTCATAAGCCTTCAGACGGTATACGCGTCCGCGAGAAGAGAAGAACAGCAGATATGCATGAGTTGAGGAAATGAAGAGGTGCTCGACAAAGTCGGCTTCTTTCAGGTTAACCCCTTGCATACCTTTGCCGCCGCGCTTCTGCTGACGATACGTAGCCACAGGAAGACGCTTCACGTAGCCTGCCTTGGTTACGGTAATGGCAACCTCTTCTTCAGCGATAAGGTCTTCTACGTCAAGATCCTTCGCCTCGTCGGTAATCTTGGTAATACGAGCAGAGCTGTACTTTTCCTTGATTTCAGTAAGCTCTTCCTTGATTACCTGCTTTACCAGGTCTTTGTCAGAAAGCAAGCGCTTGTAGTAGTCGATCTTTTCGCGCAGCTCCTTCAATTCGGCTTCGATCTTCTCTCGTTCCAAGCCAGTCAGACGACGCAGCTTCATTTCGAGAATGGCTTCGCTCTGCTTTTCAGAAAGCTTGAAACGCTCCATCAACACGTCTTTCGCTTCGCGATCGGTGTTGGACGAGCGGATGATCTGGATTACCTCATCGATGTTGTCGAGAGCAATTACGAAGCCCTCCAGGATATGTGCGCGAGCCTCCGCTTTGGCCAAGTCGTAGCGCGTACGACGCTCCACAACTTCTTCCTGATGCAAGATGTAATAGTGGAGAATTTCCTTCAGGGACAACACGCGAGGAACACCGTTAACCAGCGCCAACATGTTGCAGCCAAAGCCAACCTGCAGCTGAGTGTGCTTATACAGCTTGTTGAGCACAACCTGAGGGATAGCATTCTGCTTCAGCTCGATAATGATATCGATGCCATGGCGGTCGGCGCCGTCATGGACGTTTGAAATCTCCGGAAGCTTCTTGTCGCGAATCAGGTCGGCAATCTTTTTCAAAAGATTGGTACGGTTCACCTGATAGGGAATCTCGGAAACAACAATGGAATGCTTGCCGTTCTTTCCCTCTTCAATGCGGCACTTCGAACGGATGGTAAGGCTTCCTTTTCCCGTTTCATAGGCATCGCGGATGCCCTTGCGGCCCATGATGATGCCTCCCGTGGGGAAGTCGGGGCCAGGGAGAACCTTCATTAGGTCATCTACCGTGCAATCGGGATTGTCGATCATCATGCAGGTTGCATCGATCGCCTCACCAAGGTTATGCGGAGGAATGTTGGTTGCCATGCCAACGGCAATACCCGAAGAACCATTTACCAACAGGTTCGGGAAGCGCGACGGCAAAACAACGGGCTCCTGCAGACTCTCGTCGTAGTTAGGCTGAAAATCTACCGTTTCCTTGTCGAGATCGCGAAGCAACTCCATAGCTGGCTTGTCCAGACGAGCCTCGGTATAACGCATTGCAGCTGCCGAGTCACCGTCGATGGAACCGAAGTTACCATGGCCGTCAACCAACGGAACACGCATGGAAAACGGCTGGGCCAAACGAACCATGGCGTCGTATACCGCAGAGTCGCCATGCGGGTGATACTTACCGATTACGTCACCAACGGTACGAGCGGACTTAGCGTGGGGGCGCTTCGGGGTGATGCCGCTTTCGTTCATCGCATACAGAATGCGGCGATGAACAGGCTTCAGGCCGTCGCGAACATCGGGGAGCGCGCGCGAAACAATAACGCTCATCGAATATTCGAGGAACGACGTGCGCATCTCTTTGCTGAGCTCAGCAGGAAGAACATTCGCTGCAGCGACTTGCTGCTCGTCCTTCTTGTCTGTCTCGTTCTTATCTTCTGCCACAAAGACTCCTTCTGTCTTGTTGCTTGAATGTTTTACGTGAAACACTTCGCCGGGCTCTTACCCAGCATCCCTCTTAGAAGTCGAGGAAGCGCACGTCATGGGCGTGCTTCTGAATGAATTCCTTACGGGGCTCAACCTGATCGCCCATAAGCTCGCTGACCACGCGCTCGGCTTCAGCGGCATCTTCGATGCTTACCTGAAGCATGGTGCGGGTAGAGGGCTCCATGGTAGTCTCCCACAGCTGCTCGGGGTCCATTTCACCCAAACCCTTGTAACGCTGCAGCGAAATACTGTCTCGATCGGGGATCTCAGCCAAACGGGCAGCCAGAGCGTCATCGTTGAAGATGTACTCCAGCTTCTTGCTGCCCTTTTTCTTCAAGCCATACAGCGGGGGCTGGGCAATGTAGATATATCCACGGGTAATGAGCTCAGGCATATAACGATAGAAGAAGGTGAGCAACAGGATACGAATATGAGCGCCGTCGACGTCAGCATCGGTCATGATAATGATGCGATGATAACGGGCAGCATCCGCGTTGAAATCCTCGCCGATATTCGTGCCAATTGCGGTGATGAGCGAAGAGATAGTGTCGGAAGAAAGTGAGCGGTGCAAGCCAGCGCGCTCGACGTTCAAGATCTTACCGCGCAGGGGCATGATGGCCTGATACTTACGGTCACGAGCCTGCTTAGCAGATCCACCTGCGGAATCGCCCTCTACAATGAAGATTTCAGAATCGGCAGGGTTCTTGCTCGAGCAGTCTGCCAGCTTACCGGGAAGGCTGAAAGAATCAAGAACGCCCTTGCGGCGTGTCATTTCGCGCGCCTTGCGAGCAGCCTCGCGAGCCTTCAGCGCCTGCGAGGCCTTGTTGATGATGCGCTTAGCAGGCGTTGGGTTTTCTTCTAGGTACTCGGCTAAGCCCTTGGTTACGGCAGTCTGAACCAAACCGCGGATCTCTGTATTGCCCAGCTTGCCCTTGGTCTGGCCCTCAAACTGCGGATCACGGAGCTTAACCGAGACAACAGCTGAAAGACCTTCTCGGGTATCGTCGCCGGAAAGGTTGCTGTCCTTTTCCTTCAAGATTCCCTTGCTACGGGCGTAATCGTTGATGGTGCGCGTAACGCCCTGCTTGAAACCATCAAGATGGGTACCGCCGTCGATGGTGTGAATGTTATTCGCAAAAGAAAGCACACCATTAGACGAATAGGAAGAGGACCATTGCATTGCCACTTCTACCATTCCGTCTTCGTTTTCGGCCTCAAAATAGATGGGCTTGTTCAGTGTTTCCTTGCCCTCATTGAGGAATTTAACGAAATCCTGAAGGCCGCCAAGAGCTTGGAATACCTCGGTGCGGGGTTTGCCGTCTTCGCCGGGGGTGCGCTCGTCAGCGAGGGTGATCTTCAGGCCTTTGTTAAGGAAAGACATTTCGCGGAAACGGGTTTTCAACGTTTCGTAATCGAAAATGGTGGTTTCCTTGAAGATCTCGGGGTCGGGCCAGAACGTTACCGTGGTACCGCTGACCTTAGAGGTACCTACCTCGTGAAGCTTTTCCTTGGTTTTGCCATGGTCGAAGGAAATCTCGTACTCCTTGCCATCGCGACGCACGCGTACAACCACCTGAGTAGAAAGCGCATTCACAACTGAAACGCCTACGCCGTGCAAACCACCGGAAACCTTATACCCTTCGCCACCGAACTTGCCGCCCGCGTGAAGGATGGTGAGCACAACCTCAACGGTTGGAATTTTTTCCTTAGGGTGCTTGTCAACGGGAATACCGCGGCCATTGTCAACAACAGTGATGGAGTTGTCCTCATGGATGGTAACCTCGATGTGGTCACAATAGCCAGCAAGAGCTTCATCTACTGCGTTGTCAACAACCTCGTACACCAGATGGTGAAGGCCGCGCGGACCGGTAGAGCCAATGTACATACCAGGGCGCTTGCGCACTGCTTCAAGGCCTTCCAAGATCTGAATGTCTTGGCCGCTGTAGTGGGATTCGTCTGAAGCCACGTATTTCCTCCTCTTTCTGCTATCTGATACGCCTACAAGCGGCGTATCGAGGGGATTTTGAACCTTATTATTATAGCAGAACAGGTAAGATACCTTGCCACCCATTGGCAGCAGAGGGCATTCAGAGCGCTTCTACGGGTATAGAAGCTATCGTGTTGGGCATTTTTTATGAAGAAGGATCATTTCGACGCTTCTGAGCCGCCATAGCGCGTCGGAACGAAGCTCTTAAACGAGGGTCTTCAATAGTCGACGTCATCTCTTCTATTCGCGCTGATTCTTCTTCGCTAAGGTCTCGACTTTCGGCTTGAGCATCCGAGCCGAGAGAATCAGCAAAGGGGTGTTTGTCCTTGTACGGCCCCCTTGAGATACGAATCTCAAATACATCTATGGTCGTATTAAAGCGATCAAGGTATTCGAAGCGGAGCAATTCCCTTCTCGCGTTCAGCTCAGCAGCGCACGTTGAGTTGTCCAGATACACCACCAGATCGTACGCCCCGGGAACCGCCTGACTTTTGAGCAGGTATACCGAGTTGGTGTGCTTGAGGATAAATGGATCCACGAGTTCAGCAAACTGAGCATGGGTCTTCTCTATTTTGCGCTTCACAAGAACGCGTCTCTTGACTTCCTCAGGCATCGACGAAGCAAAGGCGGAAAGCGAAGACGAGACAGGGCGAAGGGAATTATTTCGCTCATTCATCGCGGCAATGTAACGGCGAGGGTCGCGCGAAGACCCCCAATCGCTGTCGTATCCAACCATGCTTATTCGCCGCCAATCTCAACAACATGCGCCAACGAGGAAAGCACCGGACTTACCCTTTCCGCATTGGTGGCAGTCACAAAGGTCTGCACCTCGCCGGATATCAAGGAAAGCAGGGCGTCGCGTCGCGTCTCATCAAGCTCGCTCATCACATCATCGAGCAGTAAAACGGGGTTTTGGCCTAACCGCTCCGCGATAAGCGAAACTTGCGCCATCTTAAATGCCAGAACCAAGCTTCGCTGCTGCCCCTGCGAAGCAAACTGCTGAGCATTGAGTCCATCAAGATAAAACTCCACCAAATCGAGCTGAGGGCCATAAAGGGACATGCGGCGCTCGTGTTCCCTACACGCGCCTTCCTCCATTGCACCGATAAGGCGCTCTTGAGCAGAGCCCCTATCGAGCACTTCAATTGAAGGAATGCGGTCGAAATCGAATGACTTGCGAAGCCATGAGGGAACGTACACCAATTCAACCGATTCACGCCCACCCGATATCTCCCGATAGCACTCCTTCAAGTAAGGGGACAGCGCGGCAACCATATCGCAACGCAAGCGATACAACTGTGAGCCGACCGTAGCCACAACCTCATTTATGCTCTGAAGAAACAGGGGCGAAACGCTTTCTTTCAGATAACGGTTCTTCTGCCGGAGGATCTTTTCGTAATCCTTCCGCACCGCATGGTAATTTGCGCTCAGCTGAGCACCCATTTGGTCTACCTGCGCGCGCTTGAACGATTGAGAACCTTTCACTAATTCCAAATCTTCAGGAGAAAAGAGCACAGAGGGCAATGTGCCTCGAATATCACGAGGGCGCTTTTTCTTCCCGTTGACAAAAAATTCCCGTGTTTCACGTGAAACACGGAGTTCCACGTCCAAGCATCGCCCGTCTCCGCGCACCGACGCAAAGAACGAACCCGCCTCTTGGCCAGCGCGAACTAAGTGGCTGGGCGTCGAGCTGCGAAACGACGAGCAGGCTGTAACAAGTTGAATCCCCTCAAGGAGATTCGTTTTGCCCACCGCATTAGGCCCCACAATCAAGGTTAGGCCGCCAATGCCTTTGAGCTCGAATTGTTCGTACGACCTGAAATTTCGGCACGCGATTTTTTCGATGTAGAGCCCCATGGAGCCAGAACCTGCAATCTACACACGCACGGGCATGATCAGATAAAGGAAGTTCTCACCCTCTGCGGCACGCAGAATACCCGGCTTCATAGGTCCAAACAAGTCAAGATGAACCGCATCGGTATCGATGGAATTCAAGCCATCGAGCATAAAGGTGAAGTTGAAGGCGATATCAACCGATTCACCATCAACTGCACAAATAAGATTCTCTTGAGCATTGCCGATGTCCTGAGAATTAGTGAGCAGAGTTACTACACCGGATTCGGCATCTACACGAACCTGCACAGGAGAGACCTTATTGCTAAGCAAGGACACGCGACGAACCGCATCGGTCAGGGCATGGGTTGAAAGCGTAGCGCGAGTGGAATGGCCCTCGGCAATCAACTGCTTGTAGTTCGGGAAAGTACCCTCAATGCGACGGTTGATGAACGTGGTATCGCGATAGGTGACCACGATTTGGTTGTCGTTCAGCGCAAGGGTAATCGGATCTTCCGATTGGGGGAGAGAAGCGATGTCCTGAAGGAAAGAGCCAGCGATAACCGCCTCGAACTCCTCGGGGCATGGTGAATCGAGCTCAGTTTCAGAAACAGCCAAGCGATAGGAGTCCGTTGCCACCATCTTTAAGGTAGAGCCCACGCACGAAACAAGAACGCCTGTAAGCACAATGCGCGTCTCGTCATGGGAAACCACCTTGGCGGTGCGCTTAACCATCGACGAAAACGCATTGAAGGGAAATGACGCTTCCTGATCCGCCTCGATTTCGGGGAAAGCGGGGAAGTCGAGGGGGTTCAGCGCCTTCAGAGAGAACGTAGTGCTATCGCAGAACACCGTTGCGGTGGTTTCATCCGCCTCAACGCGAACAGCCATATCAGGAAGGTTCTTGATAATATCGCCGAAGAGCTTAGCCGGCACTACCGTTTCTCCCGGCTCTTCCACCATGGCAAAGCACGTTACCTTAATGGAAAGCTCCAGGTTGGTGGTTTGGAGAATGATTCTTCCCTCTTCGGCTTTGATGTACACGCCAGCAAGAATGGAAAGCGTAGAGCGAGTGGAAGATCCTTTTACTACAACCGCTAGAGCGTTCTGAAGCTCCGATTGGTTTACGCTGAATTTCATTGCTGCTCCTGTTCTTTGTTCTTCTTGGCTATGATACCTGTTCTAGCCAAGCTGATTCTCGATCACGAACGGAGTTGTGTCGATCGAGTTTTCCTCCCCTTTAATTCCTTCTCTATTCTTTAATAAATAACTAATAGTAGGAGTAGTAATCAGGGTGGATATGTTGATAACTTTTCTTTTGCCTGATGAACACGGAAAAATACCTGTCAGGAACCCTGTGGAAAAGCACCTTGGTTATCCACAGGGAAAACGTGGGGATAACTTCTTCCACAAAGGATCGGGGTAATCCCCATGCTTTGGCACCGCTTATCAACAGGTTTTAATACTGCTGAATACGGATTTTTTCACGCACTGCTTCTAGTTCTTCGCGGAGGTTCCGGTCTTCCTGTATTTGGTTCGAGATAAGCTCGCACGAATGGAGCACCGTGGTGTGATCGCGGTTAAACGCTTTGCCAATGTTGCTCAACGTGGTTTCTGACAAGTCTCGGCATAGGTAGATCGCAACCTGGCGTGGTCGTACTATGCTTCGTGCCCTGCCGCGCCCCACGATGTCTTTATGCGAAACGCCATAAAAATCTTCAACGGCGGCTTGGATCATCTCTATCGTGATGCGCTTTTTGCCTCCACCGATAAAGTGATTGCCCAGGAGTTCTTTTACCTGGCCTTCCGAAAGCGTATGATCCTTGTTCATTTTCATGGCGAATATCACGTTGGTGATAGCGCTTTTCAGCTCTCGGATATTCGAGCTTGAGTTGTCTACGATGTAGTCGAGGATTTCGTCTGTGATGACGAACGACGTGTTTTCCCGACTTTGGTAGTGGCGTATCAGGCTTTTGATGATGTTTCGCTTCGTTTCGTCGTCAGGAGGTTGGATGTCTATCGTGGCTCCTGAGTTGAATCGGGACACGTAGCGCTCGTCGAGGTCGATGTTCTTCGGTGCTCGGTCTGCGGAGAATACGAACTGTTTGCCCTTGGGGATCATCGAATTGAAGATGCGAAACAGTGCATTGAGCGTGCCTGGCTTGCTCTGAAGTCCCTGGATATCGTCGATAAGCAGTACGTCTGCTTGTTGGAAGTAACCTTCGAAGTTCTTGAAGCTCTGCTTGTCGACGCTTTTCTCTATAGCGGCGTCAGAGTAGCGGTTTACCAGCTCCATTGAATCGATGTAGCACACGTTGAGCTCTGGACGGGTTTCCTTGATGTAGTTTTGGATCGCACACATGAGGTGTGTTTTGCCTACACCGGAGCGCCCATATATAAAGAGTGGATTCAATTCCGACGCGCCGGGGCGGTCTGCAACTTCCACCGCCATGTTGTAGGCCATACGGTTCGACTCTCCGATAACGAAGGAGTCGAAGGTGAGCGCCGCTTCTCCCGTTGCTTCGTTATCGTTTTCGCAAGTTTCCGTTTCCGCTGGTTGCGGTTCGGGCGCTTCCTCCTGCGCAGCCGAATTGATGGGCTGGTGCGGTGGCATGCTGGCGGGCTGCACGTTTGGAGCAGGCGTGGCCTGCGGGCTTGGTGTAGCGGGTGCCGGTTGCTGCTGGACTGCCTGCGGCGCGGTAGCGGGAGTCGATTGGGCGGCGACGGGCGCAGTCTGCGGCGCAGGTGCCGCAGCGGTTGGGTCGACCTCTATAAGCACCTGAAAGTCCAGGCTGTATAGATCGTTGAGCGCTTTCTGGATATCCCTCAAATAATGTTTCTCGATCCAGTCCTTGATAAAGGCGTTGTCCGAGGTGAGCATGATGAAACCAGGACTTGCTGCCTGGATTTGAACACGCGAGAAGAACGCATCGATCTGCGATGCGTTAATGGTGGGATACGACTTCAGCTGTCGCATCAGGTCTGTCCACGTCTGTTCGATATCCATAAGGTTCTACGTAGTTCCATTCCGTTGGCGTGGGATGCGCCGTCTTTTGCTTACAAGGATAGGGCAACCTGCGTGCCTCGTGGGGTGAGCGTCCTTTTCTTATTCACCTTTTCCACGAGACCCGCTTCTTCCATTTTCGAGAAAGCGGTATGTACGCTAGCCACGGCGATGTCGGTGGCCTTGCTAACCTCACTTACGCCTAGGGTGTTGTTCGGAAGAAGGGCTTTGAGTACGGCAACCTCATTTTCGGTAAGGTCGGGAATCTGTGCCGCCTCGATTTCCTCGTCTGTTGTTCGCGATGCAACCAGGCTGATGGTAACCACCGAGCCTTGATTCACGTTGTCCTTGATTTCGATATGCCCATGGGAGGTGCTTAAGTAGTCTTTTACGATGGGCAAGCCCGACCCTACGCCTCGTATGTAGCGTTTCATTGGCTCGATGGCGGAGGAAAATCCTGGTTCCTGCACAAGGTCTTTGTGCTTGATACCTGGACCCTGATCGGCAAAGCGAATGGTGTTGCCCTGATCGAAGATCGACACCACCACTTCATTGAAGTTGGCATGAATGAAATTCTCCGACACTTCCCTGATTACGGTGTAGGGGATCATCCCGCCTGCTTCTTTAGCGTTTTTGTAGGTCAAAGAAGCGATGTGCTCAATGTATTCGTGGGTGGGACCGCCCTGTATCTGTATTACGCGCGGTGCTGTTTTCAGCGAATCGTATATGGCAATGCGTGCAGGTGTGGTTATGTGGTGATAATCAAAGCTCTGCGAGGGCGCCGCGTCTTCAACGGATTCGATGATTCCGCCGTTCATTGTGTGGGCGTAGTCCTCGTTGTACGTTGCCGCTTCCACGAAGGATGGCACAAACGGCTGCTCACCCCGATGGGGATCAGCGGCTTGTTGCTGCATCGCTTGAGGGTATGTTTGCGCTGCCATTGGCTGTGCAGTGTAGGGGTTAGCCGTGGAGGTGAACTGCTGAAACGCCTGTTGAGGGTAGCCTGTTTGCAGTGGCTGGTATCCAGCAGGGTATCCCGGCACGCCCTGGGTTCCAGGCCGTGGCTCTAGGCCGTTGGTTGCATTGGTGGGAAACGGTTGCTCTTGTAGGGGCTGACCGTTGGCGCTCTCTGCTTGCGCGATGAAGGGCTGGTTGCCTGTTGGTGCAGGGTAGCCAGGTTGTGGATAACCGCCATAAGGCATGCCGTAGGGCATGCCTGGGTAAGGTTGCGTTTGGACGCCCTGCGCAGGGTAGGGAGGGAATTGTCCTTGCCCGTACCCGTAGGGGGGAATGGACGTTTGGGAGGGCTGAGTGTTTGGCATTGCCGTTTCGAATACGGGCTGCCCCTCGTTGCGGGGAGGGTTTGCCCCTGCCCCTTGTTCCTCCGCTTGTTCCATCGGCTGCATATGTGGTGCGTTTTCTTGGTTCATGATGCTTTCCGATTTTTTCAAAACATGAGAAAAAGAGCCCGACCGATATCCCTTTAAAAGGCATAGATCGAGCTGATTTTTCACTCATTTTAGACGGTTATTCACACTTTTTCAAACTTTCCACCGTCTTTTCCTCGTGTTTTCGGAGTTTTCAACATTCTTTCAATAAAATGTGGAAAACATTGAAAACGACTGAAGAAAAATGTGAAAAACCCGAAAGGCATTCTGGAAAACTATTTTGGAAAAGTGGCTTTTGCGCTTTCACTTTTAGCCATGGAAGTCAAGATATTTAAACCGTTGCTCTGTTGTGCATACAGCAGGAAAACAGTAATGTTGATAACAATGAAAGTCCAGCTAAAAGCTTATTTCTTATGCATTTTAATACGCTTATCAACCTCTGTTTTCAAATCGATATTTTGTTTCTGGAGGGGGTAGCCGAGGTCTCTGGGATAATGGTGGGAAAGTATCCTGAAACACCTGGAAAGTTATCAACATTATCCACAATGCTATATGAACAAATTGTGCATAAGTTGCTTTCCTTGGGGAAAGGTGAGGTGGACAAACTATGAAGATCGCTATCCCATTGGACGAAAACGGCATGCTGCCCGATCGTTTTGGAAAATTTTCGTCTCCGGAGCTGCGCCGCGATGGCAACAACATTTGCTCGTTTCCCATTGAGGTTTCAGGCGTGCCGGAGGGGGCTAAGTCCCTTGCTCTTTCGTTCGTTGACTACGATTCCATTCCCGTATGCGGTTTTGCTTGGATTCACTGGGCTGCATGCGGGATAAGCCCCGACACTACTTTGATTCCCGAAAACGCCAGTCACAGTGGCGAATTCGGCTTCGTGCAGGGGTCGAACAGCTGCTTATCCCGCGCCGAGGAAACAAGCGAAACGGTAATTCGCGGCTATATTGGACCGTGTCCGCCCGACAAGGATCACTGTTATACGCTTACGGTGTATGCGCTTGATTGTGAGATGAATCTTCAGCCTGGCTTCTATTTCAACGAGTTTCACTGGGCTTTACAGGGGCATATCCTTGATAGCGTCGAGCTGAATATCCTTAGCAGGGCGTAGCGTCATCGTTATTTGCGTGTGCATTCTGTGGTGACCCGCTAAATAGGGTACTTGTCTTCCTTCTTTATTGTTGACGCGCAGCTTCTTCATCGTATAATTTCGAAGTTACTGTAAATCTGAAAGGAAAAGTAATGAAGCGCACCTATCAACCGAACACCCGCAAGCGCGCAAAGACCCACGGCTTCCGTGCACGTATGGCTACCAAGAGCGGCCGCGCCGTTCTCTCTGCTCGCCGTGCAAAGGGCCGCAAGCGTCTCTGTGCCTAACTTTCCTTGTGAGAAACCGTGTTAGGAACCATCAAATCCAGCACTGAGATCTCCTACCTGTTCTCGCACGGAAAAAGACATGCAACTCCCTGCGTAACTATGATCGTGTACCGGGGAGATACCCAACACGGCCCTAGTGGCCGTGTTGCTTTTATAGCGGGCAAGAAGAACGGCAACGCGGTGTGGCGCAACTCAGCGAAGCGCCGCTTGCGTGCTGTTTGCCACGACATCGGTGGCCCTTGGCCGGAGTTAAATGTCATTTTCATGGCTAACAGGAAAACAACGCGCGTTGAATATCAGAAGCTGGTTTCAGCATGCAGGAAGATCATGGAATCGTATTAAGGCAAGTTTTTGGTCTTGAAACTTTGGTCGAAAATATCAGCTATCCCCAAGGGACTTCTGTTGTTGACGATCAAGTTCTATCGCCTTGCTATATCGCCTCTGCTCCCCGCAACCTGTCGGTTCATTCCCACTTGTTCGGAATATGGGCTTGTCGCGGTTCAGCGATTCGGTTTCCTTAAAGGTCTGTATCTCACATGCAAGCGTATTTTACGCTGCAGACCAGGTGGAGGCCGCGGGTATGACCCCGTGCCGGATACCTTTCATCTTTAGTAATCAACCCCCGAACCGAGAGGACAAAGGTACACATGTGGGACGCGTTTAAAGACGCCATATTCTGGTGCATCGATGCCATGTATGGCTTCGTTGCCGACTGGGGTTTGGCGATCATCATCGTAACGCTTATTCTCCGTCTTATCCTGTTCCCCCTTATGCAGAAGCAGATCCGCTCTTCGTATCGAATGCAGCAGTTCACTCCTCGCATTCAGGAGATCCAGGAAAAGTACGCTGACGATCAGCAGCGTCAGGCTGAGGAAATGCAGAAGGTCTACGCAGAGATCGGCTTCAACCCTATTACTGGTTGCTTGCCCCTGTTCCTTCAGATGCCTATTTTCGTTGCCCTGTTTCAGGTGCTGCAGGAAATGGGCTCCCGTACCGAAGGCATGACCTACTCCTTCTACAATGTTCTGCCCTCGTTGCTTTCTTCGCCTTCCGCGATGTTTGGACAGGGCTTCCTGGAGTTCTTGCCCTACGGCATCCTGCTTCTTCTGTTTGCATTCTGCACCTTCCTGCCCTCCCTGCTTCAGCAGATGGGCACGAACAGCCCCCAGAAGACTCAGACCATGATTATGATGGGCATCATGTCCCTGTTCATGCTGTGGCTTGGCTGGGGTTCTCCTACTGGTGTTTTGCTGTTCTGGGCAACGTCTTCCGTATTCGGTGTTTTGCAGCAGGTAATCTCTACTAAGGTTATGAAGCATAAGGACGAAGAAATCGAAGCCGAAAGGGTTGAAGTTAAGCCTGTGGAAGTAAACGTGGTTCGCAAGGAAAAGAAGGCTCGTCCTCGCAAGAAGAGCAAGTAACGCTACTTCACATATTTTTCGCCGTCTCCTCCCCTTCGTGGTTCTACCGCGGAGGGGAGATTTGAATGTAAGGAGTTTTCAATGGAAGAAGAGAACATGGTCCAGGACGAATCCTCATCTCAAGAATACGAGGGTGAGAGTCAGTACTCCGAAGAGGAAGTGGATAGGATTGCTGATACGGCTATCGAGGCCATTCAGGATATCTTGAAGTATTTCAATGTCGGGGAAGTGACCATCGAAGAGTACGAAGGTGACGAAGGTGAGCTTATCCTCGACATCACCGGTGATGATTTGGCTGTTTTGATCGGCCGTCACGGTCGCACGCTTGATTCGTTGCAGTTCCTTATTTCGTCTATCACGTCTCGTATCGTTGGGCATCGCTATCCTATCGTGGTTGATGTTGAGGGCTACAAGGCCCGTCAGCGCCAGAAAATTGAGGATATTGCTTTGAATGCGGCTGATAAGGCGGTAGACCAGGATCGCAGCATCAAGCTCCGTCCTATGACTCCCTATGAGCGTCGCATCGTGCATATTGCCTTGCGCGGTGACGACCGTGTCGAGACTATGTCCGAGGGTGAGGGTCGTGCTCGCCGTGTTGTGGTAAGCCCACGCTAGGAATTCTTATGAGTGCCGAACAGCATGTGCCTAATAAAAAGCAAAGGGAGCTACTCGACAAGCATCTCGAATTGGTTATCGAGGAAAACAAGGTAACGAATCTTACCCGAATCGTTGATTGGGAGTCTGCTCAGATTCTGCACGTTGAAGATTCGCTTGCGGGTCTCCCAGAGGTTCAGGAGGCGATGGGGGGCCCTTATCTTGACATGGGCTCTGGTGCTGGATTCCCTGGAATTCCTTTGGCGATCATGACGGGGAGGGAAACCCTTCTTGCTGATTCTGTTGGGAAAAAGACGCGCGCTCTTGATTCGTTTGCCGCTGAGCTTGGCATTGACGACATTGTCTCAACCTATCATGGACGCATTGAGGATCTTGCGTTGCAGCAGCCTAACCGTTTCTCGCTGATTACCGCCCGCGCACTTTCCTCTTTGGCTTCATTGCTTGAGCTTGCATCGCCCTTGTTGGCAAAAGGCGGAAGCTTGGTGTGTTACAAGACTCACAATGAATCCGAAGAGCTCGAGCATGCTCAGGCTGTTGCCCGTAAATTAGGAATGGAGTTCGTTTCCTCGAGAGGCTTCACTCTTTCCGATGGGGAGACGAGTCGAGCCATCATCGTGTTTAAAAAACGATGCAACCCTTCGATGAAGCTTCCACGAAGAGTCGGCATGGCCCAAAGGAAACCATTTTAAGAAAAAGTCCTTGGAATTGTTCCAAGGACTTTTTTGTTCTTTCGGGACCCTAAGACCCTCGGTGCGAAGCTTGCTAAGCTGAAAGGCCATCGAGATTCTTTGTAAGGGGCTGTTTTTGTTGATTCGAGTTATCTGTCGACCTGGTTGGTGTTTGGCTGTTGTGCGGCTTTACACGGCTTTGTTTTTCTGGGGCTGCCCTTTTTGTTCGTCTGCTCTGAGTGGGTGGTGTCTGAGGGATTGCTATTTGGGAATGGAAATGCGGTGCTTCGGGGAAAAACCGTATGCCTTTCTATTCTCTAATGGGTATGGCAAGGGTATTATCGAATAACCGAAACATAAGGGCGTTTTGCCCTGCTTTTGGGTTGTCCCATTATGCCGCCCGTCAAACGGAGTCGTGTTTCGCTGGTTTTGTTGTATGGTGCCGAGCCTGTCTTTTTTGATGGGGTGGTGGGCGCTTTGTTGTTTTTAATGTTTGCTGTTTCACGTGAAACAGCAAACATTTGCTTACCTATTGTGGGTATTCAGGTGAAGCAAAAGTTTGTCTGGTAGGCAAAAAGAGAGGAGAGCTCGTGGGGCTGTTCGGTAGTCGAAAAAAAGCAAAAAATGTTCCCGTGACTTCCGTGACTGAGCGCAGTCAGAACCCTGAAGAGATCAAAGAAGAAGTTCTTCAGAGCAGCTATGACGAAATCAACGAACATGCAGAGGTGGTTGAGCGAACCTCCGAACATGAAGAAGCTGTAGAGGAAACCGGTCAGGAAACGATACCTGCTTCTGTGGAAGACGTTGCTGAAGATGAAGATGAAGAGGATGACGGTATTCGCACTTTCGTCTCCTACCGCGACAAGCCGAAAGTAGCTCATGCGATAGGGCAGACAAAGATTCTCGCTATCATCAACCAGAAAGGCGGCGTCGGTAAGTCAACTACCGCGGTGAATCTCGCAGCTGCTTTAGGCTCTATGGGCAAAGAAGTTCTTTTGGTTGACCTTGACCCACAAGGTAACGCAACAAGTGGTTACGGCATCGACAAACGAGCTCTTGATGGGTGTGTTTACAACGTATTGCTTGGTGAAACGCCCGTTGAAGAAGTGATTCTTTCTTGCGTTGCCGAAGGCGTTGATGTTCTGCCCTCTACGATCAGCCTGGCTGGTGCAGAGGTCGAATTGGTGAACGAGATGGCGCGAGAGAATCGTTTGAAGAATGCTCTCGGTAGCCTGCGCGGCCGCTATGACTACATCCTTATCGATTGCCCGCCTTCTCTCGGCTTGCTCACCATTAATGCTTTGGTTGCCGCGGACAAGCTCCTGGTTCCCATCCAGTGCGAGTTCTACGCATTGGAAGGTGTGACAAAACTCCTTGATTCGATGAAACGTGTCAAAAGTATCCTGAATCCGAGCTTGGATATCTTCGGAATCGTTCTTACTATGTATGATTCCCGCACCAATCTTGCCAATCAGGTGGTTAATGAAGTCCGCTCGTTCTTCGGCGATGCGGTCTTCGAGGCCCTGATTCCTCGTACCGTTAAACTGTCTGAAGCTCCTAGTTATGGACAGTCGATTCTCGAATATGCTCCCGACAACAAGGGGGCCCTTGCCTACAACGATCTTGCCAAAGAGGTGATTGCTCGTGGCTAAGCAGAAAAGTGGCTTGGGGCGCGGCCTCAATGCCCTGTTTGATGATAGCCCCGCCTATACCCAGAAGCCTTCTGCTCCTGAAGCTCCAAGAGAGCAGGAAAGGCGTGTGTCTGAGCCGCTAAGCGAAGAACCTACTCAGAAGAAGCAGGATTCCGCTGGAGTTCTTCATCAGGCTCTTCAGGAACGTACCGTTAAACGTTCTTCGGGGAAGCCCGTTGATCCGTCTTCTGATATCTACATTTCCGAAGACGCGCTCGAAAACGCTAAGGTTGTTTCGCGCGAAGCGCGCAAGCCTGTCATGCGTGCCGGTTCTGGAACATTTAACTCTGCTGGTTCGGTTTCGATGAGGACTCCTGCTCCTAAGCCGCGGTCGGCGGCGGAGCGTCAGGTGAGAAAGCCTGTTGAGCCGGTTGCCGAGCCTGCGGCGAAAGCGCCGAAGAAGGAAGAAAAGCCGTTTGATTCCAAGGGACTCACGGCGACGGTCAAGCTTGATCTGATTCATCCCAACCCCGATCAGCCTCGTACTAATTTCAAACCGGGTGAGATCGAGGAGCTTGCTGGGTCTATCAAGAAAGAAGGCCTTCTTCAGCCTATTTTGGTCCGCAAGATCGGAAACCAATATCAGATTTTGGCAGGCGAGCGTCGTTATCGAGCCTGCAAGAGCCTGGGAATGGAAGAGGTTCCTGTTCGTTTCTGGGAGGCGGACAACGACAAGGCTCTCGAGCTTGCTCTGATCGAGAACATCCAGCGATCAGACCTTAACCCCATTGAAGAGGCTTATGGGTATAAGCGCCTTATGGAACGTAAGGGGATGACGCAATCGGAGGTTGCCCAAACGGTTTCAAAGGGGCGTTCCACCATTGCCAACGCCCTTCGTTTGCTTGATTTGCCCGAAGAAGCTCAGCAGCTTTTGTTTGAGGAGAAGATCACCGCTGGCCACGCTCGTGCCATTCTTTCCGTTGATGACGCGGAAGGCAGGAAGAAGCTTACCGAAAAGCTCAAGAATGAAAAATTGAGCGTTCGCGAAACCGAAGCATTAGCCCGGCTGATGAACGGTCGTGAAAAGGCTGGTTCGGCAGCCGCAAAGCGCGCTCCTGCTCCTCAGAGCTTCAAGAAGGCGGCCAAGGGTCTTACTCGCTTCCTTTCCGCTCCTGTTCGAGTTAAGACGGTTAAGGGTAAGAACAAAATTGAGATCCAATTCAAGAACGAAGAAGAGCTTCAGCGTATCCTTCACCTTATCGAGGAATCTGCAGAGTCCTCATCTGACCAGTCGTAACAGGCGGGAAAATAGGGACGGGTACCAGACCCACTTTTGCTATAGCGTATAGAGGAAGGGCCTCGCTCGCGAATTTCATCGCAAGCGAGGCCCTGTTTGTTTGGTGGGAATCTGGTACCGTCCTGTTTTCCCAGTTCGTTACATTTTATTTTTCAGCTGACCGCAGGCTCCGTCGATGTCGCTTCCGCGCGAATTGCGGATGGTTGCTTCCTTGCCCGCGCTTTTCAGCTCTCTAACCCAACGCTGCTGCGTTGCGGTGGAGCTTGGCTTGTAGGGGCTTCCTTCAACTTCGTTAACCGAGAGAAGATTGACATGGCACAAGAGTCCATTGCAGAAATCGATAAGGGCTGCGAGATTTTCCTCTGTGTCGGTGACCCCTTTAATGAGGAGATACTCGAAGCTAACGCGACGACCGGTTTTTTCGACATATGACTGAAGCGCTTTTTTCAGGTGAGGCAAGGGGATGTTGCTGCAGCGCGGCATGATTTGGTTGCGAACATCCTGCAGCGCCGAATGAAGGGATACTGCCAACGTAAACTGCTCGGGTTCGTTTGCGAGGTTTTCGATCCCCTGAATGATGCCGCATGTTGATACCGTGATGTGGCGAGCACCGATTTCAAGGCCGTCCTTTGCATTGGCAAAGCGAAGCGCTTCTAGGGTTGCCTGATAATTTTGAAATGGCTCGCCTTGCCCCATCGAAACCAGATTTGTGACACGGCAGCCGAAATCGTTTTGAACAGCAGCGATCTGACAAATCATTTCAGCTGAAGAAAGGTTGCGGGTAAGCCCTTCGTGCCCCGTAGCGCAAAAAGCGCATCCCATGGCACACCCTGCCTGGGTAGAGAAGCACACGGTAAGGTGCTTAGGCTCGTCTTTGCGCTCTTTTTTGTCGAAGGAGGGAATACCGACGGCCTCCACCTTGGCGCCGTCGGCGTATTCGAAGACATATTTTCGGGTACCATCGCTGGATACCTGCTTGTTAACCACTTGCGGCTCAACTAAGGGGTATTCGTTTGCCAAAACCTCTCGAAGCCCTTTGGGCAGGTTGGTCATTTCGTCATAGGAATGAGCACCTCTCTGATAAAGCCAGGAGGTGAGCTGCTTGGCGCGAAAGCGCGGCTGGCCGAGACTTTCCAAGATGGCGGGAATCTCAGACAGGTTGAATGATTGGATTGCGTTATTCATAGCTAGTATTATACGCAACCAAGTGGTTACCGCGTGGTGGTAGCAGAGTGGTAACGTGCGTTTGCTATACTCACTATCGGCTAACGTATCAAGCCTTTTGGTGGCTGTGCCTTGGGCTTTACTTGTATGAAAGCGAGAACCATGTCTTGTTCTTTCGATCCTAAACAAATTCGCGTTGCTCTGCTTGCAGGCGGCAAGAGTGGCGAACGTTCCATTTCCCTCGCTTCCGGTGAAGGGGCGAAGGAGGCTCTGCTTGAGGCGGGCTTTCCGGTAACTGTTTTTGACCCTGCCAACAAAGAGGATTTGTCCGCCCTGGTCCAAGGTGATTTTGATGTCGCTTTCCTGGCTCTCCATGGCAAGTACGGCGAAGATGGCACTATCCAAGGGTTTTTGGAAACCATCGGGCTTCCCTATATCGGTCCTGGTGTTTGGTCGAGTGCCACTGCCATCGATAAGCCTAAGACGAAGCTCTGTTATGAGCGTGCGGGCATCCCTACCCCTTGTTCTATGATGCTCGATTCTCATCATATCGACATCGATGCCATCATTTCGGAAGTGGGCTCGCATTGCGTTGTGAAGGCCGCTACAGAGGGCAGCGCTTTGGGTGTGTACCTATGCGAAGGTGCCGAAGAGATTGCTGATGCAATTAACAAGGTATTCCAAGTGGACACGCGCGCGTTTGTTGAGAGCTTCGTTTTGGGTGAAGAGTTCACCGTTGCCGTGTTAGGCAATGAAGATCCGTTCGCTCTTCCCGTCATTAAGATCGTTCCTTCCCATGAGTTCTATGACTTCGAGTCAAAGTACGCTCAGGGGGGCTCGCAGCACATCTGCCCTGCGCCCTTGTCGGAGGAAGATACTAAGCGAGCTATGGAGCTTGCTGTTGCTGCCCATAAAACGCTTGAGTGTCGTGGTGTTTCTCGCAGCGACCTTATTAAAGACAACGAAGGAAATTTCTGGGTTCTGGAAACAAATACCATTCCCGGTATGACAGCAACGTCTCTTCTTCCCGATGCAGCCCGTGCGGCTGGTATGGGTTTCGCTGAGCTCTGCACCAAGCTCATTTCCTACGCTCTGGAAAAGTAAGTTCCAATCTGTCTGTATACAATGTAAAAACTCCTTGTCCATTTTCGTGGGCAAGGAGTTTTTTGTTGCGATGTTTCACGTGAAACATCGCAGGATGTCTATGGCGATGCTGGGTAGAGGCTACGTTAGAACGCTCCGCAAGAATGAAGTCCGAAAACGATAAGAGCGACAACGGCGAGGAGGAATATCCAGCTAATTACCGTGCAGCCCATGTTTCCCTTACGCGCTTGCTTTACTAAACGCTCCGTTCCAGTGCGCTGCGTTTTTACCCAAGCGGTGCCCTTGTTCTTGTTAGGGAAGGGTACACGTCCCGAAGGAACCCATTCACCGTGCGTTTCGACGACCTTCTTAAGGGAGTCGCGGCCCAGGGAAACGTCGGGGCGAATTCCTTCACCAAGCTGTTTTCCAATGTTTTCTATGAACGTGGAGAAGGCGACTTCGTATTCGGGGTCATAGGAAATGATAAGAACCTGACCCCAGTAAAGGCCGGGCTCTGGCTTCTCGGTGAAGGCAACAAGAGCAAGCAAGGCGACGGTGTTCCAGCCTTTGGCGTTGCAAAGATCGACTTTTTCGGCAGTTTTCTCGTCGATGGTGCCCATGCGTTTGCCGAAAGGGTTCACAATCCATGCAGCGCGCTTGCCGTCGACGTATTCCTGTTCGATAGAGAATGCGTCTCCAATTATGTTGTCTGCGCCAAGAAATGCCGCAGCATCTTCCTTGTTTTCGGTTTCAAAGCGGGCGTATGTGGAAAAATAGCCAATATCTGACATGTTTTCTCCTAGAAGTGATTCAGGCGTTAGAGATAAAGAATTCCATAAATGATAGTCTTACTAGTATGGAAACACAAAATGCAGAAGCCGCTTCAAGGCTTGACACTTATATTCTCGAAAACACTCCTCAACGCATTCGCGATCGCTACCATTCGCTTAGCAACTACGCGAAGGAGCACTCGTTTGGTGAGTTGGATGAAGATGTCGTTGTTATCGATACCGAGACGACGGGATTCTCATTCAACCATGACGAGTTGATTCAGATCGCCGCTGCGCGCATGGTTCATGGGGAAATCACTGGTTGGTACGTAACCTTCGTAAACCCTGGAAAGCCTATCCCTGAGGATGTTGCGCATCTTACCAACATTAGCGATGAAGATGTGGCGAATGCCCCCGACCCCAACACGGCTGTTGCTGGTTTGGTGGAGTTCGTTGGTTCTTCCGATGTGGTCGCACACAATGCAAATTTCGATAGGACATTCTGCACCAAGTATCCTACAGGCGAAGTGCTGAAGCAGAATTACTGGATCGATTCTCTCGACCTGGCTAAAATCGCGTTGCCTCGCCTTACTTCTCACCGTCTGCTCGATTTAGTGCGCGCGTTTGGTGGGCCCGATTCCACCCATCGTGCCGATGATGATGTGGCGGCAACGTGCCTTGTGTACCGTGTGCTTTTGGCCGCGGTCGACAACATGCCCACCCCTTTGCTCCAGCATATCGCCGGGATGTGCGATACCGATACTTGGAACACCGAGCGTGTATTCAAGTGCCTTGCCGCGATGAAGGCTAGCGAGGGACCGTACAACTTGCGTGCTTCTCGTAAGGCAGCGGTCGCTCAAGCTTCTGCCCCCTTGCGTCCCGATGCTAATGTTCCAGACGTTTCCCCCGCAGGCGAGAAGCTCCCCTCTTCGGGCGGCGAAACCCCTGAGCTTTCTTTTGCAACCGATGCGGAAATTTCCGAAGCCTTTTCCGCCGAGGGCCTTTTGGGCTCTTTGTACGAAGAATATGAGCCGCGTGATGAGCAACGGGAAATGGCCCTTGCGGTAAACCGTGCTTTAGCATCGTCTCGCAATCTCGCCGTGGAGGCCGGCACTGGTGTTGGCAAGTCGATGGCTTACCTGGTTCCCCTTGCCTTGGCGGCACAGAAAAACGGCATCACAGTAGGTGTTGCCACAAAGACCAACGCATTGCTGGATCAGCTGGTTCACAAGGAGCTTCCGCTTCTCTCGAAGGCTCTTGGTATCACATACGCTCCCCTGAAAGGGTTCAGCCACTATCCTTGCCTTCGCAAGGTGGACAGTCTGGTAAACCAAGGGCCGTCGGTGATTCACTATCGTAAACAGGAGATCAACCAGGCTCCCGCTTTGGCGGGGTTGCTTTCGTTCGTGGAACAGAGCGACTACGACGATATGGATGCTCTGAAAATCGACTACCGTGCCATTCCGCGTTGGCGCATTGGAACCAAAAGCAACGAATGCTTGCGTCATAAGTGTCCCTTCTTTGGGCGAAGCTGCTTTGTTCACGGCGCTCGTGAGCAAGCTCAGCGATGCGATGTTGTGGTGACAAACCACAGTCTGCTTTTCTGGGATGTCCGTTTTGAAGGCGGATTGCTGCCTCCTATTCGTTATTGGGCGGTAGACGAGGCCCATGGTGCAGAGGAAGAGGCGCGCCGCGCGCTTGCTCTTTCAGTATCTTCTGATTCACTGAGAGCGCTTGCTTTGCGTGTGAGTGGAGAAGGATCGCACAATGTTCTTTCTCGAGTTGAGCGTAGTGCTCAGGCTCCAGAGGAAGGTCGTGCGTTGTATGAGTCTCTTATTGCCAAGGCGCGCACCTGTGCGGGTGCATTCGCAATGGCAACCGAAGAGTTCTGCCTTGGCGCAAAAGATCTCCTGGTGTTCGATCCAAAGACTCGCTCGCGTGGATACGAATATCTTGACCTCTGGCTTAATGACGAGATTCGTCATGGTGATACCTATCGAGGTATTGTGAACCGTGCACGTGCGGTATACGACACGCTTGAAAAGCTGATTCGTGCTTGTCGCGATATTGTTGCTTATGCAGAGCAGATCGAAGACACCACAAGCGCCCAAAGGGAACTTGCCTTGGCTGCGCTTGAATTGAGGGAGGCCTATGACGCCCTTGACGAAATGTTCTTCCATGACAGCGATAATCATGTGTATTCGGTTCGACTCAATCGCACAAAGGGTACGTTGGACGAGATCTTTACGGTTCAGCCGCTCGATGTTGGTAAATCGCTGAACGAAAGCCTTTATGCCGAAACGCGCAGTGTTGTATACGCTTCGGCAACCTTGGCGGTTGACGGCCAATTCGATGCATTCGAACGCGCTGTCGGCTTCAATGAAGGGGAAGACTCTCGCGCTGATGTGCTGAAGGTCGATTCGAGCTTTGATTTTGATGCCAATATGCGGGTGTACGTTCCAACTGATATGCCGGAGCCTCAGGATCCTGCCTATCTCCCCACGTTGGAGTCTTTCCTCGTTGATCTGCACAAGGCACAGAGGGGTTCGACGCTCACGCTGTTCACCAACAGGCGTGAAATGGAGCAGTGCTTTGATGTTGTGCATCCCGCTTTGAAGGAAGACGACTTGCGTCTGGTGTGCCAAAAATGGGGTGTTTCCGTTAAGGGCCTTCGCGATGATTTCTTGAAAGACGAGCATCTGAGCCTTTTTGCTTTGAAGAGTTTCTGGGAAGGCTTCGATGCCCCGGGTGCAACGCTCAAGGGTGTTGTTATTCCCAAGTTGCCTTTCGGATTGCCCACCGACCCCCTTTCCTGCGAGCGTCAGCAGCGCGACGATCATGCTTGGGCCCATTACTCGTTGCCTCATGCTGTTATCGAGGTGAAGCAGGCGGTTGGGAGGCTTATTCGCAAGTCCACCGATCGCGGTATCGTGGTTTTAGCTGACAAGCGACTGATAACCAAGTATTACGGCAAGAAATTCCTGAATTCGTTGCCGAGCAACAACATCGTTATGATGTCTTGCGCGGATATCGTCGCTGAGGTTGCTGACCGTGCAGCGGTCGAGTCCCTTGTGTCCGCCTCGGGAAGTTCTCATTCGTGATGGCTCGCAAGAAAAAGCGCAGTGGCCGAGGTCTTGGGCATAAAGAAACGCAGGTTCTTCACCTGAAAGAGTTTTCGCAGGGAAAACCCAACGAACTTTCCCTGAATGTCCTTGAGCAGAAAGCGGCAGCGCAAAATGAGCCTTCCCGTAGTGCCAAGTGGCACCTTCCGAGCTTCGGGAAGGCCGCTTCGGCTGCGGGAAGCAAGGAAAAGAGTTCAAAAGCAGAAAAGGCCACTAAGCGAAATTCGGCAGAAACGAAGCCGCAGCCTTCTGAACGTAAATCGTTTTTAGGGGAGGATTCTCAGGCAGAAATAGCTCGCAGGAAGCAACGTCGTAGGTGGTATCGACGTTTTAGCGTTGCGTTTGTGTCTGTTGTTTGCATAGGCGCTATCGGCGTGGGAGGATACTGGGCTTACCAGCAGTACGAGCGGTTGAACACCAGTGTCGGCGTACTGCGTGAGGCTTGCGGACTCGTTGAACAGAGCGATGAAACCACGGTTGCTATCGATAAGTATTTTCAGGATACGTTTGGGGACGACACGGTTTCTCGTGCGCAGGAATTGGGTGCTGCCATCCCTGAAGCCAAAGACCAGCTCGAGTCGGCTCGCGTGTATGCCCAGAAGGCGGAGTCGGAGCTCGATGGATCCCAGCGAGACAAGGAAGCTGCCCAACGAGCCTTGAATGCCATTGCCGTTCGCGAGGAGCTTCTCGATGTTGCCGATCAGCGAATGAAGGAAGATATTGCGGCAAAGCAAGGAATTGATGCCATGAACGAGGCATGGAGCTGCATTCAGGAAGGGAATGCGTTGTTGACGCAAGCGGCAACCGTTGTCTCGGACACAACAGCTGACAACGTAGCGAAATCAACCGAGTTCACCACTTCTGCCCAGGCTCAATTCTCGAAAGCGAAGGACTGCATTGCTAAGGCGAAGGGTTTCTACCCCGCGGCAAGCTACGATGCTTCGTTGGCGTATGTAAGCAAGCGGATCGAGGCAACCAACGAAGCGCTTGCTTCCAACGCGGCAATCCTTATACAAGATAAGTCAACCGCCGAGTCTCATAACGATGCCTACAACAAAGCCGATCAAGAGGCCGTGGAAATGGCTAAGGCATTGCCGAAGCAGTTTAGTCAGCCAGTGGTTGATGCTTATGCCAGCGCAACGGCCGATTTGGTATCCCGTTATGATGCCCTTCGTTCGGATGCTGCCTCGAATGATGCTTATTTAAGAGAGTATCTTGGGCAGGCTTAGCAGTCGGCTAACCGATATGTTTCACGTGAAACCTCCCATCTCCGATGAGTGGATGGGAGGTTTTTTATGAGGAAAGAACGGCGGTAATTTGTGTATTGCAGTAGACAAGGTGAACAAACGGTTCACGTAAAGGCGAAACGAGACAAATGACGTATACTTGTACAGTCTATATCCATGTCAATCGCTACTTACTCATATAAGCGTGGAAACAAAGGGGCTCTCCATGGCTGAAATAATCGACGATATCGCCTATCTCACACAAGAGATAGGTCCGCATCCTGCGGGTACCGAGGAGGAACAGAGGGCTGCGCTCTATCTTGCCGATCAGATGCAGAAAGAGGCGGGTTTCGCAACGGTAGTGGAAGACTTCCAGTGCGTAACTAACGATCAGCTCCCGAATATCATTTGTTTCGGCATTGCTTTGCTCGGTGCTGTTCTTTCCATTGTCATTCCTTCTCTGGGCATACTCTGGCTGCTTCTCTCGATTATTGCGGCGGTTCTTTATGGCTTGGAGATTACGGGAAAGCCCGTACTTTCACGTCTGTTCAGGACAGGCGCAAGTCAGAACGTAGTGGCTAAATATCAGCCCACCCCGGCAAATGGTGCTAATGCCCGCCGCCGCAAGGTGATCTTGGTTGCCAATTACGATAGCGGCAAGGTTCTAGCGGAGGAAAGGCCCCCCTTCGCTGCAGCATTGCCCATTCTTCAGAAAGCAAGTGCTATCGCTTTGGTGGTGTCGGCATTCGTTCTCTTGCTTCGTTCTACGCTGTTCGCAGCCGATACAGGTGCTATGTCCTCCATTCTTACGTTCCTGTTGGTTATCTGCGCGGTGTTGTTTGCCGTTCCCTTGGTTCGCTCCGTACTTCATATTGTTGCTCCGTTCAATCAGTCTGCGAATAACAACGCTTCTGGCGTTTCGGTTCTGCTTGATGTTGCACGTAAAGTCGGAAACGGCCTGGTAAGCCAAGAGGAAGCCCTAGAGCGTAGTGTCGAAGAAGGGAATCGCGTACACGGCGAAGAGGCGGCGCGTGCTGCGGGCGTTGTGCCGGAAGGCGCATCTCTTGAATATGCAGCGGAGATGTCACCGCAAGAATCACTTGCTGCGGCAAAAGCTGCTATTGCGGCTTTGACAGGGAAACCTGTTGCCGACAAGGTTCCCGTTACCGATATTTCTTCCCGTCTGGTTAAAGGCGGTGGCCTGATCGCTGAAGATGAGGATGCGGTTTCTAGTGTTCGTTTCGAGGTCGGAAAGCGCCCTGAGCCAGCACCGAGCCCTCTGGCGCGCACCATGGTTTCCTCAACGCTTGATGAAGGCGCTGAAAAAGAGATCGATTCTGCGGAAAAGGGCGAGGTTATCATTCCTAAGCAGCAGATCGCGAAGAAGCAAGCTGCCGAGGCAGCCGCTGCGGCCGCCGCTGCGGCTGCCAAGGAAGTTGCTCAGCCTGCTGCACCGGCGCCTGTAGTCCACGTTCAAGCCAGCGATACCCCTTCCTGGGCGAAGATTGCTCAGGAGAAGGCTCGTGCAAACAAGCCTGATGCGGGGAAAACCCCGAAGGTAAATCGTTCCCGCTATGCGGATACCGTTGCTGCGCGCATGATGGAGCATCATGCCTCGAATCCCTACGGTTCTCCTATTGCCATTCCCGTTTCCGAGCCCGAAGTGGCTCAATCGGAGCTGTCGTCGAAAGTTCGCGCTTTGCAGAACGAGATCGAGTCGTTTTCTGCGCCTCATGCCGATCGTGGGGAGGAGGCAGAACACTTCGCTGAGCCGGCTGCGGATGACCGGTATGCCTCTTTGTCGGCAGAGGATTTAGCTGCCGAGCAAGAATGGCATCAAAACAATACGGCAGCAGCGCCTGTTGAGCGCAAACCTGCGCCGAAACCTATTGCCTCACCTGCGCCATGGCTCGACCGCGAGCCTGAGCCTGCTACTAATGTCGAGGAACAGCCTGTTCCCACTCAGGAGGCTGAGCTTGATCCTGCCTTGAACCATGCCTCTGCTCCTGTGTCCCATGAGACGCTTTACGAGGCTGCTATCGAAGAGGTGGACCAACTTGCTGGAAAAGATCAGACAGATCTCGAGTCTGTTGTTGAACCAGCGCAACAGGCTATCGAAGAGCCTGTTCAGGGCAACGAGCATTTCGAGTCCCATGAGCAGGGCAAGCCTTCCCCTCGTCCTTCGGTGCGCCATTCTCAGAGGCTTCACCGCTCCGTTCCCCGAGGCAATGAAGTTGAGGAAATCGAAGAGGAACTCGATTCTGCAACTTCGCCTATGAGCCCTGTTGAAGAGTTTGCGAATGCCCCTGAAGCTTATTCGGCTAACGAGGAATTTTCTCGCTCCACAACACCCTCTAAAAGGAGCGTTCACTCTCGTCACGGCGGTTCGCTTGGCGATTTCTTCAATAATGCTGTTCACTCTGGTACCGAAAAAGCATCTCAGGTACAACATTCTTTCGCTTCTCGCTTGAAGTCGATCACGTCGCGCAAGCAGTCGTTTGAAGAGGAATATCCTTCCGACGAATATAGAGAAGAGCAGCCCTACAACGAAGATAGCTACGAAGAGCCTGTTGTTTCTGATGGCGAAGAAGCATATGTTGACGAGCACGCTGACCAGTCTGAACAGACGGTATCCCCAAGCGTAACCACCTCGATTTCTCCGATCGATGTCTCTCAGTTTATGGACAATGAGGAATTTGACGACGAGGATGAGCCGATTCGCCGCATAGACGACAATGCGGCCAACATGGGTGTTTTCCACGGTAGCGATGATGAGTCAACCGCACGTATTCCTGCTGGCCGCGTGCAAGAGGAAACGCAAGACTATGCCTATGGCTATTCGGATGAAGAGCAGGGCGATGGGTACGCAGAGGAGTCTCTCGAAAGAACCGCACCTCAACCTGCGGTTGCTTCTCCGATTATGGGTATGGAAGAAATGGTTTCCCCTGTTTCTCCCATTGCTGAACAGTCTGATCGATCCCATCAAGTTATCGTATTGCCAGATGTCACACCTGCCCGCAACGTTTCGGGTGAAAACTTGCGTCAGCGCGCTCCCATGGCCGAGGTGAATGAGGGCACTTCCGCAGGTAACAAATCGTTGCTCTCTAACATGCTCCCTCGCATCGATGGAGATACCGGTACGTTCAATGCAGCGCCTGCAGCGCGAAGCCTCAATCTTCCTTCGTTTGATACAGGTTCGCAGTCGGCAGTGTCTGTGACAGGTTCCTTCTCGACCGTAGGTGGTACCGGTTCATTTGCTCCCGTGGGAGATGAACTTGTTTCCGATGTGGCTCCCGAAGAACGCTATATCGACGATGCTGACGATTCTGCATACGACGAGGAATACACTGAAACCGGCGCTTTCGCTGGTCCTGGATATGTTGATATGCCGAAGTCCCGTGCTGGACGTCTCTTCAGCCGATTCCGTAAAGGAAAGAAGCGCAAGGAAAAGGAAGTTTCCGTCAACGATTGGGTTGATGTTGATGAGGATTACAATGCCCGCAGCGTCGGCAAAGCTCGTGGCGATTGGTCGAGCTTCCGTGAGGAAGAGGACGAATTCATGGACGTAGATTATCGTGGATCAGACAATCGTCGTGGATGGAATGGCGGCGCCTTTTCTCTGAACCGCCTCCGCAAGGGTGAAGATGCTCGGGTGGACGATGTTTACCATGACGAAGCAACTGTCTATGATTCTGATGGTATTGTTGATGCTAACCCCGCATTGCGGATTGATGGCGATGGCGATACTGCCGAGCAGATCAACCGTGAACTTAAGAAGCTTCAGGATTTCCGCCATCCTGACATTGATACTGAAGTATGGTTCGTTGGCCTTGGTGCGGAGCAACATTCCCATTCTGGCATCAACGCATTCTTGGAAGAGCATGCAGATGAGATGAAGGGTGCAATCATCATCAACCTTGAGGCTCTTGGTGCCGGTGCTCTTTCCTGCATTGAGCAGGAAGGTGCTTATAAGTCCTATAAGATTTCTTCCCGTTTAAAGCGCGTACTTCGCCAGGCAAGCGAACGCTCAGGGGTGGGATACCATACTGATCGCATTGTTTCACGTGAAACAGCTGCGTCGGTTGCAATGGCTCACGGTATTCAGGCGATGACGATTGCCGGTATGGCAGATGGAAATACAGCCCTCTATTCTGCAGATAACGACATTATCGAGAACATCGACCCTAAAGCTCTCGAAGATGCTTCAAATTTCGTAATGGCTATTTTGAAGAGCATCTAGAAGATCTAAAGCACGAATGTTTATGAAGAAGGCCCAAGGGAAACCTTGGGCCTTCTTTTATGCTCGGAGTCAAGGGTGTAAAGAGCGTAGGTGCCCTCATGCAATCTCGTTTCACGTGAAACACGGTGAAGCCGATGAGAAAACAATTCGTTGATTGGTGGCAAAAAACAGTAACGAGGTGTCTATAGCTTCCTGATCAATGCCGCTTCACGATTTCTTGACTCTGAGGCGCATGCTTCCGCAAATGGTGCATTCAAGGGGTCAAGGCATTCCTTAATAGGCACTGAGATGGGATGAAACAGGATTTCAACATCTCGACCTTGGCGCGCGGCTTCATGCTGGAAAGAGGCAAGAAGAAGCTCGTTGAATTCGTCCATGCGACCAGAAAGGGCAACACCTGAAAACAAAGGTGCTGAAGAGGGTTTGTTGGGAGACCATGGAATATCGTTAACTGGGCATTTACGCCAAAGGGCAGATATCAAAAAAATCTTCGCACGATTAACCATCGGAATACGAATCGATGCGTTATGCGTTTGCGTCATAGGGGTGTTATCGGGTTCTTTAGAGCTATCGCCGATGCTGCTTCGGTAGACAGAAAGCGGATCGATAGGCTCGCGTAAGCGCATAACTTGACAGTTTTCTTCAATCAAAGCTTGCGCGAGCGCCTTGTAAACAACAGGGATGGCATGAACATGTTGGTGGCTGTCTAATTGAAACGAAGGCTGTTGATCGGGGAACGCCGATAAATACCGTTGAATTTGACTGCGGCATTCAATAACCAATTGGCCGAATACATCGTGTTCATTGACAATCCCCAATTTAAGCAATCCGATGAAATTGTTCTTGAACATGCCATTTTCGTTTACAAGAAGAGGGATGCGTTCCGGGTTTGAAAGAGATGGGCCTTCTACGAGATTCAGGTGAAGGCAAACTCGCAGAACCCCGCGGTTGGCGTAGGGCTGCGCAAGGCTGACGGCTTCGTCGAAAGCGGGGGAATTGGCAAAAATACTGACGCTGTTGAGCGCACCAATTCCGTTGCATGAAGAACTGAGCGACAGGATTTCTTTTGCCTGAACAGGTGTTATTCCGAAGTCATCTGCATGAATAAAAGTAGTGCATTGTTCATTCTTCATTCGAGAACCTTTCTGTAGCAACCTTATTATGGCAGACGAGTTGAAGTGTGCTTTTGGAAGTGCATGATAGAAATGTGGCTGTAATTCAACGATAAGAAAAACAATAACCAAAAGAGGTAAATCGTTGTTAGTTTGGGAGTACCTTTTCGTTTGTCGAATAGGGATTACCGCTAGCGGTTTCATGATGCAGTGTATGACGCATGTTTCTGAGCTGAATTCGACAATTGATTATTTGCGGGACAGTCAAAAGAAGCGACGGTGAAGTAGTGGCGCAATCTCGTACAGCGGAGCTCTTGGAATCAACGCGGTTTCATGTTGTATTGCTCGTTGTTGGTCTTGCTTTCCTGCTAACGGGGGCTTTTCACGGAAATGTCTGGTTCGATGAGAGCTATTCGGTGTCCATAGCGAACAACTCGTTTGCTGAAATTTGGGACATTGGCTCAGGGGACGTTCACCCTGTTCTGTTTTATTGGGCTCTCCATGTGCTCGAATCGCTATTTGGGCAGAATCTTCTTGTGTACCGTCTGTTTACGATAGCGGGGATTTTTTCCTTAGCGATGCTCGGGTTTACCGTAATACGGCATGATTTCGGCTGGAAAACTGGCTTGATCTTTAGCTTCTTGGCTCTGTTTACTCCTTATCTTGCTTATATATCGGTTGAGATCCGCATGTACTCATGGGCGATATTTTCTGTGACGTTGTGCGCCTTATATGCCTGGCGGATTGCATGCACCTTACGCAGCAAAAACCCAAAAGAAGGAAAGGAATTCGCCAAGGGAAATAAAAACTGGTGGGTGTCTTCGGCCTATGACGGCGGCAGCTGCTGTGAATGGTGCGGTGTGCCGTGTAGATGGTGGCTTATCTTATTCGCATCGAGTCTAACGAGTGCATATCTGCATTACTACGGTGTGCTTGCAGCACTGTTCATTAACCTCTACTTATTGATTTTCATCATTTCGCGTGCGAAAAAGGCTTTGTCGGTTTTTGTCGTGGGGGCCGTTGTTCAGGTAGCGCTCTATGCTCCTTGGCTTGTGGTTTTTAAAAGCCAGGCTGGGGTAGTGTCTGGATCGTACTGGGCAAATGTTTCATTTCCTCGCACCATAATTGAATGGTTGTTCTACCCGGTTTACACCAGCAATGTGATATTTGCCGATACCTATGGGTTTGGGTATGTTGTGGCGCTTGCCCTATGCGCAGTGGTAGCTATCGCGTCGGCGCTGTATGGATTGGTGTGTTGGTTGCGTCGCAGTAAACAGCAAAGGGCAAGCTTTAGAGGCGGTTCCTGCCTGGCGAAATGGGCACTAACTCCCTCTGTGCTTCCTGCCCTATGGGGTGTCGTGCTATATGTGAGCGTCTTTGCCAGCGCGCTCGTAGCGTCCATTGCCATGGATTCCCTGATTGTCTACTACCGCTATCTTTGTGTAACTATAGGTCCCTTGTTATTTGCTGTTGCGCTTTGGCTTTCTCGCGTGAATAGCAAGGTGTGCGTATGCGGATTGCTTGCCGCTTTTCTTGGAGTCTCAATCGTCAATCAGGTGCTGTTTGTCCATGATGCGTACAGCGGCAAGAACGAGGAGCCGCTCGATTACTTGGAGGAAGTGGCAAAAGCCAGCAACCGCCCCTTGGTGCTTTCTTCAGATATCGGAGTTGAAGGGGTTACGGCGGTGGAGTGCGAGAACATCAAGCAAACGTTTTTGGCGTGGCAACAGGGAAATTGGGCTCATGCCTATCAGTCTTATTTTCCAACACTTACAAGCGTGAAATCTTGGGATGTAGCTCTTGATGGCTACGAGGGCACCTTTATCGTGCTTGGCCAAACCCAGAAAGAGGGGATTCCTGTTGACGTTCGTGACCTAGAGGCAAGGGATGACGTTGAAGTGACGGATATGAAAACCTTCTATCGCCCATATGAACGCACCTGGTTTACGGTAGCTACCATGGTGAAAAGCGGCAGCTGAGCGTCTTGCGTATGGATATGTCGATGCCCGCATCTGCAACTGCGCAGGTGCGGGCATCGTTTGTTTGCGTCCGAAAGAATTACAAGGAAAGATCGATCTGATTCAGGGTATTCTTCAGTGTAACTGCCGACGAATGAAGAAGCTCGGCTTCGTCGATGCTCAGCTGCAGTGGAATAGGGAACTCAACGCCCTTGCTTCCGACGATGGCGGGCATGCTCATCACTACGCCGGGAACGCCTTGTACGTCAGTGCGGTAGTTGGAAACTGTCATGATCGATTTCTGGTCGCGCACGATGGCTTCGCAGATACGCGTCACCGAAGGGGCGATGCCAAAATACGTGGCACGCTTCTTTTCGATGATTTCGTAGGCACTGTTGCGCACGCTCTCTTCCACCGATGCGCGAATTTCAGTGGCGTTTTCGATGCCGCGCAAGCGGAAGAAGTCGTTGATGGCGATTCCGGAAACATTTGCGGCGCTCCATACTGCCAACTCGCTGTCGCCGTGCTCGCCAATAATACGAGCGTGGACATGGCGCGGATCGACATCAAGCATATGCCCCAGGGTATATTTTAGGCGCGCGCTATCGAGTACGGTGCCTGATCCCATCACGCGCTCGTGGGGGAGGCCCGAAAGCTCCATTACTACCTGAGTGAGGATATCTACCGGGTTTGAAACAACCAGGAAAATGCCATCAAAGCCCTGCTCCATAATGCGCGGAACAATGGTCTTGAAAATCGCAACGTTCTTCTGCACCAAATCGAGGCGCGTTTCGCCCGGTTTCTGGTTGGCTCCTGCTGTGATGATGATGATAGAGGCATCGGAGAGGTCTTCGTAGGTGCCCGCGTAGATGTTCATGGGGCTGTAGTAGGAAATACCGTGGCTGATGTCGAGCGCTTCGCCTTCGGCGCGGTTGGTGTCTACGTCGATAAGAACCATGTCGGTGAAAAGCTTGCTTTGCATAAGGCTGTATGCAGTGGTGGATCCCACAAAGCCGCAGCCAATAACTGCAACCTTCCTTCCGTTAAGTGAATTGCTCATAAAGGCACCTCTCTCTGTTTTGACTAGCAAGGTATGGCAACGAACTATAGGCATGTCCCATTTCCTTTGCGTTGCATCGCCGTTTCCTTCGCATGGACGTTGATTCAAAAGGCTGTTACGTGAGCCGATGGAAACCAAAGGGAAAACAAGCGCTTCCTAGAATAACCGTTGTTACGAGCTCCCCCCCTTAAAAAGCTTTCTCGTAACGGAAAGGAAGAGCCCATGTGTGATCCTGGAACAACAACATTCATGATTATGAGCTGTGCCCTGGTTTTGATGATGGGCCCAGCGCTGGCTTTGTTTTACGGAGGCCTTTCAAGAAGAAAGAACGTTGTGAGCACCATGCTCATGTGCGTGATGGCGATGGGTGCGGTGGGTTGCCTTTGGGCAATTCTTGGCGACTCCATCGCGTACGGTGGACCTGACGCCTTTGATGAGGATGGCAACCTGGTCAATGTCGCTGCGCTGTTTGTGGGCGGGTTTGATAGGCGTTACTCCTTTGTACGACAATGCACGTGAAAGCGTATGGATGATATCTGGCTATCTCGAGGCTCTTTCTGTTTGCGGTGCGCTGCCCGTTATTCTTCCATTTTCGCCTTCCGATGCCGCTCTTATGGCAGAGGAATGCGATGGCATTTTGTTCACGGGTGGCAATGATGTGGATCCTTCCCTGTACGAGGAAGGCCCCGACCCCGCTTGTGGCGAGTTGTGCCCCAGGCGCGATGAACTGGAGTACGCCTTGCTTTCTGAGGCATTGAACAGGGATGTGCCGCTGCTCGGAATATGCCGCGGGGCCCAATTCATCAATGCTGCGTTGGGGGGATCGCTGTATCAGGACATCCCCTCTCAGATGCCGGCGGCAGTTTCGCACTGCATGAAAAGTCCGTATGATCGGTATTGGCATAAGGTTTCGCTGATGCCCGATACCCCTTTGAGCGCAATGCTCAAAGCCACCACGCTCCAGGTAAATAGCTATCATCACCAGGGGATTCGTGATCTTTCGTTTCAGCTTTGCCCCATGGCATATTCTCCCGACGGGTTGGTAGAGGCGTTCTATAATTCGTCGAAAAAGTTCACGTGGGGAGTGCAGTGGCATCCCGAGTTCCTATGGCAGAAAGACCATGCGCAGCGAATGATATTCCAGGCGTTTGTAGATGCCTGCAGCACTTCTTGCTTCAATGAGGCAGCGCGTCCCGACGTACGAGTGAAAAGGAAAGGCTCTCCATTCCTTTTGGGTCTTTAGCGCTGTTCGGCCGATCAACCTCGCCCACGACGTTACGGCCGGTCCACCTTGCCCGCGACGTTGCGACTGGCCCATCCTTCCTGCTGCATCATGACCGCCCCATCCCGCCCGTGGAATCGCGACCACCCTGTCCTGCTTGCGGAATCGCGACCACCCTATCCTGGCCGCTGTGTTGGTGCGAGGCCGTCTTGGGGTCCAAAAACAGAAAATCGGTCTGGATTGCAAGATTTTTGCGATTGGGGATTGTTGTGAGCCTCTTGGATCGTAGCCCGAGGTGCAAAACCGCAGGTAACCACCTGAACTCTGGGTAATTTTTGCTTTGAAGGGACGAAAGGGAGTCCCTAATCGAAAAAAAGTTGCAAAAGTATCGGGATTTTTGTTTTTGCAACGAATGGATTGCTGTGGCGAGGTAAATCTTGCAGAGTCGGCGGAAGTTCTTAAGCTCGTGAACCAAAAAAGCCCGCCTTTGAACGAACCGCCACCCATGGGGGGCGGTTCGGAACCGAAGGCGGGCCTTAAATTGTTCTGGAGCGGGTGACGGGACTCGAACCCGCGCATGCGAGCTTGGGAAGCTCGTGCCTTACCACTTGGCGACACCCGCGTAAGATCTAATCCTAGCACAAAGCCAGCAAGAAATGCCTGTAAGCAAGTCATGCATCTACTTAAAATGCAAAGCTGCGGGGGGGGGTTCGGCGCGCTTATTGAGTCAGTGCATTCTCTGCTTCTCCGGTGAGGGGCGCTGGGCGGATGTCGGCGAACCGCGCGAGCGATTTTCCGAGCTCCTGGGCGAAGCGTGCGGGTGCGGCCTCTGAGACCTCCGGCGAATCATGGAGGAGAATCTTCCGAGACATCGGGCAAATAGCCGAAAAGCGCGGCAAGAAACGAGCATTATGTACGCTCGGGCAAGAAAACCAGACCTTTCTGGCGAGATATTCACTAAATGTACTCCTCGACAGCGCTTTCCCATCTTGAAGAGTGCAAAATACGCCATTCTTGCCAAAATGGGCTGTCCGAGAGTACATTTCAGCGAGATCTTGCCAGAAAGGGGCCCTTCGGCTGCGCAAGCGTACATAATGCTCGTTTCCTGCCATTCTGCGATGTTCTGCCCCCGTGCGGGTGCTCTGGGTACTAGGCGCTACGGGGTCGTATCCACTGGAAGAGATTTTCCCTCGTGTGGGTGCGCTGGGTACGCTCGGGATTGATGGGGCAGTTGCTGCGGCAATATCTGAACCCCTCATGCGGGGGTGTTTCCTGGGGTAGGTGGGATGGTTGCTGCGACGGCGTTCAAATCCCCCGTGCAGGGATGCGTTTGGCCGCTGGATTTGCCGGCGTAAGCACCTTTCTCGTGATTCTTGTGTTGTGGCTGGTATAGGAAACCTTCAATAGTCTTTTGTTGGGGTAGGCTGAAGTCGTTGTTGTTGCGCTGCCATTGAAGCGCGCTTTCCGATTTGCCAACGAAAGGGGCAGGCTATGAGTGCCAAGGCGGGTATGCCTGAAATCGACGGATTCATTTTCGATATGGACGGAACGCTTTTGCACACGCTTTCCGACTTGGCGGCGGTTACCAATAAGGCTCTGGAACTAGAGGGGTTCCCTGCCCATACCGAGGAGCAAATCCGTACGTTTGTGGGCAATGGCGCTTTGGCTCTAGCGCGCTTGGCGGTGCCTGATGGGGCTACCGAAGAACAGGCTGAAAAGGTATTTCATAATTTTAAGAGCCTGTACGGCGAATACGGCCTGAGCCTAACGCGCGAATTCGATGGCATGACGGAAGCCCTCAAGCAGCTTCATGCTTGCGGGAAGAAGCTGGGCATCATGTCCAATAAATTTGAAGGCGGCGTGAAAGACGTAGAGGCGAAGTTCTTCCCTGGCTTGTTCGACGTTTCTCATGGCGAAACCGATACCATTCCGCGCAAGCCGGCGCCCGATGGGCTTTTGCTTTGCGCGAGGGAAATGGGTCTTGATCCCGCCCGTTGTGCGTATTTTGGCGATTCCCATACCGATCTTATTGCAGCCCATAACGCAGGCATGCTTGCGGTAGGCGTTACGTGGGGCTATCAGCCGCTCGGCACGCTCAAAACCGGCAAGCCCGATGTGCTCATTGATACGCCTGTTGATATCCTGCAGTTTGCCTAGGGCATTGTTGATGGGAGGCGACCTGGGGCGCGTTGTTGGCTAGCTGCTGTTTGGCGTAGGACGCATTCTGACTCTCGCTCGGTCGTCATGACAGCGCCTGCCTCGTTCGCAGTTGGCATGGGCGGGGCTTGGCTCGTTCGCAGTTGTCCGGTTGGCATGGGCAGTGCGTGGCTTGTTTCGGCTGGCTCCCAGGTTGAACGCTCGCCATTTTCCGAGCAGCTGGCATATTGAAATCTTTAAAGCTCAGACATTTTGAAAGGACCCCTTGGTGGACTCTGCAGAATTCGAAATAGAGGAATCTTCCGAAATCGACGAATCGAGCAGCGATTTCGGTTCGCTGGGCGCATTGGCCCCCGTTTGGCGCGAAGGCGATGCAATCAGCGAGGAAGAGGCTCTCGAAACGTTTTACGAGTGGCTTGCCGAACACGACATCGACCTGTGGCCCCATCAGGACGAGGCGTTGATGAGCCTCATGGTGGGCGATCACGTTATTTTGGGGACGCCAACCGGCTCGGGAAAGTCGATGGTTGCCATCGGCATGATGTTCATGGCGCTGTGTTCAGGTAAGCGCGCATTTTACACGGCTCCCATCAAGGCGCTTGTGAGTGAGAAATTTTTCGGCTTAGTGAATATGCTGGGGCGTGAAAATGTGGGCATGATCACGGGTGATTCCCAGATCAATCCGCAAGCTCCTGTTATCTGCTGCACAGCTGAGATCTTGGCGAATCAGGCGCTTCGCGAGGGTGAATGGTCGGACGTCGGCTGCGTGGCAATGGACGAATTCCATTTCTACAGCGACCCCGACCGCGGCTGGGCTTGGCAGGTTCCGCTGCTTACGCTTCCGCATGCGCAGTTTCTTCTTATGAGCGCGACGTTGGGCGATGTTTCGCAAATTGCGCAGGCTTTGGAGCTGAAAACAGGAACAACGGTAGACGTTATCGCCAATGCGCCACGCCCTGTCCCCCTGGAATACAAGTATGAGCTTATGTCGCTTGAGGGCACGGTCGAATTGGCTTTGCGCAACAACGAAGGCCCCCTGTACATAGTGCACTTCTCGCAAGATGCCGCTCTTGCTTCGGCGCAGGCGCTTTCGAGTTTTGGCGTAACTAGCAAAGAGCAACGCGAGCAGATTAAGGCCACGTTGGGGGCAGGCAAATTTACCACTCAGTTTGGCAAGACGTTGAAGCGCTTGCTGCTGAGCGGTATCGGCGTGCATCATGCCGGTATGTTGCCTCGTTATCGCTTGCTGGTGGAAAAACTTGCCCAACAAGGGCTACTGCCGGTAATCTGCGGCACCGACACGCTGGGCGTGGGTATCAACGTGCCCATCCACACCGTGGTGCTCACCCAGCTCACCAAATTCGATGGTCACAAAATGCGTCGCTTGCGTAGCCGTGAATTCCATCAAATTGCGGGTCGTGCTGGCCGTTCCGGTTTCGATACCGAGGGTATGGTTGTTTCCTTGGCGCCCGAGTTCGAAATAGAAAACGCCAAGCTTTTGGCGAAGGCGGGCGATGACCCTAAGAAGCGCCGCAAGGTGAAGAGAAAGAAGCCCCCTGAGGGCTTCGTGGTGTGGAACGAAGACGCATTCAACCGTCTGATTTCGGCAGCCCCCGAAACGCTGACGCCCCGCATGCGCATCACGCACTCGATGGTTTTGGCGGAAGTTGAGCAGGGCGGCGATGCTCGCACTCGCGTCGACCAGCTGATCGACGACTCGCTCCAAAAACCCGAAGACAAGTTGAAGCTGAAGGTGCGCGCCAGCGAGGTGTTCCGCACCCTCATTGATGCGGGGGTGGTTGAAATCGATCAAGATGAAAACGGCGACCCCGATTACTACGTAACCATGGATTTACCCGAAGATTTCGCTCTTGATCAGCCTCTTTCTCCATTTTTGCTGGCGGCCCTCGAATTGCTTGACCCGGAAAGCGAAACCTATACCTACGACATCATTTCCATGGTTGAGGCAACACTTGAGGATCCACGTCAGGTTTTGCGCGCACAGGAGCGCAAAGCAAAGGATGCGGCGATGGCAGCCATGAAGGCTGATGGCATTGAATACGAGGAACGTCTCGACCGCATTGCCGAGGTAACGTATCCACGTCCCCTGCGTGAGCTGCTGTTTGCCGCTTTCGACAAATATTGCGAGTCGGTGCCTTGGGCGCGCGATTACTATGTGCGTCCGAAATCGGTTTTGCGGGACATGCTGGAATCTGCTGCCGACTTTAAGGGCTATATCCAGAAGCTGGGTATTATGCGTTACGAAGGCGCGTTGCTTCGTTACCTCTCGGAAGCGTACCGTGCGCTTGATCGCACGCTTCCGTTCGATAAGCGCAGCGAAGAAATGGAAGATATCATCGCGTGGCTCGGTTTGGTAGTGCGTTCGGTTGACTCCAGCCTGGTGGATGAATGGGAGCAGGCGGGCCAAGAGCTCGATGCCCGTCCGCCTGAGGCAAAGGACGCTGTGGTTCATGATCGCCGTGGCCTTACCGTGCTGGTGCGCAACGCTCTGTTCCGCCGCGTGCGTCTTGCTGCGGCAGATGACCATGAGGCTCTTGGCGAGGCGGATGTCGATAACGGGTTCCCCGCGCACAAGTGGCGTGCCGCTTTGGACGAATACTACGATGCCCACGAAGACGTGCTTATCGATGCCGACGCTCGCTCAATGGCGTTTTTGGCTATCGATGAATCCGATGAGGAAGCGGAGCACGTGTGGCATGTGCAGCAAACCTTTAGTGATCCCGATGGCGACCATGATTTCGCCATTCGCGCTGATGTCGATCTTGACGCAACCCAGGAAGGCGATGGCGTGGTGTTCAAGGACTATCGCGTCGGCTTTATCGAGGACCTGCTGTAATCTGGCTTGCGCTGTCCATCCGTGGGTGCTCGAAACCAGGGGCAACTGGGCGTGTGCTTCGCATACGCTGCCCACCCATGGGGAGGAGTGGACGCGGAAGCTCGACGGCAAGGGCGCCGCGGCTTGCGCCGCCCGCCCAAGGGGGGGGTGCATTGTTGCCGCTGATGGGCATTGATCCAATGAAGCTCGGAGGGGGCCGGTTGTTGCGAATGCCATGCTGAACACTACTTTTATTGGGCGTCCGAATGGGCGCCTTTTCAAATGAATAAAGGAATGCAGCGCATGAAAAAAAGCTCCGCCAAATGACGGAGCTTTTTGAATAGCGGAATGGGCGGCTTGGGCGACGACCGGCCCCTCCGAGCGGACGGGAGGCTTTCTTACTCGTTGTAGCCGTTCGGGTTGTTGGACTGCCAGCGCCATGAGTCTTCACACATGCGCGCCAAATCGTATTCAGCAACCCAGCCCAATTCTTCGCGCGCCTTGTCGCAGGCAGCGTAGTTGGTGGCAATATCACCAGGGCGACGAGGGCAGATCTTGTAAGGAAGTTCCTTGCCGCATGCTTTTTCGAAAGCATGGATAACATCGAGAACAGAAGAGCCGGTGCCGGTGCCCAGGTTGAAGATGGCAACACCGGTGCGGGTGCCGTCTTCGGTGCTGGTGCCTTCGATAGAGCCGAGGCCGATTGCCTTGCCTGTACCAACCTTGCCACCCATGAAATCAAGCGCCTTCACATGACCGCGTGCCAGGTCGACAACGTGGATGTAGTCGCGTACGCCGGTGCCGTCGGGGGTGGGGTAGTCGTTGCCGAACACCTGAATACACTCCAGCTTTCCAACGGCAACCTGGGCAACGTAGGGAAGCAAGTTGTTCGGGATGTCCTTCGGGTCTTCGCCGATGCGGCCGGAAACGTGTGCACCGATGGGATTGAAGTAGCGAAGCAGAACGACGTTCCATTCGCTGTCGGCGCGATAGAAGTCGGTCAGAATGCGCTCGAGCATAACCTTGGTTTCGCCGTAAGGATTGGTGGCTTCGTGAAGCGGGCATTCCTCGGTGATGGGAATCATTTCAGGCTCGCCGTAAACCGTTGCGGACGAAGAGAAGATGATGTTCTTCACGCCATGGTTGCGGGCAACGTCGAAGAGCACCAGCGAACCCGCTACGTTGTTCCAGTAGTACTCGAGCGGTTTCTGGGTGGATTCGCCTACAGCCTTGAAGCCTGCGAAATGGATGATGGCATCGATGTCGTTCTCGGAGAACACGCGCTCGCATGCTTTGCGGTCGAGAATGGAAGCCTCGACGAATTTCAACTGGTCGGCGCTGGCGCCGGAAAGCTCGCGAATACGGTCGACTGCGGTAGCGCAGGAATTGGAGAGGTCGTCCAAGATAACGACGTTGTAGTTTTGTTCAAGCAGCTCGATGCAGGTGTGGCTGCCGATGAAGCCGGCACCGCCGGTAACCAAGATGGTCTGGGCGCTGTGCTCGCCGGCAAGGCTTTTGTTGGACATGTGCGTTGCCTTTCATTGATATATAGATATAAGCAGGATACCACCAGCGGTTGCAGCGCGCGGTACGCGCAGGAATTCAACAGAGGCTGTGAACTGTTAACTATCGTTTCATGATTCAGCATCGCTGCCGCTCGATGAGGGGGGGCGGTGGCCTTGCAAATGTCGCAGGTGCCTGCGGGTTGAAACCATCGCCTTTCATCATGGGGCGCCTCTGGCGTTTGCGTGGTATTGCGCACGATCGTTCTTTGAGGTGTGAGGCCACCCCCGCTACAGCTTCGGCAGCGTTTTCAAAAGCCCCCAGGCTTTGTGTTTGCCCGCCTCGGTGGCAATAAGGGCGTCAAGATCCTCGAAGCAGCGGCAATCGCGGCCAAGCAAGAGGGTTTTCGTCTCAATGGAAAGGGGCGTGTTGTAGCTGCGTGAAAGGGCTTCGGTGCTGGCATGGCTTGTGGAAACGATGCAGAGCGGGTCGATTCCTTCGATAAGGGTGAACAGATCGCCGCTAGCATCGGATCTGCCCGAAGCGGCGGTTTGAGCCCAGCCAATTGCCTGCGGTGCATAGCCAAGCGCCTTGAAGCTTGCGGTGAGCGCGCGTTTTGTTTCTTCAGCTGGCTCTTCGGTGGAGACGATGACCGCTGCAGCTCCTATGGGGCCGTGATACGTTCCCTGGAACGAGTTGACATGGTTCTGCGCGATGCGCTCGTATGCTGTTGGCTGTGGTGTTGGCATGTCGTTCTCCTTCGCTGCTTAGCATAATAGCGAGATTCGTCGTTGCCGGGGAGCCAAGGGTCTCAGTTGCCTTGAAGTCGGTTAGTCACACAAAATGTGAAAAAATTCACACCGTTGAACGAAAACGGTGATAACTTCACCTTGGCAGGACCATAATAAGAAAACGCAGTGCATCGTTTGATGCCTGTCAAAGAGGTTTTGCCCCAATCTGATAATCAAAGAAAGCAACGCTTTCCCTCAATAAAAGGAGTCGCTATGTGCACCAATGGTATCAACACAGGTCAGTTCGAGCAGATGATCGACCAGATCGACGATCACATTAAACTGGAGCGTCGTTGGGCCCACAATCTTGCCCACAATGCTTCTGATGCTGGATTCACCACCGTGGGTGAAAAGCTTCACGCTGCAATGCAGTTGCTCGATGAGGTCCGTGCAACGCTCGATGACGCCAAAGATGCGCTTGACGAGGATGCCGAAAACGCAAGCGGTGTAACGGTTAACCTGGTATAACGTCGGGTTGTATCGCGTAAACGCAAGGAGCAAAGCATGAGCAATGACCTAATGCGCTTTTCTGTGGCGATGCCCGAAGACCTGTTGGTCAAATTCGACCATCTGGTGGCGCGCCGCGGTCTGGCTAAAAACCGCAGCGAAGTGGTACGCGATTTGGTGCGCGAAGCGCTGGTAGAAGATGAGTGTTCTGTGCCTGGGCGAATCGTTATGGGCACGCTCACTATTGTGTACAACCATCACGCCAACGACTTGCAAGAAAAGCTGCACCATATCCAGCACACCTACCTGGACATGGTGGTAGCTTCCATGCATGTGCATGTTGATCAAGACAACTGCCTTGAGGTGATCATCCTTAAGGGGGAGTCTGGCGAGGTTCAGGATGTTGCCAATCTCATCATCGGCACCAAAGGCGTTAAAACAGGGCGTCTCAACATGACAACTACGGGCGACTTTATCTAGCCCCTTAGAACGCCTCGCTGAAGGCGTTCTTTTTGCTAAAGGAACGCAGCGCTCTGTTGGGTGCTGCATGAACGAAAGAGACAAGATGGACGAAACGGTATTGCTGGGTCATGGTAGCGGTGGCACCATGATGAAGCGCATCATCGATGAGGTGTTTTTCGAAGCATATGCCGATGAAGAGTTGTTGGAAGGAAACGATGCGGCATCGCTCCCCGCGCCGGCTGTCGGTGAGCGCATTGCATACTCCACCGATAGCTTCGTGGTTACGCCGCACTTCTTCCCTGGCGGAGATATTGGCAGATTGGCGGTGTGCGGCACGGTAAACGACGTTGCTACGAGTGGGGCTGTCCCCAAATACCTCAGCTGTGGTTTCATCCTGGAAGAAGGCTTTCCCGTTGCCGATTTGAAGCGCATCTGCAAAAGCATGGCTGAAATGGCCAAGGAGGCGGGCGTTCATATCGTTACGGGTGACACCAAGGTGGTTAATCGCGGCCACGGTGATGGCGTGTTCATCAACACCAGCGGCATAGGCTTTATTCCTGAAGGGGTGAGCCTCTCCGGCGCTTTCTGTAAGCCAGGCGACAAGATCCTGGTTACCGGTACCATGGGCGATCACGGCATTACCATCATGAGCTGCCGCGAAGAGCTTTCGTTTAGCGCGGACATCCAGACCGATGCCGCCCCCCTGAACCATCTGATAGCTGAGGTAATTGCCGCAGCGCCCGATACCCGCTGTTTCCGCGATCCAACGCGTGGGGGCCTTGCCTCAACGCTCAATGAGCTTGCTGCCCAGTCGGGTGTCGACTTCATCGTTGAAGAGGGTGCTGTTCCCGTTAAGGATGCAGTGTTGGGCGCGTGCGAAATGCTTGGCTACGACGTGTACCAGGTTGCCAACGAGGGCAAAATGGTGTGCGTGGTTCCTGCCGAGCAGGCTGAGGCCGCCTTGGCCGCTATGCGTGCGAACAAGTACGGAACCGATGCCGCCATCATTGGTGAAGTGGTGGAAACGCCGGAAGAACGCGACCCCCGTGTTTCCATTCGCACCGGGTTCGGCGCCTTGCGTATCATGGACATGCTCGTAGGGGAGCAACTGCCCCGCATTTGCTAGGTATATGTCGCGCAGCTTGCGCCGCCGCTCTGCATCGGTCAGGTGCCTGTGCCCCGTAGCCCGCACCCCGCCGCGGTTGTTCCTCGTGGTGAGGGGTCATCTTGCCGCATGCGGCGACTGCGAGGCCACCGCGTTCAGCGAGCTGCGTCCCGCCGCGATTGCGCCTCGTGGTGGCCTCATCTGCGCCCCGCCGCCCGGCATCTTGCCCAGGGCCGCCCGGGCGCGGCGACCCCCCCGTCTGCACCCTGCCGCGCTTGCGATTCGTGGTGACTCTGCCGGCGCCCGCGCTTCCGTGCCGTCCTGAGTCTGTGAGGTTTCTGCATCGGCGAACGGCAGTGACGCGGCAAATATGCAACGCAATTTAACCGTTCTTAGAAAAACCGCGCAAGGATCTTGCATATTGGGGGCGCTATGGTATTTTCCCGTTCAGGGATTAACCAAAGAGGGGTTGTCCCCAAGTACGACAAAGTATCTCTAAAAGCCCAAGAGAGAAGAGGTTTTCATGTCTCATCCAGTAATCCTTGACGATGAGTGCATTGGCTGCGGCATTTGCGTCGACGCTTGCCCCCAGGAATGCATCGAGGTTGTAGACGGCGTATGCAAGGTTGTAAACGAAGAGGCATGCATCGCTTGCGGCGACTGTGTTGAAGAGTGCCCCATGGGCGCAATCGAGGAGATTGTCGAAGACTAACAGTCTGCTTATGACGAGGGTTTCGTTAATGTGCGCGAGGGTCTTCGCGCGCTGATTGACGATCGACGCGTTTGGCGTGGGTGCAGACCCGCTGCCGAGCGCAGGCCTCAGCCGGAAAGAATGCCGAAGGGCGGCGGCTTGTTGCCGTGCAGGTCCCTAGGGTCATTTGAGTCGTAAACCGAACAACAAAAGAAGGCGAGCAGTGCGCTCGCCTTCTTTTGTTTCGGGGACGACGGTATGGGCTGCGATCTTTTACGCTGGTGTGGAAATCTCACCATTCGTCGACGCCCGCGACCCTCGCGCTAGGGATGCCTATCCCCAGCGCTTGCCGCCGCACCGTACACCTGGCGCTTCGCGGCTCGGCCTGCCCCCGCTTCGCCCTCACCCGGCCCGCAGCTCAGCTCCGACCCGGTCCGCAGCTCCGGCCCCGCGCCCCGCAGCTCCGCTCCGGTCTGAAGCTCAGCCTTGACCCGGCCCGCAGATTCGGCCCTGCTGGCGACATGCGCCGCGCCGTGCACTCCCCTCGGCGCCTGGCCACGGCAATATATCGTCTCGATGCGTTCCCAAGCTGTCTGCCGTGGCAAGATATCGTCCTGATGCGTTCACGAAGGGGCCTCGGACGAGAAAAAAGCCAGTTCGCGGCAACATATCGCCTGCATGTATTCAAATACAGCTAATTTTGGCAAGATATGCGTGCTATGTGTCCGAAAAGCCCCGCAGAGCGCCGTTGGGGAATGCACCGCGCGAACATCTTGCCGCCAAGGGGCGCTTTCGCCGTCCGAAGCCCTCAAATCATGCACGGCGCACGAATCTTGCCATCCTCTGATGAACTTGGCCCTTGTGTAGGGATGCCCACTCCCCAGCGCCTCGCCAATACCTGTCACCCGCCGTACCTCCCAACGCTCCGCCAATGCTCGCCGTCGCCAGCGTTTGCCGCTGTGCTTCTGCACCTCGTTCCGTAGCGTAGCGAGTCTCAGGCAACGCCCTGTTCCGTGATGCAGCAAGCCCCAGACAGCGCCCTGTTTCGTGGCGCAACGAATTCCAGACGGCGCCCTGGCGGACACCCCCCCTCCCGCCCGATGAGCCTTGTGCTTTCGCTTGTTTTTCGTGATCTTGATGGCGCCGGCTGGCGCAGAAGGGGTTCTGCGCGCCACTTCTGCGCAATTATTTCGCTATGCTTGCGTAAGAATCGGCATCCATCTGGTAAAACGCAAGCACTACCTATACAATGGGTCGGGTGTTCCAAGGGGCCACGTGCCCTATAGGACTATAAATAAGGAAAAGAGGTTACGATGGCAGTTGTTGCATATTGCGTTAAGTGCAAGGAAAAGAAGGAAATGGTAGACCCTCAGGAAGGCGTTACCAAGAACGGCCGCGTTATCACCAAGGGCACCTGCCCCGATTGCGGTACCAAGATGTCTCTCATCGGCGGCGTTGCTAAGAAATAGCCCGCTGTTTCTGTTTTCGCAAGCAGATACTTTGCACCTCAGCCCGCTTGGCATATGCCAGCGGGCTTTTTAATTTGATCGTTTTACGCGCTTGGTGTTGTCGGCGGATGCCGCTCCTCCGCATATTGCGCTCTCTTCGCGGGGAGCGTACCGACGGGTTCCGAGGTTGGGTTTCGGCCTGGAGCTCATCGGCTCAGTTGAGCGCGTCCCGTGGGACCCGGAGCCAGGCCGAGCACGTCCTGTGGGCACCGAAGTCAGGCCGAGCGCGTCCTGCGGGCCCTGAAGCCAGGTCGGGTGCGCGACGTGGCTCCGGAGTCAGGTCGGATGCTCGACGTGCCCGGCCTTGAGTGCATCGTTGTTAGATCTTTGCGGTCGAAGTTGACAGAATCGCAAATTGCTTGATAACTATCTGACCTGGGGAAATAATTATTACTCAGGTAATCTTCAACAGGAAGGTTACAAAACTTGACAATGAAGCACTTAGATTTTATTATTCCAATTGTCGAAAAGGTCCACGCGAGTGGGCCTTACTGGTATCCGTGAAAGCCCACGAGGCCGCAAGGCATCGAAGGCAGGTCTGAAAGCCCGCAAAGGCGAAACGAATATCTCTCGGCTCTAACTTAGGTAAGAACAGATTGGCCGCATCGCACAACTCGGCAACAGCGGGCGGTCGCAACTGAAAGGACATAGCAAGATGGCAAAGATCATTGGCATCGACTTGGGCACCACCAATTCGGCAATGGCAGTGATGGAGGGCTCCGAGCCTGAAATTCTGGTTAACGCAGAAGGCGACCGTACTACGCCTTCCGTTGTTGGCTTTGGCAAAGATGGCGAGCGCACGGTAGGCAAGGCCGCAAAGAACAAGGCTGTTACCAACCCCGAAAACACCATCGCATCGGTAAAGCGTTTCATCGGTCGTTCCTTTGCTGAGACTGGCGAAGAGCAGAAGACCGTTGCTTACACGGTAAAGAACGGCAATGGTGGCCGTGCTGTTGTGGACATTGACGGCAAGGACTACATGCCTGAAGAGATTTCCGCAATGGTTCTGCAGAAGATTAAGTCCGATGCAGAAAAGCGTGTAGGCGAGCCTATCACCCAGGCTGTTATCACCGTTCCTGCTTATTTCAACGACGCTCAGCGTCAGGCAACCAAGGACGCAGGCAAGATCGCTGGTCTCGAGGTTATGCGTATCATCAACGAGCCTACGGCAGCGGCTCTTGCTTACGGTCTCGACAAAACCAACAAGGACGAAAAGGTTCTGGTATTCGACCTTGGCGGCGGTACGTTCGACGTTTCCGTTCTTGAGTTGGGCGATGGCGTATTCGAAGTTTGCTCCACCGCTGGCGACAATCACCTGGGCGGCGACGACTGGGATCAGCGCGTAATCGACTGGATGGCCGACAAGTTCCAGGCTGAAAACGGCATTGACCTTCGCGCCGACAAGATGGCCCTGCAGCGCCTGAAGGAAGCAGCTGAAAAGGCAAAGATGGAGCTTTCCTCCACCACTCAGACCAACATCAACCTGCCCTTCATTTCCGCTGGCGCAGCTGGCCCGCTTCACCTGGACTATACCCTTTCCCGTGCCGAGTTCGAGCGCATCACCAAAGATCTGCTCGACCGCTGCAAGAAGCCTGTTGAGCAGGCTCTGCGCGACGCTGGCCTTTCCACGGGCGATGTTAACGAGGTAATCCTCGTTGGCGGTTCCACCCGTATGCCTGCCGTTCAGGAATTGGTGAAGAACATGACGGGTAAGCAGCCCAACATGTCGGTTAACCCCGATGAGGTTGTTGCAATGGGTGCAGCTGTTCAGGGTGGTGTTCTTGCTGGCGACGTTGAGGGCATCCTCCTTCTTGACGTTACCCCGCTTTCCCTTGGCGTTGAAACCATGGGCGGCGTAATGACTAAGATGATCGACCGCAACACCACCATTCCTACCCGCAAGACGGAAATCTACTCCACCGCAGCCGACAACCAGACTTCGGTAGAGATCCACGTTCTGCAGGGCGAGCGCCAGATGGCTCAGGACAACAAGACCTTGGGTAAGTTCCAGCTCACCGGCATTCCTGCCGCACGTCGTGGCGTTCCTCAAATCGAGGTTACGTTCGACATCGACGCAAACGGCATCGTGAACGTTTCCGCTAAGGATCTGGGTACTGGCAAGCAGCAGCAGATCACCATCTCTGGCTCTACCGCCCTTACCGACGACGAAGTAGACCGCATGGTTAAGGACGCCGAGGTTCACGCCGAGGAAGACAAGGTGCGCAAGGAAGAGGTTGAGGTTCGCAACAACTGCGATTCCTTGATCAACGCAACTGAAACCACCTTGGGTGAAGTTGGCGACAAGGTAAGCCCCGAGGTTAAGCAGCAGGCAGAAAGCGCAGTTGCTCAGGGCAAGGCCGCACTTGAGGGCACCGACATCGAAGCTATCAAGGCCGCTATCGAGGCGATGCAGCAGGCTGGTTACAAGCTGGCTGAGGTTGTATATGGCAACCAGGACGCAGCTCAGGCAGCCGCTGGTGCAGCTGGCGCTCAGCAGCCCGCTGACGACGACACCATCGAGGCAGACTTCGAGGTTGTTGACGACGACGAGAAGAAGGACAAATAATCATGACCGCGCCTGAAAAAGACGAGGTACGCGAGGATCAGGAAGCGGCCGAGGCCAATGCCGAGGCTGCTGCCCCCGAAGGGGTAGAGGCGGAGACCATCGAAGATAACGTCGAGGGCGAAGAACCCGAGGAAGATCCGGTGGAAGCCGCCAAGGCCGAGGCAGATGCCTGGAGGGACAAGTACTTCAGGCTCCATGCCGAGTGGGATACCTATCGTCGCCGCATGAACGAGCAGCGCGAAGAGGAAAAGCTCCGCGCCACAGAAAAGCTGGTTGAAAGCTTGATCCCCGTGATCGACGACTTTGAGCGCAGTATCGCTTATGCGGAAGGCAACGGCGAGGAAGGTCTGCTCGGTGGCATCAAAGCCGTCCACAACAAAATCGGCGAGGTGCTGAAGAAGGAAGGCGTTGAGATCATCAACCCCGAAGGCGAGGCATTCGATGCCCTCGAGGCTCAGGCGGTAGCCACGGTTGACGATCCTTCGGTTCCCGATGAAACGGTTGCCCAGGTTTACCAGAAGGGTTACCGCATGGGTAACAAGGTTATCCGTGCCGCAATGGTAACGGTTACCGTGGGTGGTCCGAAGCGCGAGACCAAGTCGGAAGAAGACGAATAGCAAACGCAAGGGCGGGCTCGCAAGTCCGCCCTTGTTGTAAGCAGCCTGAGGGAATTGGGCATAATGTCCCGCCGGTTAAGGCTGGGCATGCTGGCTGCCCCCCTTCGGGCTGATTAATAAGAAGAGAAAGCAGGGGTATTGAAGCAGGTTGCCGTTCTGCTACAACGGCTGATCACGAAAGGCTCTTGGTTTTTCGATCGTGCCGAGACGAATAGGTCGCCCGGCTGGAAAAGCAACTGCATCACTATCCCGTCTGAATAGGAAAGGTGGGGCGAATGGCAACTCCCGACTACTACAAAACGCTAGGCGTTCCACGTGACGCCGATGCTGATGCCATTAAGAAGGCATTCCGCAAACTGGCCCGCAAGCACCACCCTGATGCGGGCGGCGACGAAGCGAAGTTCAAGGAAATCAACGAGGCGTACGAGGTCCTTTCCGACGAAAAGAAACGCAAGCTTTACGACCAGTATGGAACCGCCAACGAAAACCAGATCCCTTATGGCGGAGCATGGCAAGGCCAAGGCGGCAATCCTTTTGCGGGAGCGGGCTTTGGCGGAGCTTCTGGGTTCGGTAGCTGGGCGGATATTCTTGAGAGCATCCGCAACGGCGAAGGTGCTTTCGGCGGGAACTGGGATTTCGGCGGAGCGGGTGGCTACGGTCAGCCTCAGCCACAGAAGGGCGCCGATAAAGAAGTGTCCATGACGGTAACCTTCGATGAAGCATTCAACGGATGCGAAAAGCGTATCCGCATCGGGCGCTCGGGAACTGGCGAAAAGGAAACGCTCACCATAAAGATTCCCGCCGGCGCTGTTGACGGCGGCCGTGTTCGCTTGAAGGGCAAGGGTGGCCAGGGCGCAAATGGCGGCCCTGCAGGCGACTTGCTGGTGAACATCAAGATAGGCGCTCATCCGTTGTATCAGCGCGATAAAGCTGATGTCTTGATGGATCTGCCCGTAACGTTTGCCGAAGCGGCGCTTGGTGCACAAGTGGTGGTTCCCACCCCCGATGGCACGAAGGTCCGCTTGAAGGTACCCGCTGGGTGCCAAGATGGAACGGTTCTCACGGTGCGCGGCAAAGGCGCCCCCAAATTAGGCAAAGGATCAACGGGCAACGGCGATTTACGCGTGGCCATCAAGATAGCAGTTCCAAAGACATTGAACGATGAGCAGAAGAAAGCCCTGGAGGCATTCCAGGAAGCCACGAAGGAAGAGGTGAGGGCATGGTAATGGAAGACAAAGACAGACCGCTGTACATGATCAGCGTTGCCGCCGAACTTGCTGGCGTTCACCCGCAAACCCTGCGCATCTATGAGCAAAAGGGTCTGGTTTCCCCTCAGCGTACACGAGGCAACACGCGCATGTACTCGCAGGCAGACATTGAGCGTTTGCAGCTGATCAATGAGCTTACCGATGAAGGCATCAACCTTGCGGGCGTTATTCGCATCCTCGACCTTAAAGGGCGCCTGGATGAGCGCGACGACGAGCTCGATGCCCTGCATCGTCGCGTACGCAAGCTTGCCGACCGTGTACACGAGCTCGAAACCAGGGAAAGCGTCAATTCTTTGGTAACCGATACCAACGCAATTGTTTTGCGCAGGTTGATGTAAAACACTAGCCATTTCTTTTGCTGCAAGTAGAAGAAAGGAGACTTATATGTGGATTGAAAAATTAGCAGTGACTGCCCAAGAGGCGTTTAAATCTGCAATGGACATTGCGTCTAAGCATGAAGCAGCCACCACAGAGCCGCTTCATCTGCTAGATGCCATCCTTTCTGCGGATGAGAACAACCTGAAGGCCATCATTACGCGTATTGGCGCCGACCCTGCCGTCTTGAAGCAGCGCGTCGATGCTGAGGTGGAGCATCAGCCGAAGGTGAGCGGTCAAACCTTTATGGGCATGGTGGCTCCTTCGAGGGAATTCGATGCCCTGATGAACAACGCCGAGAAAATTGCCGGAAAGTTGGACGACAACTACATCACCACCGAGCATCTGCTCATTGCCCTTTCTGAAGATAAGGGGCAGGCGGGCCGCATCCTGAACGATGCTGGTGTTACACGTGAAACAGTCGAGGCTGCCTACCAGGATCTCCGCGGCGACACTCGCGTAACCGATGCGGAGTCGAAAACTGAGTTCGAGGTGCTGGAGCAGTATGGCCAGAACCTTACTCAGCAGGCACGCGATGGCAAACTCGATCCGGTAATCGGTCGTTCCGAGGAAATTCGTCGTACCGTTCAGGTTCTTTCCCGTCGTACGAAGAACAACCCTGTGCTTATTGGCGAGCCTGGCGTGGGCAAGACGGCAATCGTCGAAGGCTTGGCCCAGCGCATCGTTGCGGGCGATGTCCCCTCCAGCCTGAAAGATCGTGAGCTTATTGCGCTTGACCTTCCTGCGATGCTCGCTGGCGCTAAGTATCGTGGTGAATTCGAAGACCGCCTGAAGGCTGTTCTTCGCGAAGTGAAGCAGTCCGACGGACAGATTATCCTGTTCATCGACGAGTTGCACACCATTGTAGGTGCCGGCTCTACGGGCGATAGCTCCATGGATGCGGGCAATATGCTGAAGCCTGCTTTGGCTCGTGGTGAGCTTCATGCCATCGGTGCTACTACGCTCGATGAATACCGCAAGTACATCGAAAAGGATGCTGCGCTTGAGCGTCGTTTCCAGCCGGTGCTGGTGGGCGAGCCAACGGTCGAAGACACCATTGCGATTCTGCGTGGCCTGAAGGAAAAGTACGAGATCCATCACGGCGTCCGCATCAAGGACTCCGCGCTGGTTGCCGCAGCCGAACTCTCCAACCGCTACATCACCGATCGTTTCTTGCCCGACAAGGCAATCGACCTGATGGACGAGGCGGCAAGTCGTTTACGTATCGAAATCGACAGCATGCCAGAAGAGGTCGATCTGGCTGAGCGCAAGCTCACTCAGATGCAGATTGAGGAGCAGGCTCTGATGAAGGAAACGGATGAGCCGAGTCGTGAGCGCCTGGAGGCTCTCCGCAAGGAGATTTCCGCTGCTCGTGAGGCGCTGGATTCGCAGAAGGCGCTCTGGAAGAACGAAAAGGATGTTATCGTCAGCGTTCAGAACTTGAAGGCCGATATTGAGGCTGCTCAGATTGAGGAAGAGCAGGCCACCCGCGAAGGCGACCTGGCCCGCGCTTCCGAGCTGCGTTACGGCACTATTCCTGCGCTGCAGCAGAAGCTCGCTCAGGCAGAAGAGGTTCTGGAAAATCGCCAGCAGGACGGCGCGATCCTCAAGGAAGAAGTTGGCGAAGACGAAATCGCCGAGGTTGTGTCCACGTGGACGGGCATTCCCGTTACCAAGATGATGCAGGGCGAAATGGCTAAGCTGGTTGATCTGGAAGACAAGCTTCGCGAACGCGTGGTTGGTCAGGACAAAGCTGTGGCTGCTGTGGCAGGCGCAATTCGCCGTAACCGTGCAGGCCTTTCCGACCCGAACCGTCCCATTGGCAGCTTCCTGTTCTTGGGCCCCACCGGTGTTGGTAAAACGGAGCTGGCTAAGGCTCTTGCCGAGTACCTGTTCGATACCGAGCGCGCTATGGTCCGTATCGATATGTCCGAGTATATGGAAAAGCACTCGGTTGCTCGTTTGGTCGGAGCGCCTCCGGGATACGTGGGCTACGACGAGGGCGGTCAGCTTACCGAAGCGGTACGCCGTAAGCCGTACAGCGTGATTTTGCTGGACGAGGTTGAAAAGGCTCATCCCGATGTGTTCAATATCCTGCTTCAGGTTTTGGATGACGGTCGCCTCACCGATGGCCAGGGCCGCGTAGTGAGCTTCAAGAACGCCATTATCATCATGACGTCCAACATCGGTTCGCAGTCCATTCGCGAATTCGCGGGCGAAGACCAGAATCAGGGTTCGGGCAATTCCATGGGCAAGGTCATGGAAGACCTTATGACCGCGGATGTCGAGGTTGCGGCAAAGCGCTTGGCCGAGTTGAACAACAAGATCAACGATGCCCTGCGCAATACTTTCCGCCCCGAGTTTCTGAACCGCATCGACGAGGTAATTACCTTCAACCCGCTTTCCATTGCCGCAATGGAGCCCATTGTCGGTTTGCAGTTGGCTGATGTTCGCGATCGTCTTGCCGATCGTCGTATCGACTTGGTGGTTACCCCTGCCGCTATGGAACATCTTGCGATTGATGGTTACGATCCCGTCTACGGAGCACGTCCCCTGCGCCGCTTGATTCAGCGCGAGGTAACCGACCGCGTTGCCACCGAGATCATCAACGGCACCGTTCACGATGGCGCAACGGTAACGGTTGATATCGACGCTGAGGGCCAGTATTGCTCTAAGGTTGAAAACCGCCATGAGCTGAATGCCGGCGACGACGATATCGTTGCTCAGGCCGAGCGTTTCCTGGGCGGCCAGGAATAGGCGTTTCACTTAATTGCGCCAAGGGCACCTTCCTCAAAAGGGAAGGTGCCCTTCTTCTTTGTCTTTGATGCATGCCGTCAACCCGTTTGCGGTTCGATTTACGGAAGATGAACAGTGTATGAACGCCGTTCATCTTCCGTAGGCGGCGATTTTGCCCAGTATTTCCCGTTGTGTAACAAAGGGGTAACGCTGGCTTGCGACCATTCAGGAATCGTTTCCCCCTGACGTGGGAGTGAGCCGCTCTGTGTAGGCGCATGCCGCAGGCTTTCATCCCCCCTGAAGCCGCCACTTCGCAAGCTTGCTGAACCAACGGGCACACTTCCTTTCCACGTCAAACGAGTAGAAAGGAAGTAGCCATGGAAGCATTTATCGAATCCTTCTCGGCTGGAGTCGATGCGGTCGATAGCTTTGTATGGGGCTGGGCCCTTATCTGGTTGCTGTTGGGCACTCATCTTTTCATGACTATCAGGACCGGTTTCATCCAGAGGAAGATTCCTACGGCAATCAAGCTCTCGGTCTCTAAAAACGACCCCTATGCCGAGGGCGACATCTCGCAGTTCGGCGCCCTTACCACAGCGCTTGCCGCAACCATCGGAACGGGCAACATTGTTGGCGTTGCCACGGGCCTCTTGTGCGGCGGTCCAGGCGCTATCTTCTGGATGTGGCTTACCGGTGTATTTGGTATCGCAACCAAGTATTCCGAAACCTATATATCCATGAAGTACCGCGTAAAGGATGCCAATGGCCGTATGCTCGGTGGCGCTATGTATGCATTGGAACGTGGCTTCAAGCACAAGGGTTTGGGCAAGTTCCTTGCTGTGCTGTTTGCTCTGTTCACCGCAATTGCCTCCTTCGGCATTGGCGCTTCGGTTCAGTCGAATTCTCTGGCAGGCGCTCTTACCTCTTCGAGTTTGATTCCCGGCGCCTCCGAAATCCCCACGTGGCTCATCGGCATTGTGGTTACCGTGTTGGTCGCTATTGTTATCATCGGCGGCTTGAAGAAGGTTTCCAAGGTGTGTGAGAAGCTGGTCCCCATCATGGCCATCTTCTACGTTGCCTGTTGTCTCGTCATCATCGGCATGAACGGTGCCTATTTGTGGGACGCCATCGTAACCATCATTACCTGTGCATTTACCGGCCAGGCTGCTTTTGGTGGCGCAGTTGGTTCTGGCATTATGCTGGCGCTCCAGTATGGCTTTAAGCGAGGCCTGTTCTCCAACGAATCCGGCCTGGGTTCTGCTCCTTTGGTTGCCGCCTCTGCGATTTCCAAGAATCCTGCTCGCCAGGCGCTGGTTTCCATGTCCGGTACGTTTTGGGACACGGTGGTTATCTGCCTGATTACCGGTTTGATGCTGGTAACCTCGCTGCTCGCCAATCCCGACCTTGCTGCTATCTACAACAACACCGTGTTGGCAAGCAATAATCTTTCCGTCGATGCTGCTGTGGGGATCTTCTCTGGCGGTGCTGCTTTGGCGACGGCTTGCTTCGAGAGCATTCCCGTGTTGGGACCCCTGGTGTTGGTGGTTGGCTTGTTGTGCTTCGCCTATTCCACCATGCTGGGTTGGTCTCAGTACGGCGATCGCGCCATTACATACCTGTTTGGCACCAAGGGCATCCGTCCTTATCAGGTGGCGTTCCTGCTCTTTGTGTTCTGGGGCTGCATCGGCGGCGGCGACTTGGTTTGGAACCTTTCCGACATTTCCAATGCCCTCATGGCTGTTCCGAACTGTATAGCGGTCTTGGTTCTTTCCGGTGTGATTGCCAAGGGAACCAAGTACTGGATCTACGAGGGTCGTTTGGAGGAAGAGGACACGACGCCGATTCCAACGGTTGGTACGGTCGACCACCCCAACATTTAACGCGGGCTCGCAAATCCACCCCCCAATGCTTACCGCAGAAGCATGGTGGCATAGCCGCCTGAAGCGTTGCGTTGCCGTAGGGGTTCTGCTGGGCTTTCCCGTAAACGAATTCCCCAATCGTGGCTCCGGAACGAGGTTGTTCCGGAGCCATGTATGTTCAAAAGCGGTATTGCGGAAAGCATCGTGGACAGATTGATGCGTGCTGCCCTGGAATCATTCGGCTGGATAATCCCATTAGTGGTAGGGTGGGAAAGCATGACGCAAGCGTTTTATCGGCAAAGCGATAGCTTGGTCTTGCGATTGCCTACTAATTAATGAAGGAGTTTCCAACGTGGAAAACTTGGGTTACTACAACGGAAAATTCGGCCCCTTGAATGAAATGAGCATCCCAATGAACGATCGCGTTCATTGGTTTGGCGACGGCGTGTATGACGCTGGCCCAGCGCGCAACTATAAGATATTTGCGATTGATGAACATATTGATCGCTTCTTCAACAGCGCTGAGCTTCTAGAAATTGAAATGCCCTGCACCAAGCAGGAATTGAAAGACCTGCTGAACAAGCTGGTGAAAGAGGTGGATACGGGTAGCCAGTTCGTCTATTACCAGGTAACGCGCGGCACCGGCATTCGCGACCATGCGTTCACGGAAGGCCCTGGTAACTTGTGGGTGATGTTGAAGCCAGCCACTATTTCCGATGGCGTTGAGCCTGTCAAATTAATCACCGAGCCCGACACGCGTTTCTTCCATTGCAATATCAAAACGCTTAACCTTATTCCTTCGGTCATGGCGTCGGAAAAGGCGAAACGCGCTGGTTGCCAGGAGACGGTGTTCTATCGTGAAGGAGGTCGTGTTACCGAATGCGCTCATAGCAATGTGCACATCATTAAGGATGGCGCGCTATACACGGCACCACTCGACAACCTTATTCTGCCGGGAATTGCACGTAAGCATCTAATTCAAGCGTGTGATCGTCTGGGCATTTCCGTGCATGAGGAGCCGTATTATCTGGAAGATCTGTTCGCTGCCGAAGAAGTGCTGGTTACCAGCTCCAGTAATTTGTGCTTGCACGCTCACGAGATTGATAACAAGCCCGTTGGAGGGAAGCAGCCTGAACTGATAGAGGCGCTGCGCAAGGAAGTGATTGGCGAATTCCTGGCTGCAACTGAAGCCGATTAAAGGCCTTTTCGTTGCGTTCGCTGCTCGTTGCGAATGCGAGTCCAAGGCGTTTCGCGTGCGTTCGCCATTAACCGCGCCTGGATGCCTTTCGTCAGGGATGTGCGTTGCGCCCCTTTCGTGCAAGCGCGATGAGCGCTAGTGTCAACGCGGTAAACCAGTATTATCCAACGTCCACAGGAGCGAAAAGTTAGCATGACTGAGTACAACGAACTCATTCCCGAATTGATCAGCCAGCTCCAGGCTATCGTCGGCGAGGAAGATTGCCACGTTGGCGAAAACATCAGCGAAGATTACTCTCACGACGAAATGCCCATTTACGGCACCAAGATGCCCGAGGCCGTTTGCTTCCCCAGCAACACTGAAGAGGTTGCTGCCATCATGAAGCTGTGCAACGAGAACAAGGTTCCCGTTACGGTTCGTGGTGCGGGCACTGGCCTGGTTGGCGGCAGCACCCCGCTGCAGGGTGGCGTCGTACTGTGCACTATGCACATGAATGAAATCCTCGAGTACGACATGAACAACCTGTTCGTTCGCGTTCAGCCTGGCGTTCGCCTGTGCGATCTGGCAGCAGATGCGCTTGAGCATGACCTTATGTATCCCCCTGATCCCGGCGAGAAAACCGGTTCTCTGGGCGGCAACGTAAGCACCAACGCTGGCGGCATGCGTGCTGTTAAGTACGGCACCACGCGCGATTACGTGCTGGCAATGACCGTGGTTCTTCCCACGGGCGAAATCATGGAGATCGGCCGTGCTGTTTCCAAGACCAGCTCTGGCTACAGCCTTCTTCACCTGATGATCGGCTCTGAGGGCACGCTGGGCGTTATCACCGAGCTCACCCTTAAGCTCATCCCCGTTCCGAAGGAAGACATCAGCTTCATCCTTCCCTTCGAGGATCTCGAAACCGCCATCAGTGCCGTTCCGAAGATCAAGCTTGCTGGCCTTGACCCTCAGTCTATTGAATTCATGGAGCGCGATATCGTCGACTCTTCTGCCGACTACACCGGCAATAAGATCATCCCTACTAATGTAGATGGTCATGAAGTTGGCGCCTATATCCTGGTAACCCTTGATGGCAACGACCAGGACGAAATCTTCCAGCGTGCGGAAACGCTGGCGGAAATCGGCGACGAGCTTGGCGCATTCAATACGCTGGTTCTTTCTCACCCTGACGACAAGCGTGCTGTATGGGCTGCCCGCAGTGCATTCCTTACGGTAATCGAGGCAGATACTGAGCATCTTGACGAAATGGACGTGGTTGTTCCTGTAGACAAGGTTGCTGAATTCCTGGAGCACGTGCATCAGATCGGTGAAAAGTACGGCGTTGGTATTCGTTCCTTCGGCCATGCCGGTGACGGCAACCTTCACATTTACGCTTCTGCAAACGGCGTAGATCAGGATGTGTTCCTGGAGAAGTCCCAGAAGGTTATGAAGGAAAGCTACGAAAAGTGCACCGAGCTCAACGGTCAGGTATCCGGCGAACATGGCATTGGCCACGCAAAGAAGGAATACTTGCATGATTCCGTAGGCGATACGGCCATCGGTCTCATGGCAGGTATTAAGCGGGTGTTCGATCCGAATTACATTCTGAATCCAGGCAAGGTTTGCAACTAGAAAACAACCTATATATAAAGAAAGGGAGTCGCAGTAACGCGGCTCCCTTTCTTTATATATAGATACGTTGCTCACGCTGCCTGTCGAAAAGGCAAAGAGTGGCAGCAAAAAGATTGCGCAATAAGTGTCAGGTGCGAGTTTGCCTAGGTGGAGTTAGCGGCTGGTGGATTGAGGTTATTCCAGAGGAGGGGAAGAAAACCCTAAATTTTGATGACCCTGTGGAGGCAAAAAGCAAAAGAGGCTCGAAAAGTGTGCTGTTGCGGCATAAGACAAGACGCCCGAACACTCAAATTGTGAGCGGTATCCACAAATTAGCTAAGTATGGAGCAAGTAAAAAAGCGCCTGAATAGGGAGAACCTAAAGCCAGAAGCAGGTCTGGGAAGGGTTTTCGAATTGGTTGAATAAGTCAACCCGCCCACAATGTGAAGAAATTGAGAACGGCCGAAACGCCCTGACCTGGTGTTATTCAAAACAGTTGCCGATCTATCGAAAAAAGTCGCGGAAAACGCTTGCAATCCCCCCGATGCGGGGTATTAT
>ERZ1034865.35-NODE-35-length-116701-cov-76.770056_pt1 | contig 116701 bp, 196 predicted proteins | sample MGYA00520632_ERZ1034865 | MGnify/ENA primary metagenome ERZ1034865 (study PRJEB33766, sample SAMN09781738) | gut metagenome | biome: gut microbiome | host: Homo sapiens | place: Madagascar | study: EMG produced TPA metagenomics assembly of the PRJNA485056 data...
TATTCACAATATCTCTTATCATATTGATGGAGCAGATAGCTGAGTATTTTCATTTAAAAAAAAAAGATAGTAATATGAAGCCTATATGGTTTGGGTGGTTTAATTTGTAAATAATTATGGATATATGGGATATATTAACTGTATTATGTTTGGTATTTAATACGTACTTAATTTATAAAGATTATTGAGGAAAAATTAATTAGTATATGAAATGGAATAAAATATCTGAAAAGGAAATTCCTTTCGGGGAAGAAGTGATTGCCTTTAACGAAAAGTGGATTGATGAGGATTTTAATCCTAATGGAACAAGAGTAGGTTTTCTACAAGATGATAGTTTTGTATCTGCAACTTGGAACAATGAGGATGATTGTTATGACACTTGTTATGAAGAAGGAGATGATTATTATAAGGGTGTCTCAGGTATTCCAGGAATGGACGCATACCATAAGCAGTTTGCAAAACCAAATATGCCAACGCATTGGATGGAAATGCCTACTCATCCTTAGTAGATAACAATCCTGTAAAGGATATAAATAGATAAATATGAATACAAAAAAATTAGAAAGAGCAAATATCTTAGCAAAGAGTTTGATTCCGAAAGTAAATGACCTCTTAAATATATCTCCAAAATCAAGCAGTGGTAGACTTGCTGAGGCTATTTGGGGGCTTTCAGAGTGTGATAAGGAATTTGAGACTAAATTCAAGCAGCTTCTGAATGAGACAAAACAGAGATTGCAAAAAGAGTTCGATGAACTTTAGTAATTAATTATACATAAATATAAGTAATATGAATAAAAAAGTAAGTGAATTTGTACGCAAGTACGTTGAGGAGCACTTAGATAAGAGTGACCCAAAACAAAAGTTCGAAGTATTTGTAGTATGGCAGTGTTACATTCTTGGTAACGCAAAGTGGCTTCTTTCAACAACACTACCCGACGGTATGTACTATGAAGTGACATACAACAAAGCTAAAGATGAGTTCTATCTCGATGCTTATAAGAAATTTGAGAATCGCTGTATTCCAAATAACTAACTATCCTTTAAGGCATAATCAATATGGAAACATTGGAAGAATTAAGGAAAAAATTTAGTAATCTTGATGAAGAGCGAAATGCTGTTTATGAAAAGATTCTAAGATTAGAACAGCAAGAAATAACTAATAATTTTGTTATTGGTGAATGCTATTTAAATCCCTACTGTGAAAGCTTCAAAAAGATTATAGCAATAAATGAAGGTGTACTTTATTGTGTAGTAATAGATAGTGAAAGTATTCAAAGAGACTTTTATAATTTACCTGCTACTAAATATTGGAAAAAGATTACATCAGAACAGTTTAAGGATATTTATCAGGCTGTACTGAAAGATATTCAAGATCCAGATTTAGAAAGTAAAGACGAATCTAACTGGGATATAACTTTAGAGGCTATTAAGAAAAGTATTGATAATAAATAACTGAACAATTCAAGAATAATATGATGGGAAATAATGAGTATTTAGCAAACGGACATTTCGGTTTTGGAAATGTTATTCAGTTTTTGAAAGAGGGCAAAGCTTGCCGTCGTAGTGGTTGGAATGGTAAGGGCTTGTTTATAGTGAAGCAGGTTCCTTCACACATTGAAGGTGACATCATTCCTAATATGCAGTCACTTCCTCAGTCTGCCAAGAACATTTTGATGTCTCGTGAGAATCCTCACATCGATTACACTAACCAAATGCTTATCATCAATCCTGATGGTAGAGCAGATTCTTGGGTTCCTTCTTCTAGTGATATTTTTGCTGAGGACTGGGAAGTTGTAGAGTAATAGTCATAGCTATGTACAAGATTAAAAATATTATAAACAATATTATTGCAATCGCAATCGCATTTTCAGTCGTTGCATTTATAATATATGGGATTGTCCAATGCTCTAATGAGCGAGATAATTTATACAATTATAAAATAAAGTACGGTATAGAGCATCCAACGTACTATGAAATCTCCTTTATTGACGGTCATAAAGACACAATTACAGTGTGGACAGACCCAGAGTATGGGGATTATATAAAAATGTACGATAACGGAGGTGTCTTCACAAAGGGTAATATCGTATTAAGATATATTCCCTATAAGAAGTATACAAGGTCCGATTTTCCTACGAAAATCAATTTGTATAATGTACTATATTACAATAAATTAAAAATGCGACGTTATTAATGACCAAAACAGTATGGATAAAGAGCAATTACATTCAGCCTTACTCCTTCTAATGAGTAAGTTAGAAGATATTAAGAACAATCCAATGCAAGACAAAACATTCGTTGTTGCATTAACAGAAGTGTTACGGTATTTCCGTGACAATGGTGAATTGAAGGAAGCTTTTAAACAACATAAAGCTATAATAGCTGACATGGAAAAGCAACCTTTCTGTAAGGCTATCATAGATATGTTCTGTGCTAAGATTAATACTGAACATCCAGAACTTCCTCCTTTCAATATGAAAGAAACTATAGAGAAATTATCCTCGGATGAATTTATTAATAATAAAATTAAAAATGTATTAGGATAAATATGAAACTTATAAAGCAATCTTTTGAAATACTTGAGCAAAAAGACTTTACTCTTAAAGGTATAAAGCAATTCATTGAAAGATGTGCTAGGGTATCCTATAAGAGCGAAGATAAAATGACTGATACTTCTTACAAGAAGTTTGTAGGGATGCTAGAATCTAGAGGGCATGATAGACCTCTTGAGTTTGGAACAGTTCATTTAAAAATGAACGCTTCAGATTTTAATAAAATTAGGGCTACTTTATGTTTAAATAAAATTTATAATGACCAATGGATAAAACATTATTATGTTGGAGATGTTACTTATGTAACAACTAATTATAGATATTATTTAAATATTCTTGAAGTATTCCCAAAAGTTGAAAAGTTTTTTACTGAGGAAGACAATGAATATTATCCAAAAAGATATACAGTTCACATGATTCTCGATCGCGGAGTTATGGATGAGTTCAGAACTCATGTAGGATTGTCTCATTTGGCAGAAAGTACTCGTTACTGCAACTATTCTAAAGATAAGTTTGACAATGAGGTTACTTTTGTTATTCCAAGTTGGATGGACTTTCCTGAAATTAGTATAGATTTAGGAAATTATGATAAAACATCTGCTAGATCTAAAGATGGAAATGTTCACATTATTGATACTAAACCACCTTATGTTGGAGGTGATTTTATTAGAAGTCTATGTGAGGCAGAATCTAATTATTTAAGTATAGTAAGAAATGGTTGGACACCTCAACAAGCTCGCTCTGTACTTCCACTAGGAATTAAGTCTGAGCTTATATCCTGTGGATTTGAAGACGCATGGAAGAATTTCTTCTATCGCAGAGACGCTAAAGATGCCCATCCTATGGCTCAAGAGATTGCTAAGCCAATGCACAAAGAATTTATTGAAAGAGGTTTTATAGATAAATAAAATTATATTTAATAACCTAAAAAAAAAACATGAATTTAAAAGACATTTTTAATGGAAAGAAAAGTAAATCATTCGCTGAGCAGTTAGCAGCTGTTAAGAGCATATTCAAAAGCTCTTATGAACAGGCAATCCAACTTAATTCGGAAATAGCAGAGGACACAAAGGTTAAACAGAATGAGATTGCTGCTATTCAAACTAAAATAGACTTTAACACCAAAATTGCAGAAGATAATACCAAGTACATTGATAAACTGAAAGAACTCATTGGGTGATGAAGTTTGAAATCGATAATGATGAGGAGAAAGCTGCGGAAGAATTTATCAAGCAGCACTCCAAATCATGTAAAGTTTGCAATAGAATGGGGATTCCAATAGGACCCCTATTCACGTACTGCTTTACACAAACTGGTATAGGTGTAGGAGTAAGTATTTTATGTACTGGATGTGGAGATAAAAAGGACATAACTAATTATGATAAATGGTAAATATTATGTGCATAATAATTCCGATAGTAATCTTGGTAATATGCCTAATAGGTATGGTGTACTGCCTTATACAGGCTGGTAAATCTATCAAAAGACTAGAGCGCAATAGAGAAGTATATTCTTATCGTATTAATCTTATTGACAGATGTTCTCCAAATGTAAGGCTAGCCGAGAAAATAGTTGATAAGTATACATACAAGGAAATGCTATATTCTTCTAAACCTCTAGAGGATAAGTATTGGTTTACTCCGGAGGAGATTGAAGAGATTAATAATAATTGTATCTCGTCTTGTGTAAACACGAATAACTGAGAAGATTAAAGAGCAATGACTTTTGAAGAGTATTTTGGAGACTGGTCTAAGGTAATAGATGAGCAAGAGACATTGAAGATAATGCACTGGCTAAAGGATATAAATCCAGAGATACTATGCCCAGCTAAACAAAATATCTTTAGGGCATTCAAATTATGCCCTCTTAAGGATTGCAAAGTGGTTATGCTAGGGCAGGATCCATACCCTCAAAAGGGTGTGGCTACTGGAATACTCTTTGGTAACTCTGCAGGTACACCTGAAGAAAGACTCTCCCCTTCACTCCAAGTAGTGAAAGAGTCTGTAATAAACTATGAAATGCCTCATAATAGAATAGAATTTGATAACACTATGGAATCCTGGGCAAAGCAAGGAGTATTAATGATTAATACCGCGCTTACCTGCGAGGTAAATAGGGTGGGTTCTCATTTTAATATTTGGCAACCCTTTATGTCCAAATTAATTCATAATTTAAGTACTTACGATGGAGGACTTATATATGTATTGTTTGGAAATCAAGCAAGTCTTTTTAAGAAAGATATAGTGCAATCCTTTGGAATATTTGAGATATACCATCCGGCCTTTTATGCTAGAAGATGCCAGAAAATGCCATATGATTTCTTCCCTAGGATTAATAGAGCACTTCAAAAACATTATAACACTAAAATAAAGTTTTACAATGAAACAGAATATGGAGCTTGTTAAACCTCTAAAGATTGACTCCTCTAAGCAGGGAATCTGGTTTACTTCCGATTTACATTTCGGACATCAAAATATTATAAGGTTCTGCAAGAGACCTTGGAAAACAACTGAGGATATGGATTGGGGTCTTATTCAAAATTGGAACTCTGTAGTTAAGCCAGATGATCTTGTGTTTGACCTAGGAGACTTTGCATTTGCTACAAATGCACGATGGAAAGAACTTTTAAGTCAGTTAAATGGGCACCATTATTTGATTTTGGGCAATCATAAAATTTATTGAATTTTAATTTGGAAATCTGAGGAAACCAAATTATATTTGTGTCGTAATAAAAATAAAAAATTTATGAGACGATACAAATTAAACGAAAATTATTTTAATAAAATTGATACACACGAAAAAGCGTATGTATTAGGTTTCCTCTATGCAGATGGATCAAATAGAGGCGATGGAATAACATTTACTCAAGGCATTGAAAGAATAGATATATTAGAAAATATAAAGAAAGCTTTAGAATCTGAAGCCCCTATTAGGGAAACGGTTCCTGGACACTTCTCGTTTGAGGTATTTAGCCATGTAATAGTTAATGACGTGGAAAAGTTAGGAGTAATGAAAAATAAATCCCTTGTACTACAATTTCCTGATTTTAGTATAGTTCCAGAAGAGTTCATGCCCTCCTTTATTTTAGGGTATTTCGACGGAGACGGTTGTATTTGGAATGGAAAAAGAAAGAAAATGTTAGTGAAGGACTCTACACGTAAAAGAGGGTATAGAGAGAGAATAGTGCATAATGTAAAATTTACTTTTACTGGGTGTGTCTCCTTTATAGAACCCTTGCAGGAATATCTAGTTAGAGTTGGAGTAGTAAAGAGGAAAACCAAGTTAAATTTTTCTAAAGCTAATAATCCTGATACTCAGACATGTGATAAAGTGTGCACTATGGAATATTCTGGAAGAGGACAAATAGCTAAACTTTATGAATATATATATTCTAAATCGCCTATTTGGTGTAATGAAAAGAAGTTAAAATTCAAAGAAATATTTTGTGCGTCAGAAGAGAGATCTTCTGAGGACACCTCGTTAATTGCTGGGACGCCTGAGATGGTAATCAGCAGCCAAGCTTCCGATAACTCGGATGAAGGTTCATCGACTATCCCTGAAATGGGAGTAGAATCAAGTGATTCGAAATGCGAGGCCCCTAACTCTATCGAGAAGGGTGAAGATATAGTCAGTTCTGCAATTAAATGAAATTGCAGCGTTAAAATTGGGGTTAGACTAACGATCTAGCTTAAACAAAAAAGGATATTTTAAGATGGCCTGGAGATAAAACAATGGAGCTCTTTGAGGGCGTATCTCATCAAATGATTCTTAAGATAGACGGAAGAACTGTATATCTTAATCATTATCCCTACTTATGTTTTGGAGGGGCATGGAGAAAGCCTGAAAATGCAGTATATCAACTATTTGGGCATGTTCACTCTGGTCCAAATTGTGGAGGAACTGACACTGATAGATTGGTCAATCTATTTCCATATCAGTATGATGTTGGAGTAGACAATAATAATTATACTCCAGTATCATGGCAACAGGTACAGGAAATTATAAATAAACAAGTAGAATATGGTATAGAAGTCAAAAATACAACACATACTATTCCGGATAATATTTATAAAGAATAAGTAGTTATGAAGAAACGAAAGAAACGGAGAAGTTATCATAACAAAGGTGAATATATTTATGTTGATTCACTTTCACACTTAGATAGATTCATCTATAAGGGAAAGGAATGTTTCTTCAATGAAATCCTTTCTAATGGAAAAGTGTCATTTGTCTATAATAGTAGGCCTTTCCTAGGTGGCATTATTGATGGAAATACAATAGTAAAAATATGAATACGCAATACCAAATCTCCCCAGATCTCAAAGACAAGCTAGTCAAGCACTTCACCACCATCGAGGAAATGGCAGACGAACTGACTACTGGTAATGTGGCTCACAAGAAAGCAGCCATCAAGGGGTTTGCTAGTAGAGCAAAAGAATTTTTAATTAAACATACATAACCATGGATAAGAAATCGAAGAGACGCATTAAACGTGGAGTTAATTTCAATGATGAGATGGGTAAAGGAAAGTATGGATGGTCAGAAGCTGCTTCTGAAAGATATAACTTTCCAAACCCTTTTAAAAAACTAAGAAAGTACACAAATGGATAAGAAGAAAGTTAAGGAGCTGATACAGGAAGTTATACGTAATAATGTTGATAGCTTGGAGTTTGGCAATGACAAGCACAATGCACCTCTAAGAAAGGCAAATACGTTGCTGCACGATGCCTTGATAGAGTTAAGTAAGTCTGACTGGATTTCTGTTGAGGATGAACCTGCACCAAGACTTGAATGGGACGGCTCTTGGAATGATATTGTTGTGTGCTACAAAGATAAATGGGTACTTCCTTTATCTTACGTTGTACGCAATGATATAGAGTTCACACATTGGCGTAGAATCGAAAAGTTGGAGGAATAACTATGGCATGGGTAGCAGTTGACAAAGATGGTACAGAGAGCATATGTACTCAAAAGCCATATAGACGAACAGACCCTAATTATGGTTCATATTGGAAATCAAGTTGTTTAAATGGCTTCATTCATATTCCCAAAGGCTCTATCAAGAAGCTCATCGGAAAAGAATTATCTTGGAGCGATGAACCAGTTGAACTTAAAGAAAAATAGTTATGACATCATTAATGCTCTATATACAAGCTTCTTTAATATATATTGTAGTATATTTTGCTTACTTAAAGTCAGGGAAATATGCTATGATAAAGGTTGCATTTATATTATATACAGTATTCACGCTTAATAGTATTATTATATCTGATATAAATGCAAACGGAATACCTATATGGTTTGGGTGGTTTGATTTGTATAATTTAATCTGCAAATAATTATGAATATATTAACTTATTATATATTTAATACATAAAAATGCCAAGTAAGATTTACATCCGTAAGGTTCATTTGGAGATCCTTGCAGAGAATGATTCCCCATTAGGTGCCAACTTACCTGTTGGGAAGAAACCTTTCCCGATGGAAGAAGATAATTGCGTTGAGTACATCAACCTATCAGACATTTGGAATGATATTAACAAGTCAACTCCTATAGCCAATGGAAAGGCTTTTAAATATCCTATAATTGTATATGCAAAGTTGCAAGGAGTTCTGAAGGTTGGTATAGTCATTACTCCAGAAGAATTTACAAATATCACAAAGTTGATGGTTACGAAGTTTGATAAAGTCTTGTGGGCTTATATTAAAGACTTAGTTCCTGAGGCGAAAGGGAAAGGAGAATAAAATAAAGCAAAAGCGTTCTTTCACTTAATGAATTACCGCTTTTTGTATGTGTAACATTAAAAATAAATCAATATGAGCAAGGAATCATTTGACTTCTCAGAGGCTTTGAAGAGAATGAGGCAAGGGAAGAAAGTTGGAAGGAAGAATGAGCGTGGTATCTTTATTACATTATACATCGAGAAAGACAAACTAGGAAAAGAAACCATCATCGGTAGCAATAAAGTGTACGCAGAACCTTACCCTGTTTCTCACCTTAATATAGATAAGTTCATTCTCGCAACAGACTGGGAAGAGGTGGAAGAATGAGTACATTAATCAAGAGAATTTTCTGTAATCATAAGTGGAAGCAGATGAATGCCATAACAGTTGTCTGTGAGAACTGTGGGGTAGTAAGAAAGATTCCATGTTGTCATAACTGGAAGAGATACACCAAGGTGAATGTAGACGATGGGTGTAGCTATTACTCTGTGAGTACCCTCATCTGCAACAATTGTGGTAAGATTACTCAAATCGAGGATATTTAAGTTATAACTGATAATTGACAAGGGAACTATACAATTGGTTGCAGAGAGACTTTTATCTTTGCAACCATTCTAAGTATCATCATTTATTTGAGATGTGGGTAGGTAATATCACCCAAGATCAAATAGAGGGATTTAGTAAACAGATGTATAATAAAGAAAATAAAGTACTAGGATGAAAGATAGCATAGCTGGAACATATTGGCTTGTAGCAAATGGAGATGGTAGTAGAGCCATCTGTAAAGGAAAAAAGCCTAAGGGAATAGAAAAATCTGGATGGGTAATTGAGAATCCAGAAATGGGATGGATTACCTTGGATAACGATGTTCACGTCAGAGCAAAATACGGAGATAAAATCATTAATAAGAGTGACTTTCAAGGTCTAGTTTTTCCTAAGATTTCTTATGAGGAGAGCCCTATGGAAATTGAAATAGGAAAATCTGGCAGAGTATACACGTATGAATCCGAACACACTAAAGAAAATTCAAAGACTTCTTAATGGGGAATCTTTTAAGACCAAAGAGCCAGGAAATTCTATGCTTCCTCTTTATAAGAGCAATGAGGAACATCTACTAACCCCAATTACTTGGGATAAGTGTAAAGTTGGAGATGTAGTTTTCTGTAAGGTTAAAGGGTCTTGTATAACTCATAAGGTCTACGCTATAGATGGCAAGAAAGGATGTCTAATTGGAAATAACTTTGGACATATGAATGGATGGACTAAAAATGTATATGGATTAGCACATAAATTATGACGCATATATTACCAATACTTTGTTTATTAATTTTTGTTTTCTTCCTAGAGATTCGTATAAAACATGAGCTTATGGAAGTAGAGCAGAAATTTAAAATTCTAAAAGAAGAGATATTAAAAAATAGAGAGAAGATTAAGGAAAATAGGGAAGTAATATCTAAAATGAATGGCTAACCCTTGTGAGAATACCCTTCGAGTATATTCCGAAAATTCGGAGAATCTGAAGTATATAGAAAACTTCTTTAAAGATTTAGGAGATGTAGAAAGAGTTGATGATGAAAACTTAGAAGTCTATTTTGACTCAAGATGGAGATTTCCGGAAGAGGAAATGGATAAGCTATACGGGAGCCTCCCAGATAAAAGTAATATTAATATGACCTGTCTCTCAGTTGAATGGGGTTGTCTCTATTGTCAATTCCACAGTTGTGACGAAGATGGGTGGGTAGAAGAAGACTAATTATGAAAATAGAGAGTGTTACTGGTTGTACTTGTGATTCACTAACAATTGATAATGAAGAAACTATTGATATGAATAGGACGGAGGTACAAAATACCATCAAAAAACTAGTTGACAGAGAAGATGATCTAGGAGTTCTTCAGTCTATTCTGATAGACCTTGTGGAATCCCAAGGAGAGTTTGAGGATTTAGGTCATTGTGATCAATGTGGTGATTGGATAACTAAATACACAGTGGAATTATGATAAAAATTTGTGCAATAAGTGATCTTCATGGTTATCTTCCAAAGATAGAACCATGTGAGTTAGTATTAATTTGTGGAGATATTGTTGGGCTTCATGCTCAACGATATCCAAAAAGCTGTAAGGAGTGGTATATTGACTGGTTCAAACCCTGGGTTAATGAACTGCCATGCGATAAGGTTCTATTTATACCTGGAAATCATGAAGTAGGAATGGAAGGTCATGAGGAAGAATATAAAAAGTTATTCAGACCTCACAACAAGGCAACAGTCTTATTCCATGAATCCTATGAATATTTAGGAAGTGATGGAAAAACTTATAAAATCTTCGGAACTCCTTACTGTAAGATTTTTGGCAATTGGGCTTACATGAGACCAAATAGTGATTTGAAGGAAAAGTTCTCAGAAATCCCAGAGGGATTAGATATTCTACTTACGCATGATGTAGCATATGGATATGCCGATCAATCTTTACAAGATACAGGATGGGGGACGGAGGAGCACTTTGGGACAGTTGAATTACGTGATGCTATCCTGGAGAAAAAACCTAAACTTCATTTAAGTGGTCACATTCACACTGCTGATCACAATCTAGTAATGATTGGGGATACGAAACACTATAATGTAAGCTATCTAGATGAAACATATACCCCTACATTTGAACCACTTTATCTTGATATTTAAATTATGTTAGACATTAATGAACTTATAAAATCTTCAATGAAGTCAGGGGATAAGGTAGCACTTCGTGCTTACAAGAACCTGAAGGCAGAAATACAAAAGGTTAAAACGGCAAAGAATGCTAAACCTTATACTGATGCCGCTGAGATTCAACTTATCTCGAAAATGTGTAAGAATTTGGAAGAGGCTATTTTAGACTTCTCTAAGGCTCATAGAGAGGACTTAGTGGCTGACTATACAAGTGAATTAGAAGTACTAAAAAAGTTGCTTCCAGAGCCTGTAAATGAGTCACAGATATGTTCTTTTATAGAGAAGTACTGTCTAAATAGCAACTTTGTCGGGAGTACAGAAGCTCAAGAAAATATTATTCAAATCCCTAAAAAAGAAATGGGAAAGGTTATAAAGGCAGTAAAGGAGATATATCCACAAGCAGATGGAAAGTTAATCTCATCTATCGTTAAGAAATATGTTATTTAAGTATGTTTTTAGCAGACCTGTTGTAATAAATGGAAAAGACTCTATCTTTATAGACGATACCTTAGAGTTTAATGAGGAAGACCATATTGTTATTAATCATACCCACAGAAAGAGGTATACAGTAACTGATGAGGAGCTATTATCTATCAAGAACAGATGTATCCCTATTAAGGCAGATGCTCCTAGGGTTCCAACCCCAGAGGATAGGGTTAATCACCCAGGTCATTATACATGGCTAAAGCAACTATGTGGTGTCGAGGTAATTGATATCACTAGGCATATGGATTTTGATCTTGGAAATGCCATTAAGTATATCTTGCGGTGTGGACATAAAGAAGAACTTGGGTATTCCAATAAAGAAAAAACTATAGAAGATTTGAGAAAAGCAATATTTTATATTAATGATAAAATAGAAACGCTTGAAAGACAATAAACAATAAGCCTCTGACGGTGTGAGTTAATTCTCATACTGCCAGAGGCTTTTTTTTTTAATGTGCTATATGATATTGATTGCAGTATCTACACTGATAGACTGTATATCCCATCAAACTCATTTTTCTAAGATACTTCTATGCAGATTCCTCTGAATAGAAAGCCTATTTTGCTTTACCTAGCTTATTATAGTGACATCTAGGGTATTTGCCCTTCAAATCACTTCTAGGAAGAAGATTCATATTATATAATAAAAATCACTTCTGTTTAATATATCTAGAGATTCTGCAGGACATCTATAATCTCCATTATAAAATATTAGAGAATTGGAACCAAAGTCCCATTTAAAATACCCTATAAAGTTAGGTAATTTACCTAGCTTTCCGTGTCTCGTGATTTCAGTTATTTCACTATAAGTCATAATTATACAACAGCCCTAGGTAGTGGTTGAGCAATATGCTCAAATCATTATCTAGGGCTTTTTTTTTTTATTCTTTTTGTCCAAAGGTTCCCCCTTCTCGTTTAGTTCTAAACATATCTGGCTTAATAGCATCCAATGCAGGCTTAATTTGCTTTAAACCTCCTGAGGTCTTGACAATCCCATCCCAGAAATCTTCATCCCCTGTTGCAACGTTCCATAGATTCTTCCATGTCCTGGCTCCCCATTCAAATGAGAAAGGAGTCCAAGAAGATAGAGCACCACCAACTGAGTCCCATGTATTAAAGTCTAGGAAGGAATTTCTAACGGACATAACAGCTACATTTGCAGCAGCTACTCCTAAACCCTAAACAAAATCTTTATTTTTTGGATCCTTTAATTCATCTAGCCAATCTCCTAATAAAGCTGCCATAATGCAACCTCCTAAGACAAACATCATAAGATCATATCCGCCCTATTTAATGTTGTTCCTGTAAGCGAGTTGAAGATTAGCATCTTCATTGTTCCATTTAGAGTCCCATCCTTCCTTCAAAGCACTTAAATGGACTCCTTTACCATCTACTAATCCAGCATTCCACATATTCTTTGCCATATCGGCAAGAGTTAATATAATTCCTTCTTGCCATTGTCCTTTCCACTGAATAACTGGCGCTGACGTCTCTGTAGTTGTTGGAGGTTCATCAAATAAAACGTTGCCATTATCATCTACCTAGTAGTAGTATTTCTCTCCATTTTCCTCATATTGTTCCCAATTACCCCTTAAACGGACACCTCCTGATTGAAGATATTGGTTCTTCTTACCAGACCAATATGTCTTAAATTGCAGCCAAAGGCTACCTATGGTAGTAGACATTATAAGAGACTTTTTTTCATGAGAATAATATCCATAAATATCATCTCCTAAAGACTTCATACTCTCTGCTTGTTTGTTAGTATATGCTCTGGGTAGAGGTAGCGGATTCTTCATATTCAAGGTGAAGTCTGATCCGTCCTTGTTCTTTGCATGTTCTATAACAAATTGCCTAGCTATTGTATAATACCTAGATTTTTGCTCATTATATTTTGGATCATTCACCCTTCCATTTGCAAAGGCGTCAAAACGTTTATCCTATTTCCAATCATATACTAACTCTCCTTTATCATTTATAGAGTGGGCGTCCAAACAACCGTCTCCCATCATCTGAGAAGTAAATATAGTCATACGGTTATAATAGTCTGGTCTAGATGCAAATTTAAACATAAAGTTATCAAAGTTCCAAATACCCTTCTTAGCCTGACTTATTCTCTCTACATAGGTATTCATGTCCATATCATTAATACCATATAGCTCATTTAAGGCAGAACATACTGTTGGTTTATCAGAATAGTGAGAAAGATCAGAATATACTAATTTTAAAGCCTTTGTGAAATGGTTAAAGGTAAAAGAGTCTTTACCATCTGGTTTACGAATCATTAAACTAATATCTGTCCAAAGACCCTACAATGGTTGATATAATGCTTGAACTGGAGAAAATGCCAAAGTAAATTTTGATGCAGCCTATTTCAATAAGCCTGCGTATCCTGCCACCTTCTGTAGTTTAGGATCTATGATAGACTAGTTGAAGATTTTATTCCTAATATAACTTTCTAAGTAATGAGTATCACTGTTAAAAGGCCTATTTTGTATAGCTCCTTGAGTACTTATATGTACCATTGCCGCTTTAATCATTGGAAAAACTCCATCCATATTGTTTTTTACAGAATATGCAAATAAGTGCTTATACAAAAGAGTTTCTAAGTTTTGTTCGAGATTCTCTTTTCCAATTGCTTGTATTTTATCTAATCTCTTACTAGTATCTTCTCCCTGGTCAAACATATTAGTCATCTTATAAAGTATTTCAGATTTTTGCTATTGTTCTATAGAATCATCTGCATTAAAGATGCCTTCCATTTTTTCCCTAGCTACTTGAAATGCCTTCTTAGGGTTAAGATAATTTAACTTAGCTCTCAAAGTTGCAAGTAATCCACTAGTAGATGCTATAGAATCTTCAGAACCTCTTGCTAAAGGGACTCTATAGTATTCAACATCATTATTATCTCGCATCTACTATAGCTCTTCATCAGTCTTTTTAGGGAATCTATTCTTATTTATCCTATATAGCGCGAACTCAAGGAACTCTTTCTCTGCCCCATTTAGCTAATCAGGGTTTTTAAATAAGAAGTCTCCTCCAACTTGATAATCCTAAAACATATTTTTATATAAGGATACCTAATTACCAACTGTATTTTCAGTAATGGTTCCAAACCCTGCTTCCTTTTTAAGATTGTTAACAAGCCTTTGAATAGTAGTCTTATCTTTCTAGATGTCATCTCGGACATTTTGATAAGCCTCAGTTACTAGTTTTGTAACTAAGTTAAGCGTATCACTATCCATATTGCCTGGATTATCAATATATGTTCCAGAAATTCCATGCTTCCATATAGCGAGATTTTCTACAAACATATCATGGTCCTTTAACTGTTGCCTGAAATTAACTCCCTTTAACTAAGCTATTGCAGCAAGAATATCATTATGTAATGATACTTCCTTAGACTATATTTCAGCCTCGGTAGCATACACCTTGTCAAGTTTTTTGGTAGTTGATGTTAGGTTATCTAAGAGTTTCTTTAAAGCTCTTATTTTATCTTCAGCACTACTATCTATATTCTCGTCTAAGATAGTCTGGCAACTTCTTAACTTCCCAAATAACTAATAACCATCTTTCCAATCCTTTCCGGCTCCTTCTCTCATAATATTTGCAAATTTATTGCGGGCTAGCTCATATTTAGTTGCAAATTTAACGGTGCTATTTTTAAAATTGTCCTAATTAACAGAGTCATGTTTATTTAGTTCTTTCCAGCAATATAGTAACTCCTCATTACTTAGCCCTAAACCATTTGCATATAGCGGATTAACAACTTGAACGTTTCCAACCGTATAACCCTCAATTCCTCTCATCTGATTTATAAGAAGCATAGTTTCCATTAACTCCACATTTCCTTGCACAGCCTCAGCTATAAGAGTATTAGATTTTGATTTTTGAACAACGTCTGCCTCATAGGTACCGGTTATCCCACGTCTCTCTTGGAAGATTTTGTCTGATTTTTTGCCAAAGTTTTTCCTGTAATCAGAAGTAAGATTACTCGTGCTGACTCTTATAAAATCTATCTAGTTAGGAGCATTCTTTGTTTTAACTGCGATAACTCCATAAGATTCCAAAAGTTCATTATCAATAATCTCCCAATTATCGTTACAGTATGGACTAAGAATATCTTTCAACCATGTTACTGAACCATCAGATTCCGTAATTATAGGAGAAGGAAATTCAACATTGTCTATACCATTCTACATAGCTTCTTTCAGAGCTGATTTTACCTGTCCAGTTATTCTTAACCTTTTAGAAGGTAGACTTTCTTCATACTTTAATACTTTATCAACAAATTCCGCTTCAGAAGTAGCTACTATTGGAGCTTCTTTTCCGTATTTCCTATATATGTATTCTCCGTTCTCATTTGGAATTAGTTTGTTCAATCTCTTGAGCCTAGCAATTACACCTTCTCTTGTTACCTTTTTAGTAGAGGAATATTCTGGAAACCATTTACCCATCATATCTGAAATAGTCTAATTTGCCTCCTCAGTAGTAATAGATAGTTTAAAAGGTGCTGGCATAAACTCATCAATGTTTTCCCACATCTTGTCAGTATTAAAAGAAGTATTAATAGCTGTAAAAGATTCAGGAGCATTTATTCCATCATATATATAAGTATTACCCTCTTTCCTAAAGTTGGAAATCTATATAGGGGCTACAAGTAATTCTCCTTGATATATATTAATTCCATATTTTTCAAGCATTCTCTAATAAGTTGCCAACTAATAACTATACGCAGTTTTTTTAGGAGTTGAAAACTAAAAATAATCATGTATAGAAGTCTTATAATCTAGTATATGAGGTTTGCCAGAACTATCTATAATTAATAAGTCAATTATACCCATAAGTTTAGTAGGAGCTCCATTGTGCATTATATTAGTGTCCTAAGTTACTGCAAACTCTGGATAATAAGCACACCCTTCCCCAAATTTTCTAGTTAAATCCTAATGCAACTTCCTAGCATATTCTATAGACTATTGAATAGCAATGGGAGTTAGAAATTCCTAATTCTTTTTATCCACATTAGCCTCTATATGTTCTTTTAAAGACTAGTCCTCCAACTCAAAATTGTATTTTCCGTTCTATTTTTGAAAGCATATTTGCAGAACATTATGGATCGCCGAACCAGTTTTAGCCTAAATTTCCCATTTATGTGTCATCTACTCCCTAAGTGCCTTATGCTATGCAGGGTCTGTTATTTTCGGGAGGTTATTCTTATCTAGATCAAATTCTTCTATTTCAGCATCTGTAAATTGCCCTACTTTCCAGTTAGAATATCTTCTACTCCAATACTCCTCCTCCCTAAACTGGGGGAATAGAAGTTCCCCAGCAGCATTCTTTAATCCTGATAAGAATTTATTAACACCTACATATGGAGGATCTTCTACTGCCATGTTTCCGTCTTCATCGTAGACTACCTTTCCTGCCCTAATTGCATCATACATAGTTTTCTTTACCTTATGGGTCTCTTTAGCAATCTAACTAAGTTGATTAGACACATTTAACTAGGCAGAGGACATACTAAATACTAAATCCCCTAGGGTAGGCTCAAATGGAGCTTTTTCAAGTAGGAAATCATCTAATTCTATTTCCGAATTAAATTGTTTTCCTTTATATGTGTATTTACAAGCCATTAGTTACAATATTCTTCTAGTTGTTTCTTTTTAAACAAATCTGACTTCATATTATTCAATTTTCTGTGTAGTTCTGATCCCTTCATGTTAATAAATCCTCTAAACTAATTATTTAAAGCAGTTGAGTTGACAACCTAAGCTAATTCCTTGAATGATTTAGTATACAGCTGGTCATTAGATAAGGTTTTCACACTGTCCTACCCCATTAGAATAGAATCCAAAACTCTCTTAGTATTATAGTTTATTTCATTAAGAATATTTGGATCAAAATTAGATATATTAGAGGAAAGCCCCATTAAATGCCTTGCTGTTTCTGTTACAAATATTTCTTCGTTTATATCATTTCTAGATCTATTTGGGTATTTCTAGGAGAGTAATTGATAATTTGGAAAACTTTCAACGGAAGACACTAATTCCTAATACATAGAGGGGTTGGTAAATCTCATAGAACCTACAAGGATATGCATAAGCTCATGTAATGGGGCATCAACCGAGTTTCTATCAATATTGACGTAAATTTCCCCATTATATACGAAAGCATTTGCAGAGGCTACCTCTGGTGCAACTTCCTACCATTCTGGAGTAGTCAGTTCCACATCTGTTACGGTATTAAAAGTTATTCCATATAGACTCGCTAATTTCTCCAACGACTCATTAAATACCATATAACTGTTGATAACTGAGTCTACTTCAATTGGATTCACATCAAAATTATCAGAAGTGGGTCTATGAGTTACATCTACAATCGCATCATTTACAATAGGAGTTATTTGAACTTCTAGGTCCCTATATTCATTGTTTATATCTATTGTTGCTTCCTCAACAGTGCTCTTTCCAGTTTCAGAGAGAATGTCCTCTATTTTCGCACTATTATCCTCCTTTATGTGCAACCTATCTCTTAAATGTGCTTCAGAATTAGCTTTCGGAAGTTCGTCCAAATAAGGGAATCTTCCATATTTATCAAGATAATCCCTACATACGGCATTTAGAATAAAGTCCTGAATACCAGACTTATCTTTCAAATTCTGGTATTCAGGTGCTTTTTTATTTATACATGTTAACATGGGTTTAGTTTGTCTTTAATAATACTTTCTAGTAAGTTAGTATCTACCTTTCTGATTCCATTTACTTTTGTCGTTGGAATATTCTTAAGGTCAGACAAGTCAATTTCAGTTGACCCTGACCAAGCTTTAAGTATCTTTCCTGATTCAATATCATAGGTTATATTATAACGTACAGTATTCTCCCCATCCTTATATGATGCTTTTAGAACTTTTTCTGATTGTTGAATACTTCCAGTTGGGAAATAGTTAGTATCAGATGAACCTATAAACTAATACCCTTTTATGACTCCTGGTTTATTTCCATTTTCATCCTCTTCAATAGAATCTAATTCCCAATTACTAAGCTTCTTCATCATCTCATACTTATGAGTATTTGAATTTCTTGCCCATAAGTAGTTAGAATAAGAAGAATATGGACTTCCCTTCGGAGCTACATATGGAAGAATATCGTCTATATCTATTTTATCTAATGATAGTGTATATTCTGACTTGTCATAAGCCTTTTCAAAGTTATGGAAATCTTGTATTATCCCTGTATTTTGGAAGTTCTCTAATATTGGGACTAGAGAGTTTTCTGATAACTTCCAGTTATTAGCTATCATAGCATAGTATGTAAATAAATCAACTAAAGGTATCGGAGTTGATAATGTTACCTATGCCTAACCATCAGGATTAAAGGTTGTAACTTCATACTAATACGCATACTTTGCCAATTTATTAAATTCCGCCTTATAAGCATTAAGAATTGCTGTATCAGAATCAGTTCTAGGAAGCATATTTATTGGAAGAGTATATATAATACTTGCATTCCTAGAGACTGTATTAGTAGACAGGTCATTCATAAGATCTTTAATAAATCTATTATCCTTTACTCCAGGGAAGTCCACTCCAGGTTTAATCTTTCCTGCTTTTAAGTCTGGAATAACCTAAGATTCCATAAACATTCTAAATGTAGCGGCTCCCCAATCACTTCCTAAGTGAACTGGAGTATCTTGTGCTAATATATACTTATTTCCCTATTTATCAAAAGCCTAATTACCTTTTGGAATAATCATCTATACATCGTTCTAAAGTAACCATTGTTTCCTTAGGGAGTCCCCAACAAAATTTTCAATACCTTTTATGATTCTATTCTCATCATTATATCCAATCCTTTTGGATAACTCCAAACTCATACTCCTAGATGATCTAAATTTAAAGGATTCTGAGACTTCTCTAAGGGCTACTGCTAATGTTTGGACATATCCCATAAAGTGTGGAACAGTAGCCACTGCCTCTAATATATTGAATGAGTGTTTTACCTTCTCATAAGCATTTATAGCTCTTTGTCTATAAGCCTCATCAAATGCAAACTTGTTAATATCAATTATATCTTTCTCATCTTTTGTAATATCATATACTGCGCGTTCAATTAAATTGACCTACCTTAAAAGACCTTCTGGATCAGTTTTGATTCCCTAGTTAAGACTAAATATAGAACCAAGTCTTCTCATCTCCTTAGCCCCCTATGCAAGGGTGTAGAGATCACTTAGAACTGTCTCGTCTATATTAGATAAGTTAATTACATATTCTTCAACAGAGTCAATAAGTTGGTTATACATTCTCTATGCATATTTAGAAGGGCTATTATATTGACCTCTAAGAGATTCCAAACTATTCAGTTTCTCCTATATAGTGTATCTAGCCTTACCAAAAATTGCAATAGCTTTCCCTAAATCATCATTCTTTTTCAACTTCTACTCCTATCTAAATAATTCTGAGAATTTCTGTAAAGGACTTATTGGAATAGTAGTTCCTTCTAGATCTTGGTGTACATCATACTTGTTGAGTAACTCTTTTGGACACTGCTCAAAATATTCAAATACGTCTACAGGTTGAGAAACCTCCCTTTTTCCAGTAAACACATCTCCCTCTAGTAAGGAGGTCACTATACTTCCAGTGGGTGACATCAATATTTTAGCAACATCTTTGAAATCCATACCTATGGTAATACCATAGATATACATTCCAATAGTTTTAGTACTTGCATTCAATTTGGACAGAGCTAACTCTTTAGCATTATCTGTTGCCAGTGACAACAAAGCAGATAGGGTTAATGCAGCATCATTATCATTAGTTACCTAAGATAAGGCTTCAAGGACATCTGCATTAGTTATCGTATTAGGATCTTTACTTCTAATGTTAGCAAGAGTTTTATACACCTTGCTTCCTATCAAATGTCCCTGATGATTATTGTTAAGCAACAATCTGGATTGCTGTTCTGCAGTTCCATAATTCAATACCCAGTTATTGTATTGAGTCAATCCGAAGAAGGCTTTCAAACCAGTAGCACAGATTGCGATAGCTTCCTTACCTACCTAATTCTCTACAATACTTTGATACTTGTTTACAAAATTTCCGGGAGTTCTATTCTTGGCTTCCTTACCTTCAGCTGACTTCTTTGTTTCAGCTTTTAGAGGTCCAGTAGTTCCATCTACAGAAGTCTAAGCCTATATTAGATTAACTGGATCGATAATTGTATTATACATAGACATCATAGTATAGTTATTAACTATTGTGGATAGTTTGTCCTTGTCTATTCTATCTAGGTATAAATTGTGGTTGTCTACTATTTCCTTAAGTTTCTAGAAGATGCTATTAAATTGCTCTCTATTTTTAATAACAAACAGACTACTCACCTCCCTCATAAACTATGGAATATATCCATTAGAAGGAATATGGATAACTTTAATTTCCTTAAGCATCTGCCCAAACCTACTTAACTATTCTGGAGTGTTAATATTTAGAGAAATGGCTACTTCAGTATTACTAGGAGTATATTCTCCAGTTTTCTTATCGTAGTCCTATGCCACTCTAATATTAAATAAATCTCCATATTTCTTAAATAGGTCTGTGCACTCATTTATATTATCTGATTCCTAAATCTCTGCCTCTTCTCCAGTTGGCATAGGTAAATTCTCGGAAGCCTTCCTCATTTCTACATTTGTGAGGTCAGTATATGGAGACCACAATTGCAATATACCGTTAGAGTCTATATCAAATGTTGCTAAAGATACAGCATCTACGTCATAGTCAGAACCCTACAATAGGATCTAGTATGTAGATACATATGCAGTATTAATATCAGGGTTATCGAATGCGATAACCTTCATAGGCATGTAAGACTACATAGACTGAGCAGGAATACGTGCTGCCACAATATCTAGAGATCTTAAGAAAGAAGTATGCTTTTCTCTTCCGGCTCTAATTATAGGATTTGTATCTGGTTCCTACTGATAATTTTCTAGAGCAACACTATGGTATTCTGCGTTACTTCTTAGAATATCCTGGGCAGTATTGCCACCAGACATAATATAACGACCGAAACTTCTGGCATTCTTATTAACAGATTTTCTAAGAGCTTTACAAGTACTATCTATAATAGATGGGAAATCTATTAGATTCTCAGATAGTTTAACTGAGTCGTATTTGAGTTCATTAATATAATGTTCTAAGTCATCAGAAACTATTACCTCGTTTCCAAGTGAGTCCTCATATATTTCAGTGTCTGGTGTTATTTTATATAGGGTATTTCCATTTGCATCTAATCTGTAAACATTGCCTTCTTCATCAGTAGAGGTTACTATTCCGCTGAGTTTTTTGAGCTAAGAACCTGGGACTCTCTTTTTATTAAGAACATAGAGGTGATTACCATCAGCTCTCTTAAATTCTATAGAATACTACTATGGATTAACTTTAGTAGCCTAATTCTTTAAATACTGCTTTATAAAATAATCTCTGTCATTCTAAACGGTATTTAAATCATCAAATTCCCTTAATCCAAATTTTGTTGCAAAGGTTTTAGGCATTATAACTTCATATGCCTATTCTCGTAGTGAATTTTTGTCAACTGTATGCCAGTCCCCATCTATTCTAACCTACTAAGATTTCTTTAGTAAGTTTAGAACCTACATATGAACTGATCTAAAGTTGGCAGCATTTACAACAGTATTAACTCCATTTAATTTTATAGAACTTCCATCATTTCTTCCGAGCTTTACATTAACCCATTGAGCATACCTATTAAACCATTCCCTTGTATTTTGTCCGTTCTTAACTAGCTACTTATACTATTCAATCACATCGGGAGTAGTTTTAGACAGGTTTTGTAAATCACTCTACAATTGCCTTCTAAGTCTACTCTTAATAACACTTAAATAAGTTTTGGCATTTTCTAAAGTAATGTTTGGGGCAGATCCATAAGCTTCAACCATCACTTGTTTCAAGGCATCTACATCCTACTGTGTTCCTTCCCAATTCTCCTCTAATTCGTTTACATCAAATAGTGTGGAAGCTGAGGTTAAATCCCAAATCTAAAAAGATCCTTTGTCAGTTTTAAACCTAACGTTGTATCCAGCCAAATTTCGCCCTACTCTAACATCCTCCACTACCTATGTAACCTTTCCACTTTGTATATCCTTCTTTAACTATTTATATTCTTTAGGAGTTCTTATAAGTCTAGATTCTGTTACTGGGGCAACCTGTAAATTACCATCTGCATCTTCAACCTCAGAATCTACATTAGAAGTAACTATATACGTTCTTCCTAATTCTAGATTAGTTATGTCCGAATCTGGATTATTTATATCATAAACAGGAATCTACTGTGCCTGTAATGCTTCAAGTTCTTCCTTAGGATTAGTAAAAGACTCGTACTTCCTTCCTCCATACACCTTCATAATTTCATGTGAAGGGGTTAGCACTGACAGTACTCCAGGGATTTTTTGTTTGATTCCACTTCTAGTTAAGAAAGCTGAGACAGTGGAAAATACTTTGCGGTAGATATTATTATCCGAAAGAGGGATATTGACATCGGCATAGGATATTTTCTTTCCAGCCTTAGCTTGCTCCATTAAGTCTAAAGCTATAGTCTTGGCAAAATTATCGCCATTAGAAGTAGATATAGCCTTTACTATAGAGTGCATTAAAATTTCCTAGAAGTTTTGAATAGATTCCTCGCTTCCATCAGCAAATAGTTCCTATACAGCCTATAAATGTTCTTTTGTATTTATATCAGTACTTTTCCTAAGTGCATCATATAGTCCAATAGCAGTATCAATAGTATATCCTTTTGCTGCACAAGCAGAGATTACCTGAGTCATTAACGAAAGTTCTGCCTCGTCAGCATGGTGTTCCTTATCAAGCTGGATTCCAGATTGATACATGTGTATCCTCTGTGTATCATATGGGACATCATCGTTATACCTACTGGCAGAATTAATATTAGCTGCACCTTGCTTTACAGCACCTGCTGTAGCAAGATAATGAACATCAGACATTTTTAGGGCCTGCCATATGTCATCCTAAGTCTAAATATTGTTATTCTTAGGAGTTCCTATATTGTTCATTGCTAGTACAACATTTTCCACTGAAGTATTAGACGGAAGAAGCTTTCCATTCTTCAATTCCATAGAGTCTTTACCTCCAAAGAAATTCCACAATTTATAATTAGAGTCAATTACAATACTATTCCCCTACAATGCTTCTCCTATAGGGTTTCCATCAGAAGTAACCTCCTAGACAGTTCTCCTATAGGTATTGTTTCCTAAGCTTTCTATATTAGTAATTTGATAGGTCTTTCCATTCCTTCTAAAGAAGAATTTTTTGTAGCTTATTTTCTCCCCTCTCCAATTCCTAGTTATGTCAGTTACAAATGGAGTGCTATCCTCGTTTAACCAAACATGATCGGTCATTTTTCTCATCATCCTTTCTAAGAAGGGAGAGTTTCTAATCCAGTCATTAGTTAACCCAAATCCTGCAGTTTTAATGATTCCACCCGTTCCGGTAGTTTCGTCCTTAAAATGCACAAACTGTTTCTTACTAATACCAGCACGTGCTCCACCTAGGGAATTATTTTCCAAAATAACTACGAAAGGATTAACGAAAGTAGCGCCATCAAAAGGTTTTATATCATTATCTAGACCTATTATAGTTCCTTGAGTATCATGAATATCATCGATTACAGCAAGATTATAATACTCTGGAATACCGTTAAGCAAATTCAACTAAAATGCGTGCATTGCTGCAGTAAAAGATACATTACGTTTGTGTTGGGCTTGGAAATGTGCTGCTTCCTGTTGTAGAACATCTGCAGACTTACTCTTCTCTGGGTGAGCAATAAATGAACCAACCGTTAAATCCATAAATTCCTAAGACACTAAATAGTCTAAATAATTATATTGCTCAAGTATTGGATTTAGCTGCAGTGTACTGGATACACCATCAATGACATCATTAATATTTCCCTAAATGCCTAATTTTAAAAGGTCCTTGTTGGATACAATATCAACTAATTTGCCATTAATATTGGCTTTAGCTAATATTACATCTCCAGAAGTATTAATCCATCCCTTATAATTGTCTTCTATAAACTTTAATTCAGGTTGAGAAGATTCCGTAACATTTATCCTAAAGTTAGACTTTAGAAGTCCTTTTAATACTTCAGCCTTCTTTCTTTCCCAGAACTACTAGCTTGATGGGTACATTAACTATTTATTATTTCCCTCGAATATTTTGCTTTCTGGTTTGAATCTCGCTACCTGTGCAATGATTGCAGGATTAATTGCCAAATTTCCTTTGGCATTTTTATAGTGAACCTAATCGACTAACTCTAATGGATTAAGTCTAAACATACTATTATGATCTAGTACAATGGCCTTTACAAATTCAACTGGAGTCTTAAACCCAGTATTTAAAGAAGGAAATATCTAATTGAAATTTTCAAATCCATTTATAAAGTCAGATGCTAGTAATCCTTTAACTGGGTATCCCCTACGTACCATATAATCTTCCAAAGTAGCCCAGTCTGATACTACTTTATAGTACATATTTTCATAAAATTCTCCAAACTCCTAAGAAATCAATCTTTCCAATTCGGGAGAAGTAAAGTCTTTAAGGGGTTTCTGAATACCATCAAGGTAAACTGGAGTGTTTAGGTTTATTTTGAGTCTTCCAATAGTTCCCTTATCAGAGTTTACAGAAGGCAGAATCATAATATGTCCATTCCCAACTACATTATTGTCGGAACGCTCCATCAAACCTCCTATAAAATCATATACTACTTGTGAATATGCCATCTCATTTACATTCATAGCAGTAGTAGATTTGCTTCTATCAGAAGGATTGTAAAATTCCTTCGCAGTATAAATTCCCTCTAATAAGCCCGGGGTGGTTAATAGTTGGAAAGAATTAGAAATAGAATCCTTCTATCTCTCTTGAAGTTCCCACTGAGACGTTAGTGACCCAAGAAGACGACTAAGAGTTTGATTACTTTGTCCATTTCCTTCGCCATCTTTTACTTGAGTTGCAGTAGTTATTCCATCCATGTTGGCTTTAGCAAGAGCCATTAAATTTAAAGTTCTAACATCATTACCATGAATCATTCCGAGTTCATCCAAATCCCAATTATATGATGGAGCATTTCTACCATATATCATAGAGATCAAGTCTTGTCTTGTATTAGTAGAAACACCTGAGAGTATTTCTTTAGATACATACTAGTTAAAGATAACCCTAGAAGCAAACTTCAATAGATTGGATCCGACCTCATAGGTAGAACCGAAAGTTTCTTTTAACGAATTGATAAACTCTACATTATTCTAGAGATTCATCCTTAAAGTCTTATCTATAAATGGTAAAAGCTTCTAAAAATCTTGGACATAGTTTATGGTCCCAGAAAGTCTTACATCTCCACTATTAGCGAGAACCTCAGCCATAACATCAGTTCCTGGAATTTTAAAGGTAATAGACTTCAGATTGCCATTTTCGTATGATGCGGTAAGGCCTAAAGAATTTTTATAGGATTCCCAATTTCCTATTAGGTTTATACTATTAGATACATTAATAGTTTGCTCTAACTTACGTTTAACATTGTTTATACCCTAGTCAAGAAGAGTTCTTACTTGGACTTTTCCATCCTCATCTTGATAATATTGTATATATCGTACATTGAATATAGAGTCGGCTGATTGGGTTACAAAAGCATAGTAGTCAATATCTGGATTTCCAGATATTAAATTCCTAAGACTATTTTGACCATTGAAAATACCCTTTGACAGAGAGTACAGTTTATTTAACTCATCTTGTGTGAAACCTCTATATATTCCCGGATTATCCTTTTTGAAATTATCATTAGACAATATATCAAATATGCTATGCAAGTATTTCCTTGGATTCCTTCTAACTACGTTTATAAGAGATTTTAAGGATTTACCTATCAATTCTTCTGGAATTTCTTTATACAGATCCTTATAGGTTCTTCCAAAATTCTTATCAAAGACAATCTTATCGGTTTCAGTGTTATAGATAAGGTCTTTGATTTTTGCAATTATATGTTGGAAGTTAGAGAAATTTAGGAAGTAACCTTCCTTCGGAACAGTAGATCCCCAGTTATATAATGGGGAAGTATTTATTGCTAACTTAGTAATAGCATCAGCTTCATCTTCTACAAAGATATTCTCAGATACTCTCCATGTAGTAGCTAATTTAGCTGTTTTATCAGAAATCTAATATTTATCTTCTCCAGTCTTCTGATTGAAATCCTTTATTTGGATAGCTTTACCAAGTAAAACGCTTAAATAGGTATCAAAATTCCTAAGAAGAACCATAGAGTTAAAAGCATCCAATTTCTGCTTTGATAGTTTAGAATCTGGACTATTACTGTCACGAGATGTGTTATATACCTCTCTTATAATATCGGTTTTTCCAAGTAATGACTCTTTAATATATGTATCAATCAGTGGTTGTAAGACCTCTAAGATTCCTGTATACTTATTATTCTCGTCGTACATTACAGGCTTAGCAATGGCTTTCTTTATATCTTCCTCTATTTTTAAGTTTCTAGCATTTCTCAAAACACTTCTGAGATATGTTGTTATATTCTTTAGAAGCTATGTTTGATAACTTCTAATATTATCATTTAATTCTTTAGTGTTCTAAACTATTCCAGACTTTTGATTAATAGAACCTCTATTGATAAATAGACAATCAAATAAGTTCTGATTAGTAATGTTCTAAAATTGAACCTCAACTTCTTTTGCAAGTCCAAAAGATTTATCCATAAAATCTCTAGAAGCATCTAATTTAGATTTTATCTGAGGAACATCTGTCAACTAGTCAGTACTAGCTTCTAATGGGTCCACCTACTAAATATCCTAATCACTTGCAATTAGAATATTATTAATATTCTCTGCATTGAAGTAATCTGGTATCTATTCATTTACACCATATCTAGTCGCAGCATCACTAATAGCCTAAGCTATTACCATGCTATCAGTTAGCTCAAACTATTCAGAAATATCCTGAATTAGTTGTTTCATATTACTTTTTAAAGCAGAGGCAGTCCCATGTTCCTTGAGGTGGGCTCTTAGAACACGGGCTGTCATATTTTTAATCTACTTTAATGAAGTATCATCAATACTACATTTTATCATATTAGAAAATTATTTTAATACTTAAAGGACACTCATTAGTTTCTTCTTGACTATCAAGCGCCTTCTTAAACTCTAGTAATTTATTTAATATCTCCTTCTACTCTGATGTAGCTTCATCTGATAATTCTTGTAATTCTTCCTCTATATATTCATCAGTTTTAAGCTATTCTACAAATTCTGTATAATTAGTTTTTCCTAGTAGATCTGCAGTTGAGAAATATACGCCTAAAGAATCTCCTAGAGAAGCCTTGGCAGTCTCAATAATATCCTAGAAGTTCTCCTCAGTTATTTCAATATTTCCAGATTTTTGAGAACTCTATGTAGGAGTTAGAGTAAGTTCTTTTCCATCATATTCAGCAATATAAGAAACCCCATCAGTTTCCAACATAAACTTATACTCCCCATTGTTATTAACAAGAGAAGTTATGTCAGTAATAGGATTATTCTAAGAATCAAAGACTCTTACGTTATCTTTTAATACTTCATTTTCATTACTTATTTTCAGTTCTCCTCCAACTATAAAGGCAACATGTCCAGGAATGGATTCATTAATCTACTCGGCAACTAGTTTATTAGCTTCCTCTATAGGATTATTTTGGTATATATCCATATATGCTTTTCCTACCTTATTAAGTACATAGTCAGAAGCTTCCTTTATCTTAATTGCCTCTGGATTTGTTTCAACAGTATTAGAAGATCCTTTTAAATATTTATAAGTATCCTAATTAGAATAATGTTTTCCATCTTTAGAAGGCCTTAGACTATTTAAGAACTGGGATACTAATCCTCCTACATTTCCCTAGAAAGTATATGAATCTAATTTACCATGTATTTTAAATGGTTTACCATCTATAGCATAGTTCTAAACAGGGCTGTTGAAAGTTCCAATTTTAGGATCATCTTTGTGAATCTTCACATTATAATAGATACCATCTATTTCAGACTAATTCAATATTCCCTCTACCAACTAGAGTGCTCTATTATCTAGAGTGAAAGTGTTTTCTAGTCCTATCAAGGAATTAAGAGTGTTCTTATTATAGAGGAAGGTCATTAATACTCCATCAAATAGACCCGCTAATTTTACAGGCTTCTATGATAATCCTACATCGGACCAGTTCTAAGGTTCGTACAATTTATTCTTCTATTTCTTTCCTTTTGGTAAAGCTTCCACTTCCTCTACTGCTCTCTATACTTTCTATAGCACTCCAGGATTCTTTCTTTCTAGCTCCCTTCTAAAGCTATCATTAGCTATCAAAATCTTAATCAATTTATACGAGGTAAATAGCTATCCAATTCCCCTAACCCCCTGTTCTTTATTCAAGATTTTTCTAAGGTTATCTACATATTCCCTAATTGAAGCTTTTGGAGGCAGCACGTACATCATCTTAACTTTTGGAGAAGATACCTCTCCAGAAAGCTATTTAATATAGTAATCAACAATCCTCTAAGGGCTGTGTAAATTTAGATCAAAAGATACTAAGACAAATGGGTGTCCAGCATTTGCCACCTTGTATACAGTGCCATCTCCTCCTTCTATTTTTCCATTAGTAGAAACTAGTATATCAGTCATGCTGATTTGCGGATTTTTCTTTAAATCAGCTACATCTATCCATTCTTCCTCTGGTTTGGCATCCCAGTCAAAATATAACCCAGGAACCCCCTAATATAATCCTCTATTAGTTACAAACTGAGGTCCAAGCAATTGAAACCCGTTGGCTATTGTCCACTAAGGATCTTTAACAAAGGAAATTGCTCTATCTGTAAAGTTGAATAATCTAAAGAGATTTGATAAAGCAGGATACTGTTCTTTAAATTCAGAGGCAAGTGCTTCAGAGATTTCATGTATAGATAATCCCTAGGTCTTCAAAGCATTAAAACGCTTATAAACCTCTGGATATACCCAACCGTCATCTTTAATCTACATTAGAGTAAACGGAGAGGATAATGCTAATAACGGTAATTCTAATACATTATTTCCATTTGTGCTTATTATAGCTACTAATGATTTGGAATGCCATTCATGACTCCTAGTATCAGAAGAACCATTAAATAGGGTTGTTTCACTTATTCCTTTACTAAAAGGAGTAGGTTTCTATTCTACAAACTCTCTTCCTTCAGCCCTGTTTCCTTCCCCAGGTCTTGGAGAACTCTTTAAAGCAAAGGTAACATTAATTCCTGGTAACTCCAAAGAATCCTGCAGTTTTTCAACTAGCTCCGATTTATCCTTAGTATTAAACAGAATACTTCTAAGTTCACCAATCTTATTGATATAATTATCAATAGACTAAATATCTCTTCCTAGGATCTGGTCCACTTTCATCAACCCATTAACACTATCTATTCTAGCTGCTCCCCACTCAGGACCGCCATTTGGAACAGGATAACCTTTATCATCAACTTGCACTCCTAACTCAAAAGTGTTAAAGGAATGTAATAGCATATCAATCCCATTAGAGTTAGCAACTGACTATGGAAGGTCATCTCCTTGATTTGTTTTATCAATCTACTACTTATATTCTGCTTCTGAAACTGTATCAGTATTAGTAATTGGCTGTAGTTCATCTTCGTAAGGAAGTTTCTCTACTGGTGCGGGAGACTCCTCTGGAAGTAACTTGTTAATAGCAGAGTCTATCTTAGATAGAACATTCTCCACATTATTGTTAAAATTCTCTACTGTGTCTGCTTTATTATTAGCCGTAGGATTCATATCCTAATTTATAAAATCTATTTGAGGATATTCTCCCTAGTAAGAAGGATCTAAGGTAATAGGACCTTTAATATCATCTACATATCCCGTTCCAAGAGTAGCATTTAGCTACTCAGCAATTGCCTATAATACGGGGCTTCCATAGAATGAGTTGATTTGTTCCTATGTTCCTTTATTAAGCCATCCATCTTTTATTCCAAAGAAAGGATACCATAAACCTGGCTATACATTCTCTTTACCTCCACGCCCAGTACTCATATAGAAAGGTATATGGACACCATTGATATTAACTACTACTATATTTCTATGATAGTAATTTATCATATTATTAGTTCCAGTTTCATTATTACTACTTAGGAATGGAATCTAACAAAGAGGTAATTGTATTTGTTGATTCCCTAAGGAAATAGTTATGTTCTCTACATTGGCAATTTTTCCAAATCTACTTACCATTTCTTCGTGAGATAGTACTACATTCTATTTAACCTATGTAGAAACAAGTGCAGTGATATTATCAGAAGATATTAATTCAGGGTTAGCTGCTACATTAAGACCTACTCTAGTTACAGCATACTCATGTTTACCATCCTCATGGGATTTAACTCCTACTATTACCCCAAAATCGATATTGCTTGGATCTCCTATACGAACTATCTAACCATATTTTAGATCAGTATTTGAGTCATCCACATCCAGCCCATTATCAGTTTTAGGATTTTTAATAGCATTTTCCTAAACTTTAAGAAGATTACTTCTAAAAGCTTCTGGGCAATCACCCAAAGATATTTCATCATACTAGTGACTTGGTTTAATATCTGGAGTATCATCCACAACTACTATTGGCTCCGGAGCAGGTTCTGGAGTAGGGGGTGGAGTACTGCTAGTTCCATCCTCTAATCCTCCCTCGACATCATCTTTAGGCTTCACCTCGGTAGTTGTCTCTGCGGATCTTGGGGTGTATGGTACTGAAGCACTGCTAGCTGACACAACCTAATCAAGTAGTTGCTTTCTTTTATTTGCATAGTTTGCAATAACGTTGTTGTTTAGAGATTCGTTAATTTTCTCTTGTAGTTGTGTAGAATTAAATTTAGGACCAATATCTACAGGTGCAATTATAAGACTTCCCTGTTGTGCCCTAGTAATACCAGTGTATATATCTTTAAGGTATTGAGCTGTTGCAGACTTCTTAGTATTAGGAGAAGTCATATACGAATTAGGAGAAGCTTCAATAATATAATATCTTCCCTCTAGTCCCTAAGCTGATCCACCTTCTTTTAAGTCTATAAAGTCAGAGTATTCATCAGATGACAACAACTTATAAATAGGAGAACTGGTATCTGTATAAATATACCCTATTTTTTCTCCTTTCTGTAAGGTCTATATGAGCTTATTAACATCAGCCTTAACCTCCTCAACTACAGTATCTTTTCCTAGGTTTAGTTCATCTTGTGGAACCTAATCATTACCCACACTGTAAGCAATTAACTTATCTCCGTACAACCCAGTTTCATCCTAGAAATATTCAAAGTCCACAACCTAATCATTTGGATTTTGCATGAATGCTTGTAGTCTCTGCTGGTTGTGAGTTTTCAGGGAATTATCGGTTCTCATAGACACTCCAAGTTTTGGAGTCCTTATAAAGTTAGTCCTATTAAGATCTACTTTCCATGTAAGATCTTTTCCCTTTATATTTATAGGGTGCTGTCCTACCACTCCAGACTAGTCAAAGTCTCCAGCAGTCAAAACAGTAATTCCATATTTCTTGGCAAACTTGTCAATTAAGTCAAAGTCATAAGATGAGAACTTAGATACTTCATCCAAAATTATTAAACTAGGATGCGAAGAACTCTCTTTTATACCTAATGAAGACTTGATTTCGTTCTCACTTGTAACCTGATAATCGGATTTTGGAACTAATTGGTCTCCTGAAACTGGATCTATAGGATATTCTTTCCACTCAGAGCTTATTTCCTTCATAAACTCTGCACGACCATAAGTTTTTGAATTTTTGTCGTCTAATCCTATATCTCCCTAAATTTTCACTGCACTATCAGAATTAGCCCCATGTACTACTGCAACATCCTTTAGAAGTTCTGGATTAAACTTTCTAAGCATAGCTACAGTTTGCCTGAACACACTTGAAGTTTTGCCACTTCCAGCTATACCTTCTATCAAAACTGCGTTGGAATACCTAGGAATAGGGAGGAAGTTTATAGAATAGTCACTAAGGGATTCATCCGCTAATTCAGATTCCCTTCCCATTAATTTAAGAGCCTCCTACCTTTCACTCACAGATTTAGATTTCCAATCCGCTGTCAACGCTTTCCTAAAGGCTTTATAGAAATTAGTAAAAACATTTCCATTTACTACTGCAGCATAACTGTTATAAACAGCCAGCTCCTGCGTTGCTATAGGAGCTAATGGACGTTCTGAAGTAGGATCAATTATCTGCTTATATTGATTATAAAAGTCAGAACTTTTAACGGCGGCTCTACTTGCAAGCCACCATATCATAGAATTATCATCTAAGTTGCTTAAATCCTCATTTAATAGCTCATTGGCTTCAGTATATAATTGGAACCTTTTAGGATTAATAAATTCAACAAGCTTAGAAGGATCTTCCAGTTTATCTTTATTTTTCTAGAAGAAATCATATATCGCATCCTCCGCAGCTATTTTCTCTTTTTCAAAATCCTATCTATTTTCTTCACTAACGTTATCAGAATTAGCACGAAGTAATTCCTCATGCTTATTCATACTGTTTATAGTATTTCGTAGTTCTAAGAATCCGTCCCATTCCAACAATGGATCTTTATCAGGAACTGAAATAATACTTTTAAGGTTCTTGTAAATTAGGAGGTCTTTCTTTGTACTTACTCTATCTTGTTTAGATAGTTTCTAGCCCTAATTTATCTAATATAGCTGTTTTAAGAATTTTAACTTATTTAGATTAACATCAATATCAGCAATGAAAGCATCTGCAGTTTTGCTATCAATTTCAGCAAGTTCTGGGCGTTTGTCTTCCATCTTCTAATTGATTTCGTTCAAGGTAGCATTGTATCCGAAGTAGTTACCTAGTTCAGCACTATCCGTTCTAGCCCCTTTTATAGCTGCCTCATAAAGTTCAATAGTATTGATAGCATTATCCAAATCTCTATAAAGCTGCTCATCCATGTTGAACTTTGTAAGATTGTTTGAAACATCATTAAAAGATGCATTAAGTCTAGTAATTAAAGTACTAATATTTATAGGTTTTTTACCTATAGATATAGAGAACTCATCAAGGTTTTTCTCAAATGCAGTTCCTTTTAGCGACTCAACATCCTTCTAGAGGTTCTATATTTCTACCTCCTTATTAGTCCATTTCTCTATTTCGGAGACACTACTGGTATTGAATGGGTCTTCATTCTCTTCTGCCTCAATTGCTTTGGCATGCGCTATTTGTTTTAAATTCTCTAGTACAGAGTTTAACTGATTTTTTGTTTCAGAATTTGCAACGCCAGTATCCAATAAAGGCTTCAGGTAAGCCTAAACATTATTCAGAAGTATTTCAGATTGTTTCCTCACAAGTTGTATTGCAAGATTTTTCTTCTACTCTTCTACATCAGGAGCCTATAAATCAAGAGAATTAATTTTATTTAGTATCTATTGAATCTCAACTTTATCCTAATCAGAACCAAACTGGCTTATTAAATCCTACTTTAGTTGCGCTGGAATAGCGTTCTATGTAGTTTGTGCACCTTCTAACCAATCTGATTCATCTCTACCTATAATATTGTTATAAAGGTCTGATACAAGCACCTCTAAATTTTTAACTTCAGTTGGAGTATTTGCATACTCAGCACCATGTCTCTTTATGGTTTCACTAGCTTGTTGAGCTACTTTCCTATATATAGCAGATATATCCCTGATTTTATCACGTCCCTCACCAGTTTTCCACTCGTTGTACTCGTTCCAAGTAACCGCTTTCTCATTCTCGGTAAGTTCTGAAAACTTCTTCCCGTACTTATTCTCAGCGTATAGAGGGAAGGTTGTAGTAGTAAACCTACCACTTAAGTCAGTAGTCATTTCAAATAATGAATCGGCTACGAACTCGTATGAGCGTTTTCCCTCTACCAATTCAGATAACTATTTCTTGGTGTCTTTTATCTATGTTTCAAGGGTCTTTATTGCTTGTTTATCTTCTGCGGAAGGTTCGTTCTAACGCTTCTCTTTGTCCGTTACCGTTCCATCCTGGTTAGTATCAACTGTAGAAGCTTGTTTTGCCTACAGCTAAGACTGTAATTTTACAAGTCTAGAGCTTAAAGTGTTAAACTCATTAAGGTATGCTCCAGCAGTAGTAGAGTTATGTAGAGCATTAAATCTTAAATCTCCTAGGGTCTGTTTATCCAAGAACGATTTATCAGATAAGGCTGCTCCATTTGCCTCTAATATGTTTTGGATTATTTGTGCCTATTGTTTTATAGCCTACTTTGCATACAAGTCCTAATTATTCGTTTCAGTACCTGGTGCGAATAAAACCTATCCATCTTTAACTTCAAAGTCAGTAGCAGAACTATTAGGATTTGCAATTTGCATCTTGTCTACCTACTTTATAAAGTCCTGTAGACCTCCGTTCCTAGACATATAGACCATTTCCTGAATAGCCTATTGAGAAGTCATATTATCTAGCTACTTGAATCCCTTGTAACTAGTAAATGCATTAGTTAAACTTCCACCAACGGCACCTCCTACTAAAGACATTCCGTACCTATCTAAGATGTCCCTACCATTCCATTCTCCTTTGTCAAAATCGTATCCAAAAGCATTAAGTCTAGTGTTGTCTCCCTACAGCCACTTTACTACATCGTAACAACCTTTTGAGAAATCTGCCAATAACTCTTCAGATACCTCCTCTACTCCTTCTCCAGCTCCTGCTGCTAAAGTAGCCTTTAGAGTTCTACTACCGTTGGCATATTCTGCATTAGCAATGTTCTTACCAATATTGAATAACCTTTTAACATACTCCTTCTTGCCTTCCTTAGGAATATTAGTTAGAGCCGCACCAAACTCCTTTCTCAAGTTGGATGTTTCATTATCAAGCTAGGTAAGTGCTTTAGCTATAGCTTTAGATTTGTATCTATCTGCTCTAAGCTCGGGCAAAATCCATTCACCTATTCCAGTATTTAACAATGCATATTCTCCTGCAGAGTATCCCAAAGTTAAAAGAGTGGCATCTAAATCTGACGCTCCTGCCTATTTAGCTTCACCATAAGTATCAGCAACAGTAATCCCAGTCATATATCCCTTACTAAGGATCTCTCCTATTTTTTGATAGCTTTTCAAGAAAGAATCCATTTCAGCTTGAGCCTTGAGAGCAGCTACTGTATTAAGTTCTTGTCCAGCTTTAACTAGCTACTCACTAGTAGCTCCTGATTTCTATAAAGTGCTAAACTTCTCAGAAGCTTGTTTTAAATAATTTCCCTCTAATTCTTTTAGTTTAGCTGCATAACTGGATTCAATAGTTGGATTAAGTCCCTTAACAACTGCTGGTATTTTTTCGAAGATAAACCTCTATTCTTTTAACTATCCTGCAACATCTCCAATCAGATCAATAAAATTTTCCCAGCACCATGTGTTCTATTGAGCATATTCAGTTTTAGCTGTTTGTCTATTTAATGATTGAGACCATCCCTCTATAGCAGAGAGAGTTGGGCTATCACTTCCAACCAACATCTTACCAAGAGTAGCTCCAAGACCTGCCATTTGTGTAGCAACACTAAGTCCTGCAATCCAGGGTCCAACATAAGGTATAAACATAGATCCTACTAAAGCAAGATTCTTCATAACTGTTCCACCTATGCTCTTCTGTTGAATATCATCAGAATCAAAAAAGTCATACTTATTCCAGAAAGAACCATCTGTAGTAAGGACGTTCATTTTATTTAAAACTCGTCTACCATATACATCTCGTCCGTCAAGTTTTTCATAATAGAACTCTCCATCCTAATTTGTCTTAAGATCGCCTTTATGATGTTCTACCTTTTCGCCGGTAATAGGGTCAATATGAGTACCATCCTAGTCATACTAAGCCATAACAAGAGTATCGAAGAAGTTCCCAAAGAAATTATCATTTGGAGAGTCCTCCCACTGTGCATTCTCTAAATTAGCCCCAGCAGTTGTTGGATTAGCAAGAACCTTATGAGACTGGGCTAGTTCATCTGCAGACTTGGTAGGGTCATCTACCCTACCAAGCTTTGTCAGATTAAATACCTATTCATAAGGATTTGCCATAGTTATTTCTTTAAACATAGGTCCAGACATCCTTTGGCCTTCTGGAGCTATAATACTATCTCTATGATATATTGTTTGCCTCTTCATAGATTCCGCAAAGTTAGCATTTGCTAAGTTATTGTAGTATAGTTTAGCTGTATCATAAGCCTTATTAAATGCAACCTTGTCAAAATCTCCATCAGAATTTGTAAACTACTCTTGTACATATTTGTTATTTGCATATGTACTTCTATCCTGCAATGATGTGTTTGCAGCAGTTAATCCTACAGTTACTATATTATCAAAAGATGCTTGAGGATTAGCAAGCATACTCATGAATATATCATTTTGCCTTCTTTCCATAATTAAATTTGATGAGCAGGTTTCCAATTAGCTCTTACGTCTCTTGCCTACTAAGCTTCTTCCAATGATCTTGCCTCACCAACGGTCATCTTAGATGTAGTAGAAGCGTGATAATTAACATCCAAAGGAATCCATAAGGTTCCCTCATAAAATCTATTGTAGCTTCCTGTAAGAGAATTGAAGAATCCCTTTTTGTTAAATTTGTCATCCTTAGTAATCTGTATAAGGTTGTCAATCACAGAATCATTTGTAACCTCCTTAAGTAGTGGATTATCATCCATTTCACCCATGCCAAGTGCTTTATCACTTGCGGTAACATTAACTACTCCAAATCTTCTCCAATTTCCAGTTGGCTCTCCCTAATCATTGTAAGCATCAGATAAACCATACTTCTTATATGCAGCATTAATTGCCCTCCAATATTTCTTAATGTCTTCTGGTTTTCTAACATCTACTCCTTTTGACCTAAGTAACTATTCCGCTTCCTATTTAGCTTTTACAATCTTAGGAGAGGTGTTAGGAATTATTTCTCCATTATTTTTAATAGTACAAGGATAGTCAATTGAACTAATTTTTCCATCATTCAATATAATACTTCCAAAGGCTGCAGAATTAATAGTGTGTCCTCCCATAGTGGCATGATTTGTATCAAGTATTCCAGCATACTCACCGCTAACTGCATCCTATAAAGTAGAATTAGTTCCTATTGGCTTTCCTTCAGCATTAGTAAGTGGCATAGTATTAGCAATTACTTGGACTGCTCTACTCGTTCCAGGATTTAATACATAAGTACTCTAAACACCCAAACCGTTTAGGAACCTTTGGGAAGTATTCATTTCCATCTTATCTAATTCAGAAGAACTTCCAGACTTCTTTTCACTCTTGCCTTCAGACGGAATAGCTATTTTAAGAGAATTAGTCTACTTTATACTACTAGTAAGATAGGCTCCTACTAATGCAGTAACTGCTTCGTTTTCTGATTTTCCGGTCTTAAGAGCAGCCCAAACTCTAGCACGTTTTGGTAGAGTTGTACTAAGATAGGTAATAAGGGCTTTAACGTTCTCTACGTTTGAGTCCTATGAGGTAGAGTATTTTACGGTGTCTTCAGTAGCTGAATTGATTAATTTCTATTTCTCTGCATCAGATTTTCCCTATAAGGCACGAAGGCCAGCTAAAGCTTCCTTTCCAGCTATTCCCTATTCTTCATATTTATAACTTCCTAAGCTTATTTTGGCAGTATCCAAAAGCTTCTAAAAAGATTCAAAACCGACTCCATTGTTAATAATTTCAAAAGCACTATCATTTTTTGAAAATGCCATTTTAGGAGAATACTTTCTAAGCCATGCAAGATTAGAATTAGTTAATAATTTATAATCATCAGGATTACTCTAATACTACTCTAAAGTAATCTCTTTTATATTTCCATCCTTATCAGAAATTAGAAGATTTCCAGATAAAGTAATTGCAGCTTCTCCAATACTTCCATTTTCTTTAGCTTCCTTTATCGATTCATCAAATCTTTTTTTATTCTAATTAGCTACCTTCAATTTGTATAAGCTACTCAAGTAAGTATTAGCTAATTCTCCAGTATCTACTCCAACTAAACTTTCAGTTGCCAAAGTTCTTTTAAGATTAGTGATGATAGACTTCATTTCATTTGGAAGTCCATCTACATCCTTAATCATATTAAATAGATCTTTCTCTGTAAGTTTTCCCTTTGTGTCTTCCTTATCTTCATCCTTAGAAGAACTCTTTATTGAAAGAGATTCCTTATCAGAATTTGATAATTTAACACTCTGTGGAGCCTAAACCTATGGAGTTTGAACTGGTCTATATGTTGTAAAGAGGGAGGAGACATTTCCTCCCTCTTGTAATTTAGGTATAATGTTCATTACTTCATTACTTTGTGTAGTAAATTTATAGTAGATGGACTCAGTTTACCTCCCTTTCTAAAGAGTGTACTTGAGTTCATCTTGGTTCTAAGACCTTCTATATACTATCTAGTTCCTCTTGATTGTTCTTCTGCAAGAGCATCCGAATCAGTGTAATATTTATCCCTAAGAGCTCTCGCTTTAGCTACATAGTCCTTGTAAAATGGCTAAGTAGTATAATCAGCATCTTCTCCATTGACTGACTACCATGCAGCCAATTTAGCATTAAACTCTTGTGACATATCGTTAACAGAATCTTGGTATTGCTACTTAAGATTTCTTGCCTTTATCTCGTAAGGGCGATTCATATCTTGCATATCAAGAGATAGTGAACGCTATTTATTCTCAGCCAATTCTACTCTCCTATCATAATCTCGTTGAGCGTTTCTATACTTAAGGTCAGACTCTATTCCAGACAAGAAATTATCCCTAGACTGCCAATTACTTTTAAGTCTCCCTGCTTCAATTTGTGCAAGTTCTCTATTAGCCTAATTAATAGAAGCTCTATTGAAGTTAGCTGTATCAGTTCTCCTAGCTATATTGTCCTCCTATCTCTTAAGAGCTTCCTATTTAGTTCTAAGAATTTCCTTATCATCAGCTAGAAATCCCTAATATTGTAAGTCTGTTGCCTACCTGTTAGCATCTAATGATCTTGCCGCATTTAGGGATGCATCTGATGTATATGGCTAAGCTGCCTGTCTTCTTACATCGGCTGCTTGCCTATTCCTAAGCTACATTTCACTAAAGGCTCCAGTAACTGGAGAATATAATTCATAGGTATTTTTTAGAACAGGCTTTATAGATCTTCTAACAACATCCGCAACCTTATTGTTAGTATGTAGAGAGTCAAACAATCTTCCAGCTCCTACTGCTAGGGGAGCAATATCTTGCGCTAATTTTAATCCATTCTATTGGAACCAGTTTGGTTTGCTTTCTGGTTGCTAGGTAGGATTTATAGCGGACCCATTGCCCTACTTAGAAGTATCTGGAGTAACTCCTGTTAATTCATAATCAGTCCAGTTAGTTATACCATCTACACTTTTAATACCATTAGAACTTACTTGATACTTTCCAGATTTAGCGATTTCTGGATCTACCCAGTGCCTTACTTTATTTGTATCAGTATAGAAGTAACGTGTGCCTTCCTTCATTAAGTCATTGTGTCTATTAGCAAGAAGTTGATCATTTCTGATACTTCTAATGTAATCAGACAGATTAGTTATAGCTTCTCTCGGACCTCTCATATAGGAATCCTTATTGGTAACTTTCCAAGATGGTCTAAGACTTCCATTCTAATCAAAGAATGTAGAGGTTGAGTTAGAAGGTAGACCTTTATCTACTAGATGTGCCCATTTGAGGAAAACATTATTGTCATCATTAAAAGAGCTTTTATCCTAAGCGTTAGAATATTCCTAAGCAGCTGATAAAAGACTATTTGTAAAGTCTTTATAATATTGTTGTCCTTCTACTTCTGAGGCATAGGATTTACCCTTCTAAGTGTAGTCGGAATAATTTGAATCTGTTTTGTATCTGGAATCATTCATACCTCTTCCACTATTCCCATAAGAAGATCCATATACTCCTTTATTATTGATTCCATATAGAGTGTTTCCCCAATTAGAAGAGAATTTATTTACATCAAAATCATTAATTCCGTTGTACCATGGAAGCTTAGTACCTTGCTAAGCAAATAAGATACCTCCATTTCTATGAGCCTATACCTACATCATACGAGATTTAGCATATGGGATGTTATCTAGAAGCATTTCGGTAACAGTATTAGTAGCTTTATCCCAAACCCATCCAGTACCTTTTTTAGTCTTGAGACCTGGAATATAATAAAGATTTGGATTATTAGGATCAGCATTCTGTAGTACACCCTAAGCCTAGAGAGCATTAAGAGTGGCAGTTACGCCTGCCTTGCTACTAATATTAGAAGAACCAAAGATTTTGGAGATTCTTGGATCAGATCCAAATCTATAATATCTATTATAGAAACTATTTCTTAGGATATTAATTAAGCCTTTAGAAGGAACTCTAGTCATAACTGATGTCATTCTACTCATTGTATTAGCATCATAGGAGTTATCAAATAAAGAGGCATGTTTAGTTTTTATTTGGGGCTACTATACAGGAGCATTCTATAACTACTGTGTAGGCTATTCTTGTACGGTAGGAGTCCCAGTTGCCATCATCTCTCTAAAATCCATTCCTCCAACTGCCTTACTTAAAGCTAAATAATCTCCAGGGTCAATAGTTCCATCACGTAAGGCTTTTGCAGCATTAACTAAAAGAGGAACATACCTTGATTTATCAGCATCCTAATACCCTTGGAAGGTATTGTCCCAATTATCTGCAACAGATTGAAGAGCATTTGATAAGTAGGTAGACCTATTTGCTATGCTTCTTACACCATTTTTCTCTGCATCAAGCTCAAGGAAATCTTTGACATTTCCATTGTCGCTGTTGAATAGCTATCTCATTAAAGCTGTCTTGACACTTCCATCTCCCCATTCGATTTTAGATGGATCTTTTGGAGCCTAATAAACATTAGACTTTCCCATTTTCCCATATATGTAGTTAGCTATCAAACCATAATAATCTTTATTCTTTTTGTCAGAATTTGTATATCTACCCTTTGAATCATGGAATTGCCCATTGTCAAATGTAATAGACCCATCCTTAATTCCTGACATAATGTTAGCATATGCTGTTCGGAAATCATCAGAATCCTTTTCACCTCTTTTCAGGGTTGCTAAATATTCATTCAATCCCTAGTCAGCAGCCTATGCTAAATCATTGTAATCATATTGCTTTCCGTAGAAGCTATATAGATTAGGAGCAGTTCCTCCTTGCTACATTTTCCTTGCTAGTGACATTATAATATGTATAAAAAAAAAGAGGAAGAGGAGTTGATTATCTCCACTTCCTCTCAATGAGTAATAGATTATTTCTTAATTCTATAGGCTAAGCGACCTCCTTTACGGAAAACAGGTTCACCCTGTGGTTCTTCTGCGCCTCCACCCTGTGATTGCTCTACAAGCTGCAAGAACATTTGAGCACCCTGTGCAAGCATTTGACAATCTTGATTCTGCAATCCCTGTGCAAATAATTGTGCTAATTGCATCATAGGATCTTCTTGACCTCCTTCTTCAGGAGCTGGTTCTTCAGGAGCTTCTTCCTGAGATACTGGAGCTTCTGCACCCTCAGCAGGAGCACCAACTGGACCACCTTGCTGAAATTTCTTAGTCTGTTTTACTGCGTTTTTATAAGTAATTTTCATAATTATATATAATTAAATTAAATGATTTTGTGAGTAAATATACAGTATATTTTTAGCTAACCAAAATTATCAGAAGATATTAAGCATTTTTGTTATCAACATACTCTGCAGGTCTAGTATCTTGTCCTTTGATTACCTTGAAGATATACTTTCCAAGTGATCTACATTTATTATCAAACTATGGGGAGCCTTTAACAGCCTCTGCTGCTTTAGCTTTCTTTATAAGAATTTTAGTTTCCCTACGACTAACAATTCTTTCTCCTCCCCATAGCTCCATCTACGTACTACCATCTGGAGCCAAAACCTTCATAACTGGATCAGAATTATCCTCAATATCTAATTCGTCTCCAATCTTTATACCAGATTTCTCATTTACCTCTAATACGTATGCAGTTTCTGGAGACGATATTAAAGTTTCATCATTTGGTTTTCCATGATGAACCTTCGTAACTTCCTAATCCTCATTTATGAATATAATATCAAGAGGAATCTTCGTATCCTTCATCCACATGGAAATTTTCTAATCAGGATCAAAATAAAATAGCATACCCTCATCTTTAGAAAGTTCCTCTACTCCCTGGAGACCCTTTATCTTTTCCTAATCAGTTTTGGCTTCTTTTACGTTATATTTCCTGTTCCCTATTTTTATTGATACCATTGATCCTAATCGTCAGCAAACAGGTCATTAATAGTCTATTGATCAAGAACTTGAGATGGACTCTAAATGGTATTTGAAGCCTCTGCCTCTCCCTCTCCCTATGCATTATTTATTAAAGCATCTATATCATCACCAGCATTAGTTGGGGTTGGTGAAGAATTATCCACTTGGGCTGAGACTGGAACAAATTTACCATTAGAAGATTTAGTTATTGGAATATCCACTCCATTTATTGTTACAACCTGCTAATCTGCAGCAGAAGACGAAGTAAATGGTCTAGCACTATATAACTAACCTGCCTTACTTAGGATGTCTCGACCTGTACCAGATCCTAAAAATAGAGCTCCTCCAACTACTGTTTTTGGATGATTATTCATCCACTGCTTTGCCTATTTCCATCTACCAGATAAAGTAGTTCCTGGAACTGGGCTCGGCTATTCTCCTGGTTTGACAGGAGCTGACTGGGGAGGATTTTGAGGTGCTTTAGGCTAGTTCCTTCTAGCGGCCATCTATTCATTTATCTTATTTCTTCTATTCTAATAATGTATGTTACTTCTCCTATAATTCTAAGCTAGTGTTGCCAACCTTTCTGCCTCCTTATCAGAAAGTTTAGGTCCGCCCTATTGAGATTTAGCTAGTTTACTAAGTAGCTTAGACAGTTCCGGCTACTCTTTACTTAATAAATTTGCATGTCCCTAAATCTTAGCTCTTCCAGCTGCCTTAGCTATTTTTGCTATCAATCCTCCAACACCAAAAGCTGGTATTGTATTATAATAATCCTGCATTGTCTTTAGTATTATGTAATAATTCTTCTGTAATTAGTTTTCCTGCTTCTAGAGCATATTCATCTTTTTCTTTCTAAGAAGCTTCTTCACTATAGTATTTCTTCTCAAGCTCTTCTAGTTTCTGAGTTACTTCTAGCCTAAAGATTACCTCTTCCTTTTCTATCTCTGCTTGCTATTCCATTTTTCCATCATCTTTTTCACTTACTACTGGAATCCCTTTTTCTGTTATTCCATCTAAGTTCATATTGTGCTTCCTAGCGTGTAAAGCTCCATCAGGAATTACATTTATAGAGCCTCCATTTTGAAACTCTGGAATATCAAGAGGGTTCACTAAGCTTATAGTAGTTTCAGAAATAAGTTCTATAATAGAACCTCCATTCTTATGTTGTGGAGTATCTTGTTTAGATTTCTTTTTACGGTAGTAATAGCGGTCTCCTTCATAGACTAAATCATGTGTATCTTTAAGACCATTTTTACCATTGTAATAGGTATCTGTTTCCCAATGAAGTTCTGGGTTAGTATCTTCCTTACCCTTCTTTAAGAAAATGTAATCTTCGGTTCCTTGTAAAGGAACTACTGATGGTGTATGGAATGGAAAATAGCCATTATCATCGTGATACTTAAGATAATAATCCTAATCTTCTCTAGTTTTTTGATTAACTGCAAATTTATGTCTTTGCATTACATCATAAGGAAGATTATTGTAAGCAGTTTCTAAATCATAGTCTGGACTTATAAAGTCAGGATTAAAGTCTTTAATCCATTCCTAATAAGAAGGTTTACCTGAATCTGGAATTGTTTCCCAGTTTTTTGGTCTATTTTTATAGTAAGATTCTAAAGGATTAAGTTTCTTACCTTTCTATACTTTTAATATAGATCTAGCTTTATTTAAAAGTTCTATAGACATACCTCTACGTCCTATTCTGACAGCTGACTAGTCATAACCTCCTTGCATCTAGAATCCTCTCCTGTTTCCATTAATTGCAGACATAGAGGTACGTATTGCAATTCTATCCTACATATCATCAGATATATTAGATATAATACTTTGCTATCTTTTCGCTTCTTCTATCTCTCTATTAGCTTTCTTTCTAGCCCCAGAACTTAAAAGACCGTATTTCTTTCCACTCTTAGTTAGGGCATCATTTACAGCAGATTCACTACCAGTATAGGAAGATCCTACCTAAGCAAATGCTTCATTATCTTTAGTAATTGTATCTGCTTTTTTACCTCCAAAACCATTTATAAGACCTAGAGGAGTTAAACTTAAGAAAGAACTACCTAAAATAGCATCAGTACTGGTCATACCATCAGTACCTCCACCTAAAGCATTCACTCCTTTACCTAAGAGAGACCCTCCTTTCATTATACCTCCTACTAACATTCCAACTGGACCAAAAGCCATAGCAGCATCTGATATACCATCGTATACGGAGTCCATAGTTTGAGTTATGTCTCCCTTGTCACCTTCATATTCCGTTTTCTAGGGCATAAATGCACCTATTAAATCAGACGCTGCACCTATAGTTGCGCCGATTCCTCCAGCTTTCATTTTAGAAGCCCCTGCAAGTCCATCTTTTATTCCCTTACTTGCCTAACTTATCATCCTAATACTGGAACCTAATTTACCAGCACTACTAATTATATTTCCTACTTTACCTCCTATTTGGTTACCTACCTAACTAACAGCATTAAATCCCTAATCCCAGTTAAAGTTAGCCCCTCCAGTAGTACTATTATTAGTATTCTGGAGAAGCTAGGTATTTTGATAATCAGGATTCACCGCATCATTCATCATATTCTTACCATTTAAAGCAATAGTAGGATCTGATGAATTAGAAGTTAATAATCCAGTCCTAAATTTAAGATTATTCATCTACATTTGATTATTCATCTTAAATGCATTTGAGTAATCGGGCAATTTATATGGAGAAGATTGAGGCATTAAAGTAGATAGAGGAGAACTTGATTGATTAAATGTTCCCATATTATGAATAACTTATACTATATAGAGTATTAATAGCTGATATAATAGCTAATTTATCACCTGTATATCTAATTCTAATTTTAATCCATTTGTCCTTCATTTTTGCTTCTTTCATTTGAGACTCTTGCCAATTCCAAAGTACATACCCTCTATTTCCAAAATCCTCTGGAATATCTAAAAAAGACGGATTAAGAACATCACTTGGAAGTGGGTTTTGATTAAGTTCTACTGGAATTTTAGAAGTCGCCTTTCCATTTAAATCAGTCCATTTAGGTTCGTTTTTCTATACTATATTTAGAGGATTTATTTGTACTTGCCATTTATCTTCTTTATACTACATATTACCTCTTAAACGACCTTTTTCTGGGTCAGTAATATCGACAGCTTTTACATGATTCCAAATATGGTATTCATTCATTGTGCTATCTCTAACTACCTCCCCACCTGCTAAAGCAGAATAATCTTTAGAAGGAGCAGTTTTTCCAGCATAGTAATCTTCTATTTCATTCACAGAATCTCTCCTCTAATAATAAAGAGGCAATAATGTAGATTTATCAAAATTATCTAATTCTATTTTCTATCCATTCTAAATTCTGTAATTTTTTCTATGTTCAGAATCCAAGTTTACATAATCAGAATTGAATAAAATATCACTTCCATTATATTGATAAAGGTGCTTAGTAGCTTCCTACCTTATATACATATTCTTTTTATCTTTTGCAAAATCATAACAATCCCCAACAATTTCATAATGGAAGGATTCTGGCTCCGCACTATTACTTATAATTTCTAGGTTGTCAAATATTTTATGAGCTGAAGGCTAGTCTGCAACTACAAATTCAAACTCAAAGGGATGTTGTTTACCATACCAATAACATGGAGTTATTGGATCAGATATATCTATAATACCTGCCTATCCATGCTTCCAGAAATCAGTAGTTAGGAATTGCTTATTATATTTAGGAATTACTGCTACCACTGATTTATAATATCCACTGTCAACAGTTGACGTATTAGCATTTCCAGTGATATACATTTCAGTAATATCTGGAGTAGTACCATTATACTAAGTATGCACAGAAGCTTTTATATTTAGCAAGGTTACAATATTAGTGCTATTATAAGGAGTTTCTAATACCTGTCTAATTCCCTATTCATTTTTCACAGAACAATATTTAGAATTTATTACACAGTTCTCAATCCATTCTGATTTGCTAGCATCAATGTCAGTAATTTTAGTAGTATATTTAATTCCTGTAGATTTACTTTCATCTTTTTCTCTAGTACCTTTCTAATATAATTCCGAACAAAGATTAGCAGCTTCTGTATTTAGCATTAAAATAGCTATTGGATGATCTTTACTGTAAGTCTCTTTATAGTCAGTAACTGCTGATCCTATAATTAATCCCGAATCTGTAGATACATATACAATTTTGAAATACTTATAATTCTATAAATTATCACGTTCCAGAGTATATGTAACGTAATTAGTCACATTATCTCCTGAAGGTAGAGTCCTATTCTCTAAAGATAATGTTCCAACATAACTTCCGGATTGTGCAGTATTCGGAATTTCATTATTAGATAAACAAACTCCGTCACTAAAGTCATTACCGACTCTACTAATTCCAAGTTTAGCAATCCATTTAGAGGTATTTCTATCAAAGCTAAAGAATTGATTATATATATTTTCAGAATAACTTGGAACCCAACTGTAAAATGTTATCCACTTCTACAATATTTCGTTATAGCATATATTCCATACTTTCTCTTCAAATCCATGGAGATTATCGTAGAAAGTAAACATAACATCATGCTTAAATTTATTGTAATGCGTTTTTACGTTGCGAACTCCTATTATTGGATCAAGTTCTCTTTCAGTAAGAGATATATTTTTATTTAGGAATTGCTGTACTTTGAAGTCAGAAATACATTCAAAGTTTTCTCCATTCGTTCTCCAAATTTTCTTTCCAATAGTATCAACTCCATATACACCCATTGGAGTCTTTATAACGGATTCTCTCCATTGGCTACCAAATGTATCTGAAATAATTTTTGGATTCTCTGGGAGTACGTTAGAGGTGTTTATATAAACATTTCCCCCACTTCCTTCTCCTGCAACAGCTCTTTCATTAACTGCAATTAAACCAACACCATGTTCAAATACTACTAATAAGTTACCTCTAAGCTCAATTAGTTTAGTTATTGATCCATATGTTTTTGGATAATCTCTATAATGAGTTCCTATAAATGTACGCCACCCATTTTCAAAGGCATCTACTACTTGTAACTGAGAGTAGGCTATTCTATTACTAAACTCGTTCTTTATCCAAGGAACATCTGGAACTTCAAAGAAAATTTTTTCAGACAAACCTCGTTCCATTCCCTTATTGTAACATAGTGCTTCAGGAATTTTATATGAGCCTCTATTAGTCATAGAATAATATGGATAGAATCCTCTCGGATGTCCGAACATTCCAATTTCATCTGCATTAGAATCATCTATAGCTCTAATATTTAAATTAATAGATGAACGTACAAATAATGTTATATACATTCCAAGTTGAACTGCATTAACATCCCCAAGATTAATTTTATCAAAATTTTCCTTTTTAACTACTCCATCACTTACTGCATAATTATTTTTCCAACAATTTGGATCAACTATCTAGTCATTTGATGGAGCGGAGGGATCTTGAAAGTTGCGATTCAATCTATGAGTAAACTGACATATATAGCAGTCTCCTCTATACAAAGATTCTTTTAATATATAAGTATCCCCATCTTTCTTTAACCACTTATTAGATTTAGATAAATCCATTCTACTAGAGATAGGATAGTATTGTGATTTATCGTGGAATCTAATCTCAAAATATTTCTACATATTACCTTCAGAATATCCTGGGATCTTAATGTTGATTAAAGAGTTCTTCTTAGTATACTTAGTTATTCCCAAATAAGGTCCAAAAGAACCTCTAATTAAATTATCGGCATTTTCTGTTACCTTTTTAGATCCTAAATATTCATAGCGAAAAGCTTCTTCAGCTTCTCCTGCTCTAGCACTGAACATTGAGTCGTTAATAGCTACTAACTTAACATTATCTTCCACACCTATAATCTTTGCAGTACTTACTGTATCTTGTCCTGCACCAGATGGAACTTTGCTTTTAAAGTGAAGGTATTCATTATCCTAATTTTCTAAGGAAATAGATTGCTATTCTTTTATCGCAAATTCTGTTCCAGTAAATAAAGAATTTAAATAAGGAGAATTAACATCATATTCAGGGCAAATAGCTCCGATACTCAATTGAGAAACTTCATATGATTTTAAATCTCTTATTCTATCAACCTTACTATGTGTTAAAATTCTAGAAGAAGAACTTTCTTTAGAAATGTTTTGCCCAAGAACTTTAATTTGAGTTGTACTATTTTTAGATAGAAAACTTTCCGCATAATATGTTTTTCCATCTTCAGATGGTATTACTGGAATGTGGCTCTCATTATCTATACCTATTGTGTAAGCCTAACATAAAGTAGTTGGAATACGTTTCTATCTTACAAAGAAAAATCCTTTAATTCCTAATTCGCTATATAAATAGTCAACCACTTCCTGTTTAACTTGGAAATTAATTCCAAGCACTTTTTCAAACGAGTAATTACCTATTCTAATAACACCCTTTGCATTCTCTAGAGAAGTTGTAAGCGTTTCGGAATCTCCTTCTGTAATTATATTATAATATTGCTCGTCAAAATTTATATAATTTCTTATTTTCTTACCAGAGACACTGTCCTCCTACGTAAAGGGAATATCTGAATAATTGTCACAATTTATAGAAATATCAGCAGTTCCTCTTACGTTAAAGACTTCACTCAAGGTATTATCTGATAGAATGAATACTATTCCAAGTCGATATATTTCGTCACAATGGTATCCTACTTTTTTATATATATAAGTAGGATCATAATATGTTCCAGAAACACTACCAGAATAATCATCCCCTAACTAATCTATTGGGTACTTTGAGTTGTCATCAATATAAGGTAAAAACCGTAAAGCACAATCTGCTAAATCCTCATATGGAAGTTGGGGGCGATCAACATTAGCTAAGAATAGTCTATTCTAGCACTATTCCTATGTTTCTGCCGAACCGTATATTTGATAAGTAGGATTTATTTCTGATAAATCTACCTCATTTATTTCTTCAAAACCAGTAATGGTAATAAGTGTACTTCCAGAGTCTAACAACTTATATTTCCTATCTATTTTACAGGCTTGTACTGTTGCATTTTCTGATATATCGGAAGTTGCTCGTGTATAATATATAACTATTTCCTAATAACTAGGATCAGTATTAGAAATTATAAACTTTACTAATTTGTGGGAATTTTCATCTCTAAATCCTGAATGAATAGAATCAGCTACATTACCTATAAATATGGAAACAAGTCCGGATTCAGCAAAGAAGTCAGACATATTACCATCATCATCCGCATATCTAAAATAAAAGTAGTAATTACCTATTTTAAGGTTTCCACCATAGGAAACTCCTGCGAATTGTAACTCTGGTATATTAGTTATCTTTTTATATAAAGAAGTATCTACATTAAATTCATCTCCCTAGTCATAAATATTAGAATCATTATCATTTTTTCTGTCACAAACCTAATATTTATTTTTCTCAGTAGCACTAAATCTGCTATTTATTAATCTAGGGGGGTTAATACCATCATTAATTATGAGATTTACAGAATTATCATAAGAATACTACGGTATAATGCTAACAGGATTATTAAGTGAGAATCCAAGCTCATTTGTATCAAAGTCAGTTAATTGCCCTTTCTAATATACTACTGGAGTGGTTTCTGTTTTATAACTGCTATCTTTGAAAATTTCTTCCCAGGTTGTGAGAGTAGTTTCTTCTTTATAGAATCCTTTGTCTTCTGAGTATTTTACTCCTTCCTTACAGAACTCTTTTATAAATTCCTCTGCTGACCATAAAGCATCCTTATATCTAATCTTTAATTCATTTAATCTATAGTTATAAAATGGATTATACTCATATACTAAATTCCCTTTAGTAGGTGTTACCTTTAAGGCTGTCGTAAAATTAAATGTCTAATCAAGATACATACGGTATAATAGGAATATTAGTTATTTTTATGTTCTATTCTTCAGATCTTCCCATAATTGTCCCATAATTCTTAGGATCTACTAACTCAGATTTAATACGAAGATGTCCATTATCTACACACAATTGCATGGATTTAGAGGTTTTTTTCTACTTAGATATTATAGGTATATTAGGCCCCACTTCCCAATTCGCAATTACGCTTATTTTATTACCTTCATAATCATATACATTACTCTTTCCTACTGTAATATTCTTATTGGGAGTTCCATCTGGCATCATCACATACATATCTGATTTAAATTCAGTAAAAATAGTTAATAAATTAGACGTTGGAATTTCCCAAATTATATTATAAGATGACTAGAACTTTCCTTCTTCTGTATAGTGAAGATTATTGATATTTAATTTAGGATCTAGTTCAACATTAGTATTAATTATCAATGCCATTTTACTATTTCCTGATAATTTATTCGTAACTGTCTCTGAGAATGATGGATAATATCTTAAAGTAGTCCATTGATATTTGGAAGCTGTTCCGGAATATTCTTGTGGAATGTAATATCCCTTTAAAGGCTATATGTACTCCGGAATCTAATCATCTGTATACTCTTTGCTAACAATATTATTCATATCATATGCCCTAGAAGCACGTAGACAGTATAAAGAAGTGGCTTTGGTTAATGAAAGTGTATTAAATTTATCAGGACCTTTACCATCGAAGCTAAATACAATTACAGAACCATCTGTGTGTTTCATAGCATAAAGTATACCACACTTCTAATTCCATAAGTTCGAGTTCCATGTGTATTCCCTAGTAAAATTTATAGAATAATCATCATTGAATCCTATTCTTGCATCCTAAGTGCCTTTTCCACCAGTACCCCATACAGCCATTAAAGGCAATGCTACTATATCGTATTTATCAAGCAGTTGTGAAAGATAGTTGTAACAATTAACATAAGTAGAGGACATTGTTCCTGACTTTCGAGTGTCGTCACCCCACTGGTCTCTGGCAACATAGGAATCATCAGTGCCTATAGTAGTAATGTTTGTATATAGACTTAGATGATGGTATCTATTTCTACCTCTATAAATCATCCATAAATAAGTACATGTGGCATGCACTAATTCATACGAAATATTTAATGGAGTATTAGTTACATAATTTACTTGTAAAGGTATCTTTGTTGTAAATTCAAATGGAAGAATAATAGTATCTCCATCTAGTGTAGAACTATTTGAAGTTGAGGAAACCTCAATATCTCCAGGAGTTCCTGTTGTAGGAAGTACAGAGTTAGAAATCTGAGTAGCTGTTGCATCATTGGAGAAAGCTGAATTGGAAGTAATATCAGTCAATTCTTTAATATTTACAGAAAAAGAATCATCAGTCTTCGCTGATACTATTCCTGTACTTGTACCCTAGTAATGGTTTATAATATAATGGGTGTTAAAATCCTATTTCTATGTATCTAATACAAGAGGAATCTATTCTTCAAGTTCGGTACTTTCTTTAGTAACATCAGTTTTTACCTCTAAATTATAAGTTATATTTAGCACATTTTGAAGATTTATATCTTTAAAATCCTCATAAGTATTAAATTGACCGTTAAATAATTTAGAATTATAGAATATTCTATAATACTTTATATGCTAAGTATCATAGGTTATATCAATCTCAACTAAATATACGTAATTTTCCGTTAGGTTTTCCCTATTGCAGGACTCCACGAAATTTCCTGAATACGAAGATTTTCCTGTATTAGATATTGTATAGGCAGAATTTCCTAAAGATAAACTAGAAGAGTCTTCCGAATCCTCCCATTTACCAGATGTATTTGTTTGCCATTTGCCGCCTTTCCCATCTTTCCCATCTTTCCATCTTCTATTATCAATATCTTTTATACTAGAGATCAGATCCGTAGTAAGAGGGTAGAAATTAAAAGAAACTCCAGTTATAGATTTATTCCTTTCTGGATAGGCATCTAACCCCCAATTTAGCTAGAAAGTTTCTTCTTCGACATAATATTTATACTAAATAAGATCAATACTACCTGTTCCTAATTTAGCTAAATCTATAGTTACACTCTGTTTCATCCATTCAAGAATGCCGAAAGGCATTACTGGCATAAGAGTTATAGTTATAGGTTCGGAAGTAACGCTAGCACTAGGAGCTTGAATACTAATAGGATCTTCTAACATAAATTGATTATCTGTACCATCGTTATGCCTAGCTTCAGTTAATCCAGATATATTTAGCTTTTCATCAATGCTCTTTCTATAGGGAGGGGTATAAAAGGTTATATTTTCTTTCCCTAATATATCAGTATCAGTTAACTCATTACTAGTAGGATAGTTTTTAACCTATAGCAGCCCTTCTTTTTTATCCCCTTTGTTGTAGGTATAATATACCCCATATAAATTTATTTTATCTTTTGAAGAGTCATTATCGTAAGTCCAATTAGTATATAGGTATATTTTCCAATTTCCGTTACTTTCGTCTTTCGCAGCATCCCAAGCTATACTAAAGGAATCTATACACTCTAATTCAGCTATTATTCCTAACTTACCACTAGTTTTAGTTTGAAATACATTATAATTAGAAGATACTAAATTTCTATACTCATCTAAGTCGTAAGCTTTGTTAAAAGTATCATCGGTTCTAATATAGTATTCTTCCCCTCCATTTCCGACAGGTTGCCATACTAGAGTATCATTTAGATTTGTTATCTTACCAGTATCATTAATAGAAACTACATTAAATTTTAGATACTTAGGAAGTAAATCTGGATCCCTATCCTTTTGATTAAAAGCACTTATAATATCTTTATTATATGTATCTTTAATTTCCTTACATGCAATTTGGAATTTATCCCCTGGGTACAATGTAGTATTTTTTGTAAGTACTAACTTCTAATTGGGACTTTTAATAAAATGATAGCCTTCATATTTATTATCACCATCATAGAATTTTGTACAATCTATTTTTCCACCATCAGGAAATTCATCACTAGTTATATTTCTTTCAGGAGATGGAAATGATCCTATCTGGCATTTATCTTTTAATGGATTATACGAAACCACATACACGATACCTCCTAGCTATGTCGTTCCTAATGGAATATATCCTTCAGGTAGATAAGCAGTTTCAACCCTTCCATTTCCCATATCATTCTGTAAGACATTCTCATTTCCATTAAAGGTAACTAGAGTTCCATTTAAACAGTTTGTAAGTACATTATTGGGAGTAACTACTGGATTTAAATCCATAACTAATCCTTCATTAACTGTATTAACTGTACTTGATTTTTTCATAGAAAATCATATTCATTATCATTTACTAATATATCTTTAAACTTTAAGGGGAATCTAGTCTCTATTAATTCTGCATTTGCTTCTAACTTTGCCACAAAGTATTTAAGTTTTATAGGAGATATACTCGGGGTTCTAAATATGTATTTCTTGGAGTGCTCATTAAGCCTGCATTCATCTAGTATTTCATACATAAACACCTAATTAAAAGTAAACTTCTTTCTAGGTCTGCCCTTCTTATTTTTCTGAAGCAAGTAATTTTCATACTACGTATCAGATAATGCAAAGTAATAATATCCCTTCCAAGGGCTCCCTTCTCTCCTATACGCAATTCTTATTTTTGTGATAAGTTTACGTATATAATAATGAAAATGCTATAGAGAACTTTTCCGTAGATTTCCTATATAATACCACATTGAATCTCCAGAAATTAAAAGATCCCCTCCGTAACTATTATGTAAGTATACAGATTTCCAAGCAAATGTCAAAATTCTTTTAATGTCTTCCTATGGAACTTTTGGAAATTGCCTATAAATCTACGGGTAATAATCAGAAATTTTAGTATCTATGTTGCCGTCTCCATATTGTTTACCCATATTAGTATATCTAGATATAGCTTCCCTAGTTTGCTTATTAACATACACGGTCTTAACCCTTGGAGTTCTCTTACCTAACATGTAAAATCCTATCTCATATCCAGAAAAGTTAGAATTTACAATATCTATGTCGTCCCACTTTCCAGCCTAACGTAGTTTCTAGAAATCCTTACCAGAAACTCTCTTCATATGCATATTACATTTTTTATCTCCAGTTAGCGGAAGCCAAAATGTAACATTACGTTCTACTATGTCTTGTATAACTACTTTCACAGAAGCTCGAAATATTTTCTTTGCTAAAAGAGATCTATGAGCATCTCCGGTTATCTCTAAACAGTCTCTGCAATTTAATTTTAACTTCTTGTAAGGAAAGTTAAAGAATAAGTCACTAATATTGAATGAACATCCAAGGGCGTAATTCATTATCTATACAATTTTAAAGATTTTCCAAAGCTCTTTCTATTCCAGCTTGTCTTTGCATCAAGTACTTCATCCCACTCATTCTGAGACATATAATGATCTATTCTAGCCTAATCACATTGCACGTCCCATCTTCTCTTAAGTTCATTAGCCAACTAAATAATGTTTGCATTATTAGTCTATAGTCCTTCTTTAAACTTAGAAACATATGCACAATATGTAGCCAAAGCTGTAGCTTCTTTATCTGTTATTTGTGGAAGTCCATCATCATCTAAAATAAGTCCTTTATACAGAATATTAATCTTTCCGTGAGGTCTATCAAAATAAAGCATATCTCCTACTCGTTCGTAATGAATAAGCTTTCCTGGGAGATATAGTGGACTTCTAAAGGCTTTTCTATGCTCTATATAAGATTCTACATAAGCAGAATTAATATCCCCATTAGGAGTGTCATTAGTAGAATAATTCCATTCCTCAAAGTTGGTTGTTACAGCCTCTATAATGTCTGCATTACAGGGTAATTGTACCCCTTCAGAACAATCTGAAACACATGTAGAATATCTATATAGTCTAGTTCTCTTGTTACCAATTAGATTCCATCCAACTAATGCTATCTCTTCCCATTCATCTTCAGGCATGTTTATACCATATAAGGTATTCATTAAAGACATTCCGTAGTGGAAATTATTTAAGTTGCTCATAATTGTATGTAAATTTAAACCCTTTAAATATATCTTTACTTCTTATATGTTTTCTTATGGTAACTTCACTACAATTAAATTCTTTTGCAGCTTCCTTAGCAGAACCAAATTTCTTAATCAATGTACCATAAACATCTAGCTAATAAATAATTTTATAATTTCCTCCTCGCTTGTACCCATTTTTGTTTAATCTGTAAACCTCTGGTATATACGTTATATCTATAGTACTTGGCACATTTGAGTACTCTGACTTATACACAAATATATAACCTCTGCAAACCCAATTCTGCCGTTTACATACTTTAGTAATTAAAGACTTATTAACATTTAATGCCTTTCCAGCTTCAACGGCAGATTTCCACTCTGCTACAAAATTGCCTCTAATATCATACTATAATATTGGGATTGAAAGTTTATCCTTCATGTTCTATATAGCTTCTTTATTACCGGAACATCCTTTAGATCCATTTTTCCATCTCAATTTCATCTGTTCTGAACGTAACTATTTTGTTTCTTCTGATTCAACCCTATTAGAGTATATATCTTTAACTGCCCCACCTTCATCTATATTATATCCGTGATTTATAGAATCAAACAATATAATATACTCCTTCTCTTTTGAGTTTAGTATATCTCGAACCTCCTTTTGATCTAAACTCTCAATTGTAAAAAGTACTTCATATTGAAAATTCTCTGGACCATACTTTTTTCTAGCATTCTCTATCTTAGGACCAGAATATTGTGTTGTAATACATAAAAAATCAGATCTACGCTTTCTTTCATTCATTGTCTGTCCTATATATACTTTTCCAGATGGGGAAGTATATTTGTATATTATTCCTCTATATAATTCATTCGAGTTCATCCAGGTATGTATTGTTGATCATTAGGTAAATTGCTAGGGGCAAAACTACGATAATATCTTAGTTTCTTTTCTGTAACCCTTTTCTTTATCTCGTTATTAATGAATGTCATATTATCATCCTACAAATCCACACAGCAACTATAATTTCCTAGCTGCCTTAAATCCTTAAAGATTGCTGAAATAGATATTGTGTTTAGAAGGGGCGCATTAAAGATAAAACAGTCGTACATTCCATTTTCATTCGGAGTAGTATCTATCCAAACATATGGTCTATTCTTCCCTCTCTTTCTATATTTGTGATATCTAAAAGCAGTAGCTGAAGTGTAATATATAAATGGAAGTTGTCTATCAACAGACCCTATGTAGTCAATCGAAAGACTTCCATAGTCATTAAGAATCTATGGTATTTCAAAGTGAGCAATTGGTGGATCAGCGCAAGGATTTTCTTTGCTGCATCTACACCTGTCAATGCTCTTACAATCTACAGGAATGCAATTAATTGAGAGGTATAAGTCTTTAGTTGGCAATACCCCCTTTAAGGAATACTCTTTTAAGATTTGAAGCCTTTCATCAACTATATCCTATTCAAGCTGTTCCATAGACATAGAGAGATTAGTATGATACCCTCTAAGTCCTGCTACTACATCATTCCTAATTGCAGAAGCTAACTTTTCAAGTTGATTATATATCATAGTAAGAAAAAAAAAAATGGCGAAGGCGAAAAATCCCGCCTCCGCCTTTTATTAGGTTAGTTATTACGCTTTAGTAAATTTACCATCGGTAACTTTCAATCCCTTTGCTGATGCTGTTAAAGTATCGCCATCAATTTTAACAGAAGCAGTATTTCCAGCAATGTCAATACCATTACCAGCAATTAATTTGTCCTGCTTAGCTGCTACCTGAGTCTTTAACTGTGCAACTTCTTGCTGCAAAGTCTCAACATTAACAGTTCCAGGGTCTGGAGTTTTAGTGCCAGGAGTAACTGCCAAAACAGTTCCTATCTTAGCCAGTGCTGCTTCAAAATCAGAAGCGAGATCACTCTTAACATAGAAAACATGAGTTGTAACTGATTTAACAGTGTCACCTACGGCATTCAATCCAAGAATACCTCTGTTAGCACAATAGTGAATAGTATACTGATTGTACTTTGCTCCTACTATAGGGGTTTCATCTTGGTTGATTCCAAATGCACGAGTACGTGCAGAAGTAGGGAGGCGCAAATTGTGAAGAAGGAATGAATATGTTCCGAAACCTTCTTTACCTACAAAGTAACCTTCATCTGTTGCAGTAACTTCAGCATTAGTATCTTTCTCTGTAAGATCCTCTAGAGATCTTACAACATTGTATTCACCCATACCAAAGTGTGCTGCTTCGTCAAATTTCTCAAGATTTACCTTTCTAAATCTCTGATATTCTGTAGTAGCTTCTATAGTAATATATGTACCACTATAAGATACATTTAATAGCTTATCTCCATAAACAAGCACATTATACTTCTTAATAGTCTTCTCAAGAGCTTTTGCAACCTCTGCAGCAGAAGTTTTCCAAACAAAATCTACAGCAAATGGCTTACCCTTTAGAATCATATCATTAGAATAACGAGAATCTTGTGATGCTTGTGAAAGACCTACATAAATAGCAAGTCTAAAGGAATCTCCATCTTTACCATTAAGCTGAGATAAATCAAGAGTAACCTTTGCTAATTCTGGATCACTTGCCTCTGCCTTATAAATAGCAACTACGCTATCACTCTTAAAGTTGTTTACTCTCTTTACATTAAGGCTGGCAGGTTTAGTAGCGGTCTTATCCTGTGCAGACCACAGTGGTTTGCCAGTTGTAAGATCTACATTTGAATTAATTACGTTAGTTGTAGTAAATTGAAACATAATTTAAATTATTTTTAACCTCTCTGGGCTTATGCTTGCTGAGGTTGTGGTTGAGGTGCCTATTGCTGAGCTGGGTTTGCAATAGACTGTGTAACTATAGGATTAGTTTGTAAACGTGGGTCAGCTGTATTTTCCATGACCAACATTGTCAGCTCATTTATAATCTCTTGACACACATAATCAGGAAATTCCATGATTTGTGATGTATCCTATGTAAGGTTAACCTATTCCTATGTTAATCTAATAGTCTAAGGTGCTTTTATATAGTCAACAAGGACTTTTTCTAATATAAATACACTATTATCTTGTCCATACCGAATTTCCATTCTTACATTAGATACATTACCATAACGTGTACCAGTATCCCTTGCTACTGTACTAATTGTACGGGAATCAGGTTTTCCTAATTTAATAGTACGTGGAAAATTAGATTTTGTTGTTTTTCCTTCTACCCTTTTAGTGCTCAAATCATCCATTGTAGCACCTTCAATTTTTGTAGTATAAGTTTTTTCTTTATAAACAACTCCATCCTTTACATATACACGAGCTCCAGCTTTAAGATCACCTTTATCAGAAATCAAATAATATTGAATTTCTGTAGGAGATCCAATATATTCTGAACTTAAATCAGTTCCATTTGGATTTGTATCAGTAATAGGATTTGTAGGTAATGTATTATTTATATTAATGTTATGTATATAAAAATAAGGTCTTTCTGGAAGTGGTCTATTATAGTAATCATTTACGATTACTGACCAAGAATCAGCAGTAAGTCTTTTAGCTGGAAACTATACATAATTTCCATCATCGTAACACTTGTAAGTTCCATTTACCCGATAAATGCATATACAATTTAAAATATGTAAATAATCTGATGGTAAAGTAGTTTCGTATGTGCCTGCAAATAATTTTGATAATCCTGCGCCAAGATCACTAAGCTATCCTATAGCTGTATTGGCCTTTTTGGACTCGTTTACGTCTAATATAGCTGTGGCTTTTAATACTCTTAAATCATCAGTAGTTTGTTGGTTAATATCATAGATATTATACCTTTTATTTATATATTGATTAATGGCTTTATTTATGAAATAGTTAAAGTCCTCAAGTAACATACTAGGTGCATTTACCTTGCTAAGCTCAGTCAACATTCCTTCCCAAACTTGTCTTGCGGTCATTTACCATGTTTTTAGCTATTTTATTTGTCTTATCTGACTTGTATATGCTATATCTCAACATATACATACTGATTACTCAGCTCTATAGTAATCTGGATAAGTATCTTTTTTGATTAGCTCCAGGACTTTCTGATTCTTAGGATCTTTCATCCATGCAATAACTGCATCATCCGTAGCACCAAGAACAATGTTATCTCCATATAAGTACAGCTTATTCTTGATATAGATTACTTTCTTCTCCTTAGCCTCTATAAAGGTTAATCGTAGAGAAATATCATCCCCTGTATAAAGATTAATAATCTTATTAGGGTCTTTCTCTGCTACTCTAACCAAGAAGTCAATAACATCAGCAGTAGGTTGATTGCGCATATCCTTGCCAAGGATCCTAGCCATATTAAGATTTCCTTCTGCACCACGTGGATCATCATAAATGAATGATTCTGCTTTGTGAATCAATTGTTTATGAGATACTCTACGTTGTGTATCTAGACCAGGTCTATCAATATAAAGCTCTGCTACGCCATTCCTAGTAGGTTTATTAGGAGTGGATTTAGGTCCATCTATGATTAGATTACCTTTCTCATCGCGGGCATCTCGACTCTTAGCAATATAAGGGCAATTTTCTATTGCTTCCCATTCTGCCTTATCGTAAATATCGTTTAAGTTATAAGTTTTTCCACTGGTAACTTCAAATAAGTGGTTTTCTGGGAAGAATACTGCAGTTCCCTCAGAGAACTCATTCTTTTCCTTTTCACTCATAATCATATCACCCTATGAATTAACTCTTTTTATACAACTTGGATATTGTCCATACTTATTCTTACAAGGCATAATCATATATTTAATATTTGCCTTGTCGTATACGCTTCTTAATGTAATTATTTTGTCGTCAAAAACGACATCAGTTTTGGTCACTGTCTTTTTTACTCCAGTATTTGTTGCCATATTAGTTCATATTATCATTAAAAACATACAGGAGGAGGGTTTTACGGCTCCTCCTGTCAATCTAACCTCTATTATAAGTTTTATTAAGCTTCTCTTACGATTACACTTCTATAAGGAGTAAATGCAGCAACACCTGCATAACCCATCATAGTAAGTTTAGAACCAGCAACGTTGCTAGCAACTTCACCAGAACTCTTTCCATCATAACCTCCAACACCAACAATCTTGTTAGTCATGAAGTCCTTACCAGTCAAGCTGAATTTAGCAATAGCTGGAGTACCAGAAGTCTTATCAGCAGTCAAGTCGATGCATACACCATATCCCTTTGTAGGATACTCACGAGTCAATGCACGATCAACTACAAAGCTTACCTGGTTTCCTGCATACTCATAAGTGTCAAAGGTAGCACCTACCTTTACGTATCCACCTAATCCCTTGTTAGCAGACTTAGAATACATATAAGTACCATCAGTCCTATAATTAGCAAGGTACTCTCCAAGAGTCATTTGTAGGTCATTCCACATCTTCCTGTTAACAATGAAGATAAATTTATTACCTGTATCAGACTGAGCCTTATCAGCCATATCTGACATAATCATGTTAAACAGTTGTAGATTAGGTCTATTGCTATAACAATACTTATTAGCAGCAGCTTCAATTTGAGGAATAAGTCCCTCACCAATATAGATAGGACGTCCAGTTTCTGGCTCTGAAATAGTAGCCTTACCGTTTACATCAATATTACCTTTATTGAATGTAAGACCTGTATTCATTGCATACATAAATGTGTCAAGAAGTTCCTTCTCTTTCTTGAGCATCTTATATACACCCTCAGACTTAGTTTGGTCCTTATCATCAGCAATACTCATGAATACATTTTCCTGAATAGCATACAAACTAGACCAGCTAGCATCTGCACGGAATGTAGTCATAAAATTGCGGTGACGTTCCATTTGGCTCTAAAATTTTGAGTACAATTTATGTTAATCAATATGTTTCCATATTGTTCAGACTATATCTTAATCTAAATATTTAAATACAAAGCCTTTACAAACGTTTCGTTTGCCTAAGGCAACTTGCTTTGCGTTTTTATATCCTGCCTTGACGCAATCAGTCATCGTTTCAAACGTTTCAAGTAAATTTCCTTCTTTATCAAACCTACCTACTTTTCCTCCAGAATATGCTTTTTCAATGTGAAGTCTGTTTTTCATAGCCTTGATAGGTCCAATATTATCAACTTTCTCATAAGAGAACTGATGTCCAAGAAATTGATGTCTGTTCTTTATAGCTCTTGGTAAATGACCTCCTCCAGTAGCATCTGGATTTAAGTATTTAGCAGCAGCAATAAGACTTTCAAATTCTCTTTCAAAGTTTCCCTCTAAATCATACATATAAACTTTCACCATAAATTGAGAAATATCCCTTCCTCCAAGAATAAGATTATATGTATCGTCCCTTTTAATGAACTCCTCATTAACTAATTCACTTTCTAACTTATAAGCATCTTCTTCGTTATCAAAGACCTTTAAGGTAGTTCTTATAAAGTTCTTTATGCCATACTTCTTAACAGCAGATTGAAAGTGCGTTTTTGGATGCATGTAGCTTGATGGTCTATATATATAGACTCCATTTCCTAAATATCCATCGAAAGTATTTGGATCTTCAGTTTTATGTACTCCTATGTAGATTTTATTATTTATTTTACTTGTCGTTTGATATACTATATATTTCATTGTATTCAAATTTTAGATTTATTCCATTTCGGGGTTTATTTCCCCTACGTCCGTCCGGACTAGTCGTTGAACGTTCCCTGGTACTTCTCTTTGAGCTTGTAATCTCCAGGGCTTCGCTGCTGATTGGCGTACCTTTCGGGTTAGCTTTCCAGCAATTAAGAATATTTATTTAATTTTTCATTAAGCGGCAAACTTAACGGAAGAGAGCAACTCAAAAATGAAACATATGAGATGTTTACCCTCTTCTGATAGTTCAGGCATAGCTACAGATTGGAATGTAGTAGTGTCACCTACCTGGCATCCGTCAGTATCAAGTATTGTATCGTAATCATTGTCGATTAGACGTACCTGAACTTCCCAATAATCGTCACGTTTCCTAATTGGACGGCTTACTACTTGGCATTGCTGCTTTGTCTTATCAATACGGAAAATATCATACTTCTGATAATAATTTTCCCTGAATGCCATTGTGATTTCTGTTCCATTTTCTCCTGTTTCAGTTGGAACTTCCGCAAATTCAACTTTCTTAATATTATTTGTTTCCACAATCCACTCAAATAAAAGTGAACTAGAAAGTTGGAATTGGTCTGCTTTCTCATCCTTGTAGAAGATATTCCTCAAACCATCAGTGATGAAGTTAAGAGTATTATCTGTGTACATACGGGCAACTACACCGATACGATGAGGTTTACTTCCGAGGTACTTAGACCAGTCCTCGTATGTCTTTGTCTAACCCATTGTAGGGATTCTGCTTGTAAAATTTGCAACTAACATATTACTAAAATATAAAGATTAATTTAAAAATTAAAGTTCATCAAGGTCGTCAAATACTTCCTTTGATGGCTTAGTGTGTGTATCCTTAAATACAACTTTATCAGTTTTCTCCATCTTCTTTTGAGTATCAGTAACTCCTTTCTTGTAACTTTCTTTACGAACACTTGCTATTTCTTTCTAAAAATAACTTGTAATGTCGTTGATCATTTGATCGCCATTTAGAGCTAACCATGCAGTCTTAACTAAGACGTGAGGATCTGATAAAGCTTTGGCTAAATAATTATTTCCTGCAGCGTCCTGACCAGTAATAAAGTCATAAAGTTCCTGCATATCATTATTTTCCATATTTAACTCAAATCCTTGAATCTCCTTAAGGTTGTTGATTTCGTCTACAATCTAGTCAGAAAACTAATCATATTGCTATTGAGCAATCTATTCTTGTTCAAGCTGTGCTTGCATTTGATTCTCCTGTTCCGCTTGCTTATATTCGTTACGAATAGCTTCTATTTGTTTCTTAAACAGACCTTCATTAGCTTTAGCCCTTTCTAAAGCTTCGGTTGCCTCATCTTCAGTTACCTCTCCCATTCTGCTCATAAAGTCCATGAGGAATAGTTCATCATCTGAATATGCGTCAATTTCATACTGTGGCTCTTGAGAATTTTGAATGTAGCGCTCAACTTCACCATTTCCTATAAATTGAAGATACTCAGCTGGACTCATACCACTATTTCTAATAGCATTTATGAGTTGAATTTCGGACTCATCTAAGCCGTTTTCAGGGGTGCTTTCAGAAGAACTAAGAATGTTAAGTTTGTCTTCATTGCTTAGACTATCCCAATCTATTTCTTCTACATCACCTTCTTCTGTTGCAAACTTAATCTTAGACTTATCTTCAATCCCTCTAGATTTTAGAAGAGAGGTAAGAAAGTCATCCTCTTTTCCTTCCTCTGGATCTGGAGTGTCTGTATTGTCTGGATCCTTTGGCTCTGGATTCTCTGGTTCTTGACGATTATCAGGCTCCGGATCCTGTTTTTGTTCATTAGATTGCTGTTCATCGTCTAATTCATCGATGAAGTCAATGTCATCATTATTTCCTATTTCCATAATTTAACTTTTTTAACGTTTGTAAATATAATATTCTTTTTTCCACTGAAAAATACTTTCAACTTGTTTTCATAATATAAATAAGAGAATAGTATAAAGGCTCAAACTATATAGGCTTTCCTCCTCCCTAATAGCTTAACTAAGTTGTACTCATATCTATTGTATGGGTACGCGCCCCAGACTATGATGTAGTAATCAAATCAGTCTCTGATCCAGTTTCTAAGCAGTCTCTGTCGTCAGCATTATTGGATTTTCCATACTTTCCTCTAATAGTATGAGTATGGGCTCCAGATTCTGATGTAGTTACTTTATTACCCACAAAGGTATGAGTATGTTTCGGCATATTTTCCTCTAAAATCTGTATAGAAGACTACCCTCCAGTTTCCCCAGATGTATTTGAGGCTTTAATAAATTTTCCAATTAGATTTGGAGTTCCATTAGTTCCATCACAAATATGCCACCCAGATGGAATATTAGAGGCTAAACCACTAAACATTACAATAGTTCCAGTAGGAACTATATTTTGCAAAACCCATTCTGTTGAAGCAAACCTAGATGAATTATCATTACTGTCTAAATGATAATTACTAGAGTATTGAGCTTTATCAAATACTGAATTGGAGGAATATACACCATTACCTGAAATAGATTCTTCTTGTCCTTTATTCTTCATTTTATAGGCAGATATATCACCCACTACAGTATTTACCCCGGTATCATCAATGAACCCTAATTTATTAGGATTAACGTGTATTCCTTTCTTTAGAAATACAAATTCACAGAATCCTCTATAACTTTCTGATGTCTCGAAGGATATAGTTCGACTATCTACTTCTGTAATAGTAGCTTCAAACGGGGTAAGGGTAATAGTCTCTTCTAGATTCTAATCAGTAACCTTCTATTTATTAAATAGTATGATAGCATCTCCTACCTCATAAGTATTCTCATACCTTAAGGAAAGACTAACTTTTATAGTATTCTCGTCTATATTATCCTCCTGAATTGCCTTAATTGAATTAATATTTCCACTGTAATATTCTGGATATGGAATACAATTTGCTTCAATTCCATTTCTAACAATTATATTATCTACTTCTAAAGTAGATTCAGTTTCAGTTGCATATAATCTGAAACCAGAAGTGTCTGACGCACTTTGAGAGGTAATTTTATTGGACAATATTGGTTTATAGCAGGTCAATCCTTCTAGACTTAATTGAAGAATATTTGAATCATTTATATTAAATAAATATTTTCCAGAAGCATTAAAGTATCCTCCATTATTTTCACTATATATGATGAGATTATCAAATTTTATACCATTAGTAGACCCAGTTCCCTATATCAATAAGGAACCTTCATCTTCAGTATCCTTTGCTAACACAAACTACTTAGTATATGGAATTGGAAATTCAATACGGTATTCAGATAACTATCCATTAATTACAGTGTATAATTTCTTTTCAGATTCTATATAGATAATTCCATTCTATAAAGAAGTATCTATACTGGTTTTATCCTTTTGAATAAACCCTATATTAGTAAGTGCCTGATACTTCTACTCCCCGGTAGTTTCCTATGCAGCCTAAAAAGATACATAAGTATTCCCAAGTTCTCCTTGTAACTCAATTTGTTCACCTCCTACTACTAATGTAGTTTTAGTATCTTCCCCATTACCAGTTACATATATACCATCTTTTGATCCAACAGAATCCTGCTTAAAAATAAAGGAAGAATCAACATTAATCTTACCATCCTTTATAAGGTCAATAAACTTATTACCTATCTGAATCTTAACTTTTCCTTTGGTTTTTATGAGATAATCAGAAGAAGTAGAGCCAGAATTACTATAAGAACTTCCGAATAATCCACTTTTCTTCTAAGAACTCTCTATTTTAGATAGTCTATCCTTAAGTTCTTTTAATTCCTTTTCTATATTCATTATCTTAAATATTTTATAATTCCATTATAGTGAGCATCTACTATAGCTTGTTTCCCTTTTTCTGAGAGTAAAAAATTAACATCATCTTTATTATCCTAAAATAGATTTTCTGTTAGCACCGCTGGGCAAATAGTATCTCTGCACATAGCAAGATTCTGCACCCAGTAATGTTCTTTCGGAATGGCTCTATTTCCCTTAAGATTTAGTAGAAGAGCCTCATCGTAAAGAGTCTTAGCAAGCTTCTTCGAATTTTGAGAAGCATTCTAAGATATAAATACGCTCCAACCTGAAGCAGCATGCCATTTACCATCAGCTCCAGCAGCATTACAGTGTATAGATATGGAAATAGCCTTATTTCCATTTTCTCTACATACCCTATTGATTCTTTGACATCTTTCCCTTAGAGAAATATCCTACTATTCTGGGGTGACCACATATACCTTGTAGCCATTTTCCTTCAATTTAGATTCTAGTCTTTTAACTATTTCTCTAGCGTACTAATACTCTTTAAGCCTTTTGTCTGGACTACACTTTCCTGGAGTATTTATTCCATGTCCGTTGTCTAAACATATAATATAATTACTTTTAATAGTTCCCATAACAAATTCTTATCAATTAGTTTATATTGCAATTATAAACAATAAATGCCTAATGTCCAAATGAAATGAACACTAGGCATTTATTTAAATCATATCTTCCCATTCTATAGGAATACCCTACTTAGCCATATCTGCGTACCACCTATTGAAAATGAAATCAGGCTCCTTATCAAAAACATCTTTAATAAAGAGAACAAAATGCTTCTCATCAGCAATACTAGATCCATAGAAAACATTTCTGCACCAGTTAGCAACATATACAGCGTCGTGTAACTTAGCATTTTGGATCTCAATATTATGGGATTGTAATAGTACATCAAGCCTTTCCTTAGAATATTCCATCTTCTACATTTGCTTACATGCAAATTCACATAACTTTTTATTAAAATGAGGGCCATAGTACCTTAAGTAGTTAATAAATCCCTCAGGTTTAATATCATATTCAGTAAAATCCTCTCTCATAGTCTTAAATGAAAATAGGCGGAAGCAAAATAATCTGCCACCGCCTACCTATTATTAATAGTTATATCTTCCCTTAGACTTGCGAGACATAGACTCTTTGTAGCCATAGCGTCTATCTCTCATATCTTCATCCTCGTCCTCATAGTCGTCATCTTTATCATAAACTTCTGAATGTTCAGAAAGCATTTTTATAAGTTTACATGCGAGTAGCTTTATTCTGTGAAGATGCTCAATAGTATCTTCATAAGAATCTTCCTTTATTTCAATAAATCCTTTCATAGCAATAATGTTATTTATTTCCATCCTTCTGAAGTAGACCCAGTATTTTATCCATCTTAGATTCTATACCTCCCATTTTATCCTTTAGGTTATTAATATCTTCATCCCGTTCTTTTTCCTTGGCAAATCTAGGATTAAGTTCCTTAAGGATACTTTCACAGGAAGTTATTATATTATTGTGATAAGCAACACTGTCCACAATACTCCTACTGCTCTATAACATATTGTCAACCTCATTTGACATTAATTCTTTTGTTTCTGCTATAACCGCATTATTATAATTAGCTACAGACTAAGAGGACGGAACGTTCTTAAAGTCCATATTCTAATTATTAACCTTTACATTAATATCAATGGTTGATCCATTCATTAAAAAATTACTACTATAGTTGGGTTGTGTTATACTTACTACTTGTCCTACCTTCAGAACTGGGTTTTCTCCCTTTTCCAAGATGTAAACCACACTGCCCTATCTCAAAGCTGAAAACATATTATAAATTTTATAGATTAATTAATTGTAAGGTATTAGTCTAGCTTTCATACCAAACTAAGTATATCCCAGTTCCAGATATATCTTCTACCGTTGCGGGAGCACCATTTACCTTAATTAGTGGCTGTTCATTACCTCCAGAGGTAGTAAACACCACTGGAAGAGTTGTGGTAGTTCCAGTTGGAATAGGCTATGCTAAATTAATAACTAATAGTCCACGATAAGGTCTTCCTACATTTCTGTGATTGTTAAAATCATATTGAACTTTAGAAGATGTAACAGTTACAGATAATGAACGAAGTGCAGGGATACCACCAATATTTACATTAATATAAGCAGGTAATATCATATTCCCTCCTTTCTCAACCCCATAATGAGTTATTTCCACATGAGCATCCTCCTAACCCATAGTTTGCTAGATTATATCCATAAACTAAATTGGTAGGAACTGCTGTCGCACAACTATATGGAAGTGTTACAGTCTCTGGAAGTTTACACTTAACTCCATTTATATCACTCTGCAAAGTAGCTAAAGCACCAGCTAATGGCGCAGTTGCGGACTGAATCATTTGATTGAATACTGCAGTTTGATGACCATTATTTATAGCAACGTCTTTCTGAGAATTTGACTCCCTTAGCGCATCTATCTTATTTTGCATTTCTCTCATCTCTGCATCTCTCTAACCTGCTAGGATTGAATCTGCTGCAGATTTTATACTATCTTTAAGGTCACAGGTTTGTCTTTGTGTCTCGTAGGCAACAGAAGAAAAACCTCTCTCCTGTCCATTTGCAACTGTATTTATTGCATTCTGCAGGGTGTTTGTTTGCTGGCATGTTGCTAGCCTATTTTCGCAGCAACAATCTGCAATTTTACTAGCAATTTGGCAATTACCTGCCTGGACTGCATTAATAATTTGCTGAGAAGACATACCAACTTGGTTTCCTACTCCCTAAATCTATGACATAACTCCATTAATGGCGCTCTAAACGTCACCAAGAGTGCAATTAAGGGTTGTAGCAAGCTGACTAATAGCGTTACCATTTCCTTGAATAGCTTGCATTAAAAGTTCTCGACCCGCATCATTGTTAATTAAGTTTCCTAAATCTGCTCCTACTTGACCAGCTCCACGATTTCCTCCGAAACCATTCCAGCCATTTCCTCCCCATCCCATAAGGAAGAATAAGAATATTACCCACATGAACCATCCACCTTCTCCTCCGAAGCCAGAATTGTTCCTTGTGGCAAGTAATACATTAGGATCTATTCCCCTCTATTGAAGTAGAGGAGCTAACATTGATACTAGTCCGTTGTTATTTGTTCCATTTTCTGGGAACATAAAAACTTTACTGTCAGACATAAAATTATATTTAGAAGATTGTTATAATAAAAGATCTATAATACTAAAATGAATCTGATTTTAAACTGAAGCGCTTCGTAACTAAATTAGTACAATTTTGTAACAATCAAAATTACAACTTATTTTAAGGAATCCAAATTAAATAATGTTAACAAATGTTAAAAATAATGGAAAAATTTCTAAATCGGAATATGTATATAAACAAGAAAAGCCTGGTCATAAGACCAGGCTCGCTTTGATAATTATTGAAGAATAAATATTTAAGAATGCTAAACATTCTGTCCAGAATAGCTTATCTTTAACATTAAGTGCAAATATAAGTATTAATACTATTAGCAATAATACTGGAATCAATAGTGTTCCAGAAACTATGTTCCAAACTATGGACAATATACAAGTTACACTAGCTCCCGCTATATGAGGGATTCTATCTTGCCCTAGATACCTTGGGCATAATCCAACTAATACTAAAGCTATTACTGATAAGAATGGAAGAAACTGAAAGCATATAGGACTAATTTCTACCCACGCTGGGAAGGTAAGAAATGCGATTGCTACTATACACGTAGTGAAAATATTTCCATTATTAAGCAAATAATAGCTCTATGATATACAGTCTGGTTTATATTTAATTCTAATGTATGCTGTATATCCAATATATATTGCAATTGATAGTATTAAACAGGATAAGGCAAAAGTAGACATTAAATAGTAAATGATAGCTTATCTGGATAACCAGCAGTATAGTCATAAGCCTTTACTTTAGATATATCAGTTAGCTAACTAACTGCTAACTTATGCTCTGCAGTTTTGTTATAACAAGCTAATGCATACAACTCTAAAGAGCTTAACATTTGAACTGCTGCGTCACAGTTGACAGTGATACAGATTCCATTTAACCATAAAACTGACTTCTCTTTTCCTGCATTCTTCTCAATAGTTATGGAGTTCATAAGTCCAACTCTGGTATCCTTATTTAACCAAACCTGAACTCCATTTAACATAAATCCATTAACATTAGAAGAAGTATCATACTAGTCAATCTCTCTAAGTACTAGCTCTTTAGCCCTATCTAATGGAGATTTTTCTGGAGCAATATTAAAGTCAACTTTTATATTGTAATTAATATCTTCTATCTAGTCATTAGTTCCCTCTGATAAGAGGACATCATAAAGGCTAGTATTGTGTTCATCTTTATATGATCTAAGTATTGCCTCAAAGCACTTAGATAAAGTAGGCTCTCCGGAGATTCTTACTTGAACATAAGAATATCTAGTTTCCTCTGTTTCTTTTCCTTCCATAGAAGAGACTTTAACTACTTTCTCCTCTATGTCATAGTTATAATACCAAATACCATTGTTTAGTGATTCAAAGCTCTTAGGCTCAATGGTAGATTCAATTTTTGTCGCTGTAAACATTGTTTAATTTTAATTGATGTAAGATACTTAGGTATTGAGTTTAAATAAATAAAGAGTTATTTATTTTACCTTTTTGCCTCTATTATTTATCTGAAGGGAAAGATACGAAACCAGAAACCGTCCGGAAACCAGCCGTTGTATCGGCGGCAGACACGTATAGACCCGAGCTGAAGGAACCGAGGCCTGCCTACCCGGAGTCCTCAGAGGTACCACCCACGGTAAGAGCCCGTAGTTCCCTATCGTTAGGTCCGATCCAGTTATAATCACAAATGTGTTTGGTAGTATTACCTCCCATAACATGAGGAATTATATGGGCAGCGTCTCCTAGGTCAAATGACTTAGTATATCCGGGACTATTTACTTCCTCTCCAACCTTAACATAAGAATCGTTAAGAGTGTCTGCATACTTACTAGCATCCTGACAAGTATATACATAGTTCATTTTATTAAGATGGCTACGTGCGTCAACGTCTATTATAATTCCATCAAGAACAGTCAAAATGTCTCCAAATGGATTATCAAATCCTCTCCATCTCGCCATTTGCATTTCGTATGTAACGCCATCAAGCTCATCGCTAATAGTTAGGTCTACAAGTCCGGACCCATTTCCAAGAGTATTACCATATCCACAAGGAGTTAGTGGACAGGATTCATTGTACTACAGCCATGTATCCACAGTAGTAATACTAAATCCCATACCTCCTTGATGATAACCTTCGTCTGTGAGAGTTGCATTATAAGCCTCCTGCGAGTTAAAGTTAGCATACTCTACTACATAAAGCCAATAGAATATGTTCTTATACTGGTCATAACTCAACATTTGAGACTTAGCATATCCAGAGTATTTTCTCATAGTAGCTCTAGGGACATTAGTTATAGGTTTACCTAAGTCTGTTCTGAATGGATCAATTGTTAAATACTGATCATACTCCTCTCTATTTCCTCCACCTCTACAGTATGCATTAGTATTTACTACAGAGATAGCACTACCTACAGGTAAAGTACTAAGGTATCCCATGTTCTCTGGAACAGTATTTAGAACTGTACTTCTGTAAGCGTCAACTAAGATTTCTGGTTGATAAGTATAAGTATCGTCAATCTTAACAGTAGATAACCATACTTTAGCTACATTGCCATCAACTGTAGACTTAATATAGAAAGCCGGGCAATATACTCTTACTGTACCATCATAACCATTCAGAACTGCTCCTAGTTCTAACTCTGCTGTAGTAGTAGATAGAGAACGAGCTTCAAGACCCTAAGCATCACCACCATCAGCACCCTCAAGACGAAGGGTTGCTGTACTGGTACTAGTGTCGATGCTGATAACTTGGTAAGGCAGTCCATCAAGCTTTACCCACTGTTTGTCATACTGTAAGGTATTGAATACATCATCTACTATAGTACGAACATCCTCCGTTACCTCAGTTGATTCTACTGACTTAATAAAAATAGCTTCTTTTCTAAACCTCCAATCAGATTCATTTAGCCAATAGATTACTTTGTCTCCTTGAGCAATACAACCTTTCAGTTGAGATTGAATAGGAAGGGACTTATGAAGAGACATGTTACCAATACGAGTAAGGTGCGGATCAGCTACAGTCATATCAAACTATACACCATAAGCTAATACCTCTTCAAGACCAGTAAACATGTTTGCTAGATCTTCCCATTTAGCTTCTCCATTAGCCTTCCATGCCAGTATTTGTCTTTCATGACCTTCTTTAGGAATAGCTGAATAATACTTTCCCTTAGCCCAAATTTGATCTGAGTCCTCAATAAAAGCTATTGAAGTGTCTTCAATATCTCCAGCTTTTAGTCTGGCTTCAAAGTTAGCTTTTGTTTCTACCTGAATAAATTGTTGTGTAATTTTTGTCATAATATAATTATTTTAAGAAGACTTCTATAATTAATCTATTTTAGCCCAAGATAGCTTACGATTCATGTCATCTCTAACAGAATCTGCAACAGAAAGTATAGTAGTATATATAACAGTACTCTAAACCGGGTTTGTAGACTAAGGATTTAAAATACTATCTACTGTAACTCCACCCAGTTTAGTGTCAGTGGCAATTGGCAGCTTATAGTTATTAGCATTCTCCTCAATTCCGTCTAGCTTAGTCTTTAGGGCATCGGTAAAGTCATTAGAAGTGAGACTTTTACCATCAACTTTATCTACCTTATTGTTTAATGCATTTGTAAGATTAGATATGGAGTCACTGTTCTCTATAATAGAAATTACTTCTTCTTCAGTAAGGGAGCAAGAGTAAAGCTGACCGTGTGTCCAGATTTCCTTTGTATCTTTTATAAACACTATAGAAGTATCTAGGATATTTCCAGCATTTAATTCTGTAGTAAATGCTGTTTTATTTTGAAAATGGATTAATTTTTTATTTATAGCCATAATAAAATGTTTGGAATTTCATAGTCTCCCTTACCATCAAGAGAGACTATGAAATGTTATATAAGTTAAAATAAAAATTAGCGATTGCTAACTTCCAAATTTATTTCAATTTTTTTTTTTAATTAAAGCTCTTCCCAAGCAAAGAGAGCGTCAACGTATGTTTTAACATCGTTAGCTTCTGCAAGACCTTTAGCTGTACTAGAAGCAGAGCTAATAGCCTGAACAGTTACCGAAGTAGCTATAGTCTGAGAATTATCGGACTTAGCTCCTACAGTTGTAGTCACATAAGAACCATCTGTTCCCTTAGCAATTGATTGAAGAGCAGTGTCAGCCTTTTTACCTTGAGCAGCTGTGGCATAATTGCTTGCTAGAGAAGCTGCATAAGCCTTTGCACCATGCACAGTATTTGAAGTAGCAGTATCAGTATCCTCGCCAACTACTGCATCCTTAGCTGCATCAATTGCAGACTGTACTCCAGATATTTTCACTCCAGCTGTATCTACGGACAAGAACTCTTCTGAAGTAGGATCTACTTTTATAGATACAGCATTTTTATCTATAGCAATACCATTACCTGCTGTATATGTATCAACTAATGACGATAGATCTACTGTAATAGTCTCTTTACCTGAATCTGTATTGAAAGTAATAGTTAGAGCCTTAGATTTAGGATCAAAAGAAACGGTATTAACCATTCCGTCTTTAATAAAGTCAGAAGCATCTACTTCAGCAATAACCGCATTTTTAATTCCAAGTAATTGAATCTTCTTAGTAGTAGAGTCATATTTGAGATTCAATGTAGATGATAATAGAGTTCCATTGAGTCCGAGAACTTTATCACCTGTAGCAATTCCTGTTACAGTAGCTGTTGGTATTTGTACAGAAGCTTTAAGACCAGCAGCACTTTGACTTAGAGTTACATTGCCAGAAGCTTTATCCAATTTGAGTCCCACTGTTGGAGCAGTTGTTGTTCCAGTGACTTCAATTGCGGAACCTGTAGTAGCAGTTACGCTAGCAACTTTAGACTCAGCAGCTTTCTTAGCAGCCTCAGCAGCTGCAGCTGCAGCTGCACCATCAGTAGCTGAGTAGAAATCGTCTTCTGAATGGTAAGCGGCAGTTTTGAGCCCCTTGACGATAGACTTACTTGTTCCATCTACAGAAGTCTCACCATTAGCAGTACCTTCTGCCAAAGTTGTACCAGAAGCACTAATTGTTACGCCATTAGCACCTACAGACACACTAGCCTTACCACCAGCATTGAACTTAATAGTTTTAGCAGTAGAAGTTGCTGAAGCGGTATTAGTGCCATCAGAAATAGTTGTGAATGCGTTAATGGCTTGAAGAGCTTTGACAGCTTCTTGTAAAGCATCTATCTCACTTTCTGCAGTGGTTATTTTTTCTTGCCACTCAGAGCTCAAACCATAGAATTTACCATGAGTAAAGATTTCTCCAGAGTCCTTAATAAAGACTATAGAATTTGTATACTAAGCCTAAAGGTCTGTAGTAAATGATGCCTTACTCGCAATGTGAACAAACATTTTTTCCATACTTTAAATATTTTTTTTTTATTAAATTTCATTCCACTCTAAAGCAGAATTAATTGCTGAATTTACTGTATATATAACTGATCCAGAAGTACTTGCATCTCCATTTAGTGTGGCTAGTGCAGCTTCATTTGCTTCAATTCTAGCCTTTAATGATTCAATATTAGCAGCATTAGTATCAATTAGTTTCAGTTTTTCTTCTGAAATTAAAGAACTTCCTTCTACCTTGGCAACGTATCCAGTTAGTTGCGTATTGGTATAGTCTTTGGCGATCTTAAGTGTGTTAGCCAGCGATCCTGCTGTTTCTTCAGTACCATTAAGTACGTTTAAGGAAGATGTATTTTGAGCTACAGATTCTTTTAAAGTAGAAACATCTTCGTTTACTTTTGAAACAGCCCCACTAATAGCTTTATCAGCTTCACTCTTAGTGTAATATGCGCTTAAATCAACCGATCCACCAAGGGCATCCCAGCTTTCTCCATTCCAAGCATAGTTGGTTCCAGCAGGCGTGCTTCCATGGGCAGCTACTACATTATAGGTGTCGCCAATTGCAACTTCTGTAGGAAGAGCGTCATAAGTATCTACAGATCCTTTATAAATGTAGACTGCAGATAGAGATGTTTTTAGATTATCTATATTTTCTTTAAGAACTCGACCTTGATTAGCCGATAAAGCTGACGTAGTACTTGTTGAAGTTAAATTATCTGTAACGTCTGTCTTAGCAGCTGAGGCATCTACTGCAACCCAATTATTAGAGTCAGTATATGCTGTAGGGGCTGTAACTGCATCATAATTAGTAAGCATGTATAGCCCATGATTTTCCAGTACTGATACTACAATACCATCATAAAGCCATACTTTATTATCACTATCAGCCCATGTAGAAGTCTCTGTTAATTCAATGAGGGTATCTACCACTACTCTAGAATCTAACGGAGCATTCTTCTTAACCTCTAGGTTAGCCGAAAAATTAAATATTCCTCTATTTCTTGACATAACTTAATTATTTAGAGTAAGTAATTCTATAAGTAGTTTCTCCATTGAATCCTGCGTCGTTTCTAGTATAAGTATTGTAATTTACATTTGTTCCTTGAACAGTAATTTCTTCTGTTCCAGTAGTAAAGTTTTCGAGCGCATATACTTCATACTGATTTGACAAAGTATTCAACATCTCAATCTTAGTAACAACATGAGGAAGTTTAAATACATGTTTGTTAGGACCTTCAGCAGCCAGAGTTACTGTAAACGTCAGATTCTTCGTAAGAGGTAACTTAGAAGGAGCTGCATTTTTTATGTTAGCATAGAATGGGTATACCCCATAAGTAGCTACTGCAGAAGAAGTAACTGATCCAGCAGGAAGAGCTGTATAAGATGCAGCAGGATTACCCTTAGAATCTAGTGGTACAGGACCTTCAGCATACTACACCTTGTAGTAGAAGTTTGTTGTTCCAGCAGTTACAGCATTTGGAATTCCATTTGCTTCACTTCCAGCATAAATAACATCAGATGATTTTGCTCCAGCTCTTGGACCCTATGTAGAGGTACCTATTTTAATAGCACCTTGGTTAAAGGCAGAAGTGAAATCTTTTGTAGTGTACCCAGCATCTCCTACTTCTTTAATGTTGGATACTCCAGATTTTAAAGAGAGAGAAGCAGATGGTGCAGTAATTGTAGGTTGAATAGTTGGGAATATTAGAGTGTCTAGCACTTTAGAAATAGTCTACCCTGTGAGTTGAGCTACTGTTGTTCCAGCAGCAATACCTCCAAGTTTTTCTACTGTAGCAACAGTGTTATCTAATCCTGAGTTATAAGTTACGTTCATCTAACCTCCCTCAAACATGTCTGCGACATTATTAAGTAGGGTTCTATCGGCATCTGTTAGAAGTTTGTCTCCAAGATTTGCAACTACTGTAGAATCATCTGCCTTTGTAAAGGTAAATGTATTAGTTGAAGAATCAAACTCCACATCTTTTACTTTTTCTCCATCAGATCCATAGAGTTTTCCATTTAAAAGGAGTTCTCCAGTATCCGTTGCAAAAAATAAAGCATCAAGCAAGTTACCAGGGTTTTCTGCAGTATAAGTGTAACTTGCTCTTAGCCCTCTGAAAAATTTAATCATTAAATTAAACGTTTATCCAGTTTATAGTTACTTTATCTAATTCTGTCTGTACGTAATCTTTAGTAGCATAACTTCTCAATTTGCTGTCGACCTCTTGTCTAGTATAGTAATCGTCTAGTTCTACACTTCCGGATGTTCCCCCCATTTTATACAGTCCGAAATAAAAATACTTAGACCCTTTTATAAAATACATAGTAGTATCATCCACTAGATTAGCTTCAACTAAATCGGAGTATTCTTCAGACGTCAGTAAGCTAAACCTGATAACTTTATCTGAATTTTGCAGAACTACTTCCCCAGAGAGACCATCGTCTTTCTTTTCAAAAACTACTCCTCCTACTTCAGAAGAGAGATCTAAATCGGCGGAAATACCATCTCCATATACTCCTAAAGATACTATAGAAGGACGGTTACTGATCTTTAGTTCAGCATATATTGTGTTTTCTATTACATCTATTATGATAGATTCTGAACTTTTTCCTATATATTTATCTATAGGGGCTAGATATTCATTACCATCTGATAGTAGAATTGCATATACCCAAGTACCCAATGGTAATTCACACCCTTTATTTCTGTCAGCTTGAGTTATCTATCTTTTTGTAAAGCTCTGTATTGTAATACTAGAAGGAAAAGGATATGTTGATATTTTACCATCGGAAGTTACTACTTTTAAAACCTTATTTCCTTCCTACTCGACAACTTCTACAGAGGAGATTCCACTGAAATTCTGTAGTATAGAATTTATAGCCCCCTAGGTGAGAATCGCATCTGTATCATCTGATGGTTCAGTAGATACAGAAAATTCTCCATAGTTTACCCACAAATAATCAAGCTGACTCTATCCTGGTTTTCTTTTATCCTTCATACCATTCAGTTATGTCTTTTAAAACTTCACCAAGAGGTTGTCCATTATGTGTTATATTGGAGGACCTTCCGTCTACGATTAAAGAATTTCCCGCCTTCTTTAGAATATTATAGTTCGAAGAATCCAGTCTTACATCTGCAGATAATTTATCTGTTCCTGATACTACTCTTTCTCTAGAAAGTTCTACTACTTTATTATCTGGATTGTCCACATCCCATTCCTATATAAGCTTATCTACTGGAATAATTACTTCCTAAGAATTTTTAAAATTAATAACTAAAGACTCAGTATCCTAATCGTAGTAAGCGTTGTTTATAATAGAGGAAATAGCTAAGATATGCTGTGATCTAATGTTTCCATTGACTTTAATCGTTAAGATACCATCCGCATATTCTGTAGACAGTTTAGTATATAAACCATCATTATTAACGATAATATCACTTCCGTTGGAAACTTTTACATCAGCCGAGATATTTGAACTGTTAACGTCTTCATCAACTGTGATGGAGACTGTATTGGTTTCTGTAGGAATTAATTTAGAAGTTCTTAAAGCCTCTGCAATAAGTCCATCTAAAGTCTTCAGTGCATTCATCACTGATGTAGCACTTTTCAGATAATTAGTTTCCTAGTCAGGACTAAATGATCCATCTCCACTTAATCCCACTCCCACCTAGGTCTAGTCTAGCTCTGTCTGGAGATTATTATCTCTATTATTAGAAACTGAGGCAAGAGTCTCCACAAAGTCCTATACACCCCTTAGCGTTCTAAAAGTAGTATTCGGAGTAGGTGTTCCTTGAATTTCGTTCCACAAGTCTCTTAAATGTTGATACAGGTTATGAGTATAATCAAAACCTCTTAAGAATTTTTGCAATTCTGGAAGAGTGTTTATCTATGAATCTGAATCATCGACTGTATCAAAAAACTTGTGAAGCAAGTTAGAAATATCTGATAGATTATTATAATCTAAAGATTTTAAGTATTCCAAAACATTCTCTTCCTCCGTTCCTACTATAGCTGACAAGATATTAGAATGTTCGGCAGACTATTTCTGTAAATCTACTACAGCATTTGAAATCGCAAGTAAGTTGTCTAGTTGATTATGAAACTCTGACATGTCGTCAGTCCCGACAATTTCAAGAATACTATTCTTTCTGTCAGAAATTTCCTAATTGAGATCGTTTCTTATCTGAGTTAACCTATCAAATAGTTTATCAATAGATCCTTCTTGTATAAGAGGTTTGAACTGTAATTCTCCTCCAACTTCAATAACCCAGTATAAAGTCTAAGAATCTTCAGACGATACTATCTTAAGTAATCCCTTATGTAGAGTAGTATTATTAAGCTCATCAGCATAGAATGCTTTTAATTCCTCTTCACTACTAAATATGTAGTTGGCCTCCATTGGATAGTTACCTGTTCTGATGAAACTACCCATCATTTCACTATATTGACTCATTTTTATGCAAAATTAAAAGTTACTTCCTAGTTTAGGCTAGACAGTGCCTATCTGTATATGTAAATCTTAAAAATTATGTCTTTCTCGACTCCAGGCACTTTCAAAGGAATCATATCAATTACATCAAAAGCATCTACCCCAAATTTCTGTGGAGTTGTAGACATATTGTCTAGGTCTGGATAGGACACAGGGACTACAACAAAGGGGTGTCTTAATTTTGCATCCTAAAAACTATAATTTATAGAGAGCTAGTTTAAGTTATTACTACTACTTATAAATTGATTGTTATTAGGTTCTTCTGAGGCTAGTTCCTCTAAATAATTCCATGTAATCACATTTCCAAACTTCCATTTTGGAAGAAGTCCGACAAAAATTGGAAGAGCTACCTTTACAGTAATAGATTCTTCATGCACAGCCCCATTAGTGTAAGTTACCTTAAAGGTAAATTCTGTGTCTTCTATAATAGGTAAGCTATCAACAGTCACACATCCATTTTCAAAATCTCCTTTAACAAAAGAAATTGTTAACTCACCATCTTGGTATAATTCTGCTACATCAATGAGTCCAGTAGAACCATGAACACATAGTGTAACCGGAACCTTATTATTGATAGTTACATAGTCTGGAGCTGAAATTGAAATTCCTTTACCATAGAATATAGCATCCAATACTTCTTGCAAACTCATTGTTGCTGGAACTGGAGTGTTATCGTCAATATGTCCTACGGTAGATTCTACAGGACCAGAAGTCTTCCATATAGGTTCATTATTAGTAATCTACTCCTGTAAGTTTTCTACTTTTTCCTCAACCTAGTGTAGAGTTACTAAATCTTGGGGATCAATAGCGTCAACACCTTTCTGAGGAGCCTTAAATGGAACTGATCCGTCCTGTTTAACATATTTTTCTTGACGTATAGAGTCAAACCTATCGTCCACTGTTTCCATATACTCTGCAATAGCTTCAGCTACAGCTTCCTAGACCCACTTGTTAATAAACGCATCAATTTGACTTCTAGAGTATGTTTGAGTCTTATCATACACATTAGCTATCTTAGCATAAGAAGCTAACCTTTGATTTAAAATAGTTAGAAATCCGTGAGGATCCACATCTACTAAGTGAGCATAAAGGGTTTTATCTACGTAACGCTTAGTAGCTAGATGACTGTCTATAGTCGGATCAACCCCTATTTGAGCAATAGTGAATGGAGTACTTCCATCCTTCTTTAAGAAAGTCTTTAATAGGTTATCTACATCCTGTTTTGTATAGAGCTGTGATTTAGTAAATATGTCAGAGGACTTAACGTATTTCTCTAGGATATTTCTTACTTCTGGCAATATTTGGTGAGGATCGTCAGATCCAACTAATCTAGTATGTTCATTTAATAATCTAGTTACAAATTTCTTTGTTGTTAAATGACTATCAGAAATAGGCTCAACTCCAGATTGAGGAGATGTAAATGGAGTACTTCCATCTGTTTTAGCCATGTCTGCAATCATCTCTCTTACAGTATCCAAGGTTCCATGAGGGTCTTCAACACTAAGATGCTTATTAACAGCAGTTGTTACTGTTTTAGCAATGTTAGTATCCGTTTCGTCCTTGGTATATACTGCATTCTTTGGATACACATTTAGATTTTCTCTTACTACTGACTTCTCTGACTCATTCTCATATTCAGAAAGAAAATTATCTTTCTCCAAATACTGAACAGATTTATCAACAGTTGTAGGAACATCTACAGTATCCTAGCATCCCGGAGTTAAGATTGAATTATCTGCCATTTGTTATTTAAATAATACTATAATGCAGTTAAAGATAATTTATCATCTATTTCCCTATTCTTTATTAAGTCTATAAAAGAAATCTCTTCTAATATAAATTCATAGTTTGGTTTGTACCCCTTTCTAACTCTGCACATGAGCTGGAAAAATTCTTCGGATACCTTTTTCTTTAAATCACTTAGAGCATCCACATCCATTACTATTCTAAGAAGAGTTAGACTGAGAGCATAAGCCGTTACATCCATTAATTATCTCAACTAGCCTTTCAACTTCTGCAAGTTGTTCGCACTCTGTGAGATATTTTATAACATTAATCGCCATCCAGACTAGATCTCTTTTATATATTAATTCACTATCTATCTTATTTTTATTCCAACAAGAAGAGAATCCCCTATCGTTTAGAATTTGCTTGCACAAATTTATATAACATTTTCGTAAAAAACAAATAGATACGAAGTCTTCTGATGTTCTTGAAATCGTTGTATTTACAGGATTTACTTCTAGTATTTCAGATAAATCAACCTAGGAAGTACTTCCATTTATATACTTATATACTTTATTATCGCTTGCAAAATATACTAGACTATATAATCCAAGTGCTGAACCTTCTTGTTTATTTAATTCTCTTTCAAACCATTCCTTAGATGGCAGTACAATATGAACTAAACTATACCACCCATCTGAAGATACCTATAGAGTAGAATTATCTAGAGAAGAATGATTGGTAAACGTAGGATCTAAATATACTGCCTCCTATGATTTATTTAGCTAAAGTATATCTATAGAGATAGTGTCAGAGAATTTGAATTTTCCCTTTACAGTCCCTACATTGTCCTCTGATAAATAAGTACTATTGTCTTGTACAGTAACCTTACAATTATCACAGGCATTGCAAGTAATTATTTTAATTTTTAGTTCCATTAATCAGTTTGTCTAATTTTATCATTGTAAGGGTTTCCATCTGATAGCTATGCTATTTCTACTTCAGTACGTCTCTTCTAATCTTCGGCAGTAGCCTACTTATAAGTTCTATCAGTATCAGCCTTGTACCATTCAAGTTTGTATTTCATTTCTATTTCTTTCTGTTCAAGATTTAGCTTAGCTTTATTAAGAGATTCAATCTCACCTTGAGATTTCTTTAACTCTGTAGAAGCTTGCTTCAACTGCTCCTATAACTACTAGACCTACTAGGTTAACTACTGAACTTGGTTGTTTTCATCTTTCTAAATTTGCATAGCTTTTCTAACTTTATACTTAAGATCAGGCAAGCTTTTGCTTGTTACTGCCTCAATAATGATGTCAGGAGGTAGTCCTCCAGATTTAACAAATTCTGGAATAATATTCTTTATCTACTCTAAATCCTTTACAATATCTGTACTAGTAATGATCCTAATATCATGATCAGTCATTGTAAAATACTCTGGAAGAGCAGTAAATATTCTTTGGTATTTATCTCCTAATATTATAGTTCCAGTTAGCCCATTTTTGAATACAACCTTAGCAAGGTTTAAACAATCTAGCAACATTTCATTTACTATTAAATCCATTTGATGGTAATATTGTTTAGTTATAATAAATGAATTGTTCTATCCAATTTTAACATTAGTAACAGCATCTCTCTGCTCAATACCATTCAATCTTTCCCTAAATACTCCAGTAATAGATGATGTAGTCTACTCTATAGCATCTATTGCTACCTGTATAGCCTGAACAGCCTACGTTTTAACGGTGTTATCAAATCCATTAAAAATAGTATTCAGTGGAGCCTACCCGGAAGCTAGTCTTCCTTCCTGTGAGGAATCAAGTACACCAAGTCCCTACTTCTTTAAAGCCTACCATTTTATAAGTCTTTCTGGAAGATTTACTCCTAATTCAGCAGGTATTAACGTTAAGTCAATCCAGTCTCCAACTGTTCCACTATTTGCAATAAGATTATCTCTATAGAAATTCAGAAGGTCGTACTAGTCCTATAAGTGGGCACAAGCGAGAACCATTGAGTAGGGCTTTGTACCTCTATTTAAAAAATATATACCATTAACAGAAAGACTACAATAAGAAGGATTTGATTTAGTTCTCATAACCTTTTCATCTTTGCCTCTAAGTATATATATTTGTTCCCCAATTCTAACAGTCTTATACCTCTACATTACAAAGTCTTTATCGGTTTCTAGCCACTCAACTTCATAAACAGGAATAAGCTCATGGGTTATTCCAGACCTACTATCAGGATATCCTGGGGTAACTTCTACACCTGCCTAAACTCCATCAGTATTTGGTATACCATTAGTTTCACCCATTCTAACATAATACATAGCATTCTCATAGACTGAATCCCACTTCTCATCTAAAAGTTTCCTATCTGAGGCTTTCATTTCCTTACCATACTCATTTAAGATTTGATTCTTAGTCATCCAACTTCTTACTACAACTCTATAGGAGTTTTTAATATATGGAGATTCAAAGTTTCTATCAATAAATGTGTTTAGGGGACTTAAAGCCTATATTCTAATATTATTATTTTCTACTGTAGGAAGAACTCTATAGAAAGCATATCCTGTAATTAAAAGATCCAGAAGAAGGTCTCTCAATACCGTAATCATATCAGTGTCCCTAGATTGCATAATATATTCTACTACATTCTAGGCAGCAATCTCATACTCCGATACGAATGTATTATTTATATCTTCTACTATTCTTTTCAATTGCTATTCAATTAGACCATCATTAATATTCTTTCCATCTATAAAGTTTAGAACTGAATTTCTAAGATGGTTCTTTAAATATTCATGAAGTTCTGAGGCAATCTTTAATTGTTTTTCTCTATCTATATTATTTATTGTCTAACTGTCCTTACAGAATATCTTTGGAATTATAGGAGTTCCCAAATATTCTCCTATAAGAGCATCAATATGCTTCTTTATTAAAGGGGTAAAGTGTAGTGTAGTCGGTGCATTAGCTCCATATACCTCCTCTAAGTATCTGAACTAGTCCGAATCTCTTACACCATTATAGTAGTTATATGCTTTCTATAAATCATATTTAGGGTAGACTAGTTCAGATATTGCTTTGTCTGTTTTCTCTATCAATTCATCCTTTGTCATGACAACTACATGCTGTATTTATTGGATTACAATCATATGGGTAAGTTAACTATAGTTTACCATAATATACTAGGTTAAAGCGCCTGTCTTTAAGTTCCTACTTAAGAAACTTAAGAAACTTATCATCCTCTAACTCTGCATATATAATTATAGGCTAATGCGGATGATCCATACCCAACTTAATATAATATCCTATTGGGTTTAATTTCTCAATGACTATTTTCCCTATATACTTCTTATGATAAATATCCAGAATATAGTCTTGTATTACTTGTTCTAGGTCCTAAGTCGTCATATAACTATCCAAAATTATTATTAAACCGTATCTATGGAGTATTTCTTGGAAGTGTTCCATATCGTCTTCTTCCATACTCATCTGTGTAAAATCCTATATCCTACCAGGTATCTTTAACCTCTTCTACAACTTTAGGTACAGTTCCTTGCAATTCTTCATCTGCTAGTAGAGCCATTGCCACTGCTGCGACAATATCAAATTTCTTCTTATTTTCATCAGTATATCTGTCAAATTCATCAAGCATTTCATCAAACCATATAAGATGACAATAGTCATTAATATAATCTGCGATTAAATCTGTCTGATGATCAATAATAGCAGGAGTTGCAGGAGTTCCATATTGCTTATTTGTATTTCTAACAGAGTCTGCAAGTGTGGCTCTAGGTCTCTTCATAAAGAGATTAAGAAGCTTCCTTTCTCGTGCATATGGGATTATACTCTATCTGGTTGCTTCTATATTTATTGTAGCATTATAATACTATGCTAGTTTAATAGCTATCTTATAGCACTCTCTAACATCATTAGGTCTATCCTTATAAAGTGCTACGAATTTTGGTTCTTCCATACCATAAGCTCTCTTGTAAACAACAAGACAGAAATCAGATGGATCCTTAGTAGCCTCTGATGTTTGAGCTGCGCCTATATCGATGCCGTCTATTCCTATTACATACAGGTTTCTAACTTTTTCAGTAGGTGGTCTCCAAGTTACTTTTCCATTTTCATCCTCAACTGGAGGCAAAGTCCAAATTGGATGTTCTAGTATCTAAAGTTTACTATTCTAATTTGGAATCCACTTAAAGCCATCTATATTCTACTAAATATGAGCTCCTCCTTTGAATTTATATTCAATATAACCTCTTTCAATTGGAGGGCACTTCTTTAAAGCTCGGATATTTGTAAGTTGCTCAGCGATATTTACCTTATTGAATTTGTTATCACCTTCCAAAGCAAAAGCTTCTTCAGCGGTATAACAATACTCAGCAGAGTGGTCAATTAAGGCTCTAGGATTTGAGGATAGATTAGCCCTATCTAAATCTAGCTATTCTTTATAGTTTTTCCATAAACAGTAGCCTCTCTTATCAAGTAACTATCTTCTTACTCCATTGATGTCAGTTCCATATTCTGTGATAGCTCCTATATAAGATGGAATGAAATACCCTGTATATACCCACTTTCCTCCTTCTGTATAGTTGTGATAAAATGGAAGTACATCAAATCCATTTGGGTCATAGTATATATCTCTAAGTCCTTGTAAGGCAGCACCTTTATCTCCGCCAGTTCCTCCAGCCAATCTAATTCCAAACTTTGTACCTCCAATGTATATCAAAGCCTTTCCTTTAATGTAAGATTTTCTTAAAACTGAGTTAGAACCAGCTTCTTCATATACTAGTAAATCAATACGATCACCTCTAATTTTAGCATCAGTTTCTGCTACAACACCTTCAATCTAAGACATCCAACCTGTCTCAGATGTTATACCGTTCGAGTCTTTTACTAAAGTAGAAGCTCTTTTTAGGAACTATGTATCCTTAGCCTATCTAAGTTTAGCAAGACCTCCCTAAGTATGTTCGTTCGCGAAACTAAGTGCAGTCCATACCTTATCAAGAGATTTCTCTAAGTAATTAGACAAACTTGTAGTAATCATACACTTACTGTTTCTAAAGCAATTATAAATACAGGCGCAAATAGCTGCATTTATTTCAGAGAAACCAATACCACGAGACTTCATAAGACATACATCCTTCTTCTCCCTTCTACATATTTCAAAGTAGTGGAAGAACTCATATTGAAATACCAAAAATTTAGGAAATATCTAGCTACGTCCACTACCAGCTATTTCTACATCAATATTAGGAAGTTGGTAATAATTAAGATAATAGTAATTAGGACCAGTTAGTGTGTATCCATTTACTGTATATCCTTCACGACATCTGCGATATTCCTCATGCCAGAAGTCATTATAAGGTTTACTGTATATTCGATAGCTGCAATATTTTCCAGTTCTTATATAGGTGTCTCTTGCTACCGTAAACCAACTTGGATCAAAGTCCAATCCCTAAGTTTCTGTAATTGGCTTGTAACCTGTTAGCTCATAAGAAAGTCTTTTATCAAAGAATTTTATATATTCTTCCTTTGGAACATCCCATTCTGAAGATTTTACTGATTCTGGTATAGGCTCCTATATTTTAGTAGGCTCAGTCTTCTTTTCCTACTAGACTTCCTATACTAGAGTTTTTATTTCCTCTGGAAGTTTAACCTTCTTAGGTCTCCCTCTCTTCCTTTTAATTTCTTCCATGGTTGTTAAAAGTTAGGTTGGTATCCGTCTATAGCCCCACCACGTACTGAAGACTGTTCAGTCAATTCCTTCTTGACTCTTCCTTCCAAATCGACTAACTCGTCGTGAACTTTTCCTAAAGAACTCAATTCAGCCATAATGTCTTTAACTTTGTACACGGGCTTTCCAGTCTACTCATCTCTCTCTAAAGGATCTACTGAATTAAAGTATTCTATGAATTTATTAACAGTTTCCTGTGCAGCATGTAGCATTTTAATAGAAAGATTAGATTCTTGTATTTGTCTAAACTTCCTACATGCTGCTCTAAATTCTGGATTATTAAATTCTTCTTCCGTTAGGTTTGCATCCTTTAGAGATTCCTAATGTCTTACCTATTCATCATACTCACTATATACAGATTTCCAGCATATAGCAAGCCATATATAGGTAAATTCTCTAAATGCGCGAAGACCCATTAATCCACTTGGGTCTTCTTTGCATTTATTTCTATTTGGTTCAAGAAGTGCTTTAAATTCCTTAACCAATAATATTTCATGTGTATTAAGATCAACTCTGTTGAGTTGATTATTATAAACAAATATATCCTAAACCATAATTCATTAATTCATATTTCTATACTTATAAAGATTACTTTTTCTTATAAGGTGCTTTGGTTCTATCAGGAGTCCACTGTACTTGTCCTTTTGCATTCTTTTTATAAAAACCAGGTCTGTTTACCTGAACATCCTAATCATTGTGGCGATTAGCTGCAATAGAATCCTTAGTAGCCTAGTCCTAACTATTTTTATTGGAATTTATTTGAGGAAGCTTTTTACCATGCTGGTCTTTCTTTATTTTTCTTCCGCACTTGAAAGCATCAATTGGATTAGAAGGAGTTTCCGTTTCTTCTCCATTCTATTTAGCCTGCATGCATTTTCTGCAAAGTCTTCCTCCCTGCTTGTAGTAATGCATTTCCATTCCTTCTGGACACTAACCATTAAGTTTCTTTATATAATTGAGTTTAGCTCCAAACTTAGCAGCTTGAACCTGCTACTGCTGCATTTCCTGCATAAACTGAGCATATGCCTGCTTTAAGCCGTCTTCTCCTAACTACTAAACTACTTGTTCTAATTGCTGCTCATTTTGAGCTCCAGTTTTCTACATTAAATACTGTAGAAATGCCTATTGTAATTGCTGTTCATTCATATTAAGTTGACCTCCTTTTTGAAATTTTAAATTTAACTTAGTTGCTAACTCTGAATTTTTAAGTGTATTAATGTCATACCCAGAACCTGTTGTATCTCCATTCATATACAAGCGTAATGCCCTACGTTCATCCCCAGAGTAATTATATGGATTTAAATTGTTGTTTCTCATATAGTCCCTTATCTATCTTCTATTCATATTAAGAGGTGTTTGTAATGGTTTGATACTTAATTTAGTATTTAGTACGTCATTGGCCTAACTTATAATGGGAACTGGTTTATAGGGATTCACAGTACCTTTAGTCTAATTTACCGTTCCTAGTGGCCTATCATTAAACATCCAACCATTCTTACCATAAATATAATTATTATTAGCCTTCGACGGACCTATCATTCCTACTTTGGATTGTTGACCACCATTACTTTTTACCCAATTGGTAAAATTTTGAAATGTTTGCGCAATACCTGAATTTTTATCTTTCCATAAAGCTTTAGTATCTTTTCCTGCCCAACCTTGTATATACTTCTTGGTAGCTTCATCTCCAAATAGATTTCCCCACTTTTCTAAATCCTCTCTAGATATATCAAACTATCCTTTAGAATTTTTAAACTTGTCAAACCACATGGGTGAAGTAGTTCGTCTAGTAGTTCGTCTAGCTTTATTAGAAGGAGCTGTAGGAGAAACTGGAGAAGGTTTCCAAAATTTCTCTGACTCAGGTCTCTGCAAGTAGTACGGTACTTCATTACTTACTACATAACGGCCAGAGTCTGACGGATTAACGTAGTTATCGCTAGGAAAGTGTACTTCTAACATACCATCTATATGATCTTGTCTATTTTCTAAATTCTATATAAACTAAGATTTGTTTTCCATGTTAAATTAATATTAAATCCTTAGTATTAAACACCGCTTCTTGCATAGCTCCAGTAGTAGTAAACCAACGACATCTAATTCCTATAAGGATAGGACGTTTATCCTCCCTTCTTGAGTCATGCTTGAATAAAGATGTTTCTTTCTTTACAACAATCATTCTTGGCTTATTAGGTATATCCTACTTAAGCTATACTATCTAGCCAGGATTAAAATATATATTATTCTCTTCCATATTATTTAATATTATCAAAACGGTCTTGTAGACCCTCATTAACAACTGCTATAATTTGACTCTCTGCTAAACTTACGAATCCCTGCTTAAAGAATGGAACAGGTACTGCAGTATCAACCCTATAAAAAATAACATCTCCTTCTTTTAAGTACTTGACCTCTGGTCCAACTTCAACGACACATCCTGTAACTATGAATTGCTTTTGTTCTTCATATCTACCAGTTTGCTCATTAAGTTGAGTATGAGGGGTATATCCTCCAGTATCAATTATAAGTCCATTTTCCACCTTCATTTTTTGGAACGGATTAACTTTAAAAGGTTGTACTAGAATACGAGAAAACATTGGTTTTATTTCCGCCTTGGAAATATCATATTCTACCTTATCCTGGCTTTCTTCAAAATCTTTATTATTCTGTTCCAGTTTTTCATTGTACTTTTCTACTTCTGAATTAAACTTACGAGCCTTCTCTTTTTTAATTAAAGAATCAAGTGAGTTTTCTTTCATGTTTACTGAAGTGAAATTACTATCTGTTCCAAGTAATTCTTTAGCAATTTTTTCATTCTCTGTTGAGTAAAGTCTTACGTCTTTCATAAATCATTAACATTTAATTATTACCATTTGCTTAGTGGACATACTGCATTTGGAAGTCTAGTCTTAGCTTGCAATCTACATCCACATCCACATTTATATCCAGGTTTCTGGACACTACTTACATCTCCTGTATTAACATTCAACCATAATTTGTTATTACACATTCCTCCAAACTTACTTGAGTACAGAGGACAACTATAGCAGATTTTTAATCTATTGCTACTTAAGTCCTAGTTAAGATTAAGGACTTCTTTTGTATGACCATTAATAATATCAAATACATTCATAATCTAAAAATAAAAAAGAAAAAGAATAGATTGCTTTTAGTGTATAGTGTTGACATTTAATCCAAAATTGGGATTCAATATGCCCTTAATAATGATTAGTATTCTATCCTTTTTCTTGCACTTCTTTTCTATTCCAAAATGAGACTTTTCTTATAATGATAAAGCATTTTTTCTACATCATGCTTTAGATACTCACAATGATATAATGTGTTATTACCATTATGATCATAGTGATTCAAAATCAAGTCCTTAATTACGAAATTTGGATTTATCTTCTGCAACATCCAAGCATAAGTAGAGAGCTGTAAAGTGTAATGATAAAAATTACAGTCCATCAGATTATTTAGAGGATATTTCATCTTGGTATTTGATTTTGTAGTTGTATTGAATCCCGACTTTTGATCAATTTTTTTATTTGTTTTGTGGTCTACAATTGTTATTTCATTTCCAGATTTAATTATAAGATCCACCTGTCCTGCTATGCGTAAGATTCCATCATCTGATTCTCTATATATCAAATACTCTGGATATACTCCATTCTCTAAATCTAATTCTGAATAATCTTTTTTACACTCGAATTTTCCTCCTAAACCAAACTTCTTTAAAGAAATATTGGTAGGATGATTATAAAAGGAATTTTCTATTTCTGAGTGTATTTTAGTCCCTCTTTCACATGACTTTCTATTTTCTTCATCCCAAGCATCTAAGATGTCTTGCTGAACCGCATTGAAATCATTCTCATCTATATCATATAAACTCAACAATTCCTTATTGAACTTCTTAGTATTTAGTAAAGACTTCTTTTCTATTTCCCATGACTTCTTTGGAAGCAATTTTTCTAAAGCCTTATAGGAAGACCAAAATTCCTTATCAAATTCTTGAGTGTATCTGTGAATTAGAGTAGTAACTGAGACATATCTCTTATTGTCATTTACATTCCAATAAATATGCTCTTGATCATTGAACGCAACCGTTCCATTCTGCTTATCAATTTTCATATTACACTTTATTTAGTTTACTTCATTATTTCATTTCCCATTTCCACTAAGTCCTGAAAGAACTTTGTTTTTATACATCTAATATTTATAATTGTAATCTATTCCAAGCAATGCGGCGACAAATGTACTAGTCTCTCCGAATGCTACTAAAACTGAACCATCAATTATTCCTAAAGGAGGAACTGAAAATCCAGCAATTAATAAACCACTTCCTACTATAGTTAAAATTACAGCAACAAGTAGTCTAGAATTTAAGTTTGTTTTGTAACTCATTTGTTAGATATTATATGGTTAATCTATTAGTCTTTGAGTTTGTACAAGTATATTTATACGAGAAATTTTCTATTTAACTTATGAGTTATATTCATTTCAATTATACAAATATAAATATTAAATTTGAATACCCAAATAAAGTATGTGTTACTTTTAACAAAATCTAATATGAAATATACTTAGAATCAATTAACCAAATTTTCTTAGTTTTTTAAGGATAATTCTTAGCTTAATCTCCCTTTAAAGTTAGAGAATTATTCAGATCCAATTGAACTTTATAAGAAAGGTCACAAGATACGTATTAAAAAGGAGAATAGAGGTAAGTTTACTGAGTACTGTGGAGGAAATGTAACTGATGCCTGCATTCAGAAAGGAAAGAATAGTCCTGATCCTAAGATTAGAAGAAGGGCTACATTTGCTGCTAACGCTAGAACTTGGAAACATTAATTATGAAAAGATGGGAACCTATTAAAACTGAAAGGAAACAACTAGGAGGAATTATTAGACTCTTGTAGAAAGTTTCTCCTAAGTTAGCTTCTAAAGCTAAAGGAAAATTATTGGTGTCTCGCCTTAGGCAGGTAAAAGACTTTAAAACTCCATATATATTTCCAGGACAACTAGGATGGAGTCCCGCGGAGACTCGTACAGTATGGCATAGAACTAACAATCCTAATTTCAAAGTTAAAAGAGTATTTGAAGGAAGGTGGGATGCTAAAGAGCATGGAGCACCAAAGAATGGATTGTGGGTATCAGAGAAAAAAGATATTGGGTTTATGAATGATAGACCAATACTAATATAGCTCCAATAGACTCTTAAGAAACCAATGGTATAGATTGGAGATATTCCTACCCAGGGTAAAAATAATATGCGTAACTATATACTTAGGGAAGCTGAATAGTCTGGAGCAGATGCAGTTAAGTTTTAGGGAATTAAGGATAATAAAGCTTCTAACCAGAATGTTACATTTATCTTCGATCCTACCGCTTCTACTATAATTCCTCCAAAAGAAATGAGAGCATTTAAGGAACAAATAACTAAGTTAACACCATAGTAGATAAGATAGGAAGCTAATGAAGGTGTTAGGGATATAATGATGTGGTATAGAAGCCCACAGTGGGAAACTAGGGCTGCTTCAAGGGGATTGACCTAGGATGAAATAAAAGCCTTTCAGAACTTACAGGGAAGAGTTTTATCTCAAAAACTTCCTATGAGTGATAGGTTTGGACCAGTAAATGTTATGGTAGAGGATATGGGCAAAGGTGTTTAGGGATACTCTCAATTCTTACCTAAGAGTATACATACTAATCAGTATCCATCTGAACATTTTATAGCTATATCTAATTAGGCATCACATCCCTACTATACGGCAATACATGAAGGAATGCATCACGGTACTTTCAATATTGGCTCAACTGGGTGGGCTACACCTCAAATAACTTTATCTCCGATTGAATAGAATGCGCTAGATAAAGTTCTTAGGAATGCTAAAGCCCTTAATGATAGACTGGAAATAGACCCTAATAAGTTTACTACTTTAATGAACAAACTGCGAACTAAATACGGAATGTCTGAAGTGGAAGCTAGACATTGGATCGGAAATAGAGTAAAGTATTGGCAGACTCCTCAAGAGTCAAGAGCCAGAGCAGGTGCTGTAAATTAGTACAAAAGAAATCACCCAAATGCATCTGAGGAAGAACTTACTCAAATAGATAATGCTAGATAGATATTTACTAATGAATCTCTTAATAACTTATATGGAAAAACTATAGCCTTAGGAGCCCCAGTAGTAGGAGCATTGGCTTCCAATCAACTAGGAAATGGAGAATGACTTCTCATCACTTATTAGAGATAATACCTATACGTTTGATTGCATTAAAATAATATTTGCACATAATACTTATTATAGTGAAAAAGTTATTACGAATAATTTTAAACAAGCTTTGATTCTCTTTAAAGCTTGTCCATGTTTGTTGCCCTCTTAGTATGCTTGCTTTTTTAAAGATGGTAAAGAAATAGCTCGGTGTACTATAGATTGGACTAATAAAGATGTAAAAGAATACTTAGATAATATTCCATATAAAATTGAGATTAATTTAAATAATTTAATGTAATGGCTGAATTATTTACAACATTTGAATCGGTATCTCCACCAGATATAGTTACCCCAGACGTTCAATAGAATTACCGAGAAATACAGCTAATGCAATAGCCTACTTAGGACACAGAAGATTCTGGGATCGATTGGAGTTTTCTAGACGAACCTGAATAGGACATTCAGGAACCTGCTTTTAATTATACTCCTTCTAAATCTGAGAATACCTCTTCTGCAGCTTAGAAAGTAATTAACTAGGCTAGATAGTTCTTAGGAGGAAAATATAGTTGGGGAGGTTCTAGTCCAAGTTCTGGATTTGATTGCAGTGGACTTATAAGGTATGTCTTTAATAGTGTAGGAATTAATCTTCCTAGGACTGCAGCTTAGTAGGGAAAAGTTGGACAGGAAATTAATCTATAGCAGGCATAGCCTGGAGATGTAATCTGGTTTGGAAGTAAAAATAGTCCTAGTGGCTAGCATATAGGACTTATAAGTAGAATAGATAATGGATAGATATACATTATAGATGCAGCTGGAAAGAAATTAGGAATAGTAGAAAGACAACTTCCTAATTTACAAATTAAAAGCGTTAGAAGAATCTTAGGAGCTATAAACGACAGTCAATTTAATCAATATGCTTTAAGCTTCTTTAAGAATAAAGGGCTATCAGATGCATAGGCTAGAGGAATAGTAGGAAATCTAATGTAGGAAAGTAGAGGAAATCACACTATAGTAAATAAATCTAGTAAAGCTTTTGGGTTAGCTCAATGGTTAGGTCCTCGTAAATAGAGACTCATTCAAAAGTATGGAACAGACCCTACTGTATCATAGCAATTAGAATTTATATGGGAGGAGTTAAATTCTACAGAAGGCAAAGCTTTTTAGAAACTCTTAAATACTAACACTATTGCAGATGCTACTAGAGCTTTTGCCTAGCACTTTGAAAGGGCAGGAAAGAATGAGATGAATATGAATAAACGAATTAAATTCGCATATTAGGTATGAAAGACATTACGATAGAATTTATTCCACCTGAACGACTCGTGAGTAAAGACAACATAATATTCGGAATAGTTTTTTCTAAATCTGCGGATGCCTATTATAAAGATATAATGGTCCCTTTATTAGGATTCAATCCCTCTTTTAAAGATCCAAAAATAGGAACTAGGACTAATAATGTTACAGGAATTTATAATATCTTAAATGGAGATACTTATGTTTTTGAAAATAATAAGTTGTCCTAGACTATTGTACATGAGAAATATTCTCATGGCACCGACTATTTAATACAGGATACTGAGTTTTACCCTTCTGATAATTGGAAAGAGGGAAGAGCCACTATGAATGAATTAAGAAAATTCCTATATGATTCTGGATTTGATACTATTCGAAAGATACGATACTACATTAATACATTAACAGATGCTGATTTATTAACTCTAATAAAGAGCATTAACAATTATGGAAAGGAAATGTCCTTGTAGGACATGGACTTTCTTAGATATGCTTTAATATATTTACCCTAAATACATGACTAAAACTGTATAGAAATACCAACTTGGCAATGCACCATATAATGGAGGTTAGTTACAAGAAGTTATAATTAAACCTTCTACATAGAGTTAGAAATTACAATCAATATCTTCCAGAATATTTAGAGATAAACAAACTAGATAGAGAATTTATAATACTATAAATACTCGTTTAGATAGATTAGATAACTTGGGAGAAAAGAGTCCTTCTTTTAATGATACCTTAGTAAATACTATTAATCTATTTAATAAATCTGGCAGACCTTCTATAAATAATATAGACAAGTTAAATACTATAGGCATTAAAAGAGATTTCTATAATCCTATTACTAATTCTCTTAATCTACATACTAAATAGGGAGTTGGAGGAAAATATTACCCAAAATTTATAGATGAATTAAGTCATTCTTTCTAGTACAATAATGATATAAAGCATCCTAAACTAACTACTAGTCCTATAGACGGTAAAAAGACCTATCATGAATCGGGAAGTTTAGAACATTAGGCACACTCAACTATTGCGCCAAAACTTAGTATGTATATGACTATAGGAAATAATTGGTTATTAGATAGTGCTATTAAATCGGCTAATAAAGAATATGATAGACATGGAAATTATTGGTTTTAATATAAATATGTTAACTAATGAAAGAAGTAATTAAATCCTTGTTAGTATCTACTAAAGGTAGTTTAAGTAGTAAAAGATTCTGTGGAGTAGTTGGATTCCTTATTATTATTTTTGTATTAGTCTATTGTACAATATCTTCTATTCAAGCCCCTCTAATGATAGAGCCTTTTATATATGCAGTATGTTTATTACTAGGAATAGATTCAGTAACTGGAATTTGGAAAGGTAAAATGAATGATTAAATTTTAGAGAGGTGGTATTGCAGTATAGGATAATACTAGGGTTGTTAGAAAACAACCTCTAGCTTTCCGACTTACTAAAGAACAGTAGGTTAGAATTAGGTAGAAGAAATTATAGGAAGCTGCTAGAAGAAATCAAGCAGTAATCTATGATGCAGACAAAGCTAAATACTATTAGAATATGTAGAACTTCTATAATAATAACTTCTTTGGATATGGAGTATTTGGAAGGCAAACTCATTATGACCCTTCTAAAGAAGAGGATTAGAAGAAAATATAGTCTAATTTTAATTATGCTAAAGATAATGTAAAGAACATAGGAACTTCCCTTATAACTGTAGGACCTGCAAGTTCTTTTAAAGGTGTTTTACCTTCTGTTTCCAGAAGAGTTACAGTAGGTAAGTTATCCGCCTTAACTCCTTATAAAATAGGATAGGGTTCAGAAGCCCTTGTAATAAGAAATTCTCCTACTACAGTAGGAAAGATAACTTAGGTTGGAAGTGGTGAAATGATAAAAAGGAATGCAATTCCAAATTCCCTTCCTCTAAAGTTTGTAGGATATGTGAGAGATGGATCTAGAAGATTTCCAACTTTCATTTAGAAGAGAGTGAAAGTCCTTAGTGAAAAGACTTTTCCAAAGTATGTTGATAAACTAGATAAAGCTATGTAGAAGAGTGGTTTTAGAAAAGTCAATGATCCAAATGTACAATATAGAGCATATACCAATGGTACTGTAGTGGTTGATGACGTATCTCCTGGAAATGTAGGATTAACTTTCTTTAAAAAGCCTAAACTATTGGATTTTAATCTCCAAACTGTCCCAAGTTGGACTAGTTAGGGATTTACTCTTAAAAATGGAGGTAAATTTAAATCTTAATAGTTTTTAACAATATTCTATTTTTGATTTTTAGAAGGAGACTATATATTTGCTATGTAATCAAATAAGCAAAATAACATGAATAAAACTATTAATTTTAACGAACTTCCAGACCTTACGAATATATTAGGTTTATGTATTCCAGACGGAACTGTAGAGACATTTGAAAGTAACGATTTAAAATGTCATTTAGAAAAAGATAATGGTCATCTTAAAATAGAGATTGAAGCAAATATCCCTGAACAAGACGGAGAATTTGATGATTCTGACACTAAGGAAATTGTTGAGGAATATAAAGAAGGAATTAAAGCTCTTGACGATGATCTATTTGTAGAAATAGTGGATGAACTTAAATCTAAATTGGATTTAACTAGATTTAATGAGCTTCTTGATTTAGAAAGCTTTGATGAAGACCAAGCACAAGAAGTAGAAAAAATGATTGATATTTCTACAGACATTATTTGTTTACATCTTCAGCATAAAATTCAAGGTATGGTTGAACTTTATGAAAAGTTTTAATTTTAAGGTTGGCTACTCCTTTTAAAAAGTAGCACTTATTGCCCTATGGTGTAATGGTTAGCACAGCGGTCTCTAAAACCGCACGTCTCAGTTCGAATCTGAGTAGGGCGACTAATTAAAAGTATGTACTATGAGAAGTGAACTAATGAAATTGATTAAGTCAGGTAGATTTCCAAATGAAAAGAATCGAGTTTGGACTATGTGCCAAGCTGCATTGCATATGGCTACCTTAGCTGCTGATGAGGCAGAGAGACTAAAGCTAACAGATGAACAATTCTATATTAATTTTGAAGATGCACTTAATATTCTATCTGTTAGAGATCATTCTGGCAATCCAGAACAAATTAAAGACTTTAAGGAAACAATTGAATCATTTGAAGCTGATCCAGAGTAATCTGGGTTAGCTTTTTTTTTTATCCCCCCCCCCCATTTGTCGGAATCCAAAAATTTTAGAGTGTTATGAATGGGAGAGTCCACCACTCCGTTCGACCCCCGGGGTCGTACTCGTGGAAAACCTAGCCAATTGTTACAAGACAACTATAAATATTTAGAATATTTATATAAATATTCGATTCGGCTTCATCAGCCGTCCGAGGCGAAGAATAGTAACCTCGAAGCGTCCCGTTTTCGGTCGGACGTTAAGCTACCGAATGACTTTGCTTGTTTCCAAAGAAACAAGCTAAACTTGGTGGTTCACTAATGCAACCGCAGACCTAACACATTTTATATTATGCTTACAGGATTTGTTAAAATTGCTGACAACAAGATTGAGGCTGCTAACAAGAGCTTCTCTATCTCAATGGGGCATAGCCCATTTCAAGATAGAGTTAGCTTTAAGGTGACGGGTTTCACCTACAAGCAAGCACAGAACGACGGAAAGGTTGATGCTAATGCATCAGTCAATCCCGTTCTAACCACCTCGGTAGGCGATATGTTCCTTAGCATGGCTCTAAAGGCAAGAGTCAATGCAGAGGGTGCAATCCTCGAACCTAAAGGCACCTTCAATCAGTTCGTCAAGGACACTATCAGCAAAATGGCTGGTAAGTCCAATGGTGAAATCCTTGCAGCCATCGTTGATGGCAGTAAGGATAAAGAGGTTGTGGTTTCACGCCAACCTTATATCGCTATTACCAAGGACGGGCGCAAGTTTGCATCGTCTTTGGTTATCCTTGACTTCAAGGATTAACACGGCACGACCTAAGCAAGTCGTTAAACTGCTTTACTTTTAATCTTCTAAAACTTTAAAATCCCTTACTCTGTCTTTTGATGGAGTAAGGGATTTTTTTTTTCTAATGAGACAACTAATAAAAGAAAAAAAAAGAGGGAAAGAAAAAAAAAAGGAAAATAACCTAGCCATATACAATCATAAATAACCTAGCCAAGTGTATAAGACAGCTATACTTACTTAGCGTATAAAACAACGTCACACACTCTTGGCTCGTGTGTATAAATAACTTGAGCACCACATCGTACAGAGTCGATGTAAAATAATAACTGGTTATGGTACTAAAACTTAACGTACTAAGTGAAATCATATTTCTCACACTTAAAAAGAGAATATAATTTTTAACTTTTAAAACCTCTCAATGTATAGGTAATTGATTAGAAGCTTATGGCAACATTAGCAGTAGAGATTAAGCGTGCAGAAGCAGCTGGTGACAAGAAGATTGCTGGTTTTACTGGTGCAGTTCGTTCACTTGAAAACCTCAATCTTGAGGTTGGTGATGAGTGGACATTCCCACAGAACTTTAGTGTATATGAGCAAAAGATTGGTGACAACGTTGCTCAGTATATCTTTATCGAGGTTAAGGATAACGCTAAGAAGTTCTATCCTTCTACGTTCACCAAGAGTCGTACTATCTACAATGAAGATGGTAGCTCAACTGGTCAGCGTGTTCATACTGAAGGTACAGCTGCAGAACTCTTCCGTTCGGCTGGTTCAGTAAACGAGGCAATGGCACTTCTTGCTGGCAAGAAGGTCAAAGTTACAGACATGAAAACTGTCCGTACTCTTCGTTATGGCACAACTAGTCTGATGAACGCAACTATTCCAACCATAGATTTGGTTGAGTAGTTTCTTGTAAGATAAGAAGTTGAGAGTGTAAAAGCTCTTAACTTCTTTCTTATCAAAAAGAAAAGTGAGAGAAAATCTAAGTATAAAATGTGTTAAAGGTCAAAAGATAGGAGATTCGCTATTAAAATTAGATAATGGCAATCTCCTATCAATTTATCCAGATACTTTTTATGATAGAGGATTGAAAGGTTTCTGGATGATTAAGAAAATTGGAGATTGGTTGAAAATATTGAAGTTCTTAAGAGCTTGAGCTATGAGCGCAGTTGCCCATACACTCACACTACCATTTTCCATAAAATTAAAGATAGAAAAAATTTTTCCGTTATTGGGATTATATACAAGTCAACAAAAATTTAATAAGTAAACCTTTTTAGTAGTATAGGTTAAATTATAAAATTTATGACAATTTAAACTTGAACTAAAAAGTAAAAAACATAATCAATATGGAAGCAATAATTAAAAATGGAGTTGTAAACAAAGGTATTCAATCTTGTTTTGTATCAGAATGCGGTGTTGAAATAACATTTCACAATAATGACTTGGCAGACAAATTTGCTTTATCATTAAACACGTCTGGTATCCCATATGTAAAGAATGGGAACAAAGTAACTATATCTTACATTGGTTAAATGTATATACAACGAAACACCTTAGCAAGTGTATAAACTGTCATGTTTAATCTAAAAAATCTGGCTAGGATATATCTAGCTATAGGTTGCCGTACTACAGTCGGAAAGTAATACAGGGTATTGTGTAAAACCTGTTCCTATTTAATATGTTTTAAATTAAGTTAAAAAATCATCCTAGTATATAGCTAAATAGTAGAACGGATGTTTATCCTTTTGTAGGTTTGTATTGGCAGTATTTAGCACGTCGTAACACATTGAAGGTATTACTGGTAGAACTAAAGTATTAAAAAGACTTTAGAAGTAAGAAAGCGTAAAGACAGTTAGTAGAGAGGATAGTAAGTGTTGAAGGACTCTACATTTTGTAAAAGCAATAACCTCAGTGCTTAAAGAGAGGCTTCCCTTGAACAAGGAGTAAGAGATATTGTTCATATAGTTAGCCGAGTGTAAGCGGTGCGTCTTACATAGCTGAGTACAAGCAGTAAGTCTTGTATATTAGGCTGTTGGAGAGACAACTGACAACTTGGAAAGACAAGTATAACAAGTTACCGTACCACAGTCGGAAATAATACAGAATAAGATGGAAACGCTGTTCTTGTTATTTACTTGTTGATTGGTAGTTTAAATCAACTATGCTTCATAGGGGGCGATTATCCAAGCATATAAATATATAGTGATATAATCGTACAGCCAACCATTGGCGATTTATGAAGTGGCGACAACTTGAAAGAAAGTGACAACTTGGAAAGACAGGTAATTCTCATTATAATGGACTTAAAGGCATAAGTAGAAACTATACAGAGGATTTAGAACTAGAATTAGGTTGCTTCCTGAGTTTTGTCTCGTCATCCAGAAGACGTTAAAAATCACACCGATGAGGCTGGACGAAACACAGAGAGAAACTATTAACTCAACTATATAAAATTGATTAATAATGGCTCTGTGTCTGTGAAACAGAAGAAATATCTGCACACATCTTGAGTATGATGTAAAACTACTTCGATTCTTTATGCATTCTTTGTGAAGGAGTTCTTCGGTTTTCTTTGAGTAAAAGAAAATGGAAGTAACTCTGACTTATCAGAAACAATAAAACAAAGTAAAAATGGAAATAAAAGTAAAAGCACATAACGAATTTGTATTAGGTCATTATAAAAAATCATCTGATGCAAAATTCGTAAAAGCATTTTCTGGAGAACAGATTATGAATGCTCTTAACAAGAGTAAATCTTTTAATGTTAGAGATTGGTTTGGAAGTGTAGATTTAGTAACTTTCACCATTACTAATATAGAAAGAGATAGATATGGACATTACATTTATACAATAAAGAGTAGTCAATCAGTTAACAAGGATTATTTTCCTTCAATCCTTGAGATATGTGAAGATTATGAAAATGTAGCATCACCAATATCATATTCTGTACAATGAAAAGAAACCCCTATTAAATAAAAGCATTGTAGTGAGGTTGTAACTCACATAGGGTTCAAAACAAAGTAAAGTATTTTCAAAATCAATTTAATAAAACAAAGTAATTATGTTATTTATCACATCAGACATTAAAGTTCTCGCCACTCTTACAAATGTAGCAGGCGAGAAGGTCACAGTTTCTATTCAATTTAGAACTGCGAAGAGAGGTATGTTCAAAGAGGAAATGGAAAGACAAATCCTTGAATCTATGAACAGTAATGGAATAAAGAAAATAATCAAAGTGAGAGTGCATTAAGCATTCTCACTTATAAAAGGTGAAAAGAATATGAAAAAAATAGGGTTAATTCTCATAGCTATCCTTCTCATTTGTGTGGGGGCTTTTGTATGTATAAGTGTGTTCATATGGCACAATACGTTTACATCAGTATTGTTTGCAGCTGGAATACTTATCTGGCTGTGGATTTTAGAAGCAGAACAAAATAATTAAGAATTATGACTATGAGAAAGAACAATACTTGGAACAGATTGTTCCACAAAGCTGAAGTTCAAAAGAACATTAAGCAAATGTCCATTTACACTAAGCAGTGTTTAGAGGGACAGAGATTCCTCGATAAAATCGAGGGGCCTAATACACTCATCACTCTTATGAATATTCATAAGGATGCATGGGGAACTGGATTCCAGAATGAGAATATTGGACCTTGTCCTTATGGAGTATTTAGAACACTAGATATTCCAAGTATGACTCCTGATCAAGTTTATTTGGGAGGAATATGGGGACTTGTAACCAAGCCAATTTCATTCTGGGAGGAGCGTAAGGAGGATAAGTATGGATGTAACGGATTTGGGATAGATGAAAATCTCAGTCTTTATGAGATGATTGTTAACCAATATAGAAAACTTCTAAGTTCTAACATCCGTGTTATGTTTAACAAAGCAAAAAGCAAATATCCTTATTATAAGAGTTTAGGCTATTAGAATTTCTTGTGTCCATTCATTTATAAGAGACTATTCCTCTAACGGTTAGGAGCTACGTGACATACGTAGGAATCTAGGTTCGACTCCTAGATAGTCTCCAGTTATTAACAATAAAGAATAAGAAAATGAAAAAGATTTTTGAATGTTCAAATGGTATTGAGTTCTTCTCAAATGGAGAATCAGTAGTCGGAACTCTTTCTAAGGAAGAGGCAATAGAGTTTGTAACTGAGGTTGCAAAGTCTGCAGTAGAAATAGAAGATCGCCAGGGATTTAAAGCTTCGCTCAAACTTCTTGCGGCAATTAGAATGTCTTACATTCAAATCTCAGTAGTTGAAATAGAAGTAATTATAATCATATAATAAAATGTCTAACATTCCAGAGATTTGGTATAGCTGAAGAATAGTAAGCTTCCAAGGTAAATTTAGTTAACTAAAAAAAAAAACAATGGAGAAAGGAAACAAAATGTACAGTTCTGAGGTTGTAGATAAAGCAACCTCGGCTGTAGCAATGGGATTTAGTTGCGATGGCCGTAGCTTTAAGGAAAGCCTTAAGGATCTTCCTGAAGAAGTACAGGCTATGGTTCTTGCTTCAGTTTTGGCAGGACATGTTGCAATTCACGCACAAATGAGAAAGGTTTTTTCTAAAGCTTCTGAAATTGAGGAGAAACTGAAAGAGATGAAGAATCCTACTAAAGAAGACGCAGAAAAACTTTTCAAAGAAGCCTTTGATAAAATGGTTGAGAAGTAGGCACATCCTAAAAGAGTTGAGTTATACCTCTCAATTAAATAAAAAGGTATTTCTCGGAATAGTGTAATGGGGCAGCACGGCGCAAACAAGGCGACTCTTGAAAAGAAAACTAGGCGCGCATTTAATAAGAGTGTTTAAGTACAAGTGGAGGTTCGAATCCTTCTTCCGGGTCAAAATGTATTAGTACATTATTCTTATAACTCCCTCTAAAATAGGATAACATCTCCTTAAAAGAAAGTACATGCTCCCGTCCAAAGTATAGCTGTTAGCTTTCTTATCTGTAGGCTATAGAAGAGATAGTTACTAGGTTCGATACCTAGAGAGGGAGCCTATTTTTGGTTTCGTATACTTATAGAGTGAATAATAGTAGCTCTCCTGAAAAGTATTCTGACTGGCAGTCAAAGACTGTAACTTTTCCTAGACATAACAAATCCTCGCTAGGGAGGTGAAATTCTATGTTGAAGAATTTTAAAGCTATCATCACTACAAACAAAGATGCATGGGTTGGTCAGAATCAGTCGAAGGCTGTTGTAGAGCTTCCATTTGAATTGGAGATTACAATTGACAAGAACAACCAGATTCATGACATCCAGCCTAGAACTTTCTGTGGCGTGGATTTATTCTCCAAGTATCATGGTCGCACTATGGATTGGTGCTCAGATTTAGTAGTGGAGATGCGTGAACTTTACAAGGAGAAAATCAATGGCTAAGAAGTTTGATGCTGAGGCACATATTGTAGGATTAAATACATTGCGCCACCAGCTAGCTAAAACTCCTTTTACAAGTGATACAATCCGAGAAGGATTTAAGAGTTGTGGAATACCGTCAAATCCAGTGTTCTGGACGGTATTTTCCAACTCTGGACTTGTAAAGCAAATTGGAGATGACTTGTATTGCTTTAATAATCCTAATAAGCCTATTCATTTTCATAAGCTTAGTGAGATTTATAAGGAATACTCGAAGAAAGTGAATGCGTATTATAATAAATGGTACGATAAGAAGAAACGTAAGGATGTACTTAAAAGACCTGATATACAAGCTGCAATCAAACTCTTAAGAGAGAATGGTATGGATGTTGTACTCAGTGTCCAAAAGATATGTCTTGACATATAATCTTTTATTGGGTTAGGATAGTATTTATGAGGAAGACTTGATTTAGATCAATTTACAAATTTTAACAGTATTTGATTTTGCAATTTTCTTTGTAGATACTATCTTTGCTATACAATTTTACAAGGGAGAATAAGAAATTAATAAAGACCTATGTCGTGGTGGTGTTAGTGGTTAGCATGTTAGCCTTCCAAGCTAAATGGGTGGGTTCGAGTCCCATTCACGACTCTTCTTTCACCAACAAGATGGCGCACAGCAAAAATTATCTATTTCAACCGCAATTTTATGGTAATTGAGTGTTCGGAGGTTGTCCGAAGTAAATAAACAACCAAAACGCCATCTGATAATTTTGAAATTCATATCTATTATAGTCAATACAAGAACACTGACAGCAATTTTGTCCCGCAACTTTTTGGAAGTACAAAAGTGTTCTGTTTTCTGACATTTCTTGTAATTTTTAAAGTTATAATAAGAGTACTTACAGCAAATTTCAGTACGAATTTCTAAGCCATATATTTTTTTGGAAATACCTTTCATTGTACTCTGTTTCTCTGTCGCTATCGTCTAATTGGTTAGGACTCAACATTTTCAATGTTGCAACACCAGTTCGAATCTGGTTGGCGATGCACTACTTCTTATTTAGAAGTTAGTTTTGAGACAAGACATATAAGTCTTGTGTTCCTCAGTGTTATCTGTACACTATAATGACAGAAGGATGTGACTACGCCAAAAGAGAGTCAGTTAGAAGGTAATCTAGAAACCTTCCACCACTATCTGTATTCAATTACAAGAGCTTGAGGAACTCGATAGTGGAATTTGCCTCGTTAGTTCATCGGTAGAACTCGAAACTGTTAATTTCGCTAGGGTGGTTCGACTCCATCACGGGGCGCTAATAAGATAAGAAGATGAAGAAATATATTTATACTAATGACATTACGAGAAATATTTGGACAGAACATCCTATGATGAATTTTCCAGATACTTCTCATACTTATGTCTCTTTAGAAGTTCTTAAAGAAGTTCTTTCTAAAGATGGATTTAGAGAGTTACAATTAAAGGTAAGAAAGTATGGAGTTTAAAGAGTATGGCAAGAATGGGTATATAAAATGGGAAAAGATTTATTCCTCTTATAATGAAGTAAAAGATAGAGAGGATTTACCAGAATGGTTCAAAGACTTTGCAGCCCATATTGGTGATAAATATAAGGATTGCAGAGGAAAAGAAATAACTCTAATTGGAATGTCTGAAACAAATGAAGATTATTACTTCGTTACAAAGGATTCTGATGGTAAAGAGAGTCACGAATCATGCGTTGGAAATTTAGACCCATTAGAATGAAATATACTTATAAAGAATATAATGCTGTTTTCTTGATATTCCTAATACCACTCAAAATCAAAGTACAAGCTAGTTACCGTTTGTGCCAGGGTGCTTTTTCGTAACATTTTGGGGTCTGTGATGTAATTGGCTAACATATCATCCTTGCAAGATGAAATTCAGGGTTCGAATCCCTCAGGCTCCACGCCATTTTTTATTTTGTAAAGTGATAGTATCAGTATGTGAATATAGATACTATTTTTAGTCTATTTATTGGTAAGATACTACTGTAGTAGTATTCGGAGTTCAATTCTCTGATAGATTGCAAATAATGGAGAGCACCTAGCGTTTAACTGGGTAGTTGTTAGAGGTAGCGGTGGCAATCCACGAGTATGCCTGATAGCTCAATGTATTATTAGAGTATAGGATATGATAGTTTGCCCGTCCAATACTATACTCGAATCCATCCACGGTTAGCTCAACTGGACTAGAGCGAGAGTTTCCTAAACTCTAGGTTATAGGTTCGATTCCTGTACCGTGGACACTTTGTTTTGTAGGCATGATATGCAAGCTAGGAAGTCTATGTGAATAGATTTTCTAGCAAAATTGAAAAGATAGCGTCAGCCTAACTAGAAGCGGCTATCTAGACTTAGGGTCTGGATTTTAAAAGTAGGGATAAACCCATTACCCTACTAAGTTAGTCAGAATTAAACAAGGAAACTTGGGTTCTTTACTAAGTCGTTTGGGGGAAGTAACTCAGTGGTAGAGTGTCTGACTGAAGATCAGATGGTCGGCAGTTCAAATCTGTCCTTCCCCACTTTTTAAATTAAACAATTAAAAGACACAAATCAATTAACAAATGCAAGTCAATTAACAAAACGCAAACAGTGTTTTATTGTTTGTTTTTGTTTTAGTAGAATTGCCTGTGAAGGTAGTTCTACTTTTAAATAATAAATTTATTTATTATGAAAGAAGATATAACACTACAAGCATTAAAGAATAATGACATTTACGAGGATAAAAATGTATTTGCATCTTTAGTAGATGACTTAATTAGTTCTATCTATTCCAATATGGATAAGATAAAAGCAACTCTTAAGAAGTAAGAGATTGGGGATTAGTGTACCGGCAGGAAACGACAGACTTTGACTCTGTAGAAAGAGGTTCGACCCCTCTATCTCCAACAATTTTTGGATGTAGCATAGATAATTTAAATGTTTAATTAAATTGTATTAAAATGAAAAAGTTAATTTTTGCATTTGCACTGATGTTTGGAGCAATGTTTGCTTCATGCGGAAATTCTACTAGCTCAGCTAACGCTGACAATGACAGTATTGATACTGTTCAGGTAGATACCCTCAATGCGGACACTGCTTCAGTTGACACCGTGTGTATGGATTAATCCCAACTTGGCAAGGTCTCTCTAAAAGAGAGTTAAACCCTTAGGTGGAATATACTAAGGCACGCACATCGAAAGATGTGCTTATGGGTAGTTAGCTCAGTTGGTTAGAGCACTCGGCTTATACCCAAGCGGTCGGGGGTTCAAGTCCCTCACTACCCACATTATTAACAATAAAAATATATAAGTATGTATACAAAAGAACAATTAAAATCTGAAGTTATTGCTTATATAGCAAATAACGAAAAGGAGCTCATTGAGCAAATATACACCGATATGTATAAGGCTGCCAAGGCTGGGCACCTTTGTCTTTATAAGTATCCTATGAGTAATGCGGATGTTGCTCGTAGAATGTGTGAGTATTTTAATTATCAAGGTTTCCAAACTGTGTGTTCTTGGTCCGAGTGGAATAAGGATAAGAATGTTGGAGAGAATTGGTACATTAATATACATTGGTTTTAAAAAGTAATACCTATGTTTATAGTTCAAGTATCTTCTAGAGCGTTCATCAGAATATTCAATGATGAATTTGTAATTACTCCTGATAAGGAGAAGGCAACAAAGTATGAAACAATTGGTGATGCAATGCGAGCAGCTGCACTCGCCAATGATTTTCTTGAATCAAAAACCATTCGTGCTGTAAGGTACAATGGTAATGATTTAAGAGCTATCCTTGAATATGCTAAGGATAATAACTTGATGGATAAGCCATTTGTAGAGGTGTATAATCTTTATAAGCGTCAGTAAGAATATAATTCCAGTCGGTACTGGATAATTTCCTTAGCCCTTCTATGAGTCCTAGGCTAGAAGAGCTCTGTCTTTCCTATAGAAACCGGTGCACTCCAAAATGGAAAGATTACTGTAAAAACATTGAAGCGAAGTTTCCTCTCTTGGAGTTTTGTACCTTCACATTCTCAGGTTTCTAGTAATCCATAAACTAGTGACTTTTGTTGATTTTCAACAAGAAAATGCTGAGGATTGACATTATCCCAAATTAATGTTAGGCTCATAAAGAGTAACACGTAGGAGACCTTCTAGTAGTTTGAGAATAAAGCTAGAAACTCCTACGTCATCGTTCCCTTAGCTCAGTTGGTTCCGCAAGGCTAGAGAGCATCGGACTTTTAATCCGAGGGTCATGGGTTCGAATCCCATAGGGAACACCAGGTGATAAATAATCATAGATGCTGTTTGAATCAAATGGCAGTACTACTGTTCGTGAGAATCGTGTGTGGGTAGCTTTCGGGCTATACGTGTTTATTTGTTTCTACACGATAAAGAAGAAACAAAATAGTGAAATAGTTCAGATGGTTGGAGTGCAACATTCATAATTTGAAGGTCCTAGGTTCAAACCCTAGTGGGTCTCCCACCAAATAAATATTAAAACATGGAGTCCGTACCAGGGAGTACTCTAGTTCATGGAACGTTGAAAGGAGAAGTAGCGCTCTCTCATAATATAGTCGTTGAAGATTAGAAGAAACTGATAAAATGCCGCCGGTGACGGTACTTAACGGCATGTCTCCACCGAAAATTCTTTGAAATAACATATCGCGGATGTGGTGTAATGGTAACATACTAGGCTCATAACCTAGAGTAGTCGTTCGAATCGAACATCCGCTACTAATTAATAATGGATAATATGGAAAATTTTAATTATCTATCCGATGCAAATTTTAATGATAAAAAAGATTTTATCATAGCTCTCTTAAAAAGAAAAATAAATAGCTTTAAAGAATATGATTCTAGAAGAAAAAAGCATTATGCTGGACTAGAGCAAAAAATTGGGGAGTTAGAGTCTTATATAGATGAGTTAGAAAATGGGCTTGCTGTAACTTCTTTACATAATAAAATTCAATCTCTTGAAAGTAAAATTGAAAGACAAAATCTTACAATTAAAGAATTACAAGCTAAAGTTAACATATCTTTATTTGATGGTACTAAGTCTTTTAGAGAATTAGAATCTATATCAGATAATTTAAAAACATTTAATAGTATGAAATTAACTATTAAAGGTCTTAGAAAACAACTTAAGGATAATAGAGAGACTATAAAAGATTTAGTCTATAAATTAACTCAAGCTAACCTTAAAATAAAACAACTAACTGGAGAGTAATCTCCACTCGGGCTTGTAGTTCAGATGGCTAGAACGCTACTTTTGCAAGCTAAATGGGTGGGTTCGAGTCCCACACCCGAACAATTAAACTTACATAATTATGGATTATAAGAATTTAACAAAGGAACAACTTCCAAAAGAGTTCCAAGACAGGATTGAGAGGTTCAATCGTCTGTTTAGCAAAGGTGCAGGTCATTCTTTCGAGGAGGATGATTTGTATCAGTATGAAATGGGATGTATTGCACAAGCCCTCTCATTTAGCGAATACTTTAAGGATAAGTCATTCGAGGAAATAACTAAAACTATAAAGGATAAACACAATAACGATGTGTATGACTTTATAGACGACATCAGAAGCAAGGTTCCTTTCTTTGACGGAGGTCATAGCGGAAATAGTCTTGCAATGAGCTGGAGGTTATTTGAATGCTATAAGGTTCATCCAGATAAGGTTCCTTATATGCATGGATGTCTTGCTCCTTTAGTAGGAGATGGAGGATATTATGACGATCGCTCTGATATTCCAGAGTTTAAATAACAATATTGAGTAGAAGCCCCTCGTGGTTTCTACTCAATATTGTTTAACTTTTAAAAATTAAATTATTATGTTTAAATTTGTAAAGAAAGCCGTAAGTTGGTACTTTAGAAAGTACTCAGAATTGTATGAGAAAGGATACCTGAATCCTTATTATGCCTAAGATTAACTAATTATTTACTAAAATTAATTACGATGATGAAGACACTTAAGAGAGCAATTAAATGGTACTTAAATTTGGCAGCCAAGACATATGCTTGGACTCCAAGTTGCACAATTCCTTACATTAAGTACAAAGATTAATAGATCAATTCTAGGATATTCTCAATCGGAGAATACTCCTGCTGTGGTGTGATGGTCACAAATAGAGTTCGATTCTCTATACACTAACTAATTTCCTGTCAAGCCTCTTAACAATGCTCAAATCGCACAGGACTATTTTGAAAATAATAATAATTATGACATACGAAGAATTTAGAGGAGATGTTTTTAAAAATATTAAAGACCTCCCAAATAGTTGGAGAAAGGGACAAAAAGTATTTAATTATATTGAGTCTAAGTATAAAATTGCAAGAAAAGTGCAATTTGATTATGGTGCAGATTGTTTCTACAGAGATGACTTAATTGATAAATTTATAGAAACTTCCTACAAACTTCTTTAAGAAAGGATGGCTCGATGGGGGAATTGGTAGACCCGACAGACTTAAAATCTGTTGCCCAGTGATGGGCGTGCAAGTTCGATTCTTGTTCGAGCTACAAACATTAATTATATTAACTATGGATTTACAAGAACTAAAGTATTTGCTAGATTATGCCAAAAAGCATAATATGATGCATAAACCATTTATTAGTGTTTATCAAGCTTGGTCTAAGGAATTAGAAAAGGCTTATTCAAATTAAAGGTTTAGGGGCTATGGGGAAACTGGCTAGACCCAGCAGACTTAGGATCTGCCGCTGAAATACGCATGTGAGTTCGAATCTCACTAGCCTCACAATAAAAGTAACTAATATGAAGAAAATTTTATGTGCTTTGCTACTTGTACTTATAAGTACTAGTGCAGTCTCTCAAAAGGTATTGAGAGCAAAAGGATGTTACGATTCTAATAATACTCCATACATAAAGACAGAAATACTTAATAATACATGGAAAGACATTGTATGTTTAGTATTTACAGTAGAATATGGATATACCTCTAAGTATGATGTTAATCGTTACAAGGAGGCTGTGGTGAAAACCTATATAGAATCAGGCACATCCAAAATAATTACTTATTATCCACCGAAGAATTACATTCGACCTATGAGGCAAACTCTTAGTAAGGTAATATTCTCGGATGGGAGTTATAAAAATTTTTAATAATCATATAAAAGCATGGAATTTCAAAAGAAGGTAAATTCGCTTCTCGACATTAAACCTGCCGAGAATCAGTTCGTAAAAGCAGGCACTGAAGTGTCTTCTGAAACTGAGTCGGGTAATGGAGCAAAGAAATATTCCACAACTGGAAACGATTTTGTTGATAACTTTGCTGCTGCTTCATATTTCAAAGAGCCACGCTCTTATGAGGACGTAGCAAAGGATATGCAGACCCTGTAGGATTCAAATCCTACTCTCTGTGTAAAACTTGCGCTCTACTTCAGACTCATTACACGTAAGTCCAAAATTGTCATTAAAGACAAAAGTGAAGAACTAGACGTTCAGCGTGGACAAGGCTTGAAGAATGAAGGTATTATGAGAATGTTGTGGTTGGCAATTAATCAACCTGCAACATTTAAAGTAAATCTTCCTCTTTTCATTGCAGCAGGTTCATGGAAGGATGTTATCCAAATGCTCTCTTTAGACCTACAATATCATGGCTGGGAAGAAAGAAAGTTAGATTGGAATTTCCTATATCTGACTTTGTCAGCAGGACTTAACAATCCTGATACAACTCACCTGGTACGTAAGTATCTGCCAACCATTAGAACCAATAAGAACTGTACAACGCTTGAATCTCAAGCAGACACTCTTATAGGTAGATGGTTAGCTAGAAAATTCTCTCCTAAGTTGGAGAAGGAATCAGCTTATAGGGCCTATCGAAAGATTAAGTCTGAAGGTGTCGCTCATGAATGGCAGCAACTTATTTCTCAGCAGCTGTATAATTCACTTAACTTTGACCACATTGCAGGTAGAGCTTTAGCTCTCTTAGTAGGTTCTAAATTCTTGGAAAACCACAATCTTACTAAGAAGTATATTGATTGGATTTCCTCTAAACCTGTAGCTAAGTTTACAGGATATGTGTTTGAGCTATTTGCTCCTTTTGATAGAAACTATCGACACATAGAGGATTACAAGGAGAAGACAATCAATGCGCAATTTGCACAACTTGTAAAGACAGGCAAAGAGAATGTAGATGCTAAATCATCGCTACTTGTGGTACGAGATACTTCAGGCTCAATGGAAGCAACTGCCAGAGGATGCAAGGTGTCTTCATTTTGTATTGCTAAATCTATGGCATTATATTTCTCTGAGTTCTTAGAAGGATACTTTGCTGGTACATTTGCAGAGTTCTCTGGTGGTTGCAGCCTCCATAAATGGAATGGAGCAACTCCAGTTGATAAGTACATCAATGATCATTGTGAGGCTTACGGAAATACTAATTTCCAATCTGTAATAGATCTCTTTATAAGATTAAAATCAGAAGGAGTCGAGGAAAGAGATTTCCCAAGTGGAATCCTCTGCGTAAGTGATGGAGAGTTTGATGCATATGGCACTAACAAATCTACAAATTTCCAACTTGCAATTAGGAGACTTCGTGAGGCTGGATTTAGTGAGGAATACGTTAATTCCTTTAAGATTATCCTTTGGGATATTCCTAATGGATGGTATGCCGCTGATACCAAGGTAAAGTTTGAAGACTTTGCAGATGCTCCTAATTTCTTCTATATGTCTGGCTATGACCCAAGTGCCGTGGCATTTATTCTAGGAGGAAATAGACCCGAACTTAAGGCTCCCAAGAATGCTGAAGAGTTGTTCTTAACAGCAATGGATCAGGAGTTACTTAACAGAGTAAGAATCGTGAAGCTTAGTGTAACTAAGCGTAAACGTAAAAAGCATACAGTTCGTACTAGTTCGTGAGAATAGGTACGTAACTCTTTTCACCAAAAAGTAGGAGGGCTCAACTGACTGGGAGCCCTCCGAAAATGCCCTCTTAGCTCAATTGGCTAGAGCAACACCCTTGTAATGTGTAGGTTGTGGGATCGTACCCCATGGAGGGCTCAAAGCAGAAAAATATGTATAAAAATTTAACTAAAATTCAACTAGAGGATTTGATATTAAATCAAGCTCTACCCTATGAGGAAATAGGGCGTAGGTATGGGTGCTCAGGTGCCTATATAAAAAAGTTAGCTCTTAAATTAGAAATAAACCTTCCGAAAAGGAGGGAGATAAGCAATAAAGAAACCTTTAATAGAGGCTAGAGAGAAGGCCACTATTGCATAAATTGTGGGAAGTTACTAAATAATAGATAGTCTAAGTATTGCAGTAGTGACTGCCAATCTGAATATTAGTACAAGTAGTACATAGATTAGTGGAAGCTTGGGAAAGAATCCGGATTAAGGGGAGAGTATGGTATTAGTAATTACATCAGAAGATATCTAATGGATAAATATTCCTGCAAGTGCCAACTATGTGGATGGGGAAAAGTGAATACTTATACAGAGAAAATTCCTCTAGAAATTCATCACATTGATGGAAATTATAAAAACAATAAAGACGAAAATCTTTAGCTACTATGTCCTAACTGTCACTCTTTAACAGAGACTTACAAGAGTCACAACAAAAGTGGTAGGAAGGAAAGAGCTAAATATACAGAGTAAGAGAACATTCTAAAGGTGTCAATATGGAAAAGCAAGTAATTTATAAAGGTCCAGATATTCTTGGACTATTGGGTGTTGCCTTCGTAGTATTAAAGCTAGTTGGCGTAATTGATTGGTCTTGGTGGTGGGTTACTCTTCCATTCTATGGACCAATAATCTTGTTAATTATTATCTTAATCATTGCTGGTTTAATTGTATGCCAAAACACAAAGTAGGTGAAATAAACGGCAATGAAGTTATCTACATTTCTGAGAAGGATGTGATTTTTTGTAAGAATACTGCTGTTAAGTTCCCTATAATAGAACGTATCATTAGAAATGGGGAAGACAAAGGAGAAATTCCAGAAAAGAATCTTACAATCACTAAGGACAATGGGATTGTCCATCTTGGATGTTTAACAACTACTATGGAAAACTGTCTAGATATTAGGCGCAGAGTTAATAAATTAAAAGTGTAAAAAAAAAAACCAGATGAATCAAATTGCACGAAAAAGCAAGACTTCTACTCTTGAGCAGAAGATGAACAACTATGAGGAGGCTATGAAAGGTAAGTTTATAGAGGTAATGCAGTTACCAGATACAACTTACGCTGATTGCCTCGACTACATTGAGAGTGAGATTGCCCAGTCTAAGAAGATGGCAAAAATCAACTATCGCATTCAATGTTTCCGCAACGATGGTATCTATCAGCTCAATCAGGCTATCTCTCAGGTGTTTGGATCTGTTGTTTCTAAGGAAAGCGGCAGTCCATCAGGTGAGAGAAGTGTTCAAACTGTAGATATTACTCTTGCTGATGGAACTAGAGTTAAGGCTCCTTATGGAGACATTCAGCTTGATGGCCTTGGAGAGGATTCTTCAATTAATATTAATTATCGTTCTGATACACATGAACTGGTAATTACTGGAAGACTTCAGTTCCGTTTTGCATCTTTAATGGATGACATTATTGAGCAGACCAAAACGAATTTGAAGACTAATTCGATTTATAAAGGGCAAGCTCTGGAGATTTCTAGCATTAACAATCCAGAAATTCTCGACTTACGTAACATCGACAACCAGCTGATGGTTCTTAGTAAGGAAACTGAGTACGCCCTTCGTCCAATCAATGCTCGTATTCTCAATCCAGAAAAATGTATTGAGAAAGGTATTCCATTGAAGTTTGGAGCATTGTTAGAAGGAGGTTATGGAACTGGTAAAACTCTTCTTGCCTTCAAAATTGCCCGTCAAGCCGTCAAGAACAATTGGATGTTCATTTATCTGAAGGATCCAAAACTCTTGGCAGAATCTCTTCGCATGTCTAAGATCATCGATCAATCTGGACATGGCGTCGTAATCTTTGTTGAGGATATTGATCAGGTAACACGAGGTAATCGTGATTCTGCTATGCAGGATATCCTTAACACATTGGATGGTGGTGATACTAAGGATATGAATGTCATTACCCTTTTCACTACTAATCATATTGAACTCATTGAGCCTACCTTCTTAAGAGGTAAGCGAGTCGGTACTATTATCTCTATGGGTGCTCTGGATGCTGCTACAGCAGAAGAGTTTATTCGCAAATCTTTCGAGATTGGTTGTTATCAGATTGAGGATGACCTTACAGATGTTTGCAAGTTCATCGAAGATAACAACATCGCTCCTGCATTCATGGCAGAAATTATCGAGAAGGTTAAATCTATGATGGTGCTCGCTGATGAGTGTGTCGTAAAGGCAGAGTATATTCTCAACTCTGTTAAGTCTTATCTGCATCAGGTCAAGCTTTCCCAGAAGAAGGATATGTCCCAAACTCCTGAGAAGAGACTTGTTGAGGCACTCAAGGAATGCCTCAATGTAGATGAGAAGCGTACTAAACAGTTCATTGCAATGGCTGAAAGTTACTTCGACGATAGTTTAGATAACTATAACGTACAGTAAACTAGTTATCATAAGAGAACTTCAGCAATGTTGCTAATGGTTATTTTATGATTCTTTTTAAGTTCTCTGTTTAAGGTGCATTCCTCAGTGGGAAGTAGAGGTTCGAATCCTCATGCACCTCGACTGGATACTTTTTTGTTTTTATTGTTAATAAATAAGAAGACTAACAGCAAGTATTTAATACACTCAATCAGGGATTAAGTAAGTACAAACAAGTCTTCTGGTTATCTAGGTGTACTCTAATTGGCTAGAGCCCTGATTTGGGATCAGGTGGAGGCTTAATAAGCGGATGCAGGTTCGAGTCCTGTCCCCTAGACGCCGTTTACGTTTTTGACATGATAAGAAGGAATCTAACAGCAAATATATTCTTGTAAAAGCAGCAAGTCATTGGTTCAAATCCAATCCTCAAAGGTAGCTCAGCTGGTTTAGAGCGGCAGCCAAAAAGAATAGATTCCTGTTTTAGATTAGTGTTTATTAATTAAAAACTATGATTATGAAACAACAGATTTATCAAAATGGATTTTACCTGATGATAGGTTTAATCCTTGGCGCTTTAATCACCCTAATTTCAGTGCCAAAAAGTTCTCCTAAACCATCTGAAAATACTATTCGTATTGAAATGGTAAAGGATTCAGCAAAGGTTACATCTAATGACAAAAATGTTAAAGTTGCTCAGGTGAAACCAGTTGCTAAACCAAAAGTTCTTAATGAGACTAATTTGAGAGCTGAACTTATTAAGAACAATATACCTCACGCAAATATTGTACTTGCTCAAGCCAAGCTTGAGACAGGTAATTTTAAGTCCAACTTAGTTCGTACTCATCAGAATATCTTTGGACTTAAGAAGGGGAATCGTTATAGACGATATTCCCATTGGACAGAATGTGTAGAGGATTATAAGAAGTGTATATCTAATAGATATAACGGAGGTAGTTATTATGCCTTTTTAAATCGAATTGGATATGCTAACCATCCAAATTATACTGGACTATTAAAAGAAATGGTATAAGTAAAAGAGAGTCCCGAGCACGACGAAAAACTGCTCATTACGGGGATGTTTGGTTTTGATTGCATAGGAGATAAGAAGCACAGCAAAGACAGTTGGAAAGACAACAAAACAATAAATGCTAGAGTTATTAATATGACTCCTGCTACTACAGTTGCAATTGCAGCCTAAGTAGCCGAGCAGCACTTGCTTAGGAACAGAAAGGTGCACTATTAACAATTCTATAAGTTCTCTGTATACTTTAGGAACAGAGTGGTGGAAGTTGACAGAATATCAATCCTGTCAGCCCTAAGAGACAAGGATAGTCTTTAAAACCTAAGCTGTAAGAATGCTTTGATGCAAATATGCAAGACAGGGGTTCGACTCCCCTCATCTCCAGGAGTACATAGACAAGCCTCCACGTGGCGTACTCTGGGTAGCTCTAATTGTCTAAAAAAAAATTATTCATAATATTTAGAAGATTGTTATAGGAATGCACACAGCAAACTTAGACTATAATACAAGACTTTTAATCTTGAACATTTCTAGGAGCATTCCGTTTTTGTTTTGAGTCCATTTTTACTATATTGTTTGAATAAGAATACTAACAGCAATTTTATCAAGAATTAGTGGTTAATTTCTAAAATGTATT
>ERZ1034865.37-NODE-37-length-112978-cov-20.919804_pt1 | contig 112978 bp, 93 predicted proteins | sample MGYA00520632_ERZ1034865 | MGnify/ENA primary metagenome ERZ1034865 (study PRJEB33766, sample SAMN09781738) | gut metagenome | biome: gut microbiome | host: Homo sapiens | place: Madagascar | study: EMG produced TPA metagenomics assembly of the PRJNA485056 data...
GCCCTGACCCCCCCCGCGAATGCTGGCTCTCAAGATTCGGCGAGATTGTCGGCGTCAGAGACTTGCAAGCGGAGCTTCACTGATGCCAGCTTTGCCGCCAGCGCTCGACACCCCACAACACCACGCACTCCTTTGGCAGCGTCACCCCGCCCGACAAGAAGCCGCCCGCGCCCTGTTCTGCCGTCCCTAGGCAGGCTGCCGCGCCATAAGGGCGGCGCCGTGGTTGCGATCGCTCGCGCTGTTTGGCGGCGGATGGCAAGATTCGCGCGCCGCGCATGATTCGAGGAGCCCGTGCAGCGAAAGGTGCCCCTTCCTGGCAAGATCTTCGCGCGGTGTATCCTCTGACGGCGGTTTGCGGGGCTTTTCGGATACATGGCGCGCATATCTTGCCAAAGCCAGCTCATTTCGGATGCATGGCGTGCGAATCTTGCCAGGAAGGGGCGTTTTTCCCGTCCGAGGCCCCTTTTGGGATACATGGAGTGAAAAAATTGTCACGGATGGCCGCCCGGGAACGCATCGCGGCGAAATCTTGCCACGGCAAAGCACCCGGGAACGCATCGCGCGAGAACCTTGTCACCGTCGGACGCCGAGGGAACGCATTTCGCTGGCATTTTGCCATCGGCGAGTGCCCGGGAACGCATCAGGGCACAATCTTGCCATCGCCAGGCGCCCGGGAACGCATCAATGAAGGACTTACATAACCGGCATCTAACAATTGTGTATAAAGCCCTCACCCGCAACCAAGCCGAGTACAATAAGGAGATTGGATTTTAGGGAGTTTCAGAATACATATGACCAATTCAAACGAACCACCGCGCCGACCGGCGCGTCGCCAACCAAACCGCCGCTCCACCGCACCTCGCACCTCCGTGCCCAGCGCACGTGACGAGCTTGAGCGCGAGCGCGAATTATATAGTCAGCACGATCCTACGGCTTCATTCATGCACGAACGCGTGCAGAACAAACCCGCAGGTCAGGAACGTGGTGCATCCGCCGCATTCCCCGCGTATGCAGGTGCCGGCAACGATCATATTGCCCATTCGCGCGTTACGAGGAATCAGCCAGCCCAAACGAACCAGGGGCACATGGCCAATGGCAACACGCCCAACGTCTCAGCCTGGAATCAGCATTCCCCTGCAGGCGCAAGCCAACGTTTACCGCGCGTCGAGGGACAGCGCCCTTCCGCGAGCGCAAGTCAGCGCATGCCCCGCGTTGAAGGCCAGCGTCCCAACATGCAGAGCAGCCAGCGCATGCCGCGCGTTGCAATGCCGCAAGATGCTAACCAGCACGTAGGCGCAGGCGACCCTTCCGCGAGCCAGCGCATGCCTCGCATGCAGCAAAACGGCAACGATCAGGCACGCCCTTCCCGTCGAGCCGCCAACGGCCAGCGCAGTCAGCGTCCCAGCGCCCAGGCAAGCCAGCGCATGCCTCGCGTTGAAGGCCAGCGTCCCAGCGCGGCCCAGCGTCAGCAGCGCCCCATTCGCCGCGGTGCCGCCGCTTCGCAGCCCAGCCAGAGCATGCGCGCTCAGGCAGCGCAGCCGCAGCAAGACCAGCCTTCGCAGCAGATACCCGTAGTGCAGAACATGCGCGGCAACGATCCGTCTGCCTATTCGCGCGCTAAATACCAGCGCACCAAGGAAGGCGTCCAAAAGGCTTCGCCCACCAACGCATCCACATACCAGGCAGCTCGCTACCTGGGCAACAACAACTATGCGCCCAAGCAGAAGGCCGACTTCTTTACGCGCGGCAGCCTTATCGCCGTTGCCGTTGTTGTGGTGCTTGCCATCGTTGGCATATTCGCCTTCAACAACTGGATGGGGTCGAAGCCGGTTGAGGTCACGCTCAACGGCGATCAGGTAACCATTTCGGGCGCCGAGCGCAGCGTTGGCGGCCTTCTGGACAACAACGTGGTTTCGGTAACGCCTGGCAATTACGTAGCCGTTGACGGTAGCACCATCCGCCAAGGCGAAGGCACCCGCTGCACCGCGAAGGTGAACGGAAACGACACCGACAATATGGGCATGCACCTGAACGGCGGCGATAAGATCGAAATCTCCAACGGCACCGACATCACCGAGCCCTATACCGACAGCGACCCTCAAACCCTCCCCCATAAAACGGAGCTGAAAGGCGTTGGCGCAGTTCACCTGTACAGCAATAACGCGCAGGACGGCGAGCAGGTAACGCGCACGGGCAAGGAATCGGGCATCACCGCCACGGTTACCACCAAGGAGCCGGTCGACAACATCGTTCAGTACTACAACGTAAACAGCAACGGCGACAAAGTTATTGCGCTCACGTTCGACGACGGCCCATGGGATCAGCAAACCGACGAAATCCTGGACATCCTCGAGCAGAACGACGCCAAGGCCACCTTCTTCACCGTTGGTCAGTGCATCAGCGGACACGAAAAGGAATTGCAGCGCGCCGCAGACATGGGCTGCGAAATTGGCACCCACACGTGGGACCACGCAGAGGGCAGCGGCCAAGGTGTAAGCCTTATCAAGATGTCGACCGACGAACGCAAGCAGGAAGTGCAGAAGGGGCTGGAGGCAATCAAGAACGCCACCGGCCAGGAGGCAAGCACGATCTTCCGTTGCCCAGGCGGCAATTTTGACACTTCTGTTGCCACCGACCTTGAAGGCATTGTCACGGCGGAAATCGGCTGGAACGTTGACACCACCGACTGGAAGAAGCCCGGTGCCGATGTTATCGCCCAGCGCATCCAGAGCGCCGGCCCCGGCAACATCATCCTGATGCACGATGGCGGCGGCGACCGCAGCCAGACCATCGAAGGCCTTCGCCAGGCGCTCCCTAAGTTGAAGGAACAAGGCTACAGCTTCATCACCGTACAGGAACTGCTGGAAAAGTACCCCTATCAAGAGGGCCAAACGAATTAGAGAAAATAAGCATAAAAAAGAATAAAAAATATACCACTGCGAGCGAGCCGTGGTGCAAATAGATAGCATGGGGAACAATCGAGATGAAAGATTGTTCCCCATTTTTTATATTTTCGATAAGTAGATTTACTTTTCGATTGCATAAACGCTGTACGTAATTTTTACGGTCATGTCAGACTCAGCGATGATTGCATCGAAGATGAGCTGTGTTTTATAGCTCGATACCTGCTCCACACGGGGTGATAAGTGGTATGTCGCTTCAATGGCGGCAGTATCAGATTCCACCATGCAGTCCATGGCTGTGTATGCTGACGTTTCGGTAGGGAACGGATGTGCTGTGTAGCCGGATTCGTTGCTGGATTCACGGATTAAGATATACGTAGGTTTTGTCATAAAAGATACGTCCTTTCTGAAATGTGAAATATGGTTTTACACAGACCTGCGCTCGGACGAGGTGCCGTATTGAACCGCTCTCCCTGTTCCTCGGGCACGGGAAGCAAGGAGAGCGGTCCTCTTCGCCTATGGCATAGCGGCTGACGCCGAACCTCGTACGCACGCTTCATTGCAAACGCGGCTCAGTTCGCAAAGTGGGAATCGAGCACCTACCCTTACTTTCCTGCCTGGTTGGTGATAGTTCGGACTTCTACCGATTTCGCGATATAAGCAGGGCGGCGCTTGGTTTCGATGTAAATGCGCGCGATATATTCGCCGATCACGCCCAGCGTTACCAAAATGAGCCCGCCCATCAAAAGGAGCACGCACAGAAGCGTAGGATAGCCCGATGGCATGGCGGGGTTGATAAATTGCTCGACAATGACCTCGACCAGCAACACCAACCCGGCAAGCGTGGCAAGAAGGCCCGCCACCGCGGCGATCTTCAGCGGAAACGTGGTAAACGAAAGCACCCCGCCAATGCCGTAGCGCATCAGCTTACGGAACGACCACTTGGTTTCGCCCTCAACGCGATTCGCAGGCGTGTACGGAAACGGCAATGTCTCGAAACCTACCCAGGCAAACATGCCTTTCGAAAAGCGGAAGCTTTCCGGCATAGAAAGAAGCGCATCGGCCACCCTGCGGTGGAACACGCGAAAATCGGAGGCATCGGGCATGACATTGAGCCGAGAAGTTGCATCGAACGTTTTGTAGAACGCGTGCTTGAAGAAGCTCAGCACCGCGCCTTCGTTTCGATGCTCTTGGAATGCGGCTACGCAATCGGCGCTAGGGTTGGCCTGCAGCATGCGGTACATTTCAAGCAACGTTGCAGGAGGCTGTTGCAAGTCTGCGTCCATCAGGCCAACCGCATCCCCTTCGGCATGTTGAAGGCCTGCGAGCAGGGCGCTTTCCTTGCCGAAGTTACGGGAAAAATCGACCACGACGATACGTTCGGCCGATGCAGGAGTGGGCAGCTCGTGCAGCAGGTGCGACGTACCGTCGGAGCTGCCGTCGTTCACCAAAACCAGCTCATACGACACTCCCGAGGTGGCAAAAGCATCATCTACCGCGCTGAACAGCAGCGGCAACGATCCTTCTTCGTTGTAGCATGGCACGACAATGGAAAGATCCACCGCAAGCCCCCTTTTCGCTTGATTACCGCGTCCGATTGTACGCCTAGCAGCAAAACAAACCCAGCGTGTTGCCGAAATGCAACATCCTAGAAAAATAGGGGCAGAGCCCAGATTCCAACTTTGCGAACCGAGCCGCGTTTGCAATGAAGCGCATACGCGAGGTTCAGCACCAGCCACTATGCCACAAGTGAAAAAGCGAGACCTGCCCCTGCTTTCTCACCTGCCGGATTTCAGTTTCACGAACACATTGTGCAAGGCGCCGTTCTTGGCAGCATGAATAGCACCGCCTAGCGCCAAGCACTTCGACGCATTACGCTGCTGCAGGGGCTTCAAGCACAGACGCAACGCCTGGCTGTCGGCTTGCGCACAGGGCACCAACTCGTTGAACAACTCATCGTCGAACACACCTTGCAGCCATTCCTTCTGCGCAGAGCCGCTCATGCCGCTTTCCTTCTGCTTGTTACGTTCCAACGCCGAAAGAATATAGCGAGCATACAGCGCACCAAGCGTGGCCTTGGCGCCGGCATCAAGCAAACCCCATGAATCCAGCTGGTTACGCAACATTTCAATGCGCGCGCGATGCACCTCGTAGTAACACGGCACAAACCTGCTGGTTAGGTTGCCCGCCTCGCGCTTGGCGTAGCGATACAGCGGTGAGCCAATCACGTTCAGGCCAGACAAATCCTGGAACACGCGGGTGTTGAATTCGATATCTTCAATAAGCGGCAAATCTTCGGTAAAGGTAAAACCGCCCTGCTGCAGATAGCTGCGCTCGTATACCTTGTTCCAGGCGTAGCCGTAATGCGTACCCTTTTCGAACTCCAACACGTGCTTACGCAGCTTGGTTTTTCCCAAATGCGCCGATTCCTGACTGAAAGTGAATTCCTGCACGCGTTCCACCTTGCCACCAGCGTCGTAGAATTCTTCCACATGACCCACCATAACCACTGGCGCTTCGTGCTGCTGAAGCGAGTTATACACGCTCTGCAGAAAGGTGAAATCGTAGCGATCGTCGGGGTCGGGGAACCACACATAGCGCCCCCGGGCTGCAGCAAGACCCGTATTGCGCGCCGCCGAAAGCCCTCGGTTCACCTCGTGCGATACAACGCGAATGCGCGCATCGGCGGCGGCGAACTGCTGCGCGATGGCCAAGCTGCCGTCGGGCGAGCAATCGTTCACCACAATGGCTTCCCAATCGGTGAAAAGCTGGTCTTGCAAATCGCCCAAGGCGGCAGCAAGGTAAGGCTCGGAGCCATATGCAGGTAGAACAACCGAAAAGAACGGGACGGCAGAGGGTTGGGCTGGGACGTCTGCGGTGTTCGCCGAGCCCGAAGCTTCCGCAGCACCCGTACCGCTACGGGCAGCATCGGCGCAGGCAGCCGCATCGCCGCACCCATGCGCAGCGGCAGCGTCCGCGGCATCGGCGCTCACGGCGCCATTACGCCCCCGCGAGGCGGACATACCGCTCGCTTCGCCCTTGCCGTGATGTCGTTTTCCCATATGCCCAGCGCCCCTCATGAACTCTATACGCTTCGGCTGCGGCGCGTGCCGCTATTCCGAATACTTGCTTATGTCAGATATCTTAACAACTACAACGCCGTCGATGGTTGTCACCGAATCATTGGCAGGATACAGCGACATGCTCGCAAATTCACTGGAGCGAATAACCTTGGCGCATTCGTCGAACGAGCAGTAGTTGAAGCTCTGGCCCGCGAATTGCTTCATTATCACGTCCCAAGAACGCATGTTGTTCTGGTAGTGGTTGTCCCAAACCATGCCCCACTTCGCATAACTGCTTGCGTGAGCATAGGAATCGCTGGTGTTTGGATAGTTTCCCGCCTCGGGTTTTCCCGCAATCAGCACCTTCGCGCCCGCCTGCACATCGGGGTTCGCATCGAGCGCGCCGGCAATTCGGGTGGCCAAAGAAACAGTTTGGTTCTGGCATGCCCGCATAACCTCGGCATCCGCGTTCGACTGCAGCGCATACGACCACGCCCCTACGGCAATGAGGCAACAGCAACCGACGGACATCGCTTTCGCGGGCATGCGCAGGCGCGCATTGCGCTGCTGGGGAGAATCGAGCAGAAGCTGCACCAACAGGGGCAGAAGCAAAAACGAAGCCATAAAACCGCCCAGCATAAGCGGGGTGGGATACCCGTAGCTGGGAACGATAACCAGAATAACGTTGGCAGCAAAGGGAAAAAGCACAACACAGAGCAGCGCCACAGCGCTCGCCCCCAGACGCTTCACGACATTGGCTGCGACAGGGCAGACGAACGCAACCGCTGCAGCAATCAAGCCCACAGCCGCCACGTACACCCAGCCGAAATGGTTCCCGAAAATGCCGTGGCTGAACAAGCCGTCAGAAAAGGCAACGTAAGCACTAGGGACAGATGATGCCAAAGAACCAAGAATGCTGCCTGCGCCAACCGAGGAAGCTCCGCCATAGGAGGAAAGGCCAATGCCCAGCACAAACAGCGAAAGCTCGGTTAGCGCGTAGTACAGTACGGCACCCGCCGCGCACACCACTACGGCAACGCCGAAGAACGCTGCAAGCTGCTTGGCGCTGAAGGAGAAGCTGGCGTTGCAGGCTTCTTCGCAACAAGGGCTTTGAGCTTCGCCGCCGCGGCTCTCTTCACGGCACGAGAGCCGCCCTTCGGCGCCGCGAGCGCCACGCGGCCTCGGGTCGAAGTTGCCGCCCATAAGAGCGCGAATCATCACCAACAGCACCGCAACGCAAAACACGCCCAGGCTCGCCTGATAGCAGCCGAGCGAAAACGCCAGCAGCGCAACCGCCCCAACAAGAGCAACGGGTTTGCCAACGGCACCAACACGCCCAATCAGGCACACCGCCAGAACCGCACACAAAAACGAAAGCGCATACGAATTCGAGCAGTAGTAGTAGGTGATGCAGCAAGAAACGAAGGGTGAAACGATGAACAGAATCGAAGAAGCGTACCGTAAGCAAGCGCGCTTGATGCCCAACCTATCCACCAGCACAACGATGCCCAGCGTAAACAGCGCAATGGTAATCGCGGAAGTAAGAATGGGCGAGCACAGCCCGAACTTAGCGTAGGCGGCAAACAGCAAGCCCCAACGCCCCAGGCTCATATCCCAGGCGTGCGGAGTAAAGTTTCCGTACCCATTGGGATTGCTCAGGGAAACAACCGCATCGGGATTAGAAAGCCCGTTCAAGTACATCTGGGCATGGCAGATCATACCCACCGCAAAGCACACCACCAGCAGTTTTGCGTTGCGCGTAAACCAATTCTTCACTCCGGAAAAGCTCATTCCATTCGCCATTTGCTTTCTCTCTGGTTCCAATAATTGGGAAAATAGGGACAGGTACCATTTTCCCAATTATGGTATAGCAGTTGACGCCGAACCCTACACGCACGCTCCTGCGCAGGTAGACACCGACCCGAAAACTGGGAAAATGGTACCTGTCCCTATTTTCCCACCACTTCCATTCCGCTTTTTTGAATCTTGTTACCAGCAAAGCGCCTAATGTCCTTAGCAAGAAAGCCGACGCCCTGCGTACGCACCGCACGGGCGGCACGGGAAGCAAGATAGCGCACATAAGGAACATGCGACATATGCGGAGCAGGCTTACCAAGCACCTCGAAGTAGAAGCGCTTCTTCGCAACTGAAAGCTTGCCGCACTCAAGCACATAACACTCAGGCAAGCGCTCAAACAGCTCGCATGTCTTCCGCTGAACAACGGGATTGTCCCAGCCGTCATCCAAAATGGCGCCATTGACATAGTTGAAGCCACGCAGGGCATGGGCGCACCAGACGCCCTCGTTGGCTACGCCCAGCTGTTCCATGATCTCAGTCATGTCGAGCCAACGGTTGAAGGGCAATGCAATCTTTTCATCCGATCCATGGTCCTTAGTTGAGCCAGGTAAATCGTTTCGATAACAGTAGAAGGGCTTGTCCAGGTAAACAATGGACTGCGCCTGGCAGAGCGTTTCAACTAAAAAGGGATTGTCCGCCCAACCAGCACCAGGGTACGGACGGAAGCGTATCCCCTTCTGGTTCAAAAATTCGCGACGGTACAAAGCAGACCAAATGGAAGGGTGCCCTTCAATAAGAACAGGGGCATCTTCCAAAACGAATGGCTTCTGCGACGTTTTCAGACTGCCGAACAAAAGGCTAGGCTTCTTAACCAACGTTTCAGGATTGTCCCATTTGGCCAAATCGTACCAAGGGGTTTTGACCACGTCGATTTGATCGCCGAAACCTTCAGCGAAATCGAGCATTTCGGCAAACATACCGGGAAGAAGGTAGTCGTCGGGCTCTACGATGGCAATGTATTCACCCTGAGCCATATCCAAACCGCGATTGCACGTTGCACCATAGCCCTCGTTGGCCTTATCGACGCAGATAATGCGCGGATCCCTACTGGCGTGCTCATGCATAATGGCAGATGAACCATCTTTGGACCCATCGTTCAGGCAAATTATCTCCAGCTCACGCAAGGTTTGGGAGCACACACTGTTCAGGCACTCGTCCAGAAAACCCTCAACGTTGCAAATCGGAATAACAACCGAAACTTTTGGCGCTGCACCTTCGTTGGACACCAAATCCCCTATCTCATAGAAAAAATGCGCGGAGCATACACCCCGCGCATTACCTTAACGCATTCGCCTGCCCGTTTGACAACTCACGCAAAATGCACTCTTAAAGAGCAGCCACCTTCGGCTCGGGAACAATCTCCCTGGGGTCTTCGCCCTTTTCTGCGGCGGCAATTACCTTTGCCCAGGTTGCCTCGTCGCGATAAGCAAGCCACAGGCCCGTGCTTGCGTCAACTTCGCCCGCATAGGGGCCTGTGCCGGAAACAAAGGTGATTTTGTCTGCGTTCTCAGCAAAATCAACCACCAATGCAGACAAACCCTTTGCGTCCCAATTGGTGGAGCAGTTTGCGGAAAGCACGCCAGCAAAAGAAGCTGCCGTGGAAGAATCGGAAGCAACCTGCTTGATACCAGACTGGACAATGGCGCGATCCTGAATCTGGCGACATGCATCCAAGTCGTTCGCATACTGCTTACGCGAACGCGCCAGCACCAATGCTTCCTTGCCGTTCAGATCCTGATCGCCTTTGGTAAGACTAATGTGATCGCCGGAAACAATGTCCTGAAGCTGCATGTTGATGGGGACATTCGCGGTTAGGCCACCCAGACCCTCAACGAAATCTTCGAACTGCACGAAGCTCATATCCATATAGTACTTAGGGGTGACACCCGTCAGATCAGCAACGGCCTTCATGGACTCTTCAATACCAGCAGCGTGGTAAACCTCGTTGAGCTTAACCTTCTGACCGTTGAACTGCGTTTCCGTGTCACGAGGAACGGAAACAATGGAAATGGCATAAGTCTTCGGGTCAACGCGAACAAGCATCATCACATCGCTGCGTCCGGTGCCGTCTGAATAATCGGGCTTGTTGATTTCAACCGTGCCCGTGCGCGAGTCGTTGCCTACAACCAAAACCCAGAAAGGCTCGGTTTCCATCGAAACTTCGCTTACCTGCACCTCTTCGTCCTTTTGCTGCGGTTCTTGGTTCTGGCAGCCTACCAGCGCGCATGCCATTACGCCGCAGAACGCAACAGCAAGAAGCTTTTTCAGCATTCTCATTATTCGCTTCCTTCTTCCTGGCTATTTTCGCTAGATGGAACTATAGCCGTAGATTCAATGTCGAGCCTGGAAGGATCTTCCCCAGCATCGACGGCTTCCATAAGAGTTTTCCAGCCTTCAGGGTTTTCGTAGCACAGCCACAAACCGCCCGATTCAGCGTTGATGTCGCCCTTGGAAGGGCCAGTAGCACTATAGAACGTTATCTTGCCTTTGCTCCCCGCAAATTGCGTAGCCAAAGACACGATATCCGATGTGCGCAGATCAGTGCCCACGAAACCAGCAAGATCAAGCACCGTGCCAGGCAATTCCGGCAAAGGCTTGCTTAGCACCTTATCGACAATTGCCATGGCAAGCTGACGAACGTTGTCTTGGCGATGCTTGTCCTGATCGGTACCGTATTCATGTCGAGCACGCGCAAACAGCTGAGCTTGCCGACCGTTCAATGTTTGATAGCCCGGCTGCAGGGTTATTTTTTAGCCGGTAAGCGCATCCTTATAGGAAAGCTTGATATCGACATTAACATCTACGCCGCCCAGGGCATCAACAATGTTTTCTAGCTCAGAGAAATGAACTTCGGCGTAATGGGAGATGTCCACCCCCGTTAGCCGAGAAACCGCCTTAATGGACTCTGCCGCGCCGCCAATATTGTAGGCCTCGTTGATTTTCACCAGGCGCCCATCGCTGGTGCGATAGGGCGTATCACGGGGAACGGAAACCATAGTTACTTGGCGATTGGCAAGATCAACGCGAAGGAGAATCATAACGTCGGAGCGCTGGTTTTCGCCCGATTCGTCTGCTCTGCCCGAAGTGCCCGACCCCTCACGGGAATCGGACCCTAGCACAAGCATGTAAAACGGCTTGCCCGATTCTGCGGGAACAAGGACGCTTTCCACGCCTTCCGATTCACCCGAAGCAAGCTGGGCATTGAGCTGAGAAGAGAACCACAGGGCATACGCGCCTGCTGCAACAAGCAGCGTCGCAAGAACCGCGAGCACCGCCAAAGCAATGCGCTTGGGCGTGGGGCCCTTACGATGCCTGCGCGATTTTGCCACATACAAGGCGGCGTTGGAACGGGATTGCGCAATGGGCGCCTGAGAGCAGGGAGTCTCCTGGCGGGCTACATGCTTGCCCCTATATGCCTTGTCTTCCCGAGTCACCGCACCGGCACCTTTCAGGTTTGCTGGATTAAACTAAGAAAGAATATCACGAGATGGAATGTGCCTGGTAATTGGCGGGGATTATCCAGATCATGTTCATGGCGACTGCATGCCACAGCACGCGGACAATAACGACTAGCAGCGCTTACGCGCTAGGCGGCTCGTAGCCCTGAGCCAGCGCGGCACCAAAGCAGAAACGGTGCCAAAACTTCAGGATGCCTCCACCCTGCTGCACTCTACTCGAACGCTGCGTCAATGCGATACAGCCTCATATCCCCCTCGCTCAGGACAGGAGTGAATCCAGGTGTCGCATCGTCGATGGATTCAATGCCTTCCCAATCTTCTTCCTTGTAGCGCAGCTTACTTACCGTACGATCTTCACCTGAGCCGCAATCGAGCAACAAAACGTATTGCACGCCAGATTCTTTTACCGCATCACGCACCGTTGGTGACGTGGACACGCTGCTAAGAGCAGTGCGGATAAGACGCCCCGTTTCCTCCGGCCCAACGTAAGCGCCAGGGGATGAGCGACGGAAGAAGGTATTCAGCCCCTCTATTCCGTAGGTATAACAACTGCCATCGTTGGGGAAGTTGGCAACCACTGCACCTTCAGGAACAGCATCCACGCACTTTTTAACGAAGGCATCTTCTTCTCCAGTAAAGACATTCTCCCAAGAATAGCGAGATTTGACCTGTTTGTGCACCGCCATAAGGCCAGCTCGAATGTCGCTATCGCCCACTTTGGCATGAAGGGGAAAGAATTGGACAGCGAGCATTACCGCAAGCAACACCGAAGCAGACACAACGCCAGCGCGTTTAGCACTACAACCTCCGCTGCCAAGCCGCTTTTCAAGCTGCGTCTTCAGCCCTTCGAACAGCCAGGCAAATCCCATTACTGCTAGAGGAATTGCAAAAAGCGAAGCCATCGCACCTGTACGGTAGTAGTCGGTGTACCAGAATCCTGCAAGAAGATGCTTTACGTTTCCTTCAGTGGTAACCCCAATAAACCACGAAGCAAATGCGAACAAGAAAGCAGCCGTAAGCCACAGATATTGCCTGTTTTTGCACGTGCGCGCCAAACCAACAACCACCAACACGGTTAGGAACGGCTGAATGCCCGTACGCTCCGAGAACATAAACGTCCCACCAGCAAAAATAGCCTGAGCAGGGGAAAGAAACGCTTTCCAGGTATACGAGACAACCGATTGCAGCGGCGGCGCGCAATACAATACAACCCAAACCAAACATGCGCACACAAGCAAGGCAAGCGCCAACACAACATGCTTAGCGCCAGGGCGGGCGTGACGCGTTTCGCTCATTGGGCGCAGCAAATAGCCGACGCCAAAAGCAACCGCCCAGATGCCCAGAGTAAATGCGCCGTTGGGTTGACAAATCGCAACGGCAACAACGCAGACAGCAAACGAAAGAACGCACGGGACCCGAGAGCCCAAGCCCTTGCGCTGCTGCACCATTGCCACCAAAAGGCCCATCGCGCCAGGAATCAGTGCAAAGGAAAGAAGATTCGGCAGCAGCTGACCGCGCACCACAAATCCCCAAGGAAACCCGCAGAAAGCAACGGACAGCACCGCGCCCGAAAACAGAATGATTCTTTTGTCTTTGCCAGAAAAAAGGCTGTTCAGCATGTATGCCAATCCAATGGGCAAAACCGCCGAACAAGTAACCACGATCATGGCGTTCGAAGCAATAGCGACTGAATCGTTCGCAAACGCAGCCACCACCGCTGTAGCAACGTGCCATGCCGCTGGGTAGTATGAGCCAGCATCGCCAAGCGTTGAATACCCGCTAACGAATAGAGTTGAGTAGAATCCCGTATCAATAAACGAACGAATAGCGGAATAATGCAATGTGTTGTCATCCAAGCGGCAAAATGCCGAAGGATCGCCCACGGCATGCAGGAACACAAGCGCCGCAATCGCTAAGGATGCGCCGACATACAGAGCAATTATCTTCAATTCGTCAACAAGCTTGTTTCCTTTTTCTGGCACATCGAAGCTTCCAAACCCGAAGCGCGAAACAGCATATGCCACAAGCGAAATAGCAAAAGACCCCAGAAGCAGAGCCCATGCTGGGCATGGAACCCCGGTCGCCTGAAGCAAAACGCCTAGTGCTACAAGCAAGCCGATAGAAAAAACAGGCGCCACAGCGATGGCGCCAAACGAATCCAACCGAACCGCACGTCCGGCAAAATAGCCGGGCATATATAAAACAACAACGCTAGCCAAACAAGCGGCAGCAAACGTCAGCCACATATAAATCCTCGCGAACAGGGATTACCATACCGTCGAATTGTAACAGGTGGAAATCAGAGCAAGAACCAGCATCCCATCCGAAAAAGTAAACCCTTGATTTTCCTCGTCTTCTACTTTCCCAATACGATAAAGTAAATAACAGTGATACGGCCCTGTGGACTCTAAGTGAGGCAGGGACTAGAGAGGTCGCTGGTTCACCGAATCAGCGACCTCTTGATTTTTCGGTCTTCATTTCCAGGATAGGTAAATAGCTAAAGAGTTTAAAACCATCGACGAGCAAAATCGCATTGCTTAACTCCCGCGGGATTAAAACTGACGATCAAACAAAAATCCAACTCATGAGGGAAAGCTATTACGCCATAGTGAATGGCTACAAAACCCTTTTCTTGACAAAACAGCGATGAAGACAAGCAGCGAAGATCGCTATCTCGAGGGAACGGAGTTTAAATGGTTGTTTACCCTTTATTCATTTGACCGAGACCTGAGGTCGTTAACCTTCAGCTATCTAGATAAAGCCGAAGCCATCATGAAAAAATACAGTAACCTATACTTTCTGCGAGAAGCATCCTGCCCCAGAAGCTTATCTTGACAGATCCGCCTATGCTGATGCGCAGAATATGCTTGTTCCCAAAAGCTTCTCTGGCAATAAAAGAAAGATCCACCAAAGAAATCTGGACAAACTTATTGAAGCGCTCAAAGATAAGTGGCACAAATCAAACAAAAGCTTTATCAAGCATTACTCTATTGAGTACGACTTTGTGCCACTTTGGGTTCTCCAGAAAAACTTGGCCTTTGGAAACATCTATCATTTCTACCAGCTTCAAACGAGAGGCATACAAAAGCAGCCTGCAAGAAAATTTTGCTTCACGCAGCAAATCAAGCATATTCGTAACGATGACGCCGCTGTTTATGACGCGAACCCTAAACCCATCTTTGCCAAAATCCATTACATGATGGGGGTTAACCGCCACCTTACGGTCTTCAGCGATGCGAAGAAGCCATTTAGCGCAATTATCTCCGCAAGTAGAAGCATTGAGCACATGCTTCTTGTCGAATTTGACCAGCATGAGCGTTTTAGCACCACCCGAAAGCATCAACGGAGAAATGATACCAAGAGCAGGACTTTCGATAACATTGGCAGAAACAACTTCGGACTTATCGACGTCCCTTATCATCTCAACTGAGAAATCGTCCGTGATCCATTTGTCGCGGTACGTGTTTTTGAAATACACCGCCGTGTTGTATATAGCCCCAGACATCTGGCCAAAATAGATGCTTAGCATCAGCTCTCCAATAAAACACCAATCGACACGTTTTACGTTCAGCCCATCGTATAAAGGCATTCTGAAATACATGCGGCATCAAGGAGGCAGAAGGTCTACGTGCCAATTGCACTCTTAGCGACAAGTAAGGCAATTTCCCCAACGCTCTCGAATGCTAACGGGATTCCTTTCTCTTTCGCAATGGCCTTGATTTTATTCCAGCGAGGTCTATCTCGAATTTTATCCAGGTATTCCGTACCATTCCAAGTTAAATTGCCTACGCTAAATACGTATATGTCATTATCTGCATAGCTGGTCGAACACGACGAAATCAAACCAGCATCTTTGAGAAATTCGCAATGGATGGCAACTTCGCTCAAATCATGCCCCTCTATCTCAAGGTTTATAAGCGCTGCACCCGCATACTCATCTTCAACCTTAAGAAGAATGAGTCGAATTAAATCCATGTCTCTCTTCATAATTGACCTGCCTCCCCTAGCGCAAATGCCGAATAAAGCGTATCAATCATCACCAAATAATAGAAGGATCCTGCATAGTCTGAACTCGTAGTCCCTTCCCTATAAACCATGTTGCAACCGCCTGAACAGTTAAGGCTTGCATATGCCAAGCCTGCGAAGTCGACGGCATCACGCCTGCAAATCAAATAGCCATGGAATCCGCCATCCAGAAAGTCGCCCCTCCGAAACAATTCGCAATACCCAAGGCACGAATCGAAGACTGCTCACCTATCGCGTATCATAAGCAGATACCCAAAATCGCAACACGACCAAAGGCCCATCATGATATTCCAGGTAGTCGAAAGAAATCACGGAAACCATTACGAGGAAAAAGGCTTCTACCTCATACGAGATAGGTGGGATGACTTCAAATTCAGGACCGCATTTGACCTCATCTACGTAAATGAAGATAGCGAAAATATAAGAATAGGCTGGATAAAAATCGGAAAAGAAGGGGAAAAGGAGCGAAGCACATTTGACATCATCCCCAAAGAGTTCGCTTCGCTAGACGATGGGTATTATTCGCTGGGCCAAAATGTTGATTACTACACGGAGCTGTCCAAACTTGGCAGCAAAATTCGCGAGACGGTGTTAACGGCGCTCAATGATGTCGCATTTAATCTGTCTCTTTTCGAAAAATACAGAGACGATGGTGCGATGCAAATCTCGTTGCTCAGGAACGTACCTCGCAACTCCGTAAAAGGACAACTACACAGAGTCGCAAATGGTGGCGCTCTTTTAACGGAATATGACTTTTCTTTTTCTTTCAAAGAAAACAATGCCTACGACCTGAAATTATCGTTTGCTGTAAAGCCGAACAGCACACCGCCCACAAACATCCATGCCATCATCGGAAGAAACGGCGTAGGAAAAACGACTCTGATTAAGAAGATGCTATCCAGCATTTACGGAATAAGACAAACGAGCAGCATGTCTCAATATTTCAAGAAAGCAGAATCCGAGGAGTTCGCAAATATAGTCCTTGCCGCATTCAGCCCCTTCGAAGACTTTTCAAGCATTAAAGAATCAATCGACAAATGCCCAATCAGGAAAGATGCTCCGTTTTCGTTCATCGGCCTCTTACCGCAAACCGGCAATAACGCAAACTCGAACCAAACGCTTGCTAAACAATTCATGGATAATTATTTGGAGTGCATTGGGAATGTCCACAAAAGGAATCTTTGGCTGGAATCACTTGAGTATTTAAAAAGCGATCCAACTTTCAAGGACCTCAACATTGGGTCGAACGAAGAATTACTACATGACGAAGAAACCATAGAGAGCCTATTTGAATCCCTGAGCTCTGGACATAAAGTTGTGTTGCTTTTGCTCACATGCTGCGTAGCAAAAACCGAGGAGAAAAGCCTTGTCATTATCGACGAGCCCGAAAACCACCTCCACCCACCACTGCTAAGCGCCTTAATTCGAGCTCTCTCTTTTCTTCTAATCGACAGAAATGGCGTTGCAATTATCGCAACCCACTCCCCAGTAGTCCTACAAGAGATTCCAAGCAGCTGCGTCTGGAAAATACGAAAGAATGGCAATATCCAAACCGCAGAAAGACCAAATATTCAGACATTCGGATCAAACGTCGGAGCTCTAACAAGAGAGGTATTCGGATTGGAAGTTGAGCAATCGGGTTTCCATAAACTAATAAAAGATACGATCCAAAAATCCGACAATATCGAAAATGCGATTAATATTTTCGATCAGCAGCTCGGAGACGAAGCTCTCCTTTTGCTTAAAGTTCTCTTCGCCTTAAAAGGGAAAGAGGACTGATGGTCAGGATCAACCTTCCCCTATTAGACATCCCCGCTGAAGAGATTTACGAAAAATGCATCAATGGGTACAAAAGCAAAGATAAAACAGACAAGCTCAAAAAGCATGCGAAACGGATTGCGGCAGACTCAAAAAATATCTCCTTTCGATACCTCATGCACCCCAAAAGCTCGACATCGAAAAGACGACAGAAGATAACAGAAAGGAACTGATTAAAACATATAACGAAAAATTCGCAAAACAAGGAAGCTCCGGAAGAGGTTACTACGATCGGATCATGTCCAATGCACAATATGGACTCTGTCCCCTATGCGGGGTAAACCAAGCTGACACACTCGACCACTATCTCCCCAAAAGCTCTTATCCGACCTTGTCGTTTACCCCCTCCAACCTCATTCCCGCCTGCAGTTCATGCAACCACTCCAAAGGAGCAGCTTCGAATCTTAGCAATATGCCCATACATGCATATCTCGACGACATCCCGAAAGGCAAGTGGCTGCACGTCGATATGCCAAGAACACCGACAATTCTCTATTACGTTTCTTGCCCGGCCAACTGGGATAGCGGCCTATGTCGTAGAATTGAAAACCATTTCAAAATATATAAACTGAAAGAAAAATATGCTACTCAAGCAGCCGTAATGATCGCCGAACGAACATCGCAATGGAAAGAATGCTACAGGAAGGCAGGCTGGACCGAACTTCAGCATGCATTGCTTTCTGAACTCTCGAGCGTTGAAGTAGTAGACGAGAACTCATGGAAGGCGGCACTGCTGCGCAACCTTTCATCGAGCGAACAAGCAATGAAGCAAACGATTGGGCAGCAAGGCCAATGAGGACGAACGCCCCAGACATGCATCGCGCCGCTCCAGACCCCAATAGGAAAATAGTGCTAGCACCCAACAGGCTCTAAACTATCCTTCCCGCCTCAACTCCTCCGGCAACGTCGCATCAAGGATGAGTTTGCGGTTGCTACGATCGCGATACTCGAAGAATTTATCGATTCGCTCGGCGTAGACGTCTTCGACTTGGCAGCTGCGTTTAAGCAGAAGCTCGATATAATCAATGACCTCATCGACCGTCTTCTTCACAGGGCCAAGGCCGTCCCTTTCGTAGCTGAACCAACCAGGCTCGTATTGCGTCAGCTCGTCGAGCTGGAAGTAAATCAGCGGCTTCCCCAAATAGGCGAAATCAAAGGCCGTGCTCGAAAAGTCGGTTATGAAAATTGCGCTCTCGGCGAAAATCTTCGAGTAATCCGCCTCCGACTGCGGCGAAAGAGAGACGCAATCAGACTCAGCTTTTAGAAAAAAGGCTCGCAGCAAGTAAAAGCCGGGTGGCAGAGAAATTGGCATTCATACCCGAATGTCGAAAGAAGCCCCTTAAACCGACTAGACGTCAAAAGCTCCATCAGCGTCTTATAGTACTGAGACTCTTCAAAACCAGGCTTAGGCTCACGGGCGCCACTCCGCAGGATTTTACCCGACAGATCGCCGCAACAACCATGTGCCTTCTGACATTTGATAATAAAATAAGCGAATAACTCCAACTATTTTGTGAATAACCCACAAAATAGTTAGAGTTATAAGTCAATACACTTTATAATATCTTTCAAATTTCTTTCATACCTTCACAGGGACACAAGGAGAACAACGATGCTCCTCGGATTTACATGCAAAAATTTCCGCTCTTTCAAGGAAGAAGCTTCATTTTCCATGCTTCCCGTCAACGCCTATAAAGAGCATCCGGAAAATATCATTCCCAAACAGATCACCGGATCGAACACCGATGGCGTTTTATCCGCTGCGGCCATTTATGGCACAAATGCATCTGGGAAAACCAACTTGTTAAGGGCCATTGACTATGCGCGAATACTAATCCTTGAAGGAATTCACCCCGCCCATCCTCTAAAGGAAGAACATTTTATTGGCAACAACGAGCCGATCGGGTTCCATTTTTCCTTTCTCGCCAACAACCAACGCTACGAGTACGAATTTGCATTCGATGCAGATGGAGTCGAGACCGAGGAGCTAAAAACCCGCCCAAAGGGCGAACGATTGGTGTTTCGTCGTTCTAGGTTAGAAGACGGAAAGTACAACGTAAAGCAAGGATCAAAATACCCAGGCATAACGGCAAAGCTCAAAGGCTATTCCGATAATGGGCTAGTGCTGGGCATGTTATCCAGATACGGAGTCGAACCGTGCCTAGAGGCTTTCGGGTGGTTCAACACAGGTCTATCGGTCATCAACAGAGAAAAACCGGCGGAATACGGCGAAATCCTGGAAAAACTGACCAATTTAGGACAAAACAACTTCAAGAAAATCATCTCGGCCATTAAGGCCGCGGATCTAGGCATAATGGACGCTCAGCTAAACGTTGACGAAATGACCGAAGACGAACAGGCCGCCCAAAAGGAGGCAGCCGATAGACTCAGTGCGGTTTTCGAAGCTTTAACGGGACAAAAACCCGATGGGCTTCAATTGCCAAACAAGAAAATAGCGTTGCAGTTTCGCCATGTCATAGACGGCCAAGGTGTCGGCTTCAGCTTCGAAGACGAATCTCTGGGAACCATAACCATGCTCGACCTTGCAGCAGATTTGATTTCCGCAATAGACTCGGGTAGAACCCTGCTGGTCGATGAAGCAGAAAGAAGCCTTCATCCCGTTCTTCTAAAGAATCTTGTTGAGTTGTTCTCAAACAAAGCAATGAACGATGAGGGTGCTCAGCTAATCTTCACAACGCACGATCTTTCTTTCCTGTCGAATGATCTTCTTAGACGAGACCAGATTTGGTTTGTCCAGAAGGACCCAAACACCGGAGCATCCGACCTTTATCCCTTGTCTTCATTTTCCCCAAGGAAAGACGAGAGCCTGACGAACCGGTATCTTCATGGTGCCTACGGCGCCGTCCCATTTATCGAAGGACTTGATTCCAATGGCTAGAGGGAAGTCGGAAAGAAGCCGACACGAGAAAAAACGGCACGAGAAACCAACAGTTCTCATCATCTGCGAAGGAGAGACTGAACTCCTGTATTTCAGGGACATCAAAAGGCGCTATCGCGCAATGTGGATGGAGCCGCACCATCCACATTGCAATGACCCCAAGGGACTCGTTTCAGCAGCCATGCGCAAGAGGAAAGAGCTTGTCCGCAAAGGACTCAAGGTTGAGACTTGGGTTGTTTTCGATGCTGAATCATACGCTGAACAAGAAGCCAGAGGGTATGCTGAAGCAATTGGATCTGCAGCAAAGAACAACATACAGGTAGCAAATTCTAGTCCATCATTCGAATATTGGATTCTTCTGCACTATGTGCCGGGCATTCAGGTTATCGAACCGCGCGAAGCAGAAAAGGAGCTGGCCAAGGAAGGTAGGATACCTTCCTACAGAAAGCCAGATTTGCCCTACGACGAACTATGGGAGAAGTACTTAAACGGAACGCCCTCGGCTTTCGCGCGCAAAGGCCGCGAAGCGGCGCGACTCGAGAAGATAGACCCAAGAATGGCTCGGCCCGTTACATATGTTGACGAACTTGTCGACAGACTTACCGAAATCGCCAAGTAGCCACTCAGCGCGCTCGATGCCGATGGCATCTTCCAGCCTCTAAGAAGGATCTATCCGAAACATAGCTTGATAGCCCACAGGACAAATAATCGCTTTCCGTGGCATAGTTTTCCTGCTTCAAGTAGTCATCAGCATCTAGGTGTTGCTCCGAAAAGGTATACGAGCATACCGTCCGAACGTGCGATTCAACCTTTATCAAATAATCAGGACTACCCGCATAGCGGGTAGTTTGCTCTTAGGGTATTACCCTAGGGATGCCGGCCCTCACCCTGTTCAGGCCCTATCGCCCTTGACCCGTGGCCAGCCGGTCGAACCGGCCGGTCGAGGGCGCTACCTTCTCTTGAACGGGTCCTCGTACTCCTTGACGCTCAGCTTGTCCAGAGCGATGTCCGCGGCCTCCTGCTCCCGGACGTACTTGGCCACCGTCGCCTCGTTCAGGCCGACGGTCGAGACGTAGTAGCCCTCGGACCAGAACTTGCGGTTGCCGAACTTGCACTTCAGGTTGGCGTGCTTGTCGAATATCATCAGCGAGCTCTTCCCCTTGAGACAGCCCATCACGCTCGACACGCTGCACTTCGGCGGTATCGACACCAACATGTGCACGTGGTCGGGCATCAGGTGCCCCCCGATTATCTCTACGCCCTTGCACTCGCAGAGCCTCCGCAGGATCTGTCCGACGTCGTCCCTGATTTGGTTGTAGATGATTTTGCGCCTATACTTCGGCGTGAACACGATGTGGTACTTGCACATCCACTTCGTGTGCGACAGGCTGTAGGCCTTCTGGGCCATGGCCACCACCACCTTTCCGACTCGGATTTTTGACGGCCTGAACAATCGTCAATATCCGTCGGAAGGGTGGTTTTGTAAAGCAGGTTGCCGTCCACCCGTATAGCGAGTGGTTTACCGCCTCTCGCGCCAAGGGCGCAGAGGGCAGGCTAAAGCCATAAAAAGAGCGGCTGCTCGGAGTAGGCGGAATTCCGTAAGATTACCCACCATAACCACTAGGTAATCGGTTTACCCGTCAGCCGTGTTATGTCAACACGAAACGAAATGCCACCGCTTACCCCCCCCCGTGAAAAAGCTACCCGCTTGCCGAATTGCATCAGGCGGGCAAAATCAAAAGAAAACGTGAACAGAAACCCTCAAAGTATTGGCGGATAAAGGCATTAAATCAACTGATCGCCCTGTTGCCACGCGATGAAAACACCTCAATGAGTTTTGCCGTCGCCTTCGAACCCGCCCATGCGATCAGGATTGACAGGGGAACAATTACGACAAAATAGGGAATCAAATTGCCTTGGCCCGACACATAGGTTGAGGGAAGGCGATAGATTTGGTTGACCATAATATGAGAGACGTACAGCTCAAACGAGAACGTCCCGATCCATCCGAGAAAACGCAGAGCGAATGAAGCATGGTTCTTGCACAAACGAGAAATACCATCAAAACAGTAGCAAATGGCATAGCTCAAAGAAACTCCACCAACAAGGAAGAAGAAACGCATCAACATCTTGTTCTCGATTAGCTCGAAATGCATAACAATGAAGAACAGGAAGGCGGCGGCGAAACAAGCAACTACGGCAGCCCAATTTCCCCAGCATTTCTTGTCGTGAACTAATTTGCCAAGATACACGCCAAGAATAAAAACGGGAATTCGCGTCAGGGCAACCTCTGTTGCTTTATAAAACTCAGGCATTGCATGGCTTGTTGTTATGCACACAAAGTAGAACAAGCCCATCAAAAGAAGGCACCGTGCAAAACGGTGTTTTGCCTTTTCGGAGTAAATAAAAGCGTAGAAAAATGGATACATGAAATAGAGCAGCACTATCAGGGAGCCATACCAACACGTTGTATCTCCAGTTGCCCAAAAGCGGAAAAGCAACATGCGCGACACAAATCCCTCAAGGTCGCCCCCCCCCACAAGAACTACTCGTATCAGCCAGTACAGGCCGTCGATTATCCACAGAGGGATGAAAATACGCGTGAGACGTTTTTTCATGAATCTTCCGATATCGCCATCTTTCGAAAACGAAAAATATAAGCATATACCCGATAGTAGAAGAAAAATATCGACACCAACGTTGCCGTTGCTCAGAAGCGTTGCGAACCAGCTTAGGGGGCCAGAGGAATGGCCAAACGAAAAATCAACCTTATCAATCGCGTGAGCGTGAAACACAACAACCCAAAGAATCGCAAGACCATAGAGCTGATTGCGGTACTTACTAACAATATCTAATCTCATGAATGCTCGTTTCTTTTATCCAACAGCGCAAAGCTACAATTTCCATCGATCGAAAAAGCACAGATGGAGCCCGAGCTCGTGCTGCATCGTAGCAATCTCATAGACAATAAGGGTTCTTTTACTGCGGATTCAAAACGCGACCGACAACCCAATCCTTCGCCTCGGAAGCCCACTCGTTCGGCCTTTTCGAGATAGCCAAAATGGCGGTAAACGGAATAGCCTCTACAATAGGGAAGAGCACGCACCACAAATCGCCACCAAGACCAAAAGACAAAGCAATTTTATCGATACCGCATATGTCGTTTATGGCATACAGGATCAGCAAGTGGCCAATATAAACTTGCAAGGAATTGCGGCCTCACTTTGTTAATTCCATTCAATCGCAAACAATACCTGCCGACAGAAACGAAGGCATCCTCTCTTTGGCGATAGTCTGCGAAATAAGAGTGCTGCAACAAGCCATAAAAAGCCACCTGGGTTGCAAGCGAGCGCAATTGCGCTAATATCCGGCCATCCAGCCCATCACAACTCGTCGCCCCACTCGACAAGGTTGTGGCCAACCCTCATATGCATTGGCGGAAGGGTCATGTAGTCACCATACTGCATTGCCAAGAATACCTCCGGTTGGGCGGGCACATTGAGCTTTATGCCGGAGAAGTCCACTTCTTTATAGGGAAGCAAATGGTCCTTCCTGATCATTGTGTATGTTGGGACAAATGAAGCAACATACTCGTAGCTATCGCGATGAGTGCTGTGGCTATATCGCGTCACGGCATTATCAAAGTCATCCTGGGTTTCAGACAGTGACTTATGCCAACTTCTAGCCCATTTAGCCCTACCCTTCAAATGAGATACCGCATGATCCAAGGTTTTAGCGCTATCAGATTGCTCAATTTGTCCAACGCCGAACTGGGCATTTGCAATCCGGTTATGCCTCTTCGAAATCGCCGTAATCTTCTCTTTGAACGAGGCTTGCCCAGAAGCGGTGTTCGGCACTTCGTCGAAGGGGAAAATGTCTACGCAGATCCCCTTATGGAAATCTCTGTACTGGTTGTACTCAGTAACGTAAAGCGTTCCGTTCATCCTGATCTTTGAAAATAAATACGGGATGTTCGGGTCACTCTGCCTTGTTTGGAGGAAGAACTTATCGCTGTCGATCACCGAAGGAGCCTCCTTGAGGAACCTCTCGTAATCGGCGCGCAGCATGCCCACATCAATATCGTCATCCCAAGGAATGAATCCGCCATCGCGAACGTAGCCGAGCATTGTTCCGCCACAAGCAAAGTAGCCAATGCCCAACTCCTTGCACACGCGATGAATTTCGCCGGCAACCTCCAAGGCGCGCTTCTGCAGATACTTCAAATCGTCTGGCGGGTCTGCCAACACAGGAACATGAGTCCAAGGGTCCCCTTCGCCAGGACCCCACGCTTCAACACCCCTGATAGTAACCCTTCTGCGGTTATCAAGAAGTGCGCGGTCGACCACTTTAGAACGCCCATTTAAAACACGGCAACATTTTTCAGTATTCCTGCCCTCGTATTCGCTTGCCATTTTTTGAGCCGATTCGACAAACTTATCGCGACGAATAAGGTACAGAAGCGGGTTTCTGGTTGGCTCTCCGTCGTGAACGCGATCGACTTTTTTTGCGATCCTGTTCTTCCTATCCATACGGTTAAAGAACTCTTTCATCGTAAAAAAGTCATCAGGAACCGAAAAGAAAACGGAAATCGTAAGATAGGGGTTTTCGACCATCATTACCAGGGAGTCCTTGTCGAATAGCTCTTGCCCATCCGCCAAAATAGGCTCGCACATGTAGCCCTGAACTCGTGGGTTAAGGCGATCGCATACCTTTTTACCGCCTTTTGGCCCATATTGGAACTTCCAGGGGATAGCGCCCGGAACCCCACGGTCACTATCAGCAAAGCAGGCTTCAAGCTTCTTCATTTCTGAATACTGCATGCCGATGCTCAGGCTATCTTCTCCGGGAATAAAATCCTGATACACCACAGCACCTTGCAGGGTATCCGAGAACAAGAAATACGATATCCCCTTTTCATTGCAAAAAGCATCGAACTCAGAAAGAAGGGTGATCAGCGCATCGCGATGAGCCTCAACGCGAAGGGCTTTCTTGTACTCCTCGCGTTCCCGGCTCTCAATACGACTGCCTAAAACCGCTTTTGTATAGTCCCTTTTTTCGTCAGAAATCAACGATAATCTCCCTTATCGATTGTATTGAGCCTGAATACCACGCCCATTGTTGTTGGTTGCCTGCAGATAACAATCCACGCGATCACCAACACGGTCTAGTACGATATCCAGCGCTTCATTGCGAATAGAACCAGCACGAACGCGATAATACTGTGTAGGCAAATACTGGCTTAGCAGGCAAAGAGGAATCACGTTCCCGGAAAGGTTAGCAATTAGCTTATCCCTGGACTCGACAATGCGGGGGTCGGAAAGGTAATACCTGCACCTATCGTAGAAGCTGTAGGCACGGGCAATGCGAAGCTGATTTTCGTCGCCAGAATAATACGAATCCCAATGCTTTGGGTTCTCGAGCATTACCGCTTCGAGAGTCTCGCGGAAGCGAGAAAGCTGCCAAGGCTGGTTTTTATACACTTCCTTTTCGATAGATTCAAGGGCAAAATAAGCCTCTCTCAGCGCAAAGGTCAACGCAGGGCCAACCTTCAGAATGGCAACGCCATCTTCGCACATTCGCTCTAGGTTGTCTGCCGTCTGGTAATCGCTCGAATGACCTTCAATGCAAACGGGGAGGTCTCGCATGGCCCTTACAAGCTCGGCTGCCCGCGGGCGGCTGTACTCATCAAGGGACCATTCATGGAACTCGATTCCCATTTCAACAACAAGCCCAATTACGCGGCTGAACGCCTCAGAGCAACCAGCGTCCTCGAATGCTTTTTTGTAAATTGCAACGGTGTTGATTGCATCATCAGCGGTAGTGACCCCCATCTGCCCAGCATTAAAATCTCCACCAGGGACGGGAACTTCGCTTCCTATAACGTAGACAGGGGGCTTTGCCTCACTGTTCGTTTTCTCATATTCGCGAAATGCCTCTTCGCATACCGCGCACAAACGAGCACCGCGCTCGGCGCACACTCGCGTCAAAAACGGCTTATTCGGATCGTCGCTTGCAACGCGCATCGATGTATCAAGGTGAATTTTCTCGTAACCCGCCAAGACACACTGCCTTACCAACTCTTCAGCATTAGCCATGGCTTCTTCTTCGAGCAAATTAACCCACGGAAGCGGCCCAAGGTGATCTCCGCCAAGAATTACGTTGTGCCATCCAAGACCCATTTCATGAGCAAGACGCTTCACCTTTGATGCAAACGCCGCTGGGTTCATCCCCGTATAACCACCATCTTGATTGACCTGATTGGAAGTTGATTCAATCAAGACTACCGTCTTTGTTTTGCAGCCCTTTGCAGAACAGCTCTAATCACATCATCATTGGCAGAACAGCAAGAATAGATGCCCGAATGGTAGCCTTTCTTATTGTCGCGCACAATTTCTGTCAGTACCGACATAACAACCTATCTCCGTGAATCGATAAGAATCTTCCCTTTAACATTTCCCTGCGCAAAGCGCTCAAATGCCTGCTTTATTTCAGTTAGCCCATACAGGCGATCGATCATTTCTTGGGTTATTTTAAGCGTTCCCGAAGAAAAGAGCCGCCTTGCGTCTTCCCATTCAGAGCCAGGCCAAGGAGCGGAATAAGACATCCACGAACCGATAACCGTAAGCTCTTTCCTATTCAGAAGCTCCCATTGCTGGGAGGTGAAAACTACGTCGTTCTTCGGCGTTCCCACAAAACACAACGTTGCGTGGTTTCCTGCAACCTCAAAAGCATCAAGTATGGTGGCAGGCGTTCCAGCAGCATCGAACACATAGTCGAACGCATCAACGCCAGCCAGATCGCATGCCTTGCCCTTCCATTCTGGAATATCGGTTGCAACCACCTTAGTTAACCCAACAGAGCGAACGGCGGCATCTTTTCCCGCATGATGCACAGCAACTACAACGTTGCTTATTCCATAATGAGGCAGTGCGAGCGCAAGCAAAATTCCTATCGTTCCGCAGCCGAGAATGATGGCGCTTTTCCCTTTTTCAGGCTTCGCTAGATTAATAGCATGCAAAGCAACCGTAGCTGGCTCAAAAAAGGCGCCCTCAAGATCAGAAACGCCTTCGTCTATCGGGAAGACATTGCTTACGGGAACGCACACATATTCAGCCATGCTGCCAAATACCCTCGAGCCCACAAAACTATAGCTATGGCACAGTGAATAATCGCCCTTCGAGCACGCAGGACAAATCTCTTTCTTGCAAGGAACCAAAGGGATGCCAGAAACCCGTTGTCCAACCATTGATTCAGGCACATTGACTCCAACTTTATCGACGACCCCGGAAAACTCGTGGCCTAAAACAAGAGGGAAATTATGAACCTTGCCCTGTAAAACACGGGGGACATCGGAACCGCATATCCCCGTTAGAGACACACGAACACGAACCTCCCTTGGTCCTGGCTCCGGGGTGTCAATTTGAACACAGTCGATTTGGTTTGTTTCGGTTAGCAATCCAGCAAGCAATGAAACCCCGCCCCCGTTTAGAAGTAATAGCCATAAAACAGGCGTTTAAAAATATCCATGTCATTTCGATAGGTGATTTTCAGATTGATAAGATTGGTCGGAACTACTTCCATGGGGATGCCATTTGCTAATGCCAAAGCCCCCGCAGAGGTGAATTTCTCAAGCTCTTCCAATGAAGTTTCTCGATACACCCTTGCTATCTCTCCGAATAAAAAGGCTTCAGGGCTAGCGCCAGTTACCACGGTGTCACGGGGAATAACTTGCTCTAGGGCGCCAGTTTCGGTGTTCACGCCATATACGGTGTCGTACTGTTTTGCGCCTAAGGTTGCTCCGCCGTTTTTCTTTGTTGCATAAATCACCTTGTTCAGGTTCTCTTCGTCGACATAAGGGTGGGTTGCATCGTGAATCAGCACAACGTCCCCGTCGTCTGCAAACTCCTTAACAGCAACCAAACCGTTCTTCACCGATTCAGACCTTGTTGATCCGCCTTCCACCACGCGAATAGGGAACTGATAATCCCTTCCATCAAGACAGTCTTCTGTAAAGCCGATCCAAGACGAATGGCATACGCAAACAGCAGCATCGATAACACCTAGGCTTGCATACTTTTCAACCACATAACTAAAAACGGGTTTTCCGTTCACTTCAATGAACTGCTTTGGGATATCGGCGCCAAAACGAGTTCCAGATCCGCCCATCATAAGCAGTAAGAAATTTTTCGCCATACCTTACCCTCTATCTTCTTGAGGCTGCCTCGTTTCATCAACCAGCCATCTATAAACCCGATCGGTTGAGCGACCATCGCAGGAACCCATGAATTTGCGACGGAATGCATCAATCTCTTGAGCGTCGAAACGCTCAGAGATACGTTCGATCCAGTCAACCACCGCTTCGCTGCTTTCAAACACGGGGCCGGGTGTTAGCTCGTTGTAGTTGTAGTAGAAACCACGCCAATCACCGTAATCCCCCAGGTCATACGCGTAGAATATCATAGGACGACCAAGGAGAGAATACTCGAACACCAGCGAAGAATAGTCGGACACGCACACATCGGCAACAACCAAAAGCTCGTCGATGGGAAGGTCGCCGCTCACTTGGAAGGCAAAATCCCTACAAGAATCTGGGATGGGCGGCAGATCCTTCACGAAGGGGTGATGCTTTATTAGCAGCGCATATTCCCCGCCAAGGCGACGGCTCATTAGGTCAATGTCCAGCTGGTCGGGGCCCTTTGCCGAAGCAACCCTCCCACGAAACGTCGGGGCATATAGAATCACTTTTTTGCCGGCAATCTGGGGCACTGCTTCTTCAACATGACGGCGCGCTCCTTCAAGAAAGCTCGGGTCGAAGAATTTATCTGTACGGCTAACCCCAATAGGCTGCACCACGCCCGGTAGGTCTTGCAGCACCATGGCTTCCTCGTACGCCCACACCACTTCTGGACTGCTGACCGTAACCAGCGAAAGATTCTTGTAGAACGGGTGGCGCAACAAATCTTCCCTGCTGCCGCCGAACTTCAATTCGGCCGTGCTCATTCCCCACTTCTTGAAAGCACCGCAAGCGTGCCACAGCTGAATAGCCTTGGTTTCGGGACGCATATCAATGCAGCTAACCAGGTCAGAGGCATCGGAAAGCAGCACCACTTCTGCGCAAGCAATGCTACGCAATGCACCGATGCAGTTCTTCAGATACTGCACGTATGAAACATGATTTTGAGCCAACGAAACATAGCACGGATCCCCTTGGGGGTCTTCTTCAAGGCGGCGGTACAGCAGCTCAAAGCTGTCGGGCATATCGCGTTCCTTGGTTTCCAGGAACACCGCCCTACCTGGTTCCACAGGCTCCCGCGCAAAACGACGGTAGGCCAACGGGAAGATGCACGAAAGAGTTACATCCTTGATGGCTCGTTTTGTTTTTCGTTTTATAAATCGTTTTACGGATTTCATGCTGTCCCTCGACGCGCTAAAAGAAAGCGACTACACGTAAGCAGGAGCTTCAGCCGCTTTGGGCTTGCTGTATAAATTGGGATACGCTTGCCCTATAAACGAAGCAAGATCATCTGCGGGGTTACTGCCTGAGCCCTCAAAGGCAGAACCCACAAATCGTTCCATTTCATCCCAAGGGTATTCCTCGGGGCAGGCAAGCCACGCAGAAAGCTTATTGCTTAATTCGTCATCGGTGCGTGCCACCAAACTCGGGCACATCTCTTCTGGATCAACGTTCAGCCCAGGCGAAACACGGTAATGCTCAATGTCGGGAACATAGAACAGCACCATTTTTCCCAGCAAGTACGCCTCATACACAATGGATGAATAATCGGTTACCACCATCTGGGCAGAAAGCAGACCAGCGGGGACGTCACCCTTTGCATCGCTGCCTGCAGCCAAGGGATGATCAGACCACAAAACATCATAGGAATGCGAATCCAACCGATCGAAGCCACGAGTCTCAAGATCGGCGAAAGGGTTCAAAGCCTTGTCGTATTTCCTAATGGTTGGCGCAAACAACGCAATCGGCCTGCCAGCTCCTTTTGCTTCTGAACCAGCCTGCTGCTTTCGCAACTCGAGCAGTTTGCGATATTCGGGACGCGAAAGCGGCACCACGCGCTCTATAGGGCAGTCGAATGCTTCGGCAAAGGCGGCACGCGCCCCTTCGCCAGAACACACCACCCAGGAATTGTTGCGGTGGATCGAAAACTGTCGAGCCTCTTCCGAAGAATGCCCCTCTGCAACATCCAATGACTGACAGCCAAATTTCTTGAATGCCCCAAAGGCATGCCAGAGCTGAATTACCACTGGCTCTACGGGAAGCTCGTTGTGTCCCGCACTGCTACCCGCTACGGATTCGCACTTAAAGTTCAGCAGGCTAACCACGGGGTCGTAGCGGTCGATAACGCATACTTTACATCGTGCCAGGTGGTAGAGCTCTTTTAGCACCAGCCTCGAGTACGCTACCGTCGAAGAGCCTTTGAAATGCTGAGACAAATACACAGGCTTCAAGCCCCGTTGCTCAAAAGCGGCGCCACACTCAAGGTAGTCGTATGAAGGCTCATCCGCTTTGCGTGAGACAAACAGAACCTCGTTTTTGTGCCCAGAGAAGCAGAACAGACGGTAAAGCCCGTTGAAAACCAAGCGCGCTACCCCAGCTGCCATCCCTTTCGCCTTGGATACCGTCATAGCCTACACATTCCATTTCATGATGGTTTTACCCGCGTTTTTCCGTAAATCGGCTTCGAAAGCAGAGCTCATATCCGCTATAGCGCGGACATCAAATACATTGTCGACCAACGATTCCAAATATCTAGGAACCTCTGGGTGCTGGTCGTACAGGGAGGCAACCTTAATGAAATCGCTCCTGCCACTTCAGCTGCTGCCAAATAGACGCAGACCCTTCTCCAAAACCATACGTGTATTTATTGAAGCAGGATTTTCAGAAACGCCCAGAAGAGAAATGGTAGCTTCCGGCTTCACCATATCGATAATTTGATCGATGGCGGTAACTGAACCTTCGCCACCGCAGCACTCAAAAGCATGGTCCAAAGCGCCAGCGCTCGGCGAAACACTGTAGGAGAGGTGGGTTTCGTCCACAAAGGTAAAGTCGTTCATCTTGTAGCTGTTTCTGCCGAATACGCACACATGCGTATCGGGGAACCAGGTTTTAAGCAGCAGCGACACAATGAAACCCAAGTTGCCATCGCCCCACACTCCCACGCGAGCGCGGCGGGAATGGGCAATAGCATCGAAGCGCGCTACAGCGTGAGCGGCAACACTCACCAGCTCGGTGAAGGCTGCAACTTCCATGCTTACGTTGCCTGGCAGAGCCACCACGCGTTGCGGCGGTAGCACAACCAGCTCCTGCATAAACCCGTCAAAACCACTTCCGCAGAACTTGCTGGAACGCAGATAGTTTTCCGCAATTACCTCGTCCGTTTCACAAGGGGCGTTGGGCAGCAAGACAACCGTGCTGCCCACTTTGAACGTACCCGTAGGGTCGGAAACGACCACGCCTATCGCTTCGTGTATCAATGCCATGGGGAGCTTTTCCGCCAGCACTTGCGCACTACGAGCACCACGGTAATAGCGCATGTCAGCATTACAGATAGAAAGGTGCGTCGGGCGCACATACACGCACGATGCGCTTGCAGGCACATCAACTTGTACGGGTTCGAAAACCCGCGGAGCAACAAGTCTGTAAACGCAATTGAGCATTAGCTACTCCCCTATCAGCGCCGATGCAACGCGCATATCCTGAGGGTAGGTAATTTTCATGTTTGCCACATCACCACGCACCAAGGCAACCTTTTTGCCTCGAAGGACGAAGATCTTGCAAGCGTCGGTAAGGATCACTTCCTCTTCGTGCGTGAGGCTTTCCATAAGGTCTTTAAGCTGCAGCAGGTTGAAAGACTGGGGCGTTTGCCCCTGGTACAGGGAAATACGATTGGGTATCTCCGCGATGAATTCACCATCATCGCTTTGAACGATAGTGTCGGTTGCGGGAATAACCGTATCGCAAGCACCGCATTCGCGGGCCGCCTGGATGTTTTCCCTGATAATGCGGTGAGAAACGAAGGGGCGTACCGCATCGTGGGTAACAAGCACCGTTTCTTCGTTTACCTCATAGTTTTCGCACAGGTACGAAACGGCATCGCGGACAGTATCGTTACGAGTGCCACCGCCGGGAATAACTACAACGCTGTTGCCGCATTCAGGAGCGTAGCGCTTTATGATGTCGCGCGTTTGCTGTACCCAGGCATCGGGGCACAACACCAACACGGCATCAAACGAGTTTGATGCGCAGAACTTTTCGATGGTGTGCACAATAATGGGCTTCGACCCAAGCATAAGATACTGCTTGGGCTTTTCGGGATTCCCCATACGCGCGCCCGAACCACCGGCCAATACCGCGGCAAATACATTCTGCTTATCTGACATGGCCAGCTCCTAGTAGTTCTTCTCGTAGTACGCCGTGGCGTCTTCAATAGTGCTATCGTACACGCATTTGCCGTGGTCAAGCACCAAACCGCGGCTGCAAAATTCTTTCGCCGTAGCGCTGGCGTGGGTAACGAACAGTACCGTTACGTTTTCGTCCATCATAATTTCGCGAATGCGCGCAATGCACTTTCGCTGGAAAGCGCGGTCGCCCACGGAAAGGGCTTCGTCGACCACCAGTATTTCAGGGTCGATGGCAACAGCAAAGGCAAACCCCAAGCGCGCCTTCATGCCGCTGGAATAGGTGCGCATGGGCTGATCTATGTACACACCCAACTCGGCGAAATCGATAACCTTAGGTTCGATCTCCTTGATTTCTTCGCGCGTTAAGCCAAGGATCTGCCCACGGAGCGCAATGTTTTCGCGCCCTGTTAGCTGCATGTCGAAGCCAGCAGTAAGCTCCAACAACGCGCTTACGCGGCCCTTAACTTCCACGGTGCCTTCAGTGGGATGAGTAACGCCCGTAACCATTTTCAGCGCCGTGCTTTTTCCAGCGCCATTGCGGCCCAAAAACGCCACCGCTTCGCCTTTTCTGATTTCAAAAGAAAGATCGTCGCTGGCGTTCACGCTACCAAGGAACATTCCTTCTTTTCTGACGTTGAAGATACCCAGGAAACGCGCCTTGTCATTCTTGTATAGGTTGTACGTTTTGGTCACATGATCAAAACGAATTACCACTTCATCACTCACGCTGGTTTTGTGCAGGCCCTTAGCGTCGCCGAGGTTGGGCTTTTGTTCGTTAGAGGACATCGGCCACCTCTTCGTTCAGCTTCTTATACACCAGCACCGCAAGCGCCAAAGTGATTACGAACACCACCGCAAACCCGCCGCAGAGCATGGGGTCGTTCCAGAACCAGGTTTTATCGTAGAAGGCACCACGGAATGAAGTTACGAAGAACGTAATAGGGTTGAACGCCATAATGCCCTGCACCCAATCCAGCGGAACGCTCTTCACGTCGAAGATGACGCCCGAAAGCCAAAAGAACGGGGTGGACATAGCATTCATCAGGTTCTTTACGTCTTTGCTGATAGCCGAAAGATGGCTGAACAGAATGGAAACCAAGTCCCAAAACACAAACATAAGAACAAGAAGAATGGGAACCTGCAGCAAATACGCATCAAACAGCATGCCGCAAGCAGCATAGATAACAAATAGGGCAACCATGAGCATCAGCTGCACCAACATGGTTGCGCTAACGTATATGGTCGAAATGGCACTGAGGGGGAATTTGATCTTGTTAACCAGGTAAGGGTAGCGGTGCATTACATCAATACCCGCCCCTAGCATATCTTGCATAAAGAACCAGGGGATAAGCCCGGCGCACAGCCATAGGATATATGGAGGCGCAGAAGCATCCGCCGCTCCGCTGCCTACACGCAGGCCAATATCAAGCGCGAACCAGAAGCAGAATATGTACATGGCAGGTTTTACGAAGAACCACGCCCACGAAAGAACCGCGCCACGACTTTTTTTCACCAACTCGAAAACGGCCAAGCGGCTAATCTGCTTGCGCCATTCCCAGTTGTCTTTCAGTATGGTGTTTAAGGCTCCCAATAAACCAGCCCTTGCTTAACACGAATAATTTCAAGCCTCGATGTTAGCATGGCAACATGTTTTTAACAATTTGATGGCATGCCCCATCCACCACCGACAGGTAATTAGCTTATGAATTCAAACTCTTTGAAACCCCTGGTTGATATCGTTATAACCGCGCACAACATGGAACCCTGCCTGAGAGAATGCCTGCAATCGCTTGCCGCCCAAACCTTCAGCGACTTTCGGGCGATTATCGTTAACGACGGATCCACCGACGGCACCGAAAGCGTCGCACAAGCCTTCTCGGATGCCGATGATCGCTTCAGCGTTATATCAACCCCGGGGCTCGGCGCGGGAGGGGCACGCAATAGAGGAATTGAAGAAGTAAATGCGCCTTATTTCATGGTTCTTGACGGCGACGATATCTTCCATCCCACCATGCTGGAAAAGCTTGTAACCGCCGCACGCAACGGACAAGCAGACATCGCCATTTGTGACATGCGGGAATTCGACGACGCAACGAGCGAACGCACCCGCGTTGCCTGGTCGCTCAAGCGAAGCCAGCTGCCCCGCGCTGCGACCTTCAACGGGTGGCGAGACATGCCGGGCAACATCTTTGCCGCATTCATGGGTTGGCCGTGGGACAAGCTGTACCGTACCGAATTCGTGTTGGATTCGGGCATTTGCTTCCCCGAAGACCTGCCCAATAGCGAAGACATGCTGTTCACCTACCCGTTGCTGGTGCTGGCACAGCGCATTGCCGTAGTGGACGAGGTTCTAATCGACCACCGTATGGGGCGAGGCAATACCGTTTCTTCCTCACGCGCAAAAGCCCCTTATGCGTTCTACGATGCCATATGCCGTATGAAAGCTTTTTTGACCGAGAGGCCAGAAGTTTGGAAGGGGCTGCAAAAAGGCTATTTGAACTGGGCTTTCGATTGGACGCTTTGGAATATTGAAACCATCGGCGATACCGCGGTTGCGCGCGAAATGACACAGCGCCTGCATAATGGGGGCTTTCCTGCGCTAGAGCTATCGGAGCATGAGGCTGGGTACTTCACTGGTTACCCGCGTTCAATGGCGCGATATGCCACACTGATGAATTCGCTGGGTACCGAGCAGCGCGACAACGGCCCCTTGGGCCCATACCATGATTTGCCGTACGGGAGATATCGCTGCTGGGACGACATGAACTACGCACAGAAAACACTAGCTGTGTTGCGCGATAAGCTGCATGGGCCCAGTGAGTGGTAGTAAACCAGCTTAATTGCTTTAGTTTTGTTCTATTCGCTCAATCAGACACCCAATATTCGACGTTAAAGCGCCTATCGCTTTTTCAATATCGTGATTGAGCCTTTCTTCTTGCTTGCAAGCAATAAGGTAATCCTTTGCGAGCTCCCCAACACGACTGCCTTTTGGATTGATGCCAGTAATCTCAGAGCAAAGCCTGTCGGAATATCGCCTCTTTCCCTCCTTCTTATTTTCAATCAGCTCGCGTTCGTTGGGCTTTATGCGTCTCTCGAAAGAATTTTCAACATGGAGCATCAGAAATAATTCAAAACTCGGATATGTCACGTACGCATCAACAGATGCCCTTCTACAATCCTCCAGCAGACTAAGATATTCCTGTTTCGAATTCTTATATATGTCGGCATCAAAAACCAACGCAATACCATCACCATCATCGATGCTAAAGGTTTCCCCATCAGCAATTTCTATTGCTATCTCGAGTAACCTTTTTGGACTAGAAGAGGTTCTGTCCTTCCCGATCCTCTCGCACCTCTCAACGGGAAGATAGCGAGGAAGACCCTTTCGCTTTAGGATTTCCAATAAACGGGCAAAATACAGCTCCTCCGTTTTTGAACCCTCATACAAAAGATAAAGCCGCGCTTTTGGTAGCAGCTCTTGCTCTTCATCGGAAAATCGCCCCAAATACGTATGCTTATTCAGCAGATGCATCTCGCCCCCTTTCCGCAAAAGGTGACGAAGAGAGAACCGGAACCCCTCCATAGCGCCCATTCCAATAATTTTTATCGATACTCGTATCCGATCTAACCTCGGCAAACCGATCCAAGGAATACAGGCTCGATCCCAGCTCTTCTTTCCTGTCAACGAACCAAATCTCATCCTTGCGCAGGTATTCTTTGTCCATAAGGGCATCTTCATGTGTAGTGAATATTAATTGAACGGAATCTTCCTTATGGATTTCGTTAAAAAGCTCGAGGAGATGACGCGTGAGCATAGGATGCAAGCTACGATCAATTTCGTCAACAACAAACACCACGCCATCACCCGATGTCAAGAGCAGTTCCATAAAATCGAACAAGCGGCGTGTCCCGTCCGACTCCTCTTCGAATTCATAGTCGAAAGGCGAATCGCAATGGAGCAGACATATCTTCGTGATGTCAGGCTCTTGACTCTGGAAGTTTTCTATCACGATCAACGCGCCAGGCAGTCGAAGCGTTCCATTGATTGAACCTTTCGCCCCCAACGAAATCCCCTTCGTCACCGCTTCTTCCATATCGCGAAAAATGGGTTCCGGAACAAGATCTCGAAACTCGGCGAGCGATAAGGACTTCTTTTTGATTTGCTTAATACCGGTATCGAAGCCAGACAGCAAACGAGACGCCTTTTCGAGATAGTCGTCTTTCAAAAAAGAATCAAAACGCGCGCGAGACTCCCCAGCACCTATTACCCGAAGACCGGAAACAAGATAGTCGAAAGCAACAGGGAGAACGCCCAATGCGCTATCAGGCAAATAGGTTTTCCCTCTATTGAGCTCGCTAAAGAAAAGTTTGTCCGACTTTAAGGGGAAATCACCAGCATACACTTCAAAGCGAGATTTCTCGTCATTGCTCAAATTCTCGATATCCCCAATCACGGGAGAAGAATCCTCATAGCGTTCGAAAACCACTTGAGCATTCCATCTTTTCCCTGATGGGCTCAATTCGTACAACCATTCAGAAACAATTCGGCGATCAGCCAACAAAGCGCTAAATCCATAGTCAAAAAAACGCCCCTTTGTTTCATATTGGATATCGAAAATTGTTTCTTTTTCCTTGTTGGATTCAGACAATTTGCAGAACCAGTCGCCCGTGCCAAGTGGGATTCTTCCATTGCGCAGCGAATCCTGAAGAAATCTCAGGATTCTATATAGATTTGTCTTCCCTGAAGCATTAGCACCATATATTGCCGCATTTCTAAGAATCTTCATCTCGCCAAGACTCACAACATGAGATGCCAAAGACCTCACTTTCGTGGAAGAAACCAGGTCAAGGGTCACAGCTTCATTAAAAGACTTAAAATTAGCCGCTGAAACTTTTAAAAGCATTTCTGGCCACCTATCGTTATCTGCGCAATAAGACTAAAAAAATAATTTGACGATTTTTTCGTCAAATTATACCTAAAAGAAGTTTTAGCCTAAAGACCCCTACCACAAAGACGCCTCACTGCCCATCAATCCAGAAAAAGATGGGCGCACTACCCAGAAATAGCTTCACCGCCAAAGCAACACTATTCCCCTGGCTTCGCCTTGGGGAGTTCTACGTATCTGCGAATTAAAGCAGGCACAGCGATGAGGGCGTGGCCGATTCTGTAAGCATGGGAATTGGCGTAGGCATCGCGGACGGATTTCATGCTGCGCCATAAGCAACGTACGTACATGTCGAATTGGGCGCGCTCCTTAGGCTGCAGCGTTGCGCGGTACGCATCAACGTCTCCCTCGCTGATGTCGGCAAGGTACCGCGCCGCAACCTCGCGCGTGTCGGCAATGCGCGCCGCATAGGCATCAACGAATTGCACAGGATATTCGTCCACGTGCGCCAGCAGCCAATCTTCCATAATCTGAGCGCCAAACGCCAAGCCATGAACGTTTTTCATACTGGGCCTTGTGGTCATAATGGAGCCTTCACGCATGCGACGCTGATACAGAGGCTCGTTCAAAAACGCAACACGCTTCGGGTGCGGGATGAGTTGCATCTGAAACAGCAAGTCTTCATGCAGGATGCCCTCCGTGTAGCGCAGCCCCTGTTCTTCAATAAGATCCCGACGCACCGCGTACAGACAGGAAGAGGGACGGAAAGCCTTGGTTTCTTCCATACGCACGTACATTTGCACGCCTGGATACACGCCTGGCACGCTGGCACGAACTTCTTGATTTTCGTAATGAGTGCGACGAAGCTTGCGGCTGGCATAGAACGATTGCGCCGCAAAATACAGCATGTCCAAATCGTTCGCAGCTATTTCGTCATCAAGGCGTTCAAGGGCGTTGTCGGAGTAAAAATCGTCACCATCAAGAAACAGAATGAAATCGCCCGTTGCTTGCGCCATGCCCGCGTTGCGACCGGCCGATGGCCCAGAGTTCTGCGAGAGCGTTATTGCTTTGAAGCGACTATCCCTATCGATGCTTTCGGCAATCACACGCGCAGTTCCATCGGTTGAGGCATCATCAATAACGATGCACTCAAAATCGGAAAGTGTTTGCCTTTTGAGCGATTCGACACATTCGGCAATATACTTTTCGACGTTGTACGCCGTAACGACAATAGAAAACCTCATTGCAGCCCCTAGAATGTTTCGGGATTTGCGGCAGCAAAGCGCTCGGCGCCGTTTTCAAGAAGGCTCCGCAATGCAGTGGTACTGGACTCATCGAAAAGGGCAATGTCCAATTCGCCCGCACTTTGCAGAGCGCGGTATTCTTCCAGCATCCGCTGAGCAAACGCCTGGTGTTCCGAGGGAGCAATACGTTCGTAGTTCCAACGGTACTTGCCCCATTTATCCACAGCAAACCAGGTCAAAAACGCCTCGCGGCGCTGCGGACGGGCGCGCAGGAATTCTTCGGCACTTGCTAGTTCGTCGCAAACAGTGAACACTTTGTCGGTGGTTCGCGAAGATGAACCGGGGTTGTCCATGCGGTAGTGCAACAGGGGTTTGCCCACCAAAACCGCCGTTTCGGCAGCAAACCACACCTTCATAGTAAAGCCGGTGTCCTGAAAAGCGGCACCAGGAGTTTCGCGGAAACGAATGCCTTCACGTTCCAAAAACGAGCGACGATACAACCCCGTCCAGATAGCAGGAATAGAGCAGATGATATTCGGCTTGCTAACGGGATTAAAGGGCTTACCACATTCGCGCTTTGCGAAGTTGTACCATACGTGGTCTGCCCCGTCGAAGTAGTTGAAGAAGTTACACTTTGCCACATCTGCATTGGCGCGCTTAGCGGCTTTGTAGAGCTTCTTGAACATACGCTTGTCGGGGAAATCGTCAGGTTCAACTATACCGATGTATTCGCCCTTCGCTTCAGCAAGACCGCGGTTGAGTGATGCACCGTAGCCGGAATTGGGCTTGTCAATGATGCGAATGCGCTGATCCTTTGCAGCATACGAGCGCAAAATGGAAGGTGAGCCGTCGGTTGCGCCATCGTTAATGCAGATGATTTCGATATCGCGAAGCGTTTGAGCGCAGAGTGCATCAAGGCACTGCGGCAGATAGCGCTCCACATTATAGGTGGGCACCAGAATGGTTATTTTAGGTTGATTGTCAGCCATCGCACAAACCCTCGATTTGATCCAGTCTCAAGCAAAGCAACTATCCGTTTTTCTTATCGTTGCTGTGCCGTTCGAACTTCTCGATAGCCAATTGCTGCGTAAGCTCCCGGATCTTTGTATCCGCCTGGGAGATCCTCATTGTTAAATTAAAACTCTGGATCAGCAGAATAAAAATAAAGAACAGGAAAACAAAGTTGACAGGAGCCATTGTTCCCACAAGATCGGAAAGAACATAAAACACTCCAGGGAATGCACTCGCCAAAAGCAACAAAACCGCGAAGCAGAACCAGAAAATAGAATCCTCGAGCCTAACTTTCGAGCTGCGTACTTTTTTTGCAACAAACACTAGAGTCAAAAACGAGACAACGAGCAGAGTTGCCCTCAACGCAAAAGCCATCGCCGTCTACTCCCCTATCTTTTTTCGAACAACCTGCATGAACAGAATCGATATGGCCATACGAAGCATATATTTGATTGAGTTCCCCATGTTAAGATAGCTTTCGCCCGCCGTACGCTCAGCCATCACAACTGGGACCTCGACCACTTTTGCGTTTGCACGCTTTATCAAATACGAAACCGTATCGGGCTCTGGACCGAAATTGAGCCCTTTTGCCATTTGTTCAATCATTCTTGAATTAAAAGCCCGCATTCCGGAGGTGGGATCTTTTATTGTCTTCCCTGTCGTTAGCTTAATTGCGGCCTCTATAAGGTTGCTGCCAAGCATCCTCATCGAAAGTGGCTTGCGCTCAGCGACAAAACGGGAACCTATCACGATATCGCTGCCGGAAATCGCGTTCTCAAGAACGGGGATATACTCTGGAAGATGTTGCCCATCAGCGTCAAACTGAATCGCGCAATCGTAATTGTGACGATAGGCGTATTTCATTCCTGCCTGAAACGCCCCAGCCAAACCGAGATTTGTCGATAAATCTAAAAAGGGGTATTCGTTTCTGCGGCAGACCTCGGCGGTTCCATCTTTCGAACCATCATTTACAATTAGATAATCAACAAAAGGAGCACTGCGCTTAACCGATTCAACGGTATTTCGCAGAGATTCCTCTTCGTTGTACGCGGGAATAATCAACAAGGTCTTCAAAACGGATCTCACTAATCTACTTTACGCAAAACTGCATTAAACGATTCATTCATCTAAATGGAGTACACATGGAAAACGACACCCATATATTGGTCTCAGTTATTGTACCCGCATTCAATGCAAGTAAAACCATCCATAGAACCCTGGATTCGCTCATCGCACAAACCCTCAGTCCTATCGAGATTATTATAGTTGACGACGGAAGCACAGATAACACTCTAACTATCCTGTTTCAATACCAAAATCGCTACCCAGAAAAAGTAAAAGTACTTCGAGGATCGAACAGCGGCTCTTTCGCAGCAAGAAGCAGAGGCATCAAAGAGGCAAACGGCAAGTATGTTGCTTTCTGCGATGCCGACGACATAGCAGAACCAAATATGCTTGAAGTACTGTATTTCACAACAGAGAAAACCAATTCCGATATCGCTGTCTGTTCTTATTTCAGGGAAAAAAATGGAGTCATCGGCGAAAAGGAAATGGACTGGGGAAATCTCCAAAAGCGCATTACCCCTAATGCAACATGGCTTGCAATGATCAACACATCATGCTGGAACAAACTGATCAGAACAAAATTGGCAAAGAATCACATTGTCATCAACGAAAGACCCGCAATCAGCGAAGATGCAATTTTTTTGTTGTCGGTTTACCCGCTTGCGAAATCCATATCTTTCACCAATGAGGCTCTCTACCAATACAAAGACAGCGACAATTCCGCAATGAAGACATTATCTGGAGAAGATATGCAAGTCATTGCGTCCTCTTGGGTAGAACTACGCAGCGCGATCGAGAAGGGCAGCCCAGAATTTCTAGGCGTCATTGATCTAGCCGCCTTTATTCATTTAGGGGTTTCGCTGCCCCTTGTTGCAGCAAAAACCAGACCAGGAGAAGCGCGTAAAGCAGCCTCGTATGCACGGAAAACACTTGACGAACATTTTCCTCTATACAAGAAAGCAAGCACTCTGCCGTTCGCCAAAGTGCTTAAAGAGCCTTCTCGTTATCTGATGGCATTCATTGCCCTTGTCGCATATAGGCTTCATCTCTTTCCTTTTGCTATAACTATTTATAGCAAAATACTCAAACATTCAGAACGCGGTATTAGATGGTAAAGAAATGAAAGATCTATACATCATTTTTGATCAGCTCCCCCTAAAAGCACACGGAGGGCTTGTTGCGACATACGCAAGATTGGTCGAAGAGCTTGGCGATACCTACACAATCAAGATCGTTAACATATTTGCAGGCGAAAAAAACGACATAGAAGAATTTGACAATATACCGATTGTGGACATCTGCCCAGTTAAAATCGACAATCGCTTTTACAAGATGCCGACCCTTCTCTCTCAAGGAAAAATCAAAGAAGCATTTTGGGCCTTTCTGAGCGCCATTATTTTTCTTGCAACAATGCCGATCGCACGCATAATAACATCTAGAAAACTTAGGCAAGAAATGGTTATTGCCTCATCGCCGGCAGCCGCTATGTTTCTCGGAAAGAAAGTCCGTTATCTACTTGAAGTGCATACGAATTTCGAATATTTCTGGGGTGATAGTTTTATTGGAAAAGCCCAAAGCCACGCAATCAATGAACCAGCCTTAACGATATTCAGGAACAAGGCCGACGCGAATAAAGGCTCCGCTCTATTTCCGTCTACCTATATATACAACAGCTTCGATTCAAACGCCGCAAGCCACGCAGAGCTCAACGAGCAAAGACGACCTCACTCCGCTATTTATGTCGGAAGACTTGAGCCGGTAAAGAATCTCGGAGCGCTCCTCGATTGCGCAGAAATTGTCCTCGAAAGAATGCCCGATTTCACTCTTGATATATTCGGGGTTGGATCCCTTGAAAAACAACTATCGGAAGAGATAACACGCAGAGGCCTCTCGGGCAGCGTAAACATGAAAGGATTCACTTCGGATAAAAACGTCTATTCCCGCTATAGCGTGTTTTGGCTAACCTCGACGAACGAAGGGTTTGGCCTAGTTTTAGCTGAAGCAATGGCAAACAAAACCCCCGTTATAACAACGGAATGGGGGGAAGCGGTCAGCGAGATTGTAAGTCACGGCAAAACAGGCTACATCGCTCATTCTACCGAAGAATTTGCATCCTGCAGCATTCGGCTTCTAGAAGACGAATCGCTAAGAGACGAAATGGGTGCACGCGGACAGGCGGACGTCATCAAAAGGTTTAGCAAAGAGCAAAACCGATTAAGATGGCTCGAAATATTAAAAGACGCCTATCCGCTTTAACCAATTATTTCAGCTAATACCAGATGCTTGTCGTCCGAACGCTTGACCGGCAAAGCCATTGACTACAGGTAATATGCCTCGAAGTCATGACGAACGCGCTGGTCTTCAGGCGGAAGCCTCATATACTCCCCATACTCGATTTTTAGTATTTCATCATATCCAACTGGTGCGCAAAACTCACACCCTTCAAATTCGACCATAATCGCATTGGACCACAGCTCAGCTGGCCAGGAGTCCTTTGAAGACAAAGCCCAAGTTGCATTCATGAGTCTATCGCCGCTCTTAGGATAGGACTTCTCTATTTCGGTTATTCTTCTGGTTCCCTTTTCAACCGAATAGCCAGAAGCTTTCAGCAGCCCTTTTGCAATCTTAACAATGGAGGCAATCTTTCTGTACGCAGGGGTTCTGAAATCACCCGCGACCATAATCTTGTTCAACTCTTTGAGCCGCTGCATCTTTCGATACCTCCGATTCGCCCGATCGTCGGAGCCATCCAAATGGGACAAGCGAAATACATCAAGCCAAATTCCGAGAGCATATTGCCTATCGATGTCCTTCTCATATGCAACCGTCTTGGTGTCAACAAGCTTGATAAAAGGATAGAAATTCGGATGCTCTCCCGGCAGAAGGAGCCTGTACCTTTTTTCGGGATCAATAAAGGGATCACGCTTTGCCAGCTCAATAAGCCTATCGTAATCAGAATCAATCATCGAAACGTCAATATCGTCATCCCAGGGAATAAACCCCCTATGTCTAATCGCCCCGATGAGGGTTCCGTCGCTCAAATAATAAGATAGAGAATTATTTATGCAAAATAAGTGAAACGCTTTTAGATTGTCAAGGATAATGCCTTGAACGTCATTTTCCGAAATTTTCAACATGCCTTCATCCTTTTCGAACTAGCTCAAGACAAAACAGTATCGCGCGGTTCTCACGAAACAGCATTGCTTTTTCTCTGAAGCATGGAAACCAACCCGCCAACACCAGTTCTTATTTCCATTATCAGACTCGCTTCGGGAACCAACTTCTTTCTGGCAACCATCGGCCACTTCCAAACGTTATAACAACATTGAATCGCAAGCTGGGGAAGAATCAGTGCAGCCGTGCTCGATCCAGCTACATAGAGAATAACCACCGAGAGCGCCAACCCGACAACTCCCGATACGATAAAAGACAGCCAGTATGAAAGATCATTAGTAATCGCAATAATTGCGGCATATAACTTATATCTGTTGAGAAGAAATTGATATAAGAGAAGCAGCAACATAGTAAAGAGGTCAAACTGATAGCCCGTCCCTATCAACTGAAGAATAGGAATAAGGACGCAAACTGTCACCAAAGATCCAACAAGAAACAGGAGAGAGTAGACAACCATACAGAATGCTAAGGCGTTGAAACAGCCTTTATATCGTTGGCAGACATAATCGTTTGCGATCTGAGGCTGATAGGCAAACAGTATCGAATCCGACGCTTTGGCAATTGCCGTAGCAAACTGCAAGCACAAAGCATATATTCCCGCGTCAGAAAGACTTAGGAAGAGAGAGCAGACGACCGTCGTTGCGCTTGTCGTAATCGCGTCGGCAACAGCCACAAGCCAATCTCTCCAGCAATTCGGCCACAGGACGAAAAATACCTTCTTAATATCGCCGAAACTATTTCGGGTGGAAGGCTTGCCGCCGGAGGTGATTCTATCGAGTTTCCTTTTGCTTAGGATTCGAATAACGAGCCCCGACACAAAATACGATACCGCAACGCTAAGAAGCCCAAATCCGAGGCAGAGCATGATGGAAGCGATTCCGATATCGACCACCTTTGATACAATAAAATACTTATTGTATTCGGTGATTCTACCGATGCCCCGAAGAAATACCGAGAAATAGTCATAGTAGAGATTAAGAAATATCGCAAGGCAAAAAACAATCCAGGCAGGAAGGTAAAGCGATACGTCAATGTCTCTCGCAATATAGACAATGTACAGAGACCCCGCCGTCGCCATCAAAGCCAAAGCAATACAAGCGATTAGAAGATGGAACAGCCTCGATGCATCAAACACAAGAAACAGAAGTGGATAATTTGGCTTATCACCATGACTATCCGACACCCCTTGGGAGTACAATCGCCTTGCGCCCCCCCACGCGTACATAACGTTGCGAGATAGAGACGGCCCTAGGCCAGCATTCAAAAGGTTAACGAGCGTAGCGAGGCTAAGAAAGATGTACCATAGGGAGAGGAACTCTGGCCGAAGAAAGAACATAAGGACGGGCAAAAGCAGAAAGCTAGAGCCCATCCCAAATAATGTTCCCGCGTAATTCCAAATTACATCTGTTTTCGATGTTTTTACCGACACTTATTGCTCCCGCCGCTCACCGTCTCAAACATCTCTGGGATGATTAAGACGATTTAAAAAAATTAAGTTATCTCGTTCGGAGTCCAATGATTTCAGTAGTTATTCCTGTTTATAATGCAATGAATCATATTGCAGAGTGCTTAACCTCATTGGAAAAACAACAAGAACCTTTATTCGAAACCATCCTTGTCGACGATGGTTCCACTGATTTGTCGGGAGATTACTGCGATAGCTACGCAAAGGGAAAAGCCAATATTAAAGTCATTCACCAAAAAAACGGGGGACAACAGGCTGCTCGCGCCGAGGGAATCAAAAATGCCACAGGTGATTATATCCTCTTTCTCGACTCAGACGACTGTCTTCGGGCCGATGCTATCAAGATAATCTCAGAAGCATCCGCAAATGGGCAATTCGATATTGTGTGCTTTGAATTTTGCCGTGGTGAGAGCGAAATATACAATGCGGCATTCACGGGAAGCGCAGTACTTCCTCCTGGAGTGTACGAAGGGCCTAACTATTCTTCCGTTTATGCAGCCCTATGCTCTGGCAACTTCAACAACCTCTGCACGAAAGCCATCAAAAGAGAGCTTGCCCTTAATGCACTCACCATGCTGGACGAAGCTCCTAGCTTAAGACATGCGGAGGATCTGTACTTCCTAATACCTATAATACAAGAAGCCAGAAGCCTTCTCTGCCTTAAGGACGTTCTCTACTTTTACCGTCGGAACCCCTCAAGCGTAACAAGTTCCTTTGCTTCAACCCAAATTACCGATCTGCTTTACGTCTTTCCCATGCTCATCGATTGCGCCTCAGAGTGGGGGCACGAATATGAACTAATGGCGAAGGAGGCTGCAGCAAAACACCTCTTTTGGTCGCTCATGTCCTTGGCAAACTCAAACTGTACGGCAGTTGAAAAAAGAAAGCATGCACGCTCCATAGCGGATGGGATAATCGAAGTCTGCGAGAGCGATATCGCAGTCGTTGTTGCTAGGCTACGCTTTGACTTCAAGCTCCCTATAAAACTGTTGCTGTCTGGGCACGAGCAGCTGGCACTGGCATCAGCAGGGACGATCTCTCGCCTCGCCGGATTAACGAACCATTAGCCAACCATCGGAAGGAATACCCATGGATAGACAGCGCATTCTTGTTTGGGGAATGTCTAATAATGTTGCAGGCACGGAAATGGTTATAAGCAACTATTCCTCCGCCCTACCAGATCTTTCTTTCGATTTCCTTTGCTATAACTACCCCTCGAATTTCTCGCATCTGTTAGACAATGGGCATAATCGCTTCTTCACATTGCCTGTAAAAATTGAGAGCCCTATTGCCTATTGGCGCAGCCTAAAGAAATTCGCGAAATCCCATTTCAACGAGTACTCAACGCTTTGGTTCAACATCAACGAAGTTTCAAACATCGACTTGCTTCGCATGGCGGCAAATGCAAACATTCCTCGTAGAATTGTTCACATGCACAATGGGGGGATGCCATCACGAACAATAACGCAGGTATTCTCGAAGCTTAATTGGAACTCCTGTTTAACCTTGGCAACGGATAAATGGGCCTGCTCAAAAGTTGCAGGTGATTTTTTATTCGGAAATGGCGATTATACCGTTGTACCGAACATGGTTGACCCCCAAAAAGTGTCCTTCTCACCTGGGAAGCGAGCAGAAATTCGTTCGCAATACGGGATAAATGACGCCCTGGTACTTGGCTCAATTGGAAGACTGGAAAACCAAAAGAATTATCAGTTCCTTATCAGAGTCCTTCGCTGCCTAGCAGACAAAGGAGTCAACGCTATAATCTTTTTGGTTGGCGAAGGAAGCAAAAGAGACGAGATTGAATCCCTTGCACGTTCAGCGAACGTCAACAATCGCCTTGTTTTCGCTGGTCCCCAACGCGATGTGCAAGGTTTCTATTCAGCCTTCGACATTGCCGCCTACCCTTCTCTGTACGAGGGGCTCAGCCTGGCAATCATTGAAGCGCAATTCAACGGCCTTCCTTGCATCCTCTCTGACGCAATATCATCAGAAACGATCATCTCCGATGAAGTAAGTTCTCTCTCCATCACAGACCCAACCGCTTGGGCCGAAGCGGCATTGAGCCTCAATCGCAGCAATCAACAGTTAATCAAACCTAAGGCAAAATGTTTCGACATCAAAGGGATCAGGGCTCGAGCAACAGAACTCTTTTCAATAGACGACAATCAATAGACAAAAAAGACAACACAGCCAAAGGTATACACAAGCAGCGCCTACACGCATTAACTTCCTCCAGCCATGACCCAAGCGCCTCATGCAAACCCGCGCTTTAGAATGCCTGCAATGACACAGACCACACATTTGACATCACGCAATGTGGCGCTTTCCCCCATTGCGGTCTCCGTAGCAGCACGTCGTTGAGACCAATCCAGCACAAGCCCGTTTCACAATGGGAGTTGACGCCATGTTCCCCAAGTAGTTCAAATAGCACAATTAACAGTATCCCCTGATAATGCAGCAATCAAACAGGTACAATTGAGCTATCAAAATATCGCCGACCAGGTGAGGGATATACAAAATGAACACTGCAATTACACGGATTGGGTTTCTATTAATCCCCGCAGCGCTTGCACTGGCGCTTGCACCCGCTGCCGCAATGGCAGACGAGCTTCAAAATGGGGCGAGCTCAACTAATTCCAGCTACGTGGAGCATACGCAAGAACCCCTTGCCGGGGAAGCGCCAGCAGGAAATGAGCCCGCTCCAAAAAACGAATCTCCAGAGAAAGCGGCAGAGACAACCACTCCAGGCTCGCCGTCAAACACAAGCTCTTCTGAGCCTGCAGTGGCAGCAAAAGATGGACTCGTGCTGGAAAACGGACATCTAATCAATTACTCCAACGGCATTGAGGCGGCAATATCCGGCTGGCGTGATTTCGAAGGTTCTTGGTATTGGTTTGCCAATTCCTCAAAGGCTACTGAATCGAAATGGGTTAAAACAGGCGGCAAGCAGTACCGCCTCGGGGCAGACGGCAAGATGATCACAGGAAGCTTCTCTGTCGACAACGCTCTGTACCATGCCACTTCGTCAGGGGCTATCGTAACTGGCAGCGGATGGGTTAAGGCCGACGGAAATTGGTGGTATCCAAATAGCAATGGCGCGCTTCGCACCGGATGGCTTTATGCTGGAGGAAGTTGGTACTGGCTCAACACTAAAACCGGCGCAATGGCAACTGGCTGGGTTAAGGTTGATAGCAAATGGTATTTGTTCAACGGCTCTGGAGCCATGCTTACCGGGTGGCAAAAGCGGGGCGCTTGGTACTACCTCACCTCTTCCGGCGCCATGAAAACCGGCTGGCTTAGCAACGGCGGGAAATGGTACTGGCTCAATCGCGACTCAGGCGCAATGCAAACTGGATGGATTAAAGACGACAACGGCAAATGGTGGTTCGCCGACGGCTCTGGCGCGCTCGCTTCTGCCCGCTGGGTACAGGGCGCTGGCGGATCCTGGTACCGCGTTGACGGTGATGGAGCAATGGCAACCGGTTGGCGCCAGGTTTCAGGCCAGTGGTACTGGATGGATTCTGCCCAAGACGGAAAGATGGCAGCCAATAAGCTCGTCAACGACAATGGAACATACTATTGGTGCAATTCTTCTGGTGCCATGATTCGTAATGGCTGGTGCAAAGACAGCGCCTGGCATTGGGCTTCCGGATCAGGAGCGATGAGTTCTGGCTGGCTGAAAACTGGCGGCTCTTGGTACTGGCTCGATCCCTCCGACCCAAAGCATCCCATGCTAACAGGATTGCAGACGATCGACGGATCCGATTACTTTTTCAAGGATTCAGGCGCAATGGTGTCAACTTGCTGGGTGAAAGTTGACACGACAGGAAATGCTCGCTTTGCTTCGTCTTCTGGGGCGCTTGGTAACATAACTCGCGATGCTGACGGCACATTAAAGAACAATGGCGTTCTTTGCTCAGGCTGGGTAAACCTCGGCGGTGGGGTGAAAGCCTATGCTGACCCCAAAACTCATAAGGCAAAAACCGGATGGATCAAAGAAGGTTCTGTATATTACTACATCAACCCCTCATCGGGCGTTATGGCAACTGGATGGCAGAAGATCAACGGCACTTGGTACCTTCTAGCCTACAACGGCAAAATGTTAACCGGTTGGCAGAAAGTTAGCGGAATCTGGTACTACATGGACAGCTCGGGCGCGATGCAGACAGGATGGCTGAAGCAAGGAGGAACCTGGTATTGGCTGAGCGGGTCTGGCGCCATGGCAACTGGCTGGCAGAAGATCAGCGGCACTTGGTATTACTTCAATAGCAGCGGAGCTTGGGTTCCCAACCCAGAACGCGCCCAAATGACAGATCGAATCTGGGGATGCAACAGCGGAACCCAATGGCTCATTGCCGTAAACAGATCGACTCATAAAGTTGGTATCTATAGGGGCTCGTCGCACAATTGGTCCCTGCAGTATTACGTTGACTGCGTCACAGGAGCACCAAGCAGCCCCACAATCACAGGAACATTCCGAACTAGCGGCGGAAAAAGGATGGCACTGAGCACCGATAGCCGCGCAAAATGGTGCACACAGATCAGCGGCGGATACTTCTTCCACACAATCCTCGCTTCAAACAACGAGCTGGGGAAAAGCCTTTCCCATGGCTGCATCAGAATGGCATACCCTGATGCGCAATGGATATACAATAACATCTACGCTGGTACCACGGTTGTAATTTACGGATAGCAACTAAAGTTCCGCATTTTACGACGATGACATAGCCTCAAAACCCGATCTGTCCGAAACCGACGTGGATGGCAAGACCACAGGCAACACGGACGGGTACGAAGATTCCGATATCGCAGCAATGGATGACGGCGAATACGATACTGACGCCGAATTTTCCGAACCCGACTACAGCGATGGCAAGCTTGCAATATGGGCAGACGGGCTTGACGGTTCTACCGATATTACGGATATATACCCACCAGATACCAACGAGTTCGAGCTTTACTCAAATGGTTCCAGCGTTTCCCCCATGACGTTCAGCGACGAAATGCTGTATTTCTGCAAGTATGAAAGCAGCTGCAATTACGACCAAGGACTTAGCTCTGGCGACGGCTACCATGCAATGGGCTATTTCCAGTTCGACAACCGCTATGGCCTGGGCAGCTTCCTTAAAGCGGTATATCAATACAATCCCTCAAAATATAAAGCCCTCAAGGTCATCGGCGACCGCTACGGATGGGATGTAACGGGCGCAACAAGAAGCAACAACACTTTTACCCGACTGGGCAACGACCTTAACACCGCATGGCACGCCGCATACAAAGCCGACCCCAATGAGTTTTCACGGCTGCAGAACGGCTGGGCCTACACGGAGTATTACAGTGGATCGCTAGGAGCCCGCGGGTGTCTGGGCGCATTTGGGATCAATCTCGACAACCGCCCCGATTGCATCAAGGGCTTATGCTGGGGCATGGTCAACCTCTTCGGAGCCGGCGGTGGCGCCTCGTATATCAAAAACGGCAACTACTACGGCGCAAACTGGTTTTTCAAGTATTCAGGCATCAACGAATCCATGTCCGACGAAACGTTGATTGTTACGCTCTGCGACTTCGTTGTTAACAATGTTTCCAGGCGCTACCCCAAACAGCAGATATATTGGAAAGGATGGCAGAATCGATACCGTAGCGAAAAAGAAGATTGCCTGAGTTACCTGAATGTTGACCGCTGGATCAACAGCGGCGGCAAGTGGTGGTACCGTCACGCCGACGGCTCCTACACACGCAACGACTGGGAACGCATCAATGGATACTGGTACTATTTCGATGGTTCTGGCTGGATGCAAACTGGATGGCTGAAGCTCGACAATTCCTGGTATTGGCTCAATGGTTCTGGAGCAATGGCAATCGGGTGGCAGAAAATTGCCGGCAGCTGGTACTACTTCAATGGCAGCGGCGTTATGCAGACTGGATGGCTGAAGCTCAGCAACAGCACTTACTACCTCAACGGATCAGGCGCCATGCTCACCGGGTGGCAGCTAATCAATGGAAACTGGTACTACATGAACGGCTCGGGGGCCATGCTCACCGGATGGCAGTGGATCGACAATGATTGGTACTACCTCTATAACAATGGCGTAATGAAAACGGGTTGGTTGGAACTCGGCGAAACCAAGTATTACCTTGATGGGTCTGGAGCCATGAGAACTGGGTGGTTCAAGGTCGATAGCAAATGGTATTACGCCAATGGTTCGGGAGCGATGCAAACAGGATGGCTGAAAACCGGCAACACCTGGTACTACCTCAATGGATCGGGGATTATGCTCACCGGGTGGCAGCGGATCGGCAACGCCTGGTACCACCTCAACGGGTCGGGGGCAATGGCGACTGGGTGGCTGAAACTTGGAAGCACCTGGTACTATCTCAACGGGTCGGGAGCCATGCTCACAGGGTGGCAGTCTATCGGCGGAAAGTGGTACTACCTTAACGGCAGTGGAGCCATGAAAACCGGATGGTACAAGGTCGGAAGCAACTGGTACTATTCCAACCCCAGCGGCGTCATGCGCTACTCCACCTGGATCGGCGACTACTACCTGCTGAGCGACGGACGAATGGCAACCAACCGCTGGGTCGGGGGTTACTATGTGGGTGCCGACGGGAAATGGGTGCGATAAACCAGTCATCCCGTTTATTGTTTGTTCAAATTATTTTCATATAGCCGAATATTGAACTTGTGTTCAGTATTCGGCTATACTTATTAATATTGAACAAATCAACGGGGAGAAACCTTTGCTATCTAAGAATGAATTCAATGTGCTCGTTGCTCTTAACGGCACGCCATCCATAAGCCAACGCGAAATAGCAAGCAAATCGGGCATTTCGCTGGGAAGCGCAAACGCTGCGCTTAAATCACTCACCGAAAAGGGCATGGTCTCAAATGGCGCAATTAATGCAGAAGGCAAAGAAGCGCTTTCGCCCTTTAAGGTAGATAATGCAATCATCATGGCGGCTGGCCTCTCTTCGCGCTTTGCCCCTATTTCCTACGAAAAGCCCAAGGGCCTTCTTCGCGTTCGAGGAGAAGTGCTTATTGAACGACAAATCAAACAGCTCAAAGAAGCGGGCATTAATGACATTACTGTTGTCGCAGGCTATAAGAAGGAGTACTTCTTCTACCTCGAAGATACGTTTGGTGTAACCATCGTTATTAACCCCGAGTACGCATCGCGCAACAACAACTCTACCCTTATGCGTGTTCGCGAAAAGCTTGGCAATACCTTTATCTGCTCTTCGGACGACTACTTCACCGAAAACCCCTTCGAGCCGTATGTGTATCAGGCATACTACGCAGCTCAATACTGCAAGGGCGAAACCCCTGAATGGTGCATCAAGGAAGGCCCGAACAAGCGAATTGCCGGGGTCACCATCGGCGGCTCCGATTCTTTGATTATGCTTGGGCATGTTTATTTCGATAAAGCGTTCTCCAAGCGTTTTTCCGAAATACTTGTCACAGAATATGACCGCCCCGAAACCGCAGACAAACTTTGGGAGCAAATTTACATCGACCACATCAAAGAGCTCGATATGGTAGTACGACCCTACCCTGATGGCATGATCAACGAGTTCGATTCGCTCGATGAGCTGAGGCTTTTCGACCCTGAATTCATCCAGAACGTCGATTCAGAAGCCTTCGACAACATCGTTGCCACCCTTGGCTGCACACGAGACGAAATTCATGACATCTACCCCTTGAAGCAGGGTCTTACCAACCTATCCTGTCATTTTGCCATCAACAGCGGGGAGTACGTCTACCGCCACCCCGGCGTTGGCACTGACAAGCTAATCAACCGCCAAGAAGAGACAAAGGCGCAGGAATTGGCCCGATCGCTGAAAATCGATGACACCTTTATCTATGAAGACCCTGCAAAGGGCTGGAAGGTTTCCCGTTTCATCCCCAACTGCGAACAGCTTGACCCTTCAAACCCTACCGACATCGAAGAAGCCACCTCTCTTATCAAGAAGCTTCACGGCTCTGATGCAGAATTGGCGCTTAGCTTCAGCTTCTTCCAGAAGTCGTGCGACTACGCAGGCCTTATCGAACCCTCCGACCTTGACGCCATCCCCGACTTTCGCCAGCTGGAATCAGAGTTCGCGCATCTCTACGATCTATTCAGCACCGACGGCGTAGGACGTACCGTTCTTTGTCATAACGACTTCTTCTATTTGAATCTCTTGAAGGACGAAAAGGGTACTCTTTCACTGATCGACTGGGAATACTCCGGCATGGCCGATTTCTCACAAGATCTGGGAACCTTCATTGTTTGCAGCGAGCTCGACGAGGCTGCAGCAGACAAGCTAATTTCCCTTTATTTCGAGAACCAGGCTTCCGTCGAGCAGCTTCGACATTGCTATGCCGCAGTTGCCTTTGCTGGCTGGTGCTGGTATCTCTGGTCCCTTTACAAGGAATCTCAGGGCGAATCGGTTGGAGAGTGGCTGTACATCTACTATCGCTACGCCAAGAAGTACCTTGATAAATCGCTGGCCCTCTATCAAACAGGCATCAACTAACGCAACCCCCTAGAAACCGACACCCTTTCGACAGGAGCAAACATGCAACAGAGCATTTCCAACCTGCAAAAACAGCGTCACCGCAAATACATGACAAAAGGGATAGCCTTCGCTGTGGCTTCTGGCATTTGCTACGGCCTGTATACGGCGTTTTTAACTCTGGGAGAAACACAAGGCGTATGGGCCGCATGGTTTGGTGGCGAAGGCTGGAACGGCAACGCACCCCTTAGCGCTTTTGCAATCACCTTCACCCTCGCCGCGCTTGCCGCGGGCTTGAACGATACGTTCAGCGGATTGTGGTCAGTGGCCATGTGCGCCAAGAACGGTCAGCTGGGCGACCTTTGGAAAACAGTTAAGACGAAGCCCGGCTGGGTAATGATGGTTTGCGCAGCCATCGGCGGTCCGTTCGCCACCATTGCCTACGTGGTGGCGCTGAATTCAGCAACCGCGGCGGGCAACCCGGGCGTCATTGTGCCCATCGCTGCGCTCAACTGCGCTATTGGTGCCATTCTTGGCCGCGTGTTGTTCAAGCAAAGCCTTGAGGCTCATAAGGTTATCGGCATCCTGATTTGCCTTGCCGCTGCAGGCATTATTGGTGGCACCAGCTTTGCCAACATGGGCCCCGAAGCCCTGTTTGGCTGCTTGTTTGCCTTCCTTGCTGCGTTCGGCTGGGGCTTCGAGGGCTGCGTTGCGGGCTTCGGAACCATCCTGATCGACTACCGCATCGGCATTGCCATTAGGCAAATTACAGCCGGTGTTCTAGAACTGGCAATCGCCTTCCCTGTTCTTACCGTAATGGGCGATAGTATTGTTGCCGTGCCTGCTATCCTGTGCACGGCCGTTTCCGACCCCTCTATATTGATCTTCGCCGTGTCGGGTCTGCTTGCAATGCCAGCCTTTTCGTTCTGGTATAAGGGAAATTCCATGTGCGGCACCGCACTGGGCATGGCGTGCAACGGTATGTACGCCTTCTGGGGCCCGTTCTTCATTTGGATTGTATTGGGCGTCTTGAACATTGGCGGCTTGGCTGCCGACTACCCGCCCCTTTCCGCAATGCAGTGGATTGGCGCGCTTATCATGATTGCCGGCATCTTCTGCATTGCCATCAACCCCACAAAAAGCATCAAGGCACATAAGGAGTAGTCAAAATGAAGAACAACCTGCCCCCCTTGCACTACGCCATTATCGAATGCTTCAACCACGGCGAAGAGCTGAGCGCAAACGATGTTATCGCTGCACTCAAGGAAGATTACTCTTGCTACAAGCTGTTGAATAACAAGGACGTAGATGAAGCCCTGGCAACCTCACGGGAAAATGGGCTGCTTGAAGAAACAAAAGTTGACGTTGATGGCGATGGTCAGCTTCGGATCTTCTACAAGATGACTGCTTTCGGAACGGATATGGTGCGCCGCTATCTTGGTTAGGCGGCGTGGCCCCGCGCAAAGATCAACCGTATTCGCCCTTTTTGAGGAAGAGAAATCAATGCAAAGAAGTACCCGTTGCAACCCTTAACGGACCGCAACGGGTACTTCTTTATCCTGTAATTTTATAGAAACGCATATCTCCTTCCGCAAGAAGCAATTTAAATCCTGGCGTCTGCTCATTGATCGAGGCCACACCATTGAAATAATGCCCATTTGATTTCGCAATCCCATCATCAAGCGTTGACTCTTCAGCCTCCTCTCCCCCGCAATCAAGAAGTAGGACATACTTTGCATCGAGCCTGCTTGCAGCGACAGCAACATCATTATTATCTGCGACATTGCACAACTCCTCGCGAACCAGGACGCTATCGGGCTTTTCGGAGCCACCCCCATATGAAGAATAGCTCCTGAACATTACATCTGCCCCGTCTGCGCCATAGGAAAACACACTGCCATCGTAGGGAACATTGACTATTCCGCCAGGATCAGCAGAAGAAAGCTCTTTTGCCTGCTCAACAAATGACGCCTCTTCCTCCGTGTATCTACGCACCTCGGGGGCAGACAGCCAATTGAGCTTTGCATTCACCACTTCGAAAGCTGGTTGGTTGTCGTAATTTGACTCAAAAAATAAATTCGTCGGTCTATAAACGACGGCGACAAAGGCGGCAAGCAAGAAAATCAAAGACACACGCGCCAACCGCACCGATAGCCCCACCCTCTTGCCAAGGCCCCAGAGAAGGGAAAAAGCTTCATGCGCGCCATAAGCTGCAAGGGGGATTGAAGCCAAAGCGACATTCGCGGCAATCCTGTAAGCATCGTTGTACCAAAAACCCGCCAAAAAAGACCTCAAGGAGCCCTCGGTACTTGCGCAAACAACAAAAGTGACCGTACACAGCACATACGAGACAATAAGGAAGCGGAATCGCTTTCTGACTATCGCGCAAAGAGCCCCGAACAAGACCAGCGCAGCAAGCAACCACTGGGGAGGATAAGAACGCAAAGAAAGGTTGATTGCGCCAATCGCGGCGTCCATTTTGCCCTCGAAGGCTGGCCAGGGATATGTGACCACCGCATTAAACGCAGACGACTTCCACAGCACCCACCAAAGCCCAAGCAGAGCAAGAAGAAACAACAAGCAGACAGCGTAGGAACGATAACTCCCGCGGTTTGACCCCTTTGTCGAAAACCACAGTTCTTTGGCGCAGAAAGGAGCACCGAGAACAATCGCGGCAAAAATTGCATTAGGCTGAAGCAACGCCAAAGACGCACCGCTAAATACTAGCAACATCATCCAAGATTGCCGCTCGCGCATTGAGGACGTCCTGCAAAACAGTCCACAAACTGCCGCAATAGCTATAGGCAAAACACAATAGGCTGCGAGATTCGAATACAGCGGCCCAAATGTCAGAAAACCCCAAGGGAATGACGTAAACGCAAGCACAAACAAGGACCCCAGAGCAACAATCTTTCGCTCCTCGAAGAAGACCGCCAAAAGCATGCACAGCGCTAGAGGAAAGACCAATCCCATGAAGACCATCAAAGATGCGTTTTCGGCAACAGGAGAGCTTACGCAAACCATACCCGCGCTAAGCGCAGTCACAATATGCCACGAAGCTGGGTAGAACCCTCCTGAAGCACTTGCAGGAGATATTCCCACGGCAATTTCATCAGCCGAATACAATGAACTTGCAAAAACCGAGTAATTGCCATGCTGCATCATCGATTCAATCGCACTTAAATGCCATGCATTGTCATATAGCTGAGCGAATGAAGCCGCCCCGTTGAGGTCTTTAACAAAAACAAAGCCAACAACCAGCATGCCCAACATTGCATAGAGCGCAAGAAGGGGCAGGTCGACCACATCGACATTTTGGATATCGTGGCTGCAACTATTTTTCTTAAACTGGGAAGCAATAAGCCACACAGCGAGCGAGAGTGCAACTGCTGGAGCAGCTACAGCCCACCACTCAACGGAAACACCCAGCCAACCGTATACGATGCCGAAAACGCAATATAAAAGCGTTGAGATCGTCGGAGCTGCCGCTAGCGCCGTTGCTTTCCCAAAAGAAAGCGCCCTCACAGCAAAAAAACCTGGAATATACAGCAACGCCGTCACCGCTAGTGCCGCAACAAAAAAATCAAGCCACATGCTAATTACTCCGTTGTTGTTTCTTGCGCCGCGCGGAATTCTTTCTTTAAAGTCTCAAGCGACGCAAGAGCATCTTCTTCGCACTTTTCCAGCTCAGCTTTCTGCTGAGCCATTACTTCAGGATTTTCCGGGGCTGGTTTGCGAAACTTGTCTAGCGCCCTCAAGCAAACATTGCGAATATAACCCGTCCAACCAATGCGGGAAAGGGTGTATTCCCTGCCTATGCTGCCCGGCACCGCGGACCCCTCACCACAATCAAGAAGCATCTTCACCACGGTAAACATATGAGGACTTACCGAGCGTGCTATTTCGAGAGGATGATCGAAACAGGAACCAATCAAGCGGCCAAGCTCCCGGAACGACCTGCGCCTCTCTTCCTCAGAAAGGCGGAAAGCATCCTCAAATACAAAGGCTATCGCCCACACCAAAAGCTCTGCGGGGCAAAGTCCCATAAAGCCTCGCGCCTGCCACTCGGAAAAGACCCCGCTAATAATTCGGTAGTGCCATTTGATGCGCTCTGTCTTTTTTTCAAACAGGCTATCCATGGCCGAGCCTTCTCGGCTAAGTCTGTAGTAGTACAGCTTGTCGGGAATGAAGATAGTTTTTGCAGAACATGGATATGCCACAAACAAGAACAGCTCATCTTCACCCAACGGGAGGCTCTCATCGAACGCAATATTATTGTCCGCCAAGAACGCCCGCCGAAAAGAAACACGCCAAGAAAAGGGAGCGGACGGCTCTTCAAACAATACCGCCTGATCGAAGCCATGGTATACGCGCGCCTTTGGACTAAGACATTTTTCCAACCAGGGATAATTAGCCCACTCAGGGACGCAATTCGCCCCGAAGGTCACAATGTCGGGGTTCTGCTCTTTTACCACCCCCGCCAAAACTTCGCAGGCATTGGTGCTCATATAGTCATCTGAATCGATAAAAAGCACGTATTCACCCGAAGCTTTTTCAAAGCCAAAATTGCGAGCGGATGAGACTCCCCCGTTCGCTTTCGTGAACACATTAATTCGAGAGTCTAGCGCCGCGTGCATTTCGGCAATCGCCAACGACCCATCCGTCGAACCATCGTCAACGCAGATTACCTCGATATCCTGAAAACTCTGATTGCACAGAGAATCAAGACACAAGGAAAGATACTTCTCTACGTTGTAAACGGGAACAATTATTGAGAATAAAGGCATAGATCCACTCGCTCTATCTAGCCAACCTTGCGTGATATAGCTTTTACCAGCGACCCGAAGCCGCCAACGGCAAGATAACATTTCGCCTTTGCTATCTTGCCGCCCGAAACCTGCTGGGCGGCTCTACGCGCATGGTAGTACGTTGGGTCTGCCATTAGTGCCGCTAATTCGCCTGTTCTCCATTCGCCGAGCACAGCTTCGTTCAGATAGCCCTTGCTCTTGTCGGAGGAAAACTCGCTTGCAAAGCGCTGGATGAATTCACGCTGCAGGGGCTCGGTTAACCTTTCGTAATTCCACATATAGTTATCGAACTTGATGCCTTCTTCGACTTCTCTAAGCAAAGCTAATTCCTTATGAGAGGAGAGGAAACTATCGATTTCCGCATGCTCATCGCAAATGCAATACACCTTAGCTGGAGAATTGACCGAAGACGATTCATTGTCCTGACGATAATGGAGAACGGGATCTTGCAAAAATACAACGCGATCTGCCATGGCCCAGACTTTGAAATTGAAAGAAGAATCCTGGAAAGACGCACCTGGCGTTTCCAAGAAGCGAATGCCGCTCTGCTCAAGGAAATCCCTGCGATAAACAGCAGACCAGATAGAGGGCTTCAGGTAGAAGATATTGTTTTCCTTGCGTGGATCAACCACATGCCCCGTCATAGGCTTGGTTACCAATTCGAAAAACTCGTTCTTTTCTTCAGGCGTTGACCAGTAGAACCAGAAATTCGCTTTTGCAACTTGCGCTTCAGCCGCCTCGGCAGCGTTCACCATTTTTTCCAGCGCGTCATGTTCGAAGAAATCGTCCGACTCCAAAATTGCAATGTACTTGCCACATGCGGCATCAAGCCCCTGATTCATCGAGGCGCCATAGCCGGAATTCGCCTTGTCGATAATCTTAAAGCGACTGTCGGCCTGCATGTACTCGCGAATGATATCGGGAGAGCTATCCGTCGAGCCATCGTTGATGCAAATGACTTCAATATCGGAAAGAGTTTGGTTCTTGGCAGAATCCAAACACTCTCGAAGATACCTTTCGACGTTATAAATCGGAACCAATAGTGAAACAACTGGCTGCATGTGTTGCCTTTCGAAATTTGCTAAACATGTTTTAGTATAGCAACAACAGAACAACTAGCCTGCTCTTACCTTATACAGCAGGAAAGCACAGAACGGATTCCGCATGCCCTTCCTCAGAGCATTAAAACAGTTCCTTCCTATCTCATCACGCTCTTTTCACGCCGCCGAACAGCACTTCGACGAAAAACTTAACCATATCGAAAGCTCAATCACTGCCCGTATCGAGCAAGCAGACATCGGAATCAATGGAAATATCAACCACAAATTCGATATCTGCTATCCCATGATGGAGTCATTCTCAGAAGACCTGGCAGCGCACGACAAACATATGAAGATGTTCGCTTGGGAAATGTACAAGCACGAAGACGAAAGCGTTGACGATGCAAAGAAGCGATTTTTCCGCTCGCTGCCTGAAGCCACCGGCGGAATGCGTCTTCTACAACTTGGCTGCACAAAATTGCTTCATGACTTCGATGCTCTTTGCAACGAGCACGGCATAGCGTATTGGCTCAATTTCGGTACACTTCTGGGCGCAGTCCGACATGGCGGCTTTATCCCTTGGGACGACGATATTGACCTGGGAATCACTCGCGACGAGCTAGACAAGCTAACCGCCCTTGCCTCTGAAAATGACCGGTTTCGTATCACTGAAGTGTTCGACAGATTCGCGCAATGTCGCCAGGTCCGCTTCTTGTATGCAGACGAATCGCTGCCTTGCTTCCTTGATCTATTTATTTACGATTGGGCACCTTCTGCTAGCGGCTACAATGCGGAAAAGCAGCGGAATATCAGAAAGGCAATGCTCGGCAAGATGGCCGAGGACCCCGAGCTTTCAGCCTGGGAGCAATCCCCTTACTGTGCGTCCACCGACGCTATGGCGCCCGCTATTGACGCCTATTTCACCAAAGCGCTTGATGAATCGAAATCGCTGGGGCTTATCTGCCAAAAGAAAGACGCGCATGCCGTTCTCTGGTCGCTCGACAACTTAGACGATGACAAGCAACGATGGTGGGCATACGGCATCGATGACATATTCCCCTTACGCAGGGTGATGTTCGAGGGAATCGAATGCTTCATTCCCAATAACCCTGACAGCTTCCTAACAAGCAGGTACGGGGACTACCTGGAATTGCCGAAGGACATACACACGCATTTTCAGCATGTTGATCACGCCGAACTTGACACACCAGAAATGAAGCAGGCCTTCAACAAGCTGATTAAATAGAACAAAGAAGCTTGGCGCTTACTCTCCATTAGCGCCAAGCTTCTCTTTTACCTCGGTGGTTGAAATACCCTGGGTTCTGTCGAGATACACAACCTCGCACATGTCCCTTAATGCCTCAAAGCGGGCGTCTCCCGCCCAATCGCTTCCCATGCATACAGTGTCAACGTGGTATTCAGTAATATCGGCCTTTTTTTGGCCCCAATTGTTTTCAGGAATAACCAAGTCAACGTAGCGAATAGCCTCCAGCATCTCTTTGCGCGTTTCATAAGGGTAGAAGCTCTTCTTGCCCTTGACCGCATTGAACTCGTCTGTCGAAAGCGCAACGATGAGGTAATCGCCCAATTGGGAAGCGCGCTGCAGCAAACGAATATGGCCGTAATGAAGGAGGTCGAACGTGCCATACGTTAGAACGCGCTTCAACCCCGGCCCTCTATTTCCGGTTTCACCGACAGGCTCGATAGTTACTGTTGCCTGGCGTTTGCCTTGTCTCTCCATGTTGTCACGCCCCGTCCTGCGCAGCCGCCTCCTTTAGGAGGAAGCCTTAACCAGCAATTCCTTGTCAAGATCGTTAAACCTGGTTCTATCGCCCACGAAACGCAACTGCTTCTTGTTTTTGCCAATATAGGCAATTGCGTGAGCGACGCTATCAAGGTTCTGCGGATCTTCCAGCAAGATCAGAGAGCCGCTCTTCGCCGCGAATGGGCCAACAATCAAGACATCCTCTGGATGCCAAATCGAAACTACCAGGAAGGAATCGGACTTGCTGCGCAGACCGATCCATGTATTGATCTTTTCGTTCGCATCATAAGGACCGTCGCCAACAAAACGGTGAATCTCGGCAGAGCTGGCAGCAATCGGAGCAATTCCTTCGTCGGGAAACGATTTGAAGCCCCCAACGACAAGAACTCTCTGCCTGCTCATTGCGACTTCGCGCATTTGCGCAGAGACGGACTCTTCACCCTTTTTTACGAGCACGGGGCATTGCCTTGAATGCAGATAAGGGGAAAGCGATGCCAAATCGCCCAAACAGCCATCGTAGGTAAGGGCAACATCGGAGCCCCATAGGCCCTTTTCTTCGCCATGCTGGAAAATCGACCGCGAAAGGCTGCAGGCATTTTCGCCTTCCAGCACTTCCAAAGAAGCCGCAGGCAATGCGGACGATGCTTCCTTGGTTATTGCGCCCACATCCAACGTACCGCCATTCAGAACGTACACCGTTTGAGGATTGAGCCTGGTTAGCTCCTGCGCCGTAATATCGGGCACGCTTTCGTTCTGCGTAAGGAGAATCGGCGCATCCAATGCCCCCGCAAGGCCATTCGCAATCAGCGGCACCATTTCGTGCTCGCCCGAAGCCAGAATCACCGCTTTGGCGCCATCGGGATAGCACCGGCTGGAAAGCTTCGCCGCAATGCCGTAACGCGTGTCCGCTTCGATGGATTCGATGCCGCTCATATCGGGCTTCTTCGGGTCCTGCAGGGTTTCGAACACAATCTGTTCCGATTCCTTGCTACCCACATGACCGCCCAGCACGCGATACGTCTGGCACACTTCCTTCGCCGTGCCCGCCATGCGCAGGTGGCCCTTTTCGATCCACACCGCCTTGTTGCACAAGCGCTCGATCTGGTCGTTGTTGTGCGAAACAATAAGCACCGTCACGCCGTGCTCTTTGATCAGCTTCGTAATGCGGTCTTCGCACTTCTTCTGGAACATGAAGTCGCCTACGGAAAGCACTTCGTCAACGATCAGGATCTCGGGCACGATAACCGTAGCGATTGCAAAGGCGATGCGCGCCACCATGCCAGAAGAGTAGTTCTTCATGGGCATGTCCAGGAACTTTTCCACCTCGGCAAATTCAACGATGTCGTCGAAGTTTTCTTCAATGAACTGCTTCGAGTAGCCCAGAAGTGCGCCATTCAGATAGATGTTTTCGCGCGCGGTAAGCTCCATGTCGAAGCCCGCACCAAGCTCGATGAGCGGAGCGATGTTGCCATTAACCGTGCACGACCCTTTGCTGGGCTCCAGCACGCCGGCGATGATCTTCAGAATGGTGGATTTACCAGAGCCATTCGTGCCCAGAATGCCGAACACGTCGCCCTGCTTCACTTCGAAGGAAACGTCGTCGAGTGCGCGGAATTCCTTGAAGCGCAGCTCGCGCTTCAAGGCGGCAATCGCATATTCCTTGATGCTGTTCAGCTGCTCACTTGCCATGTTGAAGATCATGGACACATGGTCCACCTTGATCATGGTTTTCTTCGACGAGTCGTCGGCGAGCTCAGATTCGATTTCCAGAACGCTGGTGTTCACGTTTTCGGGCATGGTTGTTCCTTAAACGTAGAGAATGAACTTCTTTTCGGTCTTCTTGAAAATAAGCAGACCAATGGCGAATGCAGCTACCGCCATGCCAAGGCACAGGAGGTTTTCCTGCAAGCCGGGCACCGTGCCGCTCAGGATAAGATCGCGGAAGTAGCTTACGTAGTGAAACATGGGGTTGTACTGCATAAGAGGCGCCGCCCAATCGGGCAGGATTTCTACGGGGTAGAACAGCGGCGTGGCGTACGTCCACGCGGTGATTACGACGCCCCACAGGTGGCACACGTCGCGGAAGAACACCGAAAGGGCGGAAAGCGCCATACCCACGCCCGCGCTGAACAGCACCACGTACAGGAGCAGCAGCGGCAGGGCAAGCAAGCTAACGTGCGGCATAACCTGGAAGAAGATCATTACTGCGGCTACCGCGATAAGCGAAATGCAGAAGTTCACCAGCTGGAACAGCACCTTTTCCAGCGGGAAGATGAGCTTTTCGATGCGGATCTTCTTAATGAGCGAAGAAGATTCGATGATGGAGTTCATGGCGCCCGAAGTGGAGTCGGCCATAAGGGCAAACATAACGTTACCCAGAATTACATACAGCGGGTAGTTTTCGATGCTGAACTTGAAGAACGTGCTGAACACAACGGAAAGCACGATCATCATGAGCAGGGGGTTCAGGACCGACCACAGAACGCCCAGGGCGCTGCGGCGGTACTTCAGCTTGAAGTCCCTGGATACGAGGGACGTTATGGTGAACCAATTCCTTCTGGCATTAGCGCTTGAGAGCATATTTGGCATTAATGCAGTTCCTTATCGTTTAGTGGTTACGCAGGGGCGGCTGCCTTTGCAGCTGGTGCTCAGTGCGACCTAAATAATCACGATGTTTCATTGTAAAGGGTATTGGCGCACACTAACCAGCCTGCACGGTTTTTGCGGAAAATGGGACAGGACTCAGTCCTGCTTCACTGACCCTATCCTGCCACCCTAAAGCAACAGCTCGGCAATAAAAGATAATATATAATTTTGAGCACATCGAGCGCATCGCGAAAACGCAGGACACCAGCGAGGTACCATGCCATCAACGAAGACTCCGCTAAGATTCCCCGGCGGGAAGACAAAACTTTACAACTATGTCACAAAATCGATGTGGGAGCAATCGCCAAAATGCACCACCTATATAGAGCCTTTCGCAGGTGGCGCGGGCATCGCAATGAAGCTTCTTCTGGGAAAAGAAGTCGAGCATATCATAATCAATGATATCGACAGGTCCATTTACTCAATATGGAAGCTAATCCTCTCCGATAATGACGAATTAGCTTCCTTTATACAAAGCGTTCCATTGACAATTGACGAATGGAGAAAGCAAAAGGAAATCGTGACCCATCAAACTGATTACGATGACTGCGAACTCGGACTCGCCTCCTTCTTCATGAACCGAACCAATGTGTCTGGAATCATTTCGGGGGGACCTATCGGCGGTACTCGCCAGAACGGCAAATACAAAATCGATGCCCGCTTCAACAGGGATGGACTACTTAGAAAGATTAAAGAGATAAAAAAAGAAAAGTCTCGAGTTCGGTTATACAACATGGATGCAGCGAAACTCATAGAGACAGTTATCAAAAAAATAGATGCTTCATCATCATTTGTTTACTTTGATCCACCATATGTAAACAAAGGTCCTCTTCTTTATGAAAATTCCTACAAAAAAGAAGACCATGAAAACCTTGCCGCGCAGATACAAAAGCTCAACAGGCCATGGCTGGTCACATATGACGACTGCGAGTTCATTAGGAACCTGTACAGGAACCAAGCAATTGAGCAGATAGAAATTTCTTACAGCGCAGGAAAGACAAGAAAAGGCTCAGAGGTGGCAATTAAACGTCACAAGGAATAGTAACCAACATGAAGAAAATCCATTTCAATACCTATAAAAAGCTCAAGAATATCGACATATCGCTATCTCTGGGAATCAACGCGATCGCAGGAGGAAACGGAACCTGCAAGACTTCCATACTGCATGTGCTCGGAAACTCATACCAACAGGTTAAAAGCACAGATTCTAGGCTGGAAAATCCCGACTGCCTTAAGGTGATTAACGCAATAAACTATTCCGTCAACCCAAAAATCGAGTCCCTGACAAGAGGAGATAAGGCGAAAAATGACCCTGCGCCAGGAGAAAAAGGGGCTTTCTACACAGCAACTTATAATGATGGGACGAGTCTCTCGTTTCGGAAGCACGATTCCAGGGCTGGGCTAAAAGCAAAATCTAGGTATTCAATCAAACCCACGTACAAAAGCGGAGCAAAAGAGTCTCTGCCTGCAGCACCTGTTATTTACCTTGGGCTCTCACGACTAGTTCCCTTTGGGGAATTTCTCGATGATGACAAGATCAGCAACCAGAAAGTTTCCCTTCCTCAAAAGCATCTGGGCGCAATTGCAGACAATTTCAGGAAAATGACGAACATAGAAACAGTCTCGCTCAAACCGCAAAATATGGGCTCCATTAAGAAAAGGGCGGACTTCACCACCTCCACCGAAGGAGTAGACTCAAATACCATTTCGGCAGGCCAGGATAACTTGCTTATCATTTTAACAGCCCTAGAATCGCTTGCCTACTATCATGAATCGCTTAAAAGCGACGAGGTCTCCGAGTCTCTCCTTCTCATTGACGAAATAGAAGCAACACTACATCCTGCATTCCAAATTGAACTTGCACGCATTTTCGAAGAATATTTCGACAAGTATGGCATACGGGTCGTATTCACAACACATAGCTTAACCCTGTTGGAATATTTGATAAAAAGCAGACAATCCGTCATCTATCTAATGGACAATATAGTCGATGTGCTACAGATGGAATCACCTGACATGTTCAAAATCAACATGCATCTTAAGCAAATTTCTCATAAAGATATATACATTGACAAAATTGTCCCCATCTTTTCCGAAGACGAAGAAGCAAGATTTGTCTTTAGGATCCTCGCCGATCAACTCGCAAGAAACAGCACAGGGATGAGGCAAGCCCTGAGCATTTTTCACCTAGTTAAGTGCAGCATGGGATCAGACAACCTTCGACTCCTATTCGGAGACGACGCTATGCGCCAATCTACGATATCCGCAATTTGCCTATTGGACGGAGACCAAACAGAAGACCCGAGCAGAAACATCGTGGCGCTACCCGGTAAAAATAGCCCCGAAAAATTCATCTTTGACTACGGGATCAATCTAGTTAGCCGCGATGATTCTTTCTGGAGGGAAGACACTATCATCAACTCTGGTTACTCAAAGCCTTATTTTCTCTCTAAAATCAAGGAACCATATTCTAGCCTTTTAAAGGAAGCCGAAAACAAAGCAGCCGAGGGGCTGGAGATGGATGGCTACGTCAGAAAACAATTAAAGAGCCTTTTCAACGACAATAAAGAACTTATGAAGTTGATACTTATCCGATGGGCGAACGATGATGAAAACCGAGCTGAACTGACACATTTTTACCACAGTTTGCACAGTATGTTTCTCAAAGTCTCGAAATGGCATGGAATCCCAAACGAGCTTTGGCCAAAAACAGAACAAATCTCATGGACATAGAAGCGGCAAGCCAATAGAGGAGAACGACCAAGGTGTTCATAGAAATACTTCTTCAAGCAATTGTTGCAGCGGCTGGAACATCGGCCCTCATCGTCTACCTGCTCCAAAAGAGAAGTGTCAGAAGAAATGCCGCCTTTCTTATTGTCGAACAAATAGACAATTTGAAGCACGATATCGCCAACATATCAACATATGTGTCCAAAAACAAAGCCCTCGATGGGGTGGCGTTCTACGAGTCAATCCCCTTATTCGGGAAAGACCAATGGCAAAACAATAAACATCTTTTCATTTCCTCACTTGACCGAGAAAGCATCCGGTCTATTGACAAGTTTTATTCACTGGCCCATATCATTAACAAACAGCAGGATCTTATAACCAACCTACAAAACAACCACTTTTTTCTTGTCCAAAAATCATTTGCCGATGTCGAATCCAGTATCGTTCTCGGGCTTGCCCTAAGCATGCCAGCCGATTCAAGGGCTGGTCTTGGCTCTCATGCACCATTGGCACAACAGCTCTTTTCAGAACGAAAAGCTATGGTGGAAAGCATAATCGGGAACGGGCAGCTCACGAGCTATACCCCAGTCCAAGCAGTAGAAACGCTCGATAAAGCGCTTAGAGAAATATCTCTGCTTGAGGTTCAAGGTTGTCTGGGTTACCGCAAGCTTAACAAAATAGCCAAACGCAAATAAAAACAGGACATCTACTCAATGCAAATTTATCGCACCGCCTCCTTGTACACCGTCGCTCTGCCGCCATTCTCCTTAACAAGACGGCCTTCTTCCACCATCTTCGCCAAATGACGCCGCACGGTTCTCTCTCCTACCGAAGTCACCTCGGCGGACACTTCAGATGCGGAGACCTTGCCGTATTTCTTCATCAAGTCGTTAACCACAGCCTCGATTTCCTCAGAGCCCTTCCCCCTCTTATGCGCTGGAACCTTTTCGGAAGGCACATCGGGCACCGAGAGAGGAACGGGAACAAACGCCTCGAAGAAATCGCCATCTTCCATCTCGGGAGGCCTCCCCGAATAAAGCTGAGAGAACTTGTACAAATTCCGGACGCCACTTCCAAGCTCTTCGGAACGACCCATCTGAGTGAAGAAATTGGCAATTATCGGGTTCTTGGGAGTTGGGTCCAAATTGCCGGGGGTTACCGAACCCGCATACAGGGCGCGGCTTGCATTGTGGGTGCGGATGCCATCTGCATCAATAACGATTCTTGCAATATGGGGGCTCGTGTATTCGCGGTGAATAAGGCTGTTCACCACAAGCTCGCGAACAATAACGTCTCGAACACTTATACGATTGCCTTCTTCATCGAGCGCAAACACATCGGGCATCCACTTTTTGCAAAAAGAGGAAATCTCCCCATATGCCTCCACCAAGTTGCTCTTGCAAACAAGCCGATCATCGTATCGGTCGGTATCGGCACGGCGAAGAATGACATCCGTGCGGTACACGGGGGCAACATCCAGGATGGTTTCTTTCTTCCCAATGAGCATAATAGCCGCAAGGTTGAATCCGTATTCGCCTGTCACGGGATCCCGGGACCAGAGTCTCGAAGCCCTAAGCAGCTCTTCGTCGTCAAGGGAAAGCCAAGGGTGGCTTTCACGTGCGGCCCGTATCTCGCGCCTTACTCCGCTCAAGGCTCCTAAGTCAAGATCCTCTTCTGTCACCCAGGGATAAACGGTTTTCTCGGTATAGAAATTTTGTTTTCGGATAATCATGGCCGCACGTTGAGCATCGGCTTTCACCTTTACATCGACATCGGCAGCCCTGTCGTACACGATGCCTTTAAAGGAATAGAGCGATGGGCCCATAGGCACCCATACCCTGATAACGATTTTTCCGTTACCAGCATCAAGCTTTTCAAACTCAAGTGCCGGTGGAACATTAAACAGCTTTGGATTGTTCGTAACGTTAACGATGTTGCGCTCTATCGAAACAGCTGGTTCAGTGCTTATTCCGGCAACTGAGCCGTCATCAAGAACGCCAAGAAGAATGGAACCACCTTGCCTATTGGCAAAGGAACATATCGTTTCGAATGTATCGCTTTCGACTTGGGAGCCGCCGCAGCGCTTGAATTCAAGACTTATGCCTTCGCCCGCTTTTAAATACTTTGCCAGCTTTTCATCCATTGCCAGGCCCCAATCCCGTTGCGTCTTTTCTGGACATTTTATCCCATGTCCAGAAAATGTCCAGATTTTGTCCAGATTAGTGTCCAGAAAAAGGAAGATGGCCAGAATACAGGTCTTTAGATGGACGCAATCTGGTAAAAATCGACGGTAGCAATCGGATAAAACAGTGCACCAGATGACGCATCCAGAGGATAAACGCCCTACCGTACGTTAGTCTTCCGCATCGAGAAAAGGCTCAACCGCCCAAACCGCGACCCTCCACCCGCCTGGCTCCCAGTCGCAACGCAGTGTTCCGTCTTCCCCAAATCCAATGAGTAAAACCGATGCCGGCCTTTGCGCACTTCCTTCAAAAAGCCCAGCTCCTTAATGCGCTTGCGTTTCTTGTCCATGGTGGGCTCGGACATCTTTACTGCCACGCACAGCTCTTCAGTTGTTGCGCCGTTTTCCGAGAATAACGTGGCCTGAGCAAGGATAAACGCCACACGCCACAGGCCCGCATCCTCTTCCTCCGTTGCGATTGCGCGGTTCACCGCAGCAACGGCATCCGCTAAGTCGTTCTGCTTTTCCTGCAATGAATCGAGCATGCTTTCCATCGCGTCCACGATCAGTTCAGAAAACGAGATAAGGAACGGCGTCAAATCGCCCCTGTTCAGCGGGTGTTCACATAAGGAAAATCCCTTGTAGTACTTTCCGATTCCCTCCTTCACCAAATACGACAAACGATACCCAACAATCGGGTTAAAACTGCGCGAAAGCACATAACTGCTGATAAACCTGTTAGTGCGCCTATTTCCGTCATAGAATGGATAGATATAGGCAAACATGAAATGAAACACCAACACGCGCACCAGAACCGGTAGCTCGGTGTCGCCCAGAATCAATAAAGCCCGATTTATGAACTCGATAATCTTCGCCTCAGGCTCAACGCCATGATGGATGGGCTCTGTGCAGCATCAAGAACGCTCCGGGGCCCGTGCTGAAAATCGCCCATCAGGAGCATGGTTTGGGTCTCCAGCCACCACTTCGTCAAGTATCAGCTCGTATCGCCGCAATAGACCAAAAAATTGCCTAATTTTTTGGTCTATTGGCTCGAAATCGGCTGATTGACCAAAATTCTTTGGTCAATTTTGGTCAATTTCAATGATATGAAAGTGTCAAGAACGACACCTTCTGGCGGCAATCAGCCCGCTAAGCGGCACCCATGCGACAATGTCGCGACAGTTTGGCGACATTGTCGCATGGGTGCCGTCACTGCCATGGCTGCCGCTACGAGCAATCCAACAGCCCCACTGATTCCACTTTCGCTCTGACATCCTCAGCAACATCGCGCGCCCAAGATTGCTTAAGGCCCGCCTTCACCCCTACGGCCAGCAAATCGGCAAGCTCTATCCCCTTGCCTTTGCCGTTCACTGTAGTAGCGCGTTCCCCATATGTACCAGGGTTTTGCGTCAGATCATACGCCGGCGATAGGGACCACTTCCCCGCTGTCTCGTTATACAAAAATGAGAAGTTCTTCGCATGGTCATCTCTGTTTCCAATGAAAACGTTAAAGCACATCAGCCGATAAAGCCGATCAATATCGCACGCCGAGTCAGTCAACAAAGATGCCAGCCGCATAAGCAGTTCGTATTCCAGATTTGGAACCCTATGAGACGATTCCAGCAACGCGCCAGCTGAAGCCATATGAACTTTCCGGGAGGGGTCTGCGCCAACACGATCAAACCGCTTAACCCCAAAGTATCCCGAACACCGTTTTGAGGGGAACAAGCGAGTTTCAGGAACATCCAGGCCGCACCGCTTAGCAAGCTGAGCAATACAATATTCCTGCTCGCCAATGTTCTCCGTATCAAATGAAGAAGGGAATTTAACTATCCACTCTTCGCCGTCAACCTCCGTAAGCACTTTGGGTCGCGCACCGCCAGACGAACCACCCAGAGCAAGCAGTTCGTCAAAATCGTCCGACTCATTTGTCGCAAGAAGACGAGCGCACTCTTCCGCAATCACGTCGAAATCCAACTCACCGAACGAAGCAGCAATTGCGGTCTCTGGCTCATATTCCAACGCGCCCATGCCGCTTGCTCCAACGAATGATAAACGGGCAAGAAAACCAACCTCGCGCGGGTTCAGCCCGTGTTTAGCCAGCGCTCTGTCAACCAAGAGCTTCCCCCACCCATCGGGCAAGCTATCGTCGAAAATGCCAAATACACCGTCGAACGGGCGCCACCGCGCAATAAAAACCCGCTTCTCCAAGGGCAGGCTGAACGGACTTATGCTGAATCCGCCGGCAAGCCACCCATCAGCATATTCGAACGCCATCAGGCCCTCGGGAGTCGATGCAATGGTGCCAACTGTTTCTCCATGGAAGGAAACACGAACTCTGTCAATTTCAGGAACTTGCACAAGCTACCTCTTCCGCTTGCTTTCCGCGATCACATCTTCGATGGAAGCGTACTGCTTCTGCGCGAATAAACCAGTGAAATCCTCTTCGCAATGAAGAGCGAAAGCAATGTTTACCAACGATGCAAGTGAGATTTGGTGTAGACGCTCGAATCTTTTAATTGAGCCCAGGCTTACACCTGATTTTTCGGCAAGCTGCGCCTGCGTAAGCCCCTGCTCTTTGCGACGAGCCACTACACGATAAGCAATGTCGGCCAGGACTTCGCCTGGAAGCTGATGTTCAAGAATGTTTATCATAGCTAATATATTAGCTGATTGTCGGTTAATATCGCAATTTAATTAATATATTAGCCGCAATTACCAGCCACAAGCCACAGCAACATCCCCCAATGCGACACTAATGCAACAATGTCGCATTAGTGTCGCCCAAGAGAGCGGGGCGTCTGCATCCCACTTCACGGAAATTGCCTGGGTACATAGGGGCAAAGGCCACGTTCCGACTTTCTGGACATCTTTGCCTTTGTCCAGAAAATGTCCAGATTATGTCCGGATTAGTGTCCAGAAAAGAAAAACCAGTAATCCCCGTTGTGTATGAAATAATTCCCCTTGAATTTTCAAATCAAATGCAACACTTCTGAGCAATGGACCTCGTACGGCGTCCGGTAGCCTAGGCGTTTGCGCGGCCTGCGGCACGCCTTCCTCCGCTCGGCGTAGCGCCGCTGCGCGGTCGAGACGCGGCGGAACCGCTCGCACGAGTTGCGCTTGAGCTCGCGCGACACCGTCGACTTGCTGCGCCCGATAGCGCGGGCTATCTCGCAGACGCCCCTCCCGTCGCGTCGCATCAGCATGATGTCCTCGCGCTCATGTAGTGCAAGATGGACTTGGTGGCCCATGGCTCCCTCTTCCGTATGATGTTCTAGGCAAACACCATTCTACCGAGGGCCGTGGGCCGCTGCTCGTCGTAGATTGTTGCGTTTAGAGTGAAGATTCAAATACTAAATGGCACTTTGCGCAATTAGTTTGTACAAAGTAATTATTAATTAGTACAAACTATTAAATAATTCGTACTAATAAATTTGGTATTTTGTACAAATTGAGTGCTAATTCGTGCTTTTGATTGCTAATTGATGAGTATTTTGTTCAAATTACTATCGCTAATTACAAATTAGCGTTTCTAGAACTGTTAATTTGTAATCATGCAAGAATAAAAATAGGGTTGGAAGAGACCTTTCTCTTCCAACCCTGGATCAAAAACCGATCTATTTCCCCGCGGCTTTCAATGCTGCTTTGGGGCCTGCCACCAGCAGATAGTACAAGCCCTTGCGCAGCGGCGTGGGATCGTTGGGGAAGAACTGCTCAAAGCGCTTTGGGTGCTCCATCAGGTAACGCAGGTTCGCGTTCTGATAGTCGCTGAACAGCGAGCGGTCATACGCGCCGCCCCTGAACCCGGCACGCAAATCCTCATGCATTTTGACCACGAATTCACGACGTTGCTCCGGCGCCAAGCGCGCAAAGTTCCACATATAGCTGTCATAGCGCAGCCTGAACAGGACTTTTCGCAAATCTTCGCAATCAGGATCGTTCTTGATGAAGCGCTCTGCCATATCGAATTCCTTGCAAACGCACATCACTTTTTGCGCGTCGTTCACAGAAGATGCCTCGTTGTCTTGACGGTAATGCAGGATGGCCTCTTCGGACATAACAACCTTCTGCGCGGTTACCCACACCTTGAACTGGAAGCCCAGGTCCTGGAAGCTTGCGCCCGCCGTTTCAAGGAAACGCACACCCTTTTCAACCAGCATTTCACGACAATACAGCGCCGACCAAATGGAAGGAATACAGTAGAACACTTCGCGAACATCGCGCGGGTTGAAGGGGGCATCCGTCATAGGGGGTTTGCACACGCTTATAAGCTGGTTGCGTTCCCTGGGCGTACTCCAATAGAACCAGTAGTTCGCCTTGGCCACATCGACAGGAGCATCGGCACTTGCGCCCTTCACCAGGCCGTACAGCAGCTCCAGCGCATTCGGCTCGAAGAAATCGTCAGGCTCCAAAATGCCAATGTACTCGCCACGTGCGGTGTCGATGCCCAAATTCATTGACGCGCCGTAACCGGAATTATCCTTGTCAATCAGGCGAAAACGCTGGTCTTTCTCCATGTAGCGCTTGATGATATCCAGTGAACCATCGGTGCTGCCGTCGTTGATACACAGTGCTTCGAAGTCGACAAATGTCTGGGCAATCAGCGAATCAAGCGCCCGCTCCAAGTACTGCTCGGAATTGCAGATGGGCACCAGCACCGAAATCGCCGGCGCAGGCCCTTCAGGTGCAGGGCTGATCTTTGCGCTCGCGCGCGCCGCATTCGCACGCGCCTGCTGCTGAGAAATCTGGTTCTTGCCCTTTTTCTCGGTCTTCGCAGCGGCGTTTCCGCCACCGGCGCTCTTCGCATTATTCTTCTTAGCCATTCCCTGCCCCTCTCAAATCAATTAGGTAAAAGTATACCGTTCAAACAGGAAGCAACCACAGGGCATATTTCAGCCGCTGCGAATCACGTCAAGCAGTCCGCGGGTCCGAGCGTCCTCGACTGCTGCGAATTACGCCGGACGTCTGCAGGCACCGCGCTGCCACGAACGTCACAAATCGCGTTTGGCGCCCGCGGACGCCAAACGTCCACGGGCATCACAAATCGCATTGGGCGTCTGCGAGCTTCGAGGATCACGCCGAACGCCATCGGGCGCCGCGCAGCCATGGACACTGCGAATCTCGCTGGGCGTCCCGCGTTCGCCAGCCACCCACTTTCGCGAGCCCCAAATATCCAGCACCGCAACCCCGCACTTGTCGCCGCCCCGCCCATCGCACCACGAACTTCACAGCAAAGCTTCAACACTTAATTAATTCCTCGCAAACGAGGTGCTTTCCTCAAGCGCATCGCATAGAATCGATCTAATGTAAAACGCGTTCATAAAACGGCGTCAGCAGAGCGCAACATTATTCGCTTCAACGCGTTATTAAAGCCCGCCGCCAACAAGGAGGTTCTTATGAAACTTGGATTCATCGGATGCGGAAATATGGCTAAAGCCATGATCAAGGGAATTATCGCTAGCGGTGCTGTTGCGCCCGGTGAAATCTATGGTTCCAATGTCACGCCGGAACACGCCGCTGCCGTAGCCGAAGAATTCGGCATTAACGCCGGCACTAACAACATCACCGTCGCTGAAAACGCCGACATCCTGTTCCTTTCCGTAAAGCCCTACCAGTACGAGGCCGTTATTGCCGAAATCCGTGGAGCAATGCGCCCTGAACAGACCGTCGTCACTATCGCCCCCGGCAAGACCATCGCTTGGCTGGAAGAGCAATTCGGCGCGCCCGTCCGCATCGTACGCACTGCGCCGAACACACCCGCACACGTGCTGGCAGGCGTTACCGCCTACTGCCCCAACAGCTTGGCAACCGCTGAAGACGTCGCCGCCGTCGAATGCCTGCTTGCCAGCTTCGGCACCACCGTTGAACTGGAAGAATCGCAGATCGACGCCGCGAGCGCCATCGGCGGCAGCTCGCCCGCCTATGTATATATGTTCATCGAAGCCTTAGCGGACGCAGGCGTGGCCGAAGGCCTGAAGCGCCCGCAGGCTTACCAGCTTGCCGCACAGGGCGTACTGGGTGCTGCAAAACTCGTGCTCGAATCCGGCAAGCATCCTGGCCAGCTGAAGGACGAGGTGTGCTCGCCTTCCGGATCCACCATCCGCGGCCTTGAGGTTCTGGAAAAAGGCGCATTCCGCGGCACCGTCATCGATGCACTGCGTACCACCATCGAAAAGGCACGCGCTCTGTAACGCAAATGGGCGCGGTTGGGTGCTTCACGGCGCCGCAACGCCTCGCAAGCAACAACCCCGTTACAAACCGTCGCGCGAATGCTTCCTTTCTTGACATGCCGCGCGCACATACTAGAATCCGTATTAGCACTCTACATGTTGGAGTGCTAATTACGTTTATAGGCGCTTGCGCACTGCCATTTCGGCACCACAAGCGCACGGCAACGAAGCAACGTTTGCCTGCAGTTCGCGGGTGCAAGCCGCTACGCGGCCCGGGCATCGCGACGTCAGGAACAGCGCCCAACTCGGCGCCGCGCCAGCTGCATCGCCTGGGCTTGAAGCTGCGCTAACTGCAGCGTCCGCTCGCCACGGCAGAGCGCTCGCGGTGGCGCCAACTGCGACGAGTCCAACGGCTCGCCGCAACGCCAACAGGCGAACGTGAACAGCAAGCCATGAAGGAAGGATCTGAATGAAGCAATTCAAAACGGAAAGCAAAAAGCTCCTTGATCTGATGATCAACTCCATTTACACCAACAAGGAAATCTTCCTGCGCGAGCTCATCTCCAACGCATCCGACGCGGTCGACAAGCTCTACTTCAAGAGCCTCACCGACACCACCATCGCCGTTTCCAAGGACGATCTTTCCATCAATGTGGCGTTCGACAAGGACGCTCGCACCATCACGGTTTCCGACACGGGCATCGGCATGACCCGCGAAGAGCTGGAAACCAACCTGGGCACCATCGCTCATTCCGGCAGCCTCGAGTTCAAGACTGAAAACGCCGAGCAGCAGGGCGAAGACGTAGACATCATCGGCCAGTTCGGCGTGGGCTTCTACTCCTCGTTCATGGTTGCCAAGGAAGTTACCGTAACCTCCCGCGCATACGGCGAGCCCGAAGCCTTCACCTGGAAGTCCGACGGCATCGAGGGCTACACCATCGAACCCGCAACCGCCGAAGAGGCTGCCGCATTGGGCGCAGACCACGGCACCAGCATCACCCTGCACCTGAAGGACAACGCCGACGAAGAAGAGTACGACGTATTCCTGGACCAGTACGAGCTCCAAGCACTCATCAAGCAGTACAGCAACTACGTGCGCTACCCCATCCGCATGGAGGTGGAAGAGCGCAAACCGCTGCCGAAGCCCGAAGATGCTGGCGACGATTACACACCCGAATTCGAAACGGTGCGCGAGGTTAAGACCATCAACTCAATGATCCCCATCTGGAAGCGCCGCAAGTCGGAGGTGACCGACGAAGAGTACGCCACCTTCTACAAGACCGACTTTCACGACTTCGAGGATCCCGCCCGCACCATTTCCGTTCACGCAGAAGGCGCGCTGACCTACGACGCGCTGCTGTTCATCCCCAAGCGTCCGCCGTACGACTTCTTCAACAAGGACTACGAAAAGGGCCTGGCGCTGTACAGCTCCAACGTGCTGATCATGGAAAAGTGCGCCGACCTGCTGCCCGACTACTTCAGCTTCGTGAAGGGCGTTGTTGATTCTCAGGATCTGACGCTGAACATTTCCCGCGAAACGCTGCAGCAGAACAGCCAGCTGCGCGCTATTGCCAACAAGCTCGAGAAGAAGATAAAGAGCGAACTGGAGAAGTTCCTGAAGAACGACCGCGACGGTTACGAGAAGTTCTTCAAGGGCTTTGGCCGCAACCTGGAGTACGGCATCTACACCAGCTACGGCATGAAGAAGGATGTGCTTGCCGACCTGCTGCTTTTCTATTCCGCCAAGCAGCAGAAGATGGTTACGCTTGCCGAGTACGCCGAAGCAATGCCCGAAGACCAGAAGTCCATCTTCTTCGCAACGGGCGAAGCTATCGACCGTCTGGCAAAGCGCCCCATCGTGAACACGGTGCTGGGCAAGGGCTTCGACGTGCTGCTGTGCCCGCAGGATGTTGACGAGTTCTGCTTCATGTCGATGAACGAGTACCAGGAAAAGCCCTTCAAGAACGTTGCCGGCGGCGACCTAGGGCTTGAAACCGAGGATGAAAAGAGCGCGGCCGAAGCAATTACGAAGGAAAACGAGGGCCTGTTCGCCGAAATGCAGAAGGCACTCGATGGCAAGGTTAAGCGCGTTGCCGTTTCCGCCCGCCTGACCGATACCCCTTCATGCGTAACCGCAGAAGGTCCCATCACGCTGGAAATGGAAAAGATCTTGGCGCAGGGTCCCGACGGCGAGCACGTAAAGAGCGATCGAGTGCTCGAACTGAACGCCGAGCATCCCGTATTCAAGGCAGTGCAGAAGGCGTTCGAGGATGGCGATACCGAAAAGGTGCACCTGTACGCCACGATTCTGTACGATCAGGCGCTGATCACTGAGGGTCTGCCTATCGACGACCCGGTGGCCTACACCCAAGCCGTGTACAAGTTCATGGCGTAAGTGGGAATATAGAGGCAGGCACCAAACTCCCAGTGGCTAGCAAAGGCGCGTCCGATTTTTGCGGACGCGCCTTTTTTGTATTTAGGGAAGCATCTTCATGAGCTGAAACAGGAAAGCGAGCGCTTTTTTCGTTCGGCATCACGCATAGACAATTTACCAAAGGTGTCGAGCTTCCTATTTAGACAGCAGCGTTGCTAAGCAACGCTGCTGCTCCCATCGGAAAACGCATTACTCTCAAAAAAACAACATTGGACCCATAAAGCCGATGGATGGATATGCAGTCAGCGCAATTGCCAAAGTAGCTACGGAAATAATCAGAGAAACAAGGCACACCGAGAAGTCGGGAAGCGCGCTAACTTCGAAAAACGGCGCCCCTTCTCTTAACGCAAATAGCAATCCCGACCGTAGGGCAAAAGAATGCGCAAATTATCGAATCCAAATAAACTTAGAAGGCGCCAATGCCGACCATCGACCCAGGAACATCAAAACCATGACGAACAAATGCGTCCCTCAACTGAGAAAGAGTCTTCGTCTTCAAAGATCGACAATCAATGGTATCAAATGCCATTCGATACCATTGATCTTGAGAAAAAGAAGGGTGAGCGCTATTGAGCTGAGCCAAAAGAAACAGGGCCTTATCCTCACTGGACGCCTTATTGTTTTCAAGAATTTGCGGCAACTTTTCCTCTATTGGGATGATTTGGTCACACCTCCAATGGCAATGGCCCGCCAGAAGCCGAACAGCGTCGGCAGCTATATCTGGGTCATTGTTCTCTTCGTCATCTAGCAAACGGCCTACATGCCGAGCCGATTTGGCATAACCTTCTTCGGAGTCGAGGGCCTCTCCTATCGTTTTTTTAATCCACCTATTCCACTCTCGCATTCGCTCTTCCCCCGAAAGCCTCAAGGTCCATTCGGAAAGAACCCAGGTAGAGCACGAACACGCCTGGGGATCTTTAAAGCTGGCCCTGAACAGCTCGTCCCTCAGATCAGGGGCATCATGCTGTATTGATGCCCAAAAGAACAAAAGCCGAACCCTTCTTGCCTCCTGATCCCCCTCAAAATCAGCACCTAAAAGAACCTCTTGCCAATATTCACGAATCCTCTTCCACGCATCCCCGGAAACCCAACCGAGGTAGCTCAATCCGCACCACGCACCTTGACTCGCTATTCCCCCACCAAGCATCGGCACAATCTCAGACGAAAAGAACTCGGGCAAAACACCAGCCCAATAATTTGCTTCAGAAAATAAGCTTGCCGCGATGCATTTTATTGCTGCTGCATCCCGGTCAAACAGCCCCAACAGGTTTGCAAAAGTATCGGAAACCATGTGTCGGCACTCAAGATTTCCCTCCCTATCAAAAGACTTCGATAGATTTAATACCGCTGTAATTAATTGTCCCAGCGGACAATTAATCGAGGTCGTAAGCCAATCATAATTGCGGGCCAAATCGCGATCGTTCAGCCATTCTCTGAGCCTTGAAATCCCCTCGTTGATCAATGATTCGAGATCAGAATCAACGAGAAAGCCGTCTAACTCGGATAGCTCTTTAATCGCATATACAGAAGAAGGGTACAGGCGCACATGCCGCATACTTAACGACAAGAGGTTTATGGCATCCATTTTTAACGAAGTCGACAATTCGGACCATCGAATATGATAAAGAGCATCTACGGCAATTGTCTCAAGCTCGTCTCTGCTGATAAGGTCAAGGCAAACGCTTATCGCCTTATCAGGATACTTCCTCATCGCATCATTAACAGCTTGCACAAAACGGAAACGCGACTCGCCCTTATCAAGCGAACGCCAACGTCCGATTATCGAATCCGCAGCAAAATCAGCTTCCGTTATCTCGAATAGAGAATCGTCTCCTTCCCATCCAGACTCGATTGAATAAACCAAATCAGGATAAGCTCCTAATTCGAAATTCGGGAATCTCCTTTTCACTTCCTCTATTTGACCAATCAAGAGAGGGTCATCTGGGCTCCCGAGGAGCAGGTACGAAAAAAGAGAGAACCTCGAGTGCGCGTCTACTCGATCATCGATCTCAGGTTTTTGCTCGCAAACGTATTCAATTAGCTTTTCTCTGGCAAGAGTCGAAGCCGTAGGGTAAGCATATTTTAAAATCGAATATACTTCATGCTTAGCGTTAAGGACGTCAAGGCAACCATCCGACACAACCGTTTCAATAGCAATGTCGCCGTCGATCCCGCCCTTTTCCATCAAAAAGAGACCAATCCTTACAACGAGATCCGATTTCGACCCAACCAGCGCCCTGAAATCAGTAGCCGATTTTGCCCCCTTTTCAAGCAACGCAACACCAAGATCGCGCGCAATAGAGATCATCGCATTAACTGTTCCAGTTTCAGACGAATCCTGCTCATGGTCCTCAATGGACGACCTCGAGAAGCTTTCTCTGTCGAACCATCTCTCTGCCGTCCACAAGAAGGATTCAGCTCGAGCGATTTCCTCAAATTGCCCAATCATCCAACCAAATAATTCTTCCCCAATAGCATCAAAATGGAGAAAAATAGCTTCTTTCATTCTGGTAATTCCATACTGCGCTTCAAAATAGGGTCGAACGACAATGCCTTCCGCGCATCCAAACGACCCCTTGCTGTATTCATAGAAAAAAGAGAAAGCAAATTTTGCAAGCCTTAGTGAAAGCTCCTGCCCTTTGACCTTTTCTAAAAGCAGAAACAAATGGTACCAGCCGGCATCAGATGCAACCCATCGCGGCTCGAAATACGCCATCCAAATCGCAATGCGACTTTCATCGCATTCTTTCTGGGCCAGACATTTTAAGATAGCCCGGCAAAACCCCTTAGAGAAATGCTGTTTCTTTTCAGTGGAAAAACGCAGCAGCTCACAAGGATCTACGGCCGCAGCAGTCTTGGCAGCCCAATCAAAAAAAGGAAACTGCTCCTCAGGAATTTCATCTTCGTACATGAATCCATCGTAGCCAATCCTTGAAAGAGTTCTGAGAGACCCTAATCCCCTAGCATCAGCAATGTACGCTTTTGCCAAGGCCCCGAACTCATCTCCAGAAGTCGCGGAGAGGAATCGTTTGAGTTCCATACAAGAACCCTCGTCAAGTTTGTCACCAAGCGCAGCCATCCCCCGCACGGCATTTGCACGTTCATACAGTGTTAAACGGGTCTTCCTCGACCACTCAGCAAATATCTTTGGCAATTGACCGTAGTCGTCATACTTAATTGGTTCGATTCCAAGGGTTTGCCATTTGTTAAAAGAGCCATCGCTCTTTTCGAGCGCGAACACATTACCTTTCATCTCCGTAGATATAGAGCGAGCGAGGTAACGAACAAGCATATCACCGCAGCTATAGCCAACGAACAGAACCGTATACGTTGAAAACATATCAACAAGGAATCGAGCAGCCCAGCCATTCGACACATAAGCCTTGCCGAAATCAGAATCAGTAAGCACCATCTCAGAAGGATGGTCGACAGACCCATGAAGATGGACTACGCCATCAAAGGAATCTCCCAAGGGCAATGCCGGGGCTTCATACAAACGAGGCTCCAGCCCTAACTCCTCTGAAGCATTCGAAAAGCCTTTATCAAAATTAGTCGTTACAACTCGGACGCTATCGCTTCCCTGAAACAAGGACAGAATATTTCTATGGAGCTCGGAGCACGTCGTGATAACTAATTTTTCGGCACAAGTTTTATAGATGTCTCCCTCTACTGACAAACGCCCTAGTGCAGCTTCGCACGACTCTCCATTCTCCAAAATCGGAGCGCATCGCCTCAGTGGATCAACATCGTCAGCGATTCCTTCAACCAACTCCTCAAAAGTGCATAGCGAACACGGAGGCTGCTTTGAAACACCGGCACCGGCAAAAATAACCAAGCTTCCCCGCAAAAGAGCTTCACTGAGTTCATCAGGCATGTTTACCCCAAATACATCCAAAATATCCACCCCAAATCCCTTAGCAGCAGTCACATGCTAAACGTCTTTTCCGACCTTAATCGCTCCGTCTCAAGCCCAACCGTTGCTACGCTTGCGGCTTAATCGATCGACAATACCGAACGGTCTTCGGTTAATCCCCGACGCAATTTCCATTGCAATTTAGCTGCCACGCGTAACGCCCACATCTATGCGTCTACATGATCAGACCCGAGCCTACCCACCCAGCCCCTCTACAATTATCGTCCAGGTGCCAACCGACAAGATCGCAAGTTCACCAAGCTGTATCAAAAGCCCAACCTGGGCATATGGAAAGTTAAGCATATGCAGAGGTACCGCTTTTCATCCTAACCAGCAAAGCAAAAAGCCCTGGATTTCTCCAGGGCTCAAAGGGCCAATGAGGACGGGCGATGCCCATCCCACCCCCTATTCAGCTTCTGCCGTCTCGGGCTCCTCCTCGAAGCGGACGTCGATCTTGTCGATGCGCAGGCCGTCCATCACACGAGCCATCATCGTGATCTTCGTGCCCTCGTGATGCAGCTCGTACGAATCGCCTTCGGCGGGGATCTTGTCCAGCAGGTCAAGCATCAAGCCGCCCGCGGTCTCATAGTCGAACACGGGCACGGGCTCAAAGCCGATGAACTCAACGAACTGGTCAACCGGCAGCGAGCCGTCCACCAAGTAATGATGCTCGCCCACCTTCAAGATCTCGTCCTGGTCATCATGCAAATACTCGTCTTCCATGCGGCCGATAATCTGCTCGACCACGTCGGTCATGGTAACAATGCCGGACGTGCCGCCATGCTCGTCAACCACCACGGCGATTTTCGTGTGCTTAGCCTGCAGCACCTGCAAAAGTTTCGCGATGGAAATGCTCTCCGGCACCGCCTGAATAGAGCGAATCTTCAGGTCTTTCATCGTGGAGCCCTCGGGCAGCAGATAAGCATCCTTGATGTGCACGAAGCCCACGATGTTGTCCTTGTCCTCGCGGAATACGGGGTACCGCGTGAATTTGTTCTTCCCCATGAAGTCGAGATTCGTCGCAAGGTCATCGTCGTAGTCGATGGCCAGCACCTCGGTGCGGGGCGTCATAATAGCCTTCGCGTCCTTGTCGTCCAGGTCGAAAATGTTGTCCAGATACTGGTACTGATCCTGCTCGATAGATCCGCTCTCGGCGCTTTCTTCAAGCAGCAGCTTAATTTCTTCCTCGGAATAAGCCTCGGTTTCATTCCTGGCATCGTGGCCGGTCAAGCGCATAACGCCATTGGTGGTAGCGTTAAACAGCCACATGATGGGATAAGTAATGCGATAGAACGCATGAAGCGGACCCGCTGTGTGCAGCGCGTAGGTTTCCGTCTTCAGAATAGCCATGCTCTTAGGGATGAGCTCGCCGGCCACCACATGCAGCGTGGTCATGATGAAGTAGCCAATACCCACCGAAATAACGGTGACAGCCGTGTCGGGCAAGCCAAAGAACACGAAGATCGGGTGAAGCAACGCGGCAAACGCGGGCTCGCCCAACCAGCCCAACGCCAGCGAAGCCAACGTAATACCAAGCTGACAAGCCGAAAGGTACTCGTTAACGTTGTCAGCCATTTCGAGCGCACGCTTGGCGCCCTTCTTGCCTTCTTCCACCAAAATCTCAATCTGCGATTTACGCACGCGCACCAAGGAAAACTCGGCGATAACGAAAAAAGCGTTCATCAGCAGGAACAGGACCACCAATATCAAACTTAACCAAATAGGCATCTAGGTACAAAACTCCTTGCGTAAGCGGGTGAGAAGCGGCATCGCCATCTCTCACTGCGGGGACGAGAAACGGATCGGCCATTTCTCATTGCGGAAACAGAATCGGAAAAGAGGGCCAGCCTGCTTTTCCGCTAAAGGGGAATCGGTGCGCTTTGCACCCTTTCCGAGAAAACCGAAATTACACGGCCATCTCCCCCTTTGGGAAGGGCATAAGGCGCGTTACGTCCGCCAACAAGGAAAGGCGCTTGCGCACATCCAGGCATAAACCACGCGCAAGGAAGAGCTGCAACGCTGTTTGCGCTGCAGTATCTGAATACAGAAACGCAGCCTTTTCTTCACACGAAGACAAAGACCGCGCGGGACCAAAAAGAGAATTATTGCATTGTGCGGTGCGTTTTCGGGTCGAGCAACATCGACCGCCGCCGTCGGAGTCGTTCACGACAGCTTCATCTCCTATTCTGATGGCCGCCGCCATCGTTGGTCCCACAACCCGTTTTGCGTAAACAGGCACGATATCTTTCAGAATAGTACCGCGGAACAACGGCAATTCAACGAAACACCATCACAGCGCCACGTTTTCTGCGGTAAACGACACGATCCCGCTGTTTCGGCCGTAATGTGGACGGGGTGATGAAGCCGCGGGCGAGAAGAGGCTGCACGCAGGCGGCGAGGGGGTAGATGCAGCGACGCGGTGAGGTAGCCCACCGCCGATGCCGTCGCTTCGCCCACAACACAGACGCGGCAACGGGGCTGTGGGTGTCACCCTCATGCGAAGCGCCAACCAATTCAACAACGCGCGCCGCCGCGGAACGTACGCGCCTCACGGGGGGGGTGGGCAACGGGCACATCTCACGCGAAGGCGGGCGCGACAACAGGAGCATCTTGCGCGTGAGCGGGGAGCAGCTCGAAGCTGCATGTGAGCGAACCCACGAAACAGCCGCGCCACCCCGCACAAACGGGGACAGTGCGCAAGCCGCATGCGCTGCGCCGGCACCCCTCGCCCCGCCTCGCCCCTCACCTCACCCGCAACACCCAAACGAAACACCCAGGAATGGCAAGATTCGCGCGTCGTGCATGATTCGAGGGGTCTGTGCAGCGAAAAGACCCCTTCGTGGCAAGATCTTCGCGCGGTGTATTCCCGAAAGGCGATTTGCAGGGCATTTCGGATACATGGCGCGCGAATCTTGCCAAAGTCAGCTCATTTTGGATGCATGGCGGCGATATGTTGCCAGGAAGGGGCGCTTTTCCCGTCCGAGGCACCTTTTGGGATACATGAAGCGCAAAACTTGCCACGGATTGCCGCCCGGGAACGCACCAGGGCGAAATATTGCCATCGCCAGGCACCCGAGAACGCACCGTGGCGTCACGGGGTCGAAAGACGCCACCAGAACGAAGCGTCGGCCAATTCAACACCGCATGCTGACACGTCCAAGAAACCATGAAAATATTTTGGTACCTTCCGCCAAGAAACGGCGCTGAAAACGTGCTCGCGTAGTATGGCGAACATGAGCAAAAAAGATACTTACATCAACGACACAGACGGGCGCGATGACGGCACCGAGCCATCCGGGCGTGGCAGCGCGGCATCATCGGAACACGACGGCAACGAACCGTCCCAACGTGGCGACGCCGACTCATTGAAGTATGGCAACGCCGAACTGTCCGATCACGACAGCGCAGCCTCGCCGGAGCGCGACAACACCGCTTCGTCAGAGCATGGCGATACCGCCTTGCCGGAACGCGACAACGTCACTTCGCTGAAACACGGCGACACCTCCTCATCGAAACGCGGCAATGCCCCCTCGCCCGAACATGGCAACGAGGCAGCAGCGCAGCGCGACGGTGTCGGCGACGTCTCATCGGAACGCGAGAACGCCGCCATCGCCGACAAAGAAGCAGCAAGCCGCTCCAATCACGCAGAAGAGGCACCGCTCGATGAGCGCAGCGCCGCTCACGCAGCGGAGACGGCATCCGACAAGCACCATGCCTCCCACACAGCAAAGGCGGCATCGGCGTACCTCCAGAAAGCCGGAAATTTCCTCGGCCTACACAAAAAAGCTTCCGCCATCGCTGCAGCCATTGCGCTGTGCGTCGTAGTGGGCATCGGCGCAGCCGTGGCTTCAAGCAGCAGACCCGCCCCTAACGGCATTCCCCTAAGCAGCGACTTTGTGAGCTACGCAGCAAACGCCGTTGCAACTACCACGAATGCTGCCGCAGACGAAGCGGCAGCGGGACTCGTCGCTCAACGCCTCACGCCCGATGCGCTCAACAGTGTCGATTCCTTCGCCACCGCTCCTGACACGTTTTCCCTGATGGAGGGCGAAGATGCCGCATCGCTTTCCGAAGAGCAGCAAGAATCCCTTGCAGCAGCCACCCAAAACATCGAAAGCGGCGGCTACACCGTTGGCTTCACGCTTATCAATTTGAACACCGGCAAGGGCATCGCCTATAACCTCGACTCGCGCGTATACGGCGCCAGCTCATTCAAAGGTCCCTACGCCGCCTACCTGTGCCAACACCTGGGCGACAACGACGCTTCCTACCCATCCGGCAGCGAAGCGGCGGGGTCCGGCGTTTCGTCGTCCATATATTCCCTGATGCAACCCATGATCCTCTATTCGGACAACAGCGCATTCAGCAGCTTGCGCAACACTTACGACAGCGCAGGGTTCGCCGAATGGCTCAATTCCTGCGGCGTGGATTCCGAGATCATGCACGACACGCACTTCCCGCGCTATTCCGCGCGCGAATCCGCCTTGCTGTGGCTGCACACGTACCAGTACCTCAAAACCAATACGCCCACCGCGCAGAACCTGGCATCGCTCTACGAGCAGACGAACGTGTCGTTCATCCGCTCCGGCGTGAGCGACGACGAAGAAGTCGAAGCCGTGCTCAACAAGGCAGGCTGGTGCGCAGGCCGCGAACGTTTCACCGGTCTGTGCGATGCGGGGCTCATCAAGTGCACCGACGGCACCACCTACCTCATGAGCACCATGACCAATTCGCCCGACGGCGGCCTATACACCGTCCGTCTGGCGAACCTGGCATCCACCCTCTTTGAGTGCCGCAACGTGCTGGAATAGCGCCCAGCAAACAGGCAAGTGCAAAGCAGGGACTACAGGGCAAAGGTCGCAAAGCAGTGTAATTTTCCTGCCTCTTTCGCCCGCCGCAAAGCGCGAGGGCTACAATGGACGGTACTGCGCAAATGCGCGCCGAATGCGCCGGCCTCCACAGGACGGCGGACAACGCGCCGAGTGCATAACCTCGGAACGGTGACGCAAAAGGTCCTTGGCGCGTCCATGCATCGGGCAACGCAGGGAAATCGCTCTTGTACGATCCCCGCGCAAACGCATGCCGAATGTGCCAGGCCCCACGGAGCGTCGCGCAAACGCGCATCAAGCGCAGCGCTCTCCGAAGGAGACCGCATGCAACCGATACCGCACCAGCGTCGAACAGCGCAGCGCCCTCCCCTTAAAGGGAGCCGCACTGCCAGCAAATAACAAGCCCCCGAACGAAAGGATTGCCGTGGTGGAACTTGCTCGCGAACTTAACCGTCATGCCGCTTCGGCAACCCACGAGCAAACGCATCTTGCCGAACATCCAGGGCAGCTGGTTTGGATTTTCATGGGCATGTCCGTCGTAGGCCTTGCGGGCGAAACGCTGCAGCATCTGGTGGCGTTCGGCGAACTGGAAAGCCGCGCCGGTTTCATCTGGGGTCCGTTTTCGCCCATCTACGGGTTGGCGGCAGTTCTGCTAACCATGCTGCTTGAACCCCTGCAGGACAAAGGCGTTCCACTGCTTCTGGCAGTAAGCGCCGTTGTGGGCGGCAGCCTTGAATACTTCGCCAGCTGGGCCATGGAAACATTTTGGGGCGTGGTGGCATGGAGCTACCTGAACATCCCCCTCAATTTTGACGGGCGCACCGACGTGTTCCACTGCCTGATATGGGGCACCATTGGTGTGCTGTGGGTAAAGGTTGGCCTACAATTGTGCCAGCGCATCTTCAACCGCGTGAACACCACCGGCGCCCCGTACCGCGTGGCAACGGCAGCGCTTTCCATCTTCATGGCGTTCGACATTGCCATGACCATCATCGTTTTGCTGCGCGCCGATGCTCGCACCGATGGCATTCCGCCGCAGAATCCCATTGAGCAATTCTGCGATACTGCCTACCCTACCGACATGCTTCAGAAGCGTTTCCACAACATGGGCGGCATCGGCATATAGGCAGGAAAGGGACAGGTGCCGGATTCCCGCCAAACAAGCAGGGCCCGCCCGCGATAAAGCGAACCGCCTCCCATTTCTTGCATCCAAGAAATGGGAGGCGGTTCTAGTTCGCGAGCGAGACCCTGCTTTTGTGCACCATAGCGTAAGCGGGGACCTGGCATCTGTCCCTTTTCTCGCCTTAAAACGCTTGGCCCACTATAAAGCGGTAGCCAGGGTACGGCACCTTGCCGAAGAGTCCGTGGTAGTCTGAACCGCCCGTGCAAAACAGGCTGTAGCGCGCAGCAAGCTCTTCGCACAGCTGCGTATCGCGATAGTCGTGATCGGGATGATACTTCTCGATGCCCACAAGCCCCGCGTCAACGAGCGTAGGTAACGCCTCGTAATTGTCGAACTGGCCGGGATGGGCCAAAACAGGCAGCCCGCCATCAGCCGCAATGGCAGCCACGGCATCGCACATGTCAACGTACTCGATATCGCGCTGCGCAATGCCACCGCCCTTAAACAGCGTCTTGTACAGGAATTGGTACTCTGCGCTGCTGAAATCAGCATCAGTCAACGCCGCCATCAAATGCTGCTTGTAGAACGCCGTCGACTGCCCAGCAAGCTGCGCCGCATACGCAACGTCCACATCGTAGCCGGCATCAAGCAGCTGCTGCATCTGCCACGCCGTGTTGGCGGTGCGACGCTCCAAAGTGCCCGAGCACAAGTCGCCCACCGCTGGGGCATCGGCGGGCATGCCCAATCCCAAAAGATGCACGCGTCGCTTTGCGGTCGAATCCCACGCACTGATCTCGACACCGCGCACAACCGAGAATCCATGCTCTGCTGCCTGCTGCCGAACAGCATCAAGCCCGACGGTGGTGTCGTGGTTCGTTACCGCCAAATGGGTAACCCCCCGCACGCGAGCCTTCCCCATCAGCTCCAGAAACGAATCCGACCCATCGGAAAGCGTTGTATGCGCATGCAGATCGGCACGAAATTCCCTGCCGGGCTGCACCCCCAGCAAATCCCACAGCAGCTCCTGCCGAAACGCCTGTGCGGTGCGCTCTTTGGTACCCTGCCATTCGCTCATTGCACTATCTCTCCCTTTTGCATATTGAACTCATGGTCGCACAGGCCCTCCATGAACTCGAGGTCGTGGAAAATCCCCAACATCGTGGTTCCCTGCGCCTTCAATTGCTCGATCAGCTCACGCACCTTCACCTTCGATGCCGCATCCAATGAAGCAGTAGGCTCGTCGAGCAGCAACAAACGTGGTTGTTTGATCATGGCAGCGGCAATGTTCAAGCGAAGCTTTTCGCCGCCGGAAAACGTACGCGGATACAGCAGCCACAACGATTCATCGATGTCAAAATGACGCAGCATGCGCTCGGTTTCCCATGTTGCCTTTTCCTCCTCATCGGCACCGAAGGTTTCAAGGGCGCTCTTCAATACGATGTCGTAGGCGGTTTGGCGCGGCAGGGCATTCAAGAACTGCGAAACGTAGCCCATTTCGTATTTGCGCAGGTAGATCATCTGACGTTCACTCGCTTGGCACAAATCAAGCGCCCCAAACGATTCCGAGTCATACCAAATGGCACCCGACTCCGGCAAATTGGTGCGATAAATGCAACGCAGAATGGTCGATTTGCCCGACCCGCTGCGCCCCGTAATGCCCACAAATTCGCCCGGCATAAGCGAAAGGTTAATATGCTGGCAACCCAAAATGCGGCGCTCCGCACGGTGCATCACAAACGACTTGGAAAGATCGTCGATTTTCAGAAGCTCCTTCATGGCAGCCCCTAGCGATCGTAGCCATGGGGCTGATCGGGGTAATGCGAACGGTACACTGAATTGCCACCTACGAAAGCGCGCGTAATAACCGGCGTGGTGGTTTGTGCATCAGGCGTGCACCCGATTTCGCGCACCAGCAGAATATCCGCACGCTTGCCAACCGTAAGCGTGCCAACTTCGGAATAGATGCCCACCGCCTTGGCAGGATTAGCCGTCACCAGCGCAAACGCTTCGGGAAGAGGCATCGCGCATTCGCGATGAAGGATAAACACCGCATCGATAAGGGCCGCCGGATAGTAATCGCTGCACAACATGGTGATTACGCCCTGAGCCACGCCTTCACGCGCCGAAAGGTTGCCCGCATGGCTATGTCCCATCATCACATTCGGGGCGCCCGCCAAGGTGAACATGCCTCGCCCATGTGCATCGCGCGCGGTTTCCATATCAACAGGAAACTCGGAAATCGACGCGCCCAATGCGCCCATGTAATCGAGCTTTTCCTTCGAATCGTCATCATGTGAAGCAAGAGAAATCCCCTGTTCACGGGCAAGCTCTGCAAGCTCGCTCAGCTGCTCGGGGCCAATCTTGTCGGCAGCTTGCTGCTCCTCAACGATGGCGGCAACCTCTTCGTCGGAAATGCCATCACGGTACCCCTTGATGGTGTCGCTGAATACCAGCAAATCACGATACTGACCCTGGCCTGGCGTATGATCCATGAACGAGATCAAATCCACCTTGCCGTCCTGCAGGTAGTTATACACTTCGTCCACGCGGTCGACGGAATCAAGCTCCAAGCGCAAATGGAAACGATGGCGAATAAGGTGGTCGTGCTCTTCGCTTTCGCGCATATCTGAAATGCTTTCAGCAAGCTTGCTCACATTCTCGAAATTGCGAATGGGCTTGTGGTCGAAAATCTTAGCCCCATACACCGAAAGCGAATGATAGATCGTGGTTACGCCGTGGGAAACCAGCTCGCGGTCAACCTTGTACAGCGAAGTGGGCAAGTCCATAACAACGCTCGGTCGCGGCGACGCCACCGACTCGATGTAATCGGAATGAACGTCGATCATGCCCGGCACCACATACGCGCCACGCGCATCCACTACAGGGAAACCGGTTTCTTTATCAACCACCATGCCCGACGTGTTCTCGTCAAGCTGAGCATCAACCGTGCGAGCATTGGCAAGCGTCGGCGCAATGCGCACAATGGTTCCGTTTTCGACAACGATGTCGTGGTTGGGCAGAATCGCATCTTCGGTAACCACGTTACCTCCGCGAATCACAAGCGAATTTGCTTCCATAAATGCATTTCTCCTTGCATTGGGTTATCAATCTATGCGGCGCCCAGAAAAGCGCCGCTGGGCAAAGGCGCCCATTTACAGCAGCGAATACACCAGCTGCTGGGTGTAGGAATGTTGAGGATCTTCCAAAACCTGATCGGTAAGACCGTGCTCTACAACCTGCCCGTTCAGCATCACGAACGTGCGATCGGCCAGCATGCGAATAACGCCCAAATCGTGGCTTACCACCAGCATGCTTACGCCGAAATCGCGTTTGATCTGCAGAATCAGGTCAAGAACGCTGGCCTGCACGGAAAGATCGAGGCCCGTGGTAACTTCATCCAAAAGCAGCACAGGAGGGTTGTTCGAAAGCGCCTTGGCAATCTGAACGCGCTGCTGCATGCCACCGGAAAACGTTGCCGGCGCATCACCTGCGCGCGAAAGGGGGATGTTCACCTTCCCCAAAAGCTCATTGCCGCGAGCGCGCATCGACTCCACGTTACGATTGCCGGCTGCAATCATCTGCTCGGCAATATTCGAAAGGGAGGAAAAATTCATGCGCAAGCCCAAATACGGGTTCTGGTACACCATGCCCAGCACCGTGTTGCGCACCTTGCGCTTCTGCTGCGAGGAAAGTTCCAGCAAATTCGCCTCGCCGCCATCGTAGGCAACAGCGCGCACCGTGCCTGCAGTGGCAATCTGGTCGAAGTACAGGCACTGCATAAAAGTGGATTTGCCGCTACCCGACTCACCCACGATTCCCACGATTTCGCCAGGATACAAATCCAGGCTCACATCGCGAACCGCGTGCACTGTCTTGCACTTCGGGCAGATGTTGCGCTCCAGCTCGCCGCCGCCCAAGCAATGGTCGCAGCCTTCGCCAAAGCGCTTCGACACATGACGCACCTGCAAACAGGGCTCTTCATCCATAGCGGGCACCTTATTCATTGCGCCCCTCCTCTCGCCTTTGCTGGCAGTACGCCGTGTCGTTGCACTGGTAATATGTCTTGCCCGTTTCCTCGTCCACCAATTCGTCCAGGTACACATCGGTGGCACCGCACAAGCGACAGCTCTTCCCCTCAAAGCTCTCTACCGCAAAGGGGTAATCTTCGAAATCGAGCGGATGAACATGGGTAAAGGGAGGGACGGCATAGATCTTCTTTTCGCGACCCGCGCCCAAAAGCGTCAGGTTCTGAGCCATGTTGAACCGCATTGTGTCGAAGCGGGGTATAGGCGAAGGAGCCATTACATAGCGCCCTTCCACCAAACACGGGTGATCTGCATTGGTAACGGTATGGCCGTAGCGCACAATCTGGTCGAACAGCCCTAGCCACGCCCCGGTATAGTCCGCTTCGGCATGAAGCACGCGCGTTTTTGCCTCACTTGGCTCGAAATTTCGCAGGGGCTCGGGCATCGGAACTTGCAGAACAAGTATCTGATCTGCCGAAAGCGGCTGCTCTGGGATACGATGGCGCGATTGGATAAGGCTTGCGCGCTGCGTTTTCTCGGTTACTTCGACATCGGTGGTTTCGGCCACGAGCTTCTTGATGTTCACCGCATTCACGCTGTCGTCGGCGCCCTGATCGATCACTTTCAGTACGTCATCCTGACCAATAAGCGCCAACGTTACCTGCAAGCCGCCCGTGCCCCAGCCTCGGCCAATAGGCATCTCGCGCGAAGCGAAGGGAATCTGATGGCCTGGAATGGAAACGCCTTTGATAATGGCGCGGCGTATCTCGCGCTTCGAAGCCTCGTCGAAAAAGGCAAAATTATAGAGCTGACGCATTACTGCTCATCCCCCTTCACCGTGGAACGCACGCTGGAAAGCTTCGATTGGAAGGTTACGTAGTGCGGCAGCTTTAAGTGGGATACGAAGCCGGTAGCCTCAACGCCGTCCGCGTGGTACAGGACGAACTCCTCATCCTGCGTGGGGTAGCGCTTGTCGCCTTGCTCAAGGCAGAAATCAAGCACGCTCATCGCGATCGCCTTAGTCTCCTGATGCCCCATCACCATGCCGTAGCCCACCTTGAAGCCCATCTGCGACTTGCCTTCTTTGGAGCGGTCCACCGCGAATACGCTTTCCACTTCCGTCACGGGAATGCTGCCCAAATAGTAGGCGTCGCCTTCATCGGATCCATCAGCTAGAGGATGATCAACCAACACCTCAACCGATCCAGAGCGCAATTCGCCTACCGTAGGATGCGAGGGGCCAAAACCCCTGATGGCCGCATAGCCTAAGGTGGTTACACCCTGAGTCATGCCGCGGGCAAGCGTCTGCAAACGAGCAGACCGCGGCGCGGGAAACACCAGCGGCTCCATAGTCACATCAACAGGGGCATCGTTGTTTTCGGCACATTCGTCGATCAAACCTTCTTTGCGAAGATAATCCAGCACCTTCGGCATATGCTTCAGCTTTGCCGCAGCAGCACGATGCTCTTCGCGCTCTTCTTCGCTGAGCGCCGCCCACGCCGCATCCAGCTCGTCGTCGTAAGCACGGCGCACCTTCGCCGCATCCCCATCGGTCTCGCGCTCCAAATCGAAGCGGATCAAGCGGTGGGAATAATCGCGTGTTGCCCCCAACAGCTGGCCTCCAAGAACATCTTTGAAAGCCGCCGAGATACGGCGCTCAACCGCCATGTTCTCGCCCTTGATCTCGCGCGAGACATACGGGCGTTCAAGCGTCGAGCGAAACGCGCGCAGCAGAAACACCGCCTCTTCGGGTGAGCCCTGCGCCTGCTTCAATGCCACGGCGGCAAGACGAGGCGCGTAGAGAGAGGCTTCGCCCATCACCTGTTCCACAAGGCCAGGAAACGCATCTTCCACCGCATCGACGGAAACGCTGTTCAAACCTTCAACGCGCTCGCGCTCAAGGAGCTTAAGGCTCTCCTCAATGGCAAGACCGCCGCCACGTACCGCAACGTATCCCATTACGCCACCTCCCCTTTGCTTCCGCCCAAGCAGGCGAGCGTGTTTTCGATGCGGGTAGTGCGAGGAAGTGCCACCACGTTGCCCTCGCCGTCAACAAGCAAGATCTCGATGCCGCAGGGGTACTCGTCTGCTCGCTCCGCGCGAGCGTGCGCCCATTCCGCTTGGCTTACATACAGTTCGGCGGTCTTTTCGATGCCGGGTCCCGAAAGACCCAAGCGCGTTAAGCCCTTGGCGGGAACTTCAGAAATGGAATCGACCAGCAAAACAACCGTCGCGCCCTTTTCCGGTTCCTCAAGCGTGCCCAGTTTTGCCTGGGCAATCGCTTCAGCATGAACCGCATCGCTTGCCACGGGAGCCAACACGAAATCAGCCTCTTGCGCTTGTGCTTGCTTTGCGTGGGTTTGCACGGTCAGCCAGCGAGCAACATCCTGCGATGCGGCCCCAACCGCGCAAAAGGTCACCGCCTGATCAACGAAAAGGCGCACCGCTGTTTCAAAGCAATCCGGCACTGGCGCAGTTTCGCCGCTTTTCGGAAAAGCATCAACCTGCCCAATGGTGCCAGGACGAGCAAAAGCTTCCAGCACCTGCCGAAACGCGCGCTGAGCCACATGGGTTTCTACGTTATTCGCAATCATCCTTAAACTTCCATCGTCGAAAAATCTACCTGAGTACGCAGCAACGCCTCCGCGCGCTTTTGTTCCGCTTCAGCCAAACGCTGCCGCTCTTCCTCGAGCATCTCTTCCCATGCCAGCAGTAAAATCTCGTTGCCACCTGCGGCATACACCGCATCGACAATCGCCAAATCGCGGGCTTTCTTGCGGTCCTCTCCCAGCACCATGCCGTAGCCATGAGCGCCGCCGATGCGAACCGAGCACGAGGTCATGAGCGCTTCGCCCAGATAGAACAGGCTGCGCTGAGCGCCTTCGCGCACCTTCAGCATCACCAGCTCCTCTGCGGGCTCTTTCACCATCGCAACGGCGTAAAGCTGTTCCGCTTCGCACGCCATACGGGAAAGAACCTTGCGATTGCCTTCCACCAAAACGCGTGTACGTTCTTTTCTGTTCATCTTTTCTCCTAGTTCTGCACGATGAAGCGCTTGCGCAATTGAGTCGAAAGAAGCTCCAGCGCAACGGCCACCGCGAAGCAGAAATACACGATTAGACCCACTTCATGGATGTCGTAATAGAAGCTGCCCGCCAAAAACAGCTGATAGCCAATGCCGCCTGCACCCGCAACGGCACCCACGGCAACAGCGTTGACGAAGTTGATTTCGAAGCGGATGAATGTCCAGGAAAGAATCTCGGATAACTTTTCGGGCACAACAGCGGAAAACACCACCTGCCACCATGAAGCGCCCGAGGCACGCAGGGCTTCCACTACGCCGGGGTCAATCTCTTCAAAGCTTTCTGAATAAGCCTTGGTCAGGTACGCAATGCCGTGGAACAAAAGGCCCGCCACCGCTGCTTCTGGCCCCAAGCCGATAGCAACCGTGAAGATGAGCACCCATAGGATGGTGGGAACGGCGCGGAACAGCGACATAACCGCTTTGATGGCATTCGAAGCGGCGCGATTCGACAGGTTCATGGCCGCGAAAAGCCCTAAAACGAAAGCGATAGCCGCACCCAGCACCGTAGTAAGCGTTGCAAGTGCCAATGAAACGAAGAGGCCGTCCACCAAATCGGCAAGGACGAAATGCCCGCCGAGCCCTGGCTGCGTAAGCATGGTTGCAAAGTCGCCCAGAGCATTTGCCGTCGCATCCAAAAGAGGTGTGTCGCCGTAATCCATCAGCACGAAGGTCAGCACCGTTATCGCAACCAACACACCCAGCGTTACCCCAAGCACCGTGTTCGACTTGTTCATGCAGCGCGTTTTGATCTTGCCGGTTCGCGAAACGCGCACTTCAGCGCAAGCGGCACCTTCGCAAACTGCGCCCCGTTGAACTACAGGCCGGCAAGCCGCACCTTCTTCAGCAAACCGCCTCACAGGATGCGCCTCCTTACATAGTTGGAAACGCCTTCACAGCAGATAACCGCCACCACGATCAGCAGAATTACCAGCCCCGCCACGTCATAGCGGAAGCTCTTGTAAAACAAGTTGAACACGAATCCGATGCCTGTGCCAGTAAGGATGCCCACCAACGTGGCGTCGCGAATGTTGGTCTCCACCATGTACAACACCCAGCTCACCACCGAAGTGATCGAAAGGGGAATTACCCCCTGCGCCACAATCTGCAAATAGCTCGCACCCGTGGCTCGAAGCGCCTCAATGGTGCCCGAGCTTATTTCGTCGATGCTTTCCAAATAGCAGCGGGTTAGGTAGCCGAAGCTGCCTAGGAACAGCGCTAGGAAACCGGTGAACTCGCTTTGATGGAACGAAAACAAAAGGATAAACGCCCAGGCAACAACGGGAATATTGCGGAACAGCGACGCAATGCCACGCGCCAAAACCTGCGCCATGCCACCGAGCCCCACCGAACGCGATCCGAGCACTGCAACCACATAGGCCAACAACGCCGCCGTGGTGCTGGCAGCAATCGAGTCGAGCACCGTGGAAAGAAGCGCAGGCATGATCTGCGGCAATTTCTCAAGCGATGCGGCACTCGGCAAAAAATTCACCGCCATCCAAGCAAGACCACCAGGGATATCGGATGCCGCTTCCATGAAGTCGAAATCGACATACGCACCGGAAAGCGCGTTGATGGCAAGAAAGCCCGCTACCAACCCCACAATGCACAGCGTTCGCTTCCGAAAGAACCAACGAGAGGTATGGACCTCCGCCGCTGCTCGGGTTTCGTTGCCGGCGAAAGCAACCAAGTGCCCTTCGCCGGAAGCTGCTGCCTTAGCAAACTCGACGGTCATGCGCCCACCTCAACACGAGAGGCGTCATCAGTCCGCAGCTTCAGCTTGCCAGCATGCGCCCATGCAACGGGCTTCGACCCTCCAGTCGCTGCGGCATTGGCGCAGGTGACAGCCTTCGCCTCTTCGATCGCCCCGGCGTTCGCCCGTGTGACGGCCTTTGCCTCTTCGATCACCGCAGCCACAGCAGCCCGGTCGAGCTCGGCGGCATCTGCCGCGCTGATTCCTTGCCCTGCCGCGCCAGCACCTGCCGCGCCCATGCCCGCCGCGACCGCAGCCGCCACACCCGCGTTCTGCGCGCCTGCGCTCTTTCCCTCCACACCATGTGCGCTTTCATGCACATACGGCGTGCCGTAGATATCGGAAATGGTTTTCGCATCCAGCTCATCGGGCGTGCCGTCGAATACCTTGACGCCCTTCTTCAGCGCAACGATACGGTCGGAATACTCGATGGCGTAGTCAACTTGATGCAAATTCACCAGGCAAGCAACGCCCAGCTCATCGGAAACCCAACGAAGCATTTCCATCGTCACACGCGAAGACTTTGGGTCGAGGCTCGCAATAGGCTCATCGCACAGCATCAATAGCGGGTCCTGCACCAACGCACGCGCAATGCCCACTCGTTGCTGTTGGCCACCGGAAAGCTGATCGGCACGCTGATACGCAAATTCTGCAAGGCCCATTTTGCCCAGCAGCTCGAACGCACTGCGCTTGTCTTCTTCACTGTACAAACCGAAGATGCCACGGAAGTTCGACAGGTAACCCAAGCGCCCCTGCAAAACGTTTTCGATTGCGGTGGCTCGATGCACCAGGTTGTAATGCTGAAAGATCATCCCGATATCGCGACGGGCCTTGCGCATCTGACGCTTGTTCATGCTGGTAATTTCACGCCCGTCGAACACGATGCTTCCCTCTGAAGCATCGATAAGGCGATTGATGCAGCGCAGAAAAGTGGACTTACCTGCCCCCGAAGGTCCGATAACCGTGACGAACTCGCCACGACGAAGGGAAAGCGACACATCGTGCAGCGCCTTCCCCTTGCCGTCGTAGCTTTTCGTCAGGCGCTCAACGGTCAGCAGTTCCTGACGTTGCTCCATGCTTTATGCACCAAGCTCTCGAACGGGGTTGTACCATGCGTCATCGCAAGCGACAAAGCAGGTCTTGTCGGAATCCTTGTCGAAGATTGCCTTGGCGTTCTCATCGTCAGGGTCAGCAAAGATTTCCTTGTTTGATGCGGTTTCCTCAGAGCAAAATGCTTCAGTGATCTTCTTCTGCTCATCATCGGAAAGCTTGTCGGTGTTGTAGCAGAAAGGTGCGTTCAGCACGGGAGTGACGCCAATGATGGTGAATTCCTTACCGCGAACCGAGTCAAACGGTGCAGCCGCATCGTCCTTCACCTTGTATACGGCGCCAGGAGCGTTAGCACTGCCAGATACCAGGTCGAAGTACATGTCTACGTCAACGTCGTCGAATGCAGCAGCATCAGCCTGACCGGAAAGCAAATTCACTGCAGAGCCCTGGTGGGAATCGCCGAACATTACTTTGCTGAAGAACGTGCCGTCCTGCAGAAGGTCGTCGGAAGACTCAACGCCGCACTTCTTCATGATGGCATTGGAGGGAACCTTGAAGCCCGAAGTAGACGTTGCGGATACGAACGAAAACTTCTTACCCTTCAGGTTGTCCAGGGAATAGCCGTCGCCGTCCTTGTAGTTGTCGGCCTGGTCAACGGGAACGCAAATGCGGCTATAGTAGCAAGCGCCGTCGAGCGTTCCGTTTTCATCGCTGTTAGTGAAAGCAGCCTGAACAGCACCGTTCTTCGAATTTGCCTGAACGTAACCCTCGGCACCAAGCAGTGCCATCTGAGCAGAACCGGAGGAAATCGCCTCGATGGCCACGTTGTAATCGGTGGTGGTCATCAGCTCAACGTCGCGGCCGGTTGCCTCCTTGATCACATTGCCGATAGCCTCGCGAGACTGGGTAAGGTCGGCAGACGAATTATCAGGCAGCCAAACCATCGTGATGGGGTCGCTCGACTCCTTTTGATTGCTCTGCGATGAACACCCCGTAGCGAACAGCAAAGCGCTTGCGGCCACCATCAAGACCAAAAGCATCATTCCAACGCGCTTTGCGTTCCAAGCTTTTTGTTCCATTCGGTTCTTCCTCTTTCCTCTTCTTCTTTCGAACCTGCCCGTCGCCCATGAGTACGCGTAGACGACGGGCACGGCGCTAATATTGCGCCATCGAAGAGAAAATCTGGAGCTGAGAATTGAGTTCTCAGACCGTTTTAACGTCAGCGCTTCAAATGAAAAAACCACCTGAATCGTTGTTAATTCAGAAGTTACGCCCGAACATGTTTTTAACGTTTTAGATACTGGGAAAATAAGGACAGGCACCAGATTCCCACTTTCATGCTCGGGCAATTGCCTGCAGCAAATGCTAAAGGGCCAAGTGCTCTATGCATCCTGTTTGGCGGGAACCTAACGCCTGCCTCATTCCCCCGTTTTCGCAATAATCACAAAAGCAGGGTCCCGCTCGCGAACTACATCGCAAGCGGGACCCTGCTCATTCGGCGGGAATCTGGTGCCTGTCCCTATTTCCCTCCCTACTCGTAGAAATCGGCGGCATCCTCGAGCAGCTCGATGATATTGATGCCTTGCGGGCACATATCCTCGCAGGCACCGCATTGAATGCAGGCGGAAGCGCGTCCGTCGCGGGTTTGCCAGGCGTACTGGCTCTTCGCGAATTCGCGATTCTCGGTCATCTTTTCCAAGTTCAGCAAACCCAAAGCTTCAGGAATCTTCACGCCCGCGGGGCAGTCTTTCACGCAATAGCGGCAGTTGGTGCAGGGTATGAGCCCTACGCTCTTCAGAGCGTCAACCGCATCGCCCAGCGCTTTTTCTTCGGAAGCGTTAAAGGGCTCGTTCGCCTTCCATTCGCGCACGTTTTCCTGAATCTGCTCCAATGTCGAAACACCCGAAAGCACGCTGATAACGTTAGGCAGGTTGTAGCAGAATCGATAGGCCCACGAAACCACGCTCTTGTCGGGGTCGGCTGCTTTCAGCACGCTTGCGCCGCGTTCCGGTAAATCCGCCAAGCGACCGCCGCGAGCGGGTTCCATAATCACCACAGGCACACCGTGTTTTTGCGCAACTTCCATGCATTTGCGCGATTCCACCACGGGATCTTCCCAGTCGAGGTAATTCACCTGCAGCTGGACAAAATCCATATCAGGATGATCGGCGAGCAGCTTGTCCAACGTTTCGGCGTTGTCATGCATCGAGAAACCCAGGTGCTTGATAACACCTTCGGCTTTCTTCTGCGCGGCCCATTCCCACATTCCGTACTCATCGAATTTCGCCGTGCGAGCACCGCCCATGTTATGCAGCAGGTAAAAGTCGATGTAGCCGGTGCCCAAACGCTCCAACGAAGTATCCAAGCACGCTTTCGCATCTTCGGCGGTAGGCTGAGCCCAAGCCAAACACTTGGTGGCAATGGTGAACGAATCGCGCGGATAGCGCTCAACCAGCGCCTTGCGCATGGCAACTTCCGATTCGCCCTCATGATACACATAGGCGGTATCGAAATACGTGCCGCCAGCCTCTATAAACGTGTCGACCATTTTCTTCACATGCTCGATGTCGATGCTCTTCTGATCCTTGGGGTCAGTAAGAGGCAAACGCATGCAGCCAAAGCCAAGCTTAGGGGTGTCCAAAAGGTTGCTCATAGGGGGCTCCTTGCCTGATCTTCTACAAATCCTCTGCGCCCATTGTAGCGGAAATCAAATTTTAGTAACGTGGCGTTACTTATTTTTACGGGAAAGCAATAACGCAGCACAATGCACGGGCAAATGCCCAAACCCGCAGTGCCTCTCTGCGCCCCGCGGCGCCACCCGCGTTTTCGCAACGCCGCACCTGGGTCACGTCACTATGCCGCACGCGTACAACATCCTGGCGCTGTGCCTGGGCAGCGCCCTAGCGCCGCATTGAGTCCGCCCCAGTCCCCTCTCAGCATCGCACCGGGTCGCCCAGTACTATCTCGGGACTGCTCCAGGAGCTCAAAAACAAAATATCGGTTCGGATTGCAGCTTTTTTGCGATTAGGGATTGTCGCACGGTGCCAAAACGTGGATTTCAACCCCAAAACGCAGCAAAAACAGCATATTTAAGGCCTTGAGGAGCGGGGAAGAGTCCGCAGTCGCAAAAAAGTTGCAACGATGACGAGTTTTTTGTTTTTTGCAATGGGCTCGATCGCCGCAACGGGGCAAATCCCGCCAAAACGCGCGGGATATCATGGCGGGCAGGCTAAACCCAGAAATAAGAAAGGCGCCCGCTATGCGGACGCCTCCAGAAAAACCAATTTGGCTAGAATCTACGCTTCCTTGGCACCATACTGCTCGTAATAAGCATCGAGCGCAGCCTTCAGCGTATCGTCGATTACCACTTCACCCTGAACTTCGTGGTTGTACAGGAGCTCGGTAACTTCAGCCATGCTCACGATGGAAGCGACAGGGAAACCATACTTTTCCTGAACTTCCTTCTGCGCAGTCTTCACGCCGCCCTTACCAACTTCCATACGGTTCAGGGAAACAATCAGACCCTTAACCTCAACATCGGCGGCACCCTTCAGGATGGGATAGGTTTCATCGATAGACTTGCCCGACGTGGTAACGTCTTCAACCATGATCACGCGGTCGCCGTCATGAAGCTCAGCGCCCAGCAGATTGCCGGCATCGGCTCCGTGGTCCTTCACTTCCTTGCGATTGCAGCAGTACTTAACTTCCTTGCCGTACAGCTCTTCCAAAGCAATGGCGGTAGCAACGGCCAGAGGAATGCCCTTGTATGCAGGACCAAATACCACATCGAAATCCAGGCCAAAGTTGTCGTGAATGGCGCGCGCATAGTATTCGCCCAGACGCTTCAGCTGACCACCCGTAACATAGGCGCCAGCATTCATGAAGAAGGGGGATTTGCGCCCGCTCTTAAGCGTGAATTCGCCGAACTTGAGCACCTGGCTTTCCACCATGAACTCGATGAATTCTTTCTTATATGCTTCCATGAGCGCACTCCTTCTCTAGTGAAGCTACTGTTTTCATTCTACAAAAGCCTGGGGCAAAGCCCCTGCGGCTACTCGCGGTAAAAGCCGTTCATCACCTTGTACACGTCGATCTCCCACTGGCGGCGGTGGCTCTTGGCAACCGTGTCCAGGATGAGGCCCGTCACGAAGGAGAGGGCGCCGCAGCCGGCGAGCGCCAGGCTGCCCAGCATCGTTGGGATGCGGGGCACGAGGCCGGTTGCCGCGTACTCGGCGACGACGGGGATGCCCGCCACCACGGCAAGCACCAGCAGGAGCAGGGCCAGCCAGCCGAAGAACGCCAGCGGGCGGTAGTCCTTGAACAGGCTCGTGATGGCCTTCAGCACCTTCGCGCCGTCGCCGAACGTGGACAGCTTCGAGTAGCTGCCCTCGGGGCGGTCGCGGTAGTCGATCGGCACGTCCTCGATGCGCCAGCGCTTGTCCACCGCGTGGATGGAGATCTCCGTCTCGATCTGGAAGCCCTCGGAGAGCACCGGCATGGTCTTCACGAACACGCGGTTGAACGCGCGGTAGCCCGTCATGACGTCCTCGAAGGCGAAGCCGTAGATGCGCTTGATCAGCCAGCGCACCAGGTCGTTGCCGAAGCCGTGGAACGCGCGGTCGTTCTCCTCGCCGTAGGAGCCGTTGGACAGGCGGTCGCCCACCGTCATGTCGGCGCGGTCGGCGCGCAGCGGCTCCAGGAGCGCCGGCGCGGCCTCGGCGGGGTAGGTGTCGTCGCCGTCGACCATCAGGTAGTAGTCGGCGTCGATGTCGCGGAACATGGAGCGGACGACGTTGCCCTTGCCCTGGCGCCCCTCGAACTTCACGATGGCGCCGTGCTCGCGGGCGATGTCGGCCGTGCCGTCCTTGGAGTTGTTGTCGTAGACGTAGATGTCGGCGTCGGGCAGGACGCGCTTGAAGTCGTCCACCACCTTGCCGATGGTCACGGCTTCGTTGTAGCAGGGTATGAGTACTGCGACCTTGTCTGCCATTGGGCTCCCTTTCAAACAAGCAAACAGCAAGCGCAAAAAGCGCGAAATATATCGATTGCCGGCTATGCACCTACGGCGCATACCGCCCGATACCCCTCAGGGCAGCAGTCGAAGCGCATAGCCATAAGCCATATTAGTTTACTCGCTTTTTACGTTGAAAGAAACGGCGCACGGAAAATGGGCACAGGTGGGAAAATGGGGACAGGCACCAGATTCCCACTTACGCCATAGCGCACAAAAGCAGGGCCCCATTTGCAAACTTCATTGCAAATGGGGCCCTGCTCGTTAGGTGGGAATCTGGTGCCTGTCCCTATTTTCCCAGTTAATTATGCGTGCGGTGATCGCGGTAATTGGTCAGATAGGTTGCGAATTCGGCCGAGGTGTCGGAGTTGCCAGAACGCCACATTTTATGGTCGATGATGGTGCTTTCGCTGCCGTAATACGCATCGATATAGGCAATAAGCCCGTCAATCGCTTCAAGCTGCGCTTCGGGATAGGCACCCCGACCGCCCACATGCACTATTTCGATACCAATAGAATACGAATTCATGCCGTAATCGATAATGCTCTTCGAGGGAGCTTTGGTGGTTCCCTTTTTGTCGTCACGCCCATCTTCCGGCACGCCGTATTCGCTGTTGTGACCCGCGTCGCCATAGCCGGCGTGATGGGCAATGGCATCCATCGGCACACACTGCACGATAGATCCGTCTTTATTCACGATGAACTGCGAGGCAACTTTGTTGCCAGTGCTCTCCCATGAATTAACGATAGAAGCCGCGCTGCCATCCACTTCGGTGTCGTGCAGCACGATGTACTTCTGATAGCTGGCTCCCTTTTCGCCGTGGTTGAAATCGGAGCGATAGTCTTCCGTTATATCCAGCTTCGCGCGCAACTCGCTTGCTGTCGGCTTGGCTTCCTCCGCAGAAGAAACGCCCTCTTCGGCTCCGTCGCCTTGAGCGCCGCCATCCGAAGAAACGCCCGCATCATTCACCTTGAGCTGAGAGTGGTCGGGTTGCTGCTGTTGCGGAGCTGCGCAACCCGCCAGCGTACACGCCAAAGCAGCGGCGGCAAGTATCCCTATCAGTCTCATACGCTTTCCTTTCAACCGAACAGCATCCCCAGCAGCGCTCAGCAGAGCGCCAAACGCAGCTACGCCGGCGCCCTCATTGGGCAACAACCCTCGATGCAAGGAGGGGGTGCATCCTTCAACGGCAATCGAGACGCAAACCACAGCGAGCCCGGCAGTTGCCCTTTCGGCAACCATACCAGGCTCGCAACATATCAATGCAAGAAAATGGAGATCAACCCTATTTCCTCAGGTCAACGCCAAGTTCAGCATTCACCAAATCAAATGCCGCATCGATGGCCTTGTCCATGTCGTAGTACTTGTATCCACCCAAACGGCCAGCGAACACCACGTTGCCTTCCTGCTTGGCAAGCTCAACGTACTGCTCGTACAGGGCGCTGTTGCGCTCGTCGTTCAGAGGGTAGTACGGCTCGTCGCCGCGCTCCCAGTTTGCAGGATACTCGCGCGTGATGATGGTGGTTGGCTGCGTGCCGTACTCGAAGTGCTTGTGCTCGATAATGCGCGTGAAGGGCACTTCGCGCTCGGTGTAGTTAACCACCGCGTTGCCCTGCCAGTTCTCGCATTCGATGCGCTCGGACTCGAAGCGCAAAGAACGATACTCCAGCGCGCCAAGCTGATAATCGAAGTAAGCGTCAATGGTGCCGCAGTAAATAACGCGGTCGGCAATACCTTCGTTTTCAGTAACGAACTCGCGATATTCGGTATTCAGCAGGATTTCCGTATCGCCGAACATACGCTCAACCATAGCAGTGTAGCCGCCCATGGGGATGCCCTGCCAACGGTCGTTGAAGTAGTTGTTGTCGTAGATGAAGCGAACGGGCAGGCGCTTGATGATGGAAGCAGGCAGCTCGGTACAGCTCTTGCCCCACTGCTTTTCGGTGTAGCCCTTGATCAGCTTCTCGAATACATCCTTGCCGATAAGGGAAAGTGCCTGCTCCTCAAGGTTGGAAGGCTCGCCTTCGCCAATCTGCTCGGCGGCTTCCTGCTTCTGACGCTCAATGATTTCCTTCGCTTCAGCAGGGGTCTTGATTCCCCACATCTTGGAGAAGGTGTTCATATTGAACGGCAAGTTGTACAGCTCGTCCTTATAGCTGGCAACGGGGCAGTTCACGTAGTTGTTGAACTCGGCGAACTGATTTACGTAATCCCAAACGGGACGAAGCGACGTATGGAAGATATGGGCACCGTACTTATGCACGTTGATGCCATCAATTTCTTCGGTGTAGATGTTACCTGCAATGTGATCGCGGCGATCGATAACCAAGCAGGTCTTGCCGATCTTGGCGGCTTCATGAGCAAAAACAGCGCTCGTGATGCCAGCGCCAACGACGAGGAAATCGTAATGGTTGCGCTGCATACCATGCCTTTCTGTGTGTAACGTTTCAGCCGACAGGCTGCCGGCCACTCTAATATGTTTAGAATGCACCGCACGGGCGCACTATTCTTCATTTTAGACCAAGTCCCCCAACGATTGCATTCGGGAGTGCGCAGAGCCCGTGGAAATACGGGGACAGGCCCCGTCCCCATTACAGTCTGAGATAGACCGCCGATGAACTTCGGTGGCGATCATTCGGCGCCTGGCCATGGCAAGATATCGCTCTGATGCGTTCCCAAGCTGTCTGCCGTGGCAAGATATCGTCCTGATGCGTTCACGAAGGGGCCTCGGACGGGAAAAACACCGGTTCGTGGCAACATATCGCCTGCATGCATTCAAATACAGCTAATTTTGGCAAGATATGCGTGCTATGTGTCCAAAAAGCCCCGCAGAGCGCCGTTGGGGAATGCACCGCGCGAACATCTTGCCGCCAAGGGGCGTTTTCGCCGTCCGAAGCCCTCAGATCATGCACGGCGCACGAATCTTGCCACCTTCCGGTGGCCCTGCCCCTGCGCAGGGTCTCCTGCCCGAGCAGCTGCATCGCGGGATCGCCTTTCAACGGCTTGGCCCTTGCGCAGGGATGCCTGCCCCGGCGCCCCGCCGATGCCCGCCACCTGCCAATGCCTGCCGCTTGCCGTGCCCATTGCAGCCAGAGGCAAGCCGCCGATGAGCTTCGGCGGCGGTCATCCGGCGCATGGCCTGCAGTTCGGACAAGCCCCGAGGGACCGCCGACTGCATCATCTCGACGGGCGGGCCGACAACGGAATGCTGCGCAGAACTGGGCCTGGATTCCAAAACTGCGAACAAGCGGGCGCAGAACCGCCGGCGGAGGCCGCAGGCCCGGCCCGGCCTGCGGCAGCGCTGCCGAAAACGCCCATCGAAAGGACGGGTCCCTCTTGGCGGAACTATAGGAACACCCCCCCCTAAATGAAACGCAAAAAATCGCCTACCAGCTTTAACGTTTTTGAAGGCAATCGCCCGAACATGCAGGTGAGGAAACGGTGCCTGCCCCTATATTCCCACCTACAAAGAAAAGGCCCGCTTGCGAATTTCATCGCAAGCGGGGCCCTGCTCGTTGGGTGGGAAAATAGGACCTGTCCCTATACTCCCCATTTTGCGCTGATCGTAGATCAGAGCAACTGCCTAATCCTGCTTTACAACAAGAACATCGCAGCGAAGGTTCCTGATCAGATAGGTGGAAACGCTGCCGACGAATACGTAGGTGATGTTCGAAAGACCGCGCTCACCGCAGATAACCAGTTCGGGTTCAAACGGCTTGATCATCAGGTTGTGGATAGTTTCCTGAATGCGACCAACCTTAACAACAACCTCTACGGAAGGAATGTCCGGATCTTCCTCGGCTGCCTTCAGCGTATCGCCCAAGGAATCGACCAAACGGTTGCGAACCGTTTCAGCAAGCTCTTTGTAGTCGGTGCCCGTCAAAGAATCGGGAACTGAATCTACTACATGGCCGAACATCAATTCTGCATGGTTGAGCTTCGCAATCTGAATTGCGCGCTCGGCTACTTCCTGCTGAGTACTGCCGCCATCGAGTGCTGCAAATACGCGCCTGTACTGCTTCATAGCTCTCGCCCCTCTTTCTCCTTCGCCATACGGCAAAGGCCCCAGTATCGAAGCGCCCCTGCGCCTCGCTTATTATCTTTCTTTATTCTAGCAGGATACCCAAGCAAAAACGCCACAATGCTGTAACACGTTCATTCCTTCTTCCCCAAAGAAACCCCAAATGGTGAGGGGGTTGCGAATGATTACAGCTACGGAAGCCAAGCCCGTCACGAAGCCGTCCCGGCACCCGCTCCCGAACCCGCGTTATCCACTGCAGGCTTAGCTCCAGCCAAAGCACGGGCATTTTGCAGCGCCTCCAAATACGCTTGGGCATCGCCCGGATCGTCGTCGATGGACTCATCACCCAAATCAACCTCGCGAGGAACGCGGCGATACAGGATGTCGTACATAACCGGCACCACATACAGCGTCATGAACGTGGCGTACAGCAAGCCGCCCACAACCACGACCGCCATGCCGCGCTGCATCGACGACCCTACCGCATCGCTGAACACCATCGGCAGCATGGCGAAGATGGTGGTGATAGCAGTCATCATGATGGGACGCATACGGGTACGTCCCGCAGCCACCAGGGCATCGTGCTTCGACAAGCCTCCGCGGCGCAGCTGATTCACGTAGTCAACGAACACGATGCCGTTATTCACCACTGTGCCCATAAGCACCGCGAAGCCCAGCAGCGAAAGCATGCTCAGCTGTTCGCCAGCCGCCACCAAACCGAACAAACCGCCGGTAAAGGCAAGGGGAACGGTCAAGATCACGATGAAGGGAGAAAGCAGGCTCTGGAACTGCGCCACCATAACCAGGTAGATCAGAACAAAGCCCAAAATCAGCAGCAGCATCATCTGCGATAGCATCGTGTTGATGTTCTCCAGTTCTCCACTGGTTTGGATGGTGTAGCCCTCAGGCAGCTGATAATCGCTGAGCTTCGTTTGCAAATCGCGCGCAAGCAGCGCATTGTTGTAGCCATCTTCCACATCGGCCGTCACCGTAATAGCGCGGGTCGAATTCACGTGGATCACCGTAGGAGAAGCAACGCCTTGCTCAACCGTGGCGAATTCACGAAGCTTATGCGTGGCGGTATCACCCGTTTGCTGATTGGTTATCTCGATTTCGGTATCAAGAAGATTGTCTGCCGCAACAGGATTCGTGCTATCCACCACCGAAACATTCATTTTTGTGCCGTCAAGCGTCATGGAAGGAGCGCTGGCGCTTTCAGAAAGCTTCTTCGCCAAGTCGCTATACAGTTGAGCAACCGTATAACCATCCTTGGTGAGTTTGTCACGGTCGATAACCAGGTGCAACTCGGTCGCAGCATCTTCCATGCCGTTTTCGATTTCGGTATAGCCCTCAACCTGGCCCACGATCCCCATCACATCTTCACTGATACGCACCAGTTCGTCTTGGTCGGGGCCCATAATCCTCAACGAAAGGCCGCTGCCGGTCATGGAGCCCATCGCCTCGGAAGAAGACGCATCGGTAATCACTTCGCAGTTCAGGCCAGAAGTGCGTTGCTGCAGCTGATCGAGAATCGAAAGCACCTGGCCTTCGGTGGTCACCGAGCTGCCGGTCTGCACGTAGAACGTAAACACCTGATGGAACTTTTCGTTACTGCTGTTGCTAGAGATATCGCTGGCAACCATCGAAGTCGAAGACGTTCCGTCCATAGCGCCAACGAATTCCACTCCTTCGATGCCCATGGCTTCGTCCATAACCTTATCCGCCGTAGCGTACGCCGTTTCCTTGTCGGTATCTTCAGGCATGGTCACCGTCACCGTTGCCGTTTTCGAGGTCATGGTAGGGATCATCGTAATACCCATGTTCACCACGCCAATCACCGCAACAACCAAAAGCACTACCGACACCACAAGAGGCAACGCCTTATGGCGCAAGAAGAACGCCAGCGAACGAGCATATTTCGTCTGCAACGTCTCAAACCAGTTGTTGCGGCGAGGAATATAGTTCTTGAACAGGAACGAGGAAGCAGCGGGAACCATGGTCAATGCGATAAGCAGCGACGCGGTAAGCACATAGGCAATGGTCAGAGCAAAGGGCAGCATCAGCTGGTTCACCATGCCCGTGGTGAACACGATAGGCAAGAACACACAAATGGTGGTAAGCGTGGAAGCAATTACCGCGCCCGAGATCTGCTTCGCGCCCTGAACGGCAGCGCGAGCGGGCGGAATGCCACGGCTGCGCAGGCGATAGATGTTCTCCAGCACAACAATCGAATTATCTACCAGCATGCCGATAGCAATAGAGATACCGCCGAGCGACATGATATTCAGCGAAATGCCCGAGAAGTACATCACCACCAAGGCGCAAAGTACCGAGAAGGGAATGCTGAAAGCCATGATGAGCGTAGGACGCCAATCGCGCAGGAAGACGATAAGCACCACCACGGCCAAAAGCGCGCCCAAAAGCAGCGACTGCAGAATAGAGTTGATGTACAACGCAATGAAAGACCCCTGGTCGCTCACCACGGTTAGATGCAGGCCGGGGTTGGCCTGCTCAATCTTGGTAAGCGCCGCTCGGGTATCTGCAGAAACATCACTTGTTGAAGCGGAGGAATTCTTGAACACCGAAAGCAACACGCCATCTTGGGCATTGATGCGCATATATTCATCATCGACATTGTCCACTTCGGTGATGTCGGCAACATCAGCAAGGCGGATTTCGCCCACACCATCGATATCGGCAAGCAAAAGCGAGCGCAGGTCGGAAATGGAAGAGATGTTATCGCCTACGCGCAGCAGCCACTGATCGTCCGAGCCGCTATCAAGATAGCCGGCCGGCATCGAAAAATCTTGGGCCTTGATAATTCCCGCGAGCGTTTCTTTGTCCACCAAAGCATCGACATTCGCCTTGGAAAGAGCCTCTTCACGCGAGCTTTCGTACTGAGAACGGGCATCCGCCAGCTGCTGCTTGTTGGAGTCGATGGTCTGCTGGGCGCTGGCAAGCTGGGCACCGGCGCTGCCGAACTGCGTTGCTGCAGTAATGGAACCCGACTGAACTTCGGCAAGCTGCTTTTGGTAGGCTTCGAGTTCTCCCGCTGCCGCTTGCGCCTTCTGCGCAAGTTGCCCGATTTGCGCCTGAACCTGAAGGTTTGCGCCGCTAGGGTCGACGGCCTTTAGCGCACCGATTTCCGCCTGCAACGAAGTAATCTCGCTGGTTTTCCCAGAAATTGCCAACGTTAAACCAGAGCTTGCCTGACCAAGCTGATCGCTCGTTTCCTGTTGTTTCTGCTCCAAAGCGCTTTTCTGGCTGCTTAGCTGGCTCTCCGCTTCGGCAAGCTTCGCTTCGCCTTCGTCGATGCTCTTCTTAGCATCGTAGAGCTGGGAATTGACACTAGCCAGCAGCTTGTTGTTGATGTCTTCAATCTTGCTGTCGGAAAGGCGCACCTCTACCGATTTTTCCGCCGCCCCAACCGTTGAAACGTCGGCAACGCCATCGACGCGCTCCAAATCGGGAACCGCTTTGTCCTTCACCAATGAAGTGGTGTCGAAAATATCATGGTCGTCGTAGGACGCGGCAACGTACAAGGTGGCCATCATGTCCATGCTGATTTCCATGTAATTAGGATTACCTGCAGTTTCAGGCAGCTGGGAAGAAACCTCGTTTACCGCAGATGACGCTTTCACCATGGCGGAATCCATGTCGGCACCGTCCTCGAACTCGAGGAATATCATGGAATAGTTATCAGCACTTTGGCTTTGGACGGAAGAAACGCCGCTTACTTTCGAAAGCGAACCTTCCAATACATCGGTGACTTCGGATTCCACTTTTTCCGCGCTAGCGCCAGGATCGGTGGTGATAACCGCCAGATAAGGCAAGTCCATATCAGGCAGCAAGTCGGTCTTCATTTTGGTAAGCGAAACACCACCCAAAATCAGGATGATGATCACCGCAACCGTAACGATGTACGGTTTCTTTACGCTAAAGCGGCTAAGCACAGCAACTCCCTTAATAGTGCAATTGAAGTAGGTTTCGGGCGAGTGCCAAAGGGAACCCGTTGGCTCCCATATGTTTTATTTAGTAAGTAGTGTGATTTTATGCCCCATCGCAAAGGATCTTGAGTGCGAATCCGCGAAGAAAGCCCCATACACGCCGATTCCACACTACGAGGTAAATAACCAAACGATCGGCCCAGTTTGTTGAAACGGCAAAGGGGGAGTAAGGGAACGGATACCGTTTCCCTGCTTTTGGCTTTGAGGCGCCGCCCGCACTAATCGCATGGAACTGCCAGGCGACCTCCCCAACCCTGTTTAGTGGGAAAATGGTACCTGTCCCTATATTCCCGTTAGTAAAGCTCTGGTCTGCGATGGCCGAGGACGGGCATGGCTGCACGAACATCGTCAATTACCGAAAGGTCTATACGGGCAGTAACCAATTCTTCGCGAACGCCACCGCCAACAAGCATCACGCCATCAGGCCCAAACACGGCACTTTGCCCGATGTAGCCCTTATCAACGCGGCTTAAGCCCGCAACAAAGATCTCATTTTCAATGGCACGCGCCGAAAGAAGGGTGCGCCATTGCTCCGCCTTCAAGCGGCCATCCACCCAGGCAGCCGGATTAACCAACAGCTGGCATCCACGCGTTGCCGCAAAGCGCGCCACCTCTGGAAAACGCAAGTCGTAGCAAATCGAAAGACCGATGCGGCCGAAGGGAGTATCAATGGGCTCGAACAACGCAGGGCCCGCCGCCATGCGATCGGACTCCTTGGTGAAATCGGTGTCGAACAGGTGCACCTTCCGATACACCCCGCGCTTTACACCGTCGCTGCCCGTTACGACCGCCGTATTGAAGGGATTCCCTTCAGCGTTTCGTTCATTCACGGTGTACACAAGCCAAAGACCATAACGCGCCGCAAGAGCATCCATGCCGCAGCAAAACGGCCCGTCTATCGGCTCGGCTTCGGCAGCAAACGACTGGTTGCTCAACTCATAGCGGGTCATGAGCGACTCGGGAAACACCAAGATATCCACTCCGCAAAGGGATGCTTCAGCGCACCACTGTTCGGCCATTTCCAAAACAGCTTCAGCGCCGCCTTCTTCGGGATGACAACACTGAGCTAGCCCAAGAACAAATGTCATGGCAACTCCCTTCACGTGCGATGCGGTCAAACGCAAGCTCAAATACGGGTTTGCTTCATTTTCCCACTAAAAAACGAATGGACCGGGAATAACCCAGTCCATTCGCCTGCTAGTACCTCTGTCTCATACAGACAGCGTACGCATTAATTAGTTGTTGCGACGGCGACGAAGCAGTGCGGCAGCGGCAGCCAAGAGGCCCGCGATGCCGCCAATACCAGCGACTGCGGCAACGTTGGTGGCGTCACCGGTCTGAGGTGCGATGCTCGACTCGTCGGCGTCATCACCAGCTGCGTTGGCATCATCGCCGGCAGCTTCCTGGCCTGCGGCTTCTTCACCGTTTGCGGTGTTGTCCGCAGCAGCCTGGTTCTCGGAGTAGAAAGCGTAATAGGTTACCACGCCGTCCTGGTCTTCGTCCTCGACTGCCTTGCTGAAGTCAACGGGGGTGTACTCCCAGTTGCCCTCGTCATCCTTGAGGGTGGAAGACCAGCCCTCGAAGGTCCAACCGTCATAGGTGGGGTCGGCAGGCTTGGCAACGGCTTCGCCCTTCTTAACCTCGACGGAAGATTCGGTCTCGTTGAAGTTGTCAACGAACTTAACGGTAACCTGTTCAGCCTGAACGTCTACGGCCTTCCACTGAGCAACAACATCTACCGTGTCGGCGTTAGGCAAAGCGGCATCGGCAGACAGGATAGCGCCATCGCCGTCTTTATAAGCCCAACCCTGGAATTCGTAGCCATCACGCTGGGGCTGATAAATATTTAGCCAACCAGTGAAGCCCTTTTCCATCTGAGAATCAGACACATTGAAGGTTGCAGTGCGAGAATCAGTGCCATCGTTAAAGTCGTAATTTACGACATGCTGATGCATTTCATCTGCCTTGGCCTCATCAGCCTTGTAGTAGGCGTAGATAGTCTTCATGCCTTCGGTGATCTCGTCGTCAGCCGCAAGACCTGTACCGGTCTCTGCGCAGGAGTAACCGTCGAAGGTATAGCCGGCAACGTTATGCCCGGGAACAGCATCGGATACCTTGGTGCCAAGCTCGGTACCCTGGGTGCTTCCAAACTCCTCGCTCGTTCCGTCTTTCTCGCCGCCCTGGAAGATAGCGACGAAGCGCAGATCGGTGGTCTTAACCTGCTCGGGCTGTTGCTCAGCCTGATCCTTGGCGTTGTAGTAGACGTAGACGGTGCTGGTGCCCTTGACGGAGTCGGTCATGTTCACCTCCGGGCCGGTGGCCTCGTTGGCGGACATATGGTCGAGGGTGTAGCCGTCGTAGTCGTGGACGTACTGGGCAAAGCTGTCGCGCACGTCAACGCCCTCGGCGGTGAGGAGCTCCCTGTCGCCGTCAAGCGCGCCGCCGCGGAAGAAGCCGATGACCTTCAGGTCCTGGGTCTCGACCTCAGGCTGCTGCTCAGTCTGCTCGTCGGCCTTGTAGTAGGCGTAGATAGTCTTCATGCCTTCGGCGATCTCGTCGTCAGCCGCAAGACCTGTACCGGTCTCTGCGCAGGAGTAACCGTCG